>Ga0160419_100340_pt1 | contig 31383 bp, 28 predicted proteins | sample CelAP2metagpilot_2_FD_108196 | JGI IMG/M metagenome (GOLD analysis project Ga0160419, IMG submission 108196) | Phycosphere-associated microbial communities from Cellana algal ponds in Kailua-Kona, Hawaii, USA - Cellana AP2-4-25 metagenome pilot ... | reverse complement strand
TCGGATCTGTCACGCGCCCGCGACACCGCCTCGGCCATCGGCGGCACCCGCGAGCGGCTGGCGGATCATCGCGACCTGCGCGAGATCCACTTTGGCGCCTGGGAGCTGCGCAGCTGGGCCGAGATCGACGCCGAATCCCCCGACCATATCCGCGCCTATTGGGAGACGCCCGGCGATGTGCGGCCCCCCGGCGGCGAGAGCTGGAACGAGGTTTGCGCCCGTGTCGATCGCGCCATCAATGCGCTGATTGCGCAGCATCGGGGCCGCAATCTGATCGTGGTGGGGCATTTCGGCCAGATCCTGACACAGATCCAGCGGGCCGCGCGGCTGACCGCAGAAGAGGCGTTTTCCCACCGCATCGACAATCTGTCGGTCACGGAGCTGAGCCATCAGGGGCTGGACTGGGATCGGGGCTGGAGCAGTGGGCGGATCAATCACATTCCGTGATGTATAAGCGCACAAATATTCGATTTGAGAATGGTTTCGCTGCGTCTAGCCTGTCTCTATGGCTTATCAACTTTATATCGGTGATCGCAAGTATTCCAGTTGGTCGTTGCGCGGCTGGCTGATGCTGGAAAAATTCAACCTGCCCCACTCGACCACTTTGGTCGAGATGTTTTCGGGCACAATGGCAGCGCAGATGGCGCCCCTTGCGCCGGCGCGTCTGTTGCCGACGCTGGTTCTGCCGGATGGCACTGTGGTGGGGGAAACCGTCGCCATTGCCGAAACGCTGGCAGAGCGCCATCCAGAGGCCGGACTATGGCCCGCTGACCCGGCAGCACGCGCCACGGCGCGCTGGCTGGTGGCAGAGATGGCGTCGGGCTTTGGGGCGCTGCGCGGCGCCTGTCCGATGCAACTTGCCCATATCTATCAGGGATTTGAGCCGTCAGACGCCGTTCTTGCGGATCTTGCACGGATCGAGACGCTGTTTGACCATGCCCGCGAGATCTCTGGTGTGGCGGAGGGCTGGCTGTTTGGTGATTATTCTCTGGCGGATGCCTTTTATGCCCCGGTTGCGGCGCGGATTGTTGGCTACGACCTGCCGGTGTCAGAGCGGATGCGGGCCTATTGCCGACTGACCCTGTCGGACCCGGTTTTGCTGCAATGGCAGGCCCGCATTGATGAAACGGTCTATGACACCAACCCCTATCCCATCGACCTGCCCCACCGCCCTTGGGTGCCGGCCTAGCGGGACACGTAATCGTGGTGAATAGATCGCAAATACGGCACGCCGTTAACGACTCCGAAACCACGATTGCCAAGCCTTTCTGCAGACCCACCTGAGGCCTGCAGAAAGGGGAGAGATGATTTCACGCGCCTATACCGTTGCCTTTCAGGGGGTAGAGGCCCGCCCGGTGGAGGTGCAATGCGCCGTGGCCCCCGGCCTGCCTGCGTTTTCCATCGTCGGGCTGCCGGACAAGGCGGTGAGCGAGGCCCGCGAACGGGTGCGCGCCGCCTTTGCCGCCCTGTCCATCGCCCTGCCCGCCCGCCGCATCACCGTGAACCTGTCCCCTGCCGACCTGCCCAAGGAGGGCAGCCATTTCGACCTGCCGATCGCGCTTGCGCTGCTGGCGGCGATAGAAATCATCCCGCCCGAGGCCGCATCAGAGAGCATCGCACTTGGGGAGTTGTCACTGGATGGCTGCCTGATGCCTGTTGCGGGTGCCCTGCCTGCGGCAATGGCGGCCGCGAGCGAGGGGCGGCGATTGCTGTGTCCGGAGGCATCGGGTGCAGAGGCCGCATGGGTCCGCGATGCCACCGTGATTGGGGCGGCGACCCTGGGGGATGTGCTGCGCCATTTCACCGGTCAGGGCGTTATCTCCCCCGCCCGCCCCGGTGAGGTGGTTGAAGACACAGGCTGCAAGGATCTGCGCGATGTTAAGGGACAGGACCGTGCAAAGCGGGCGCTGGAGATTGCTGCCGCGGGACGTCATCACCTGTTGTTTGTTGGCGCGCCCGGCTCCGGCAAATCAATGCTGGCCGCGCGCCTGCCCGGCATCCTGCCAATGCTGAGCGCGGCCGAAGCGCTTGAGACGTCGATGATCCAGTCTCTGTGCGGCCTGATCGACAGCGGCGGCATCTGTCGCAGTCGACCGTTTCGCGCGCCCCATCACACGGCGTCGATGGCCGCAATCGTCGGGGGAGGCAGGCGCGCGCAGCCCGGTGAGATCAGCCTCGCCCATAATGGCGTGCTGTTTCTTGATGAACTGCCGGAATTCAGCCGTCCGGTTCTGGAAACCCTGCGTCAGCCGCTGGAGACCGGGTCCGTCAATGTGGCGCGGGCCAATGCCCATGTCAGCTATCCCAGCCGGTTCATGCTGATTGCGGCGGCGAACCCCTGCAAATGCGGCGCGCTGAGCGATCCGGGCCGGGCCTGCGCGCGGGCACCGCAATGTGCGCAGGACTACATGGGCCGCATCTCTGGCCCGCTGATGGACCGGTTTGATCTGCGGGTGGACGTTCCGGCGGTTGCGTTTTCCGATCTCGATCAGCCCGCCTGCGGTGAGGGCTCTGGCGAGGTGGCGCAACGTGTTGCCATCGCAAGGGAAATTCAGACATCACGCTATGATGGCTACGCCGGATTGCGCCAGAACGCGGACGCAGAAGGCAAGCTGCTGGAAGAGGTGGCGGCGCCAGACAGCGAGGGGCGCGCGTTGCTGTTGCAGGCTGCTGAACGCTTTGGCCTGACCGCGCGGGGCTATCACCGTGTGTTGCGCGTGGCGCGCACGATTGCCGATCTTGCCGGTGAGCCATTGATGCGCCGCCCCCATGTCGCCGAGGCGCTGAGTTTCCGCATTCCCGCCTGAGCGCAAAAAAAGACGCCCGCCCCGGTGGGCAGGCGTCTGGCTGGATCAATCGGGCAGGATCAATCGGGCAGGATCAGACCTTGGCCTCGATCGCCTGCCAGATTTTTTCGGCGATGTTCACACCGTCAAAGCGCTCCAGCTCTTGAATGCCGGTGGGCGAGGTCACGTTGATTTCGGTGAGATAGTCGCCGATGACGTCGATGCCGACAAAGATCTGGCCTTTTTCGCGCAGCAGCGGACCAATGGCGGCGCAGATTTCCAGATCGCGCTCGCTCAGTCCGATTTTCTCCGGGCGACCGCCCACATGCATGTTCGAGCGTGTCTCGCCCGCGGCGGGAACGCGGTTGATGGCCCCAACCGGCTCGCCGTCGACCAGGATCACCCGCTTGTCGCCGTTTGAGACATCGGGCAGGAATTTCTGCACAATCAGGGGCTCGCGGCTGAAGCCGGTGAACAGCTCGTGCAGAGAGGTCAGATTGCGGTCGTTGGCATCCAGACGGAACACACCCGCGCCGCCATTGCCATAAAGCGGCTTGAGGATGATGTCGCCGTGCTTTTCCTTGAATGCCTTGATGGTCTGCAGATCACGGGCAATCGTTGTCGGCGGGGTCAGATCCGGAAAGTCGAGAACCAGCAGTTTTTCCGGGTAGTTGCGGACCCAGAAGGGATCATTCACCACCAGCGTCGTGCCCTTGAGCCGGTCGAGAAGATGGGTGGAGGTGATGTAATGCATGTCAAAGGGCGGATCCTGACGCAGCCAGACCACGTCGAAATCAGCCAGATCGACCTCGCGCTCGGGGCCGAGCACTGCGGGGGTTCCCGGCACCCGCTGGACCGTCATGTCCTGGCCACGGGCGGTGATGCGCCCTTCCTGATAGGCGAGCTGATCCGGGCCGTAGAAAAACAGCTCATGGCCGCGCGCCTGTGCCTCTTCGGCGAGACGGAAGCTGCTGTCGGCGTTGATATCGACCGCAGAGATCGGGTCCATTTGAAAGGCGATTTTCATGATGTCAGTCCCTCATGACATGGGCAGGTTGCAGGGCGTTTGGGCAGGTTGGTCGACAATGGGCCAGAACCCGGCGCGAACCGCTGCCCGGAATACATGGCCCAGCCGGGCCTTATGTTCAATGGTGCGCTGCCGCATGGCCCAAGGCGAAGGGATGGGAAAACCCCCCGTTTTCACAAAAAAGTGTGGAGAGTGCGGAACCAATTGCCGCACGGCTGAGTTGTCCTGCCAGTAATGAACGACATTACACTGACAACTAAGAGGATGGAAACAATGAAGAATCTGCTTCTCTCGACTGCAATCGCCCTGACCCCTGCAAGCGCTGTTATGGCGGCTGATCACGGGGACATGTTCCGCGCCGAAGCGGACCCGATGGCGATCCACGCCTCCGAGTTTATTGGCATGCGGGTGTACCGCTCTGATGTGGAAACCGCCGCTGATGAATATGCCGGCGTGCAGCAGGATTGGGATGACATTGGCGAAATCAACGACGTTGTTCTGAACCGCGATGGCACCGTTGACTCCATTCTGGTGGATATCGGCGGCTTCCTCGGCATCGGTGAAAACCAGGTGGCGGTTGATATGAAATCGGTGAAATTTGTTGCCGACAGCTCCACCGCCGAAGATCTGGATGACTTTTTCCTCGTGATGGATGCTCCGGTTGATGCGCTGAAGGACGCGCCGACCTACGACTGGACCCGCCAGGTCGAAACAGAGGCAGAAGAGCTGAAGCAGGAAACAGCTGCTGCGGCGGGTGAGCTGAAGGATGACGCGGACGCACTGGCGAAAGATGCCGAGCAGACCGCCGAGAACGCAGCCGACAGTCTGAAAGACCCCTTCGTGAAGGACGGCTATGTTGCGGCATCTGCCGAAGCGCTGACCAGCGAAGAGCTGACCGGTGCACCGCTTTATGACAGCAAAGACGAATGGATCGGTGAAGTGTCGCAGATCAACCTGACGGAACAGGGCAAGGTGGACACGATTGTGGCTGACATCGGTGGCTTCCTTGGTCTTGGTGAAAAGCCGGTTGCGCTGAAGCTGGGTGAGATGGACATCCTGCGCTCTGACGATGGGGACAACCTGCGGGTCTACGTCTCCATGAGCAAGGAAGAGATGGAGCAGCTGCCTGAATACGAGAAGTAATCACGCCATTCTGTCCATTGGGCACAGGTTGGGGGTGCGGGGCGTATGCTCTGCGCCCCCAATCCTGTTGCGGGGGCTATATCAGGGCAATGGCGGCGACAGCGGCGGTGTTCGTCAGCCCTGACCATAGGCATTTTCCAGCACCTCGACATGGCCCGTGCCATCCACCAGTGCCACGTCGATGCGGCAGTCGGTGAGGCTGCCCTTTGGTTCGCCCTCCAAGAACCGTGCGGCGCTGAGCATCATGCGCTGCATCTGGGTTTCGCTGATGCGCGCCACGGCGCTGTCACGGCTGCGGCTGTGCTTGACCTCGACAAAGATCACCATTGCGCCCTGCCGCAGGATCAGATCAATCTCGCTGCCGCCCTTGCGCCAGCGTCGGGCCGCGACCGTACAGCCGATGCGTTCATAATGGCGCGCGACCAGTTCCTCTGCCGCGTGGCCTGCGTGATGGGACTGTGCGCCGCGACGCTGCCGGGTGGTTCTCGCCCCTTTGCCAGAGCCTGCACCACCCTGCATGATCACCCCTCTTCCTTGGCGATCTCGAGCGCCAGTTGATAGATCTTGCGGCGTGGCATGTTGTGCATCTCTGCGACAATCGCGGCGGCGTCCTTGACCGAGTTCCCCTGCAGGGCCGCGCGCAGGTCGGTGTCCAGATCACCGTCGCTGACGCTGTCGCCGCGATGGCGGTCAACCAGAACCACGATCTCGCCCTTGACGGGGGCGTCCTCCAGCCCGGTGGCCAAGCTGGCCAGGGTGTCGCGGCGGATTTCTTCGAATTTCTTGGTCAGTTCACGGCAGAGCGCGGCGGGGCGGTCGCCCAGGACCTCGGCCATGTCGCGCAAAGAGGCGGCGACGCGTTTGGGCGATTCATAGAAGATCAGCGTGCCGGGCACGGCCGCCAGCTCTTCCAGCCGTTTGCGACGCGCGCCGCTGGCGTTGGGCAAAAACCCCGCAAAAAAGAACGCATCCGTGGGCAGCCCCGCCAGAGTGAGGGCCGCAAGCGCCGCGGATGGGCCCGGCGCAACCGTCACGAGATGGCCGGCTTCGGCTGCGGCGCGGCTGAGATCATAGCCCGGATCGGCAATCAGCGGCATGCCCGCCTCGGATGCGTAGGCAACCGATTGCCCGTCGTCCAGCGCGGCGAGAAGCTTGGCCCTCGCGCCTGCACCGCTGTGATCGTGATAGGCCACAATGTGACGGTTGTTCAGCGGAACTCCGTGGATTTCCATCAGCTTACGCAGGGACCGCGTGTCTTCTGCCGCGATGACATCAGCGGATGCAAGCACATCCAACGCGCGCAAAGTGATGTCACGTGCAGTGCCAATGGGCGTTGCAACAAAGTAAAGGCCGCTAGGCAAATGGACGATCTTGTGATTCACGCTGGACCCGCCTTGTTGGTCGTTTATGATCCCTGAGGTACCACCACGGCGTACGCCGCCGGACAAGGGAGTTTCAAGTCCATTATGTTTGCTGTTTTTAAACACGCCCGCAAGGCGGCTTTGGCCGCAGTGACGGCAGTATCGACGCTTGCGTTGGTTGCCTGCGACACCCTGCCGACCGGCAGTGGGCCCACCATCAACACATCCAAACCCGTTCCTGTTGCACTGCTGGTGCCGCGTGGCTCGGCTCAGGCGGGCGATGCTTTGCTTGCCCAAAGCCTTGAGAATGCGGCGCGTCTGGCGATTGCGGATCTGAACGGGGTGCAGATTGACCTGCGCATCTATGACACTGCGGGCAACCCACAGCAGGCCGCAACGGCAGCGACCACAGCGATCGCCGATGGCGCCCGTGTCATTTTGGGCCCAGTTTACGCTGAGGCTGCAAACGCCGCCGGTCTGGCAGCGGCGCAGCGCAACGTGAACGTTCTGGCGTTTTCCAACAACACCGCCATCGCGGGTGGCAACGTCTTTATTCTGGGTCCGACCTTTGACAACACCGCCCGCCGACTGGCCGGCTATGCCGCCCGTCAGGGCAAGGGCAATATGGTGATTGTCAGCGGCAGCGACCCCGCCGGTCAGGCAGGGCGCGTCGCGATTGAACGGGCCGCTGCGGTGACGGGGGCCAATGTGGCCGGCGCTGTCAGCTACGAGCTGTCCCAGCAAGGTGTGATCAATGCGATCCCGACCATCCGCTCTTCTGTCGGCAGCAGCGGCGCGCAGTCGGTTTTCCTGACCGCAAACACGGCAGGCGCCCTGCCCCTGCTGACCCAGCTGATGCCCGAAGCAGGCGTCGATCCGGCCGTGACACAGTATATCGGTCTGACCCGTTGGGATATCCCGTCCCAGACCCTGTCGCTGCCCGGCGTCCAAGGCGGCTGGTTTGCGCTGCCCGATCCGAACAAGACCTCGCAGTTCCGCGCCCGCTATCAGGGGACTTATGGCGCTGCACCGCATCCGATCGGCGGTCTGGCCTATGACGGCATTGCTGCAATCGGTGCGCTGGTTGGCGCAGGCAAATCCGATGCGCTCACCGGCGCGGCCCTGACCCAGGGCAGTGGCTTCCAGGGCACTGGCGGCATCTTCCGTCTGCGTCCGGACGGCACCAATGAACGCGGCCTTGCGGTTGCAACCATCCAAGAACAGAAGGTCGTGGTTATTGAGCCAGCTCCCTCCAGCTTCGCCGGTGCCGGATTCTGATCCGGCACTGCCCGACACCCTGCACCTACCACCCTTGCCGGGACCGCTGATCTGCGATCCCGGCAAGATCTTTGATGCCCGCGCGATCCGTCAGCAGATCACGGCCCTGTCCGAGGACTGCAACGGGGCGGATTTGCGCGCGGGGGTCGTCAAGATCCTGCGTGACGCCAACAAAGCCGGGCGCGCGGCCATTGCCGAGGCCTTTGGCGAAGAGCCCTTTGCAGCGCGCGCGCTGACGCGATCCTATGTCTATCTGACCGACGGTCTGGTCACGGCCGCGCATTTCACCGCGACGCAGCTTTTGCATCCCATTGCCAACCCCACGCAGGGCGAACGTATCGCCGTGATTGCGGTTGGGGGATATGGCCGTGGGGAAATGGCGCCGCATTCCGATGTCGATCTGCTGTTCCTGACCCCTTACAAGATCACCGCCTGGGCCGAGAGCGTCATTGAATCGATGCTCTACATCCTGTGGGATCTGCGCCTGAAAGTGGGCCATTCCAGCCGGACGATCCGCGACTGCATTCGCCTCGGCGGTGAGGATTTCACCATCCGCACGGCCCTGTTGGAGCAGCGGTTTCTGGATGGCGACGAGGCCTTGGCGCAGGAGCTGGGGGAACGGCTGCGTGGAGAGCTGTTTTCCAAAGACCCCAAGGATTTTGTCGAGGCCAAACTGGCCGAACGCGATGCCCGCCACCTGAAACAGGGCCAACGCTATGTCGTGGAACCCAATGTCAAAGAGGGCAAGGGCGGCTTGCGCGATCTGCAATCGCTCTACTGGATTGCAAAATACCTTTATCAGGTCGAGGACGTCGCCGAACTGGTGCCGATGGGGCTGTTCAGCCCTGAAGAGCTCGACTCATTTGCCAAGGCAGAGAATTTCCTCTGGGCTGCTCGGGCCCATCTGCATCTGATCGCCAATCGCGCAACCGAACAGCTGAGTTTCGACATGCAGGTCGAGGTTGCTGACCGCATGGGATATGAGGACCGATCGGGCCGACGCGGCGTCGAGGTCTTCATGCAGGAGTATTTCCGCCACGCCACGACTGTGGGGGATGTAACCCGGATCTTTCTGACCAAGCTGGAAGAAAGCCACCTGAAGAACGAACCGCTGCTGGAGCGCATTTTCCGCCGTCGCCCGCGGGTGAAATCCGGCTACAAGGTGGTGCGCAATCGGCTGGACGTGGCTGATCCCGACGCATTCTGCGAGGACAAGCTGAACCTGCTGCGCATCTTCGAGGAAGCCCTGCGCACAGGCATGTTGATCCACCCGGATGCAATGCGTCTGGTAACGGCCAATCTGCATCTCGTTGATGAGGAGATGCGCAACGACAAGGAAGCCCAGCGGATCTTTCTTGATCTGCTGCTGAAACACGGCAACCCGGAACGTGCGCTGCGGCGGATGAACGAGCTGGGCGTGCTGAGCGCCTTTGTCCCCGAGTTCGAACCGATCGTGGCGATGATGCAGTTCAACATGTATCATTCCTACACCGTGGACGAACACACCATTCAGGTGATCGCCAATTTTGCCGCCATCGAACGGGGCGAGCTGGAAGATGAACTGCCGCTGTCGTCGGAGATCCTGCGCAAAGGATTGAGCCGCAAGGTGCTGCTTGTTGCCATGCTGTTGCATGACATCGGCAAGGGGCGCGAACAGGATCATTCGATCCTTGGTGCGCAGATTGCCCGACGCGTCGCGCCTCGGCTTGGGCTCAACAAAAGCGAGACCGAGACGGTCGAATGGCTGGTGCGTTATCACCTGCTGATGTCGGACATGGCGCAGAAACGCGACATTGCCGACCCGCGCACCGTGCGCGACTTTGCCAAGGCGGTGAAGACGATCAAGCGGCTGGACCTTTTGCTGCTGCTCACGGTCTGTGACATTCGCGGCGTCGGGCCTGATACCTGGAACAACTGGAAAGCGGCGCTGTTGCGGGCGCTGTACAACCAGACGCGCGAGGCGCTGGAAAACGGCATGGAGGCGCTGAACCGGGCCCATCGCGGCACCGAGGCCAAGAAAGCCCTGCGCGCCGCCCTGCCCGACTGGCCCAAAGCCGATCTGAAGATCGAAACCGGGCGGCATTATGATCCCTACTGGCAGGGTCTGGATGTCACCGCGCATATCGACTTTGCCGAAATGCTGCGAGAACTGACCGAGCGGGACAACCCCGCAGAGGTCATCATCCGCCTGCATCCAGATGAAGACCGGGATGCAACGCGGGCCTGTTTCTGCATGGCCGATCACCCCGGCATCTTTGCCCGCATCGCCGGGGCGCTGGCGCTGGTTGGGGCCAATGTGGTCGATGCGCGATCCTATACAACCAAAGACGGCTACGTCACCGATGCCTTCTGGATCCAGGACACCGAGGGCCACCCCTATGAGGCAGACCGCCTGCCCCGTCTCAGCCAGATGATCCACAAAACGCTCAAGGGCGAAGTGATCGCAGGCGAGGCGCTGAAGTCACGCGACAAGATCAAAAAGCGCGAACGCGCCTTCAACGTGCCCACGCATATCACCTTCGACAACGACGGCTCGGAGATCTACACGATCATCGAGGTGGACACCCGCGACCGTCCCGGGCTGCTGTATGATCTGGCCCGCACCCTTGCCGGAGCCAATATCTATATCGCCAATGCGGTCATCGCGACCTATGGCGAGCAGGTTGTCGATGCGTTTTACGTGAAGGATATGTTCGGGTTGAAATATTACTCCGAGGCCAAGCAGAAATCGCTGGAAGCCAAGCTGCGTAGTGCCATCGCCGAAGGGGCAAAACGGGCCGGATCATGAAGCCGATCAAACTGCTGTCGGGGTTTCTCACCGTTGGGTTCTGGACCCTGGCGAGCCGCATTCTGGGATTTCTGCGCGAAATCCTGATCACTGCCTACATCGGGCCGGGTCCGTTGATGGACGCGTTTGTTGCGGCCTTTCGACTGCCCAACATGTTCCGTCGGTTCTTTGCCGAAGGGGCCTTTAACGCGGCCTTTGTGCCGATGTTTGCCAAACGTGTCGAAAGCGGCGACGACCCGCAGGGGTTTGCCCAGGAGGCGTTCAATCTGCTGGCCGCGACGGTTTTGCTGCTGGTCGGGCTTGGCATGGTGTTCATGCCTGCGCTGGTCTGGGCCACGGCGGGCGGTTTTGTTGGCGATGCGCGGTTTGATCTGGCTGTCGGCTATGGTCAGATCGTCTTTCCCTACATTCTGTTCATGTCCCTTGCAGCACTGTTTTCCGGCGTTCTGAATGCCACTGGCCGTTTTGCTGCAGCGGCGGCGGCGCCTGTGTTGCTGAACATCTTTGCCTGTGCCGCAATGGTGGTTGGCGCCGTTCTGGGCGGCGAGGTCATCAGCTGGCTGATCTGGACCATTCCGGTGGCAGGCGTCGCGCAGCTGGCGCTGGTCTGGCGCGCCACCAGCAAGGCTGGCATTCACCTGCGCCCCGGTCTGCCGCGTTGGACGCCGCAGATGAAAACGCTGGTGCGAGTGGCCCTGCCTGCGGCGCTGGCGATGGGGGTGACGCAGATCAATCTGGTGGTCGGCCAGCAGGTTGCCTCTGACATTGAAAACGCCGTGAGCTGGCTGTTTGTGGCGGACCGGCTGTATCAGCTGCCGCTCGGCGTTGTGGGGATTGCCATCGGGATCGTGCTGCTGCCGGATCTGTCGCGCCGCCTGCGGGCGGGCGATGATGCGGGCGCGCGCGATGCCTTTTCCCGCGCGGGGGAGTTTTCCTTGCTGCTGACCCTGCCCTCGACCGCCGCGTTTCTGGCGGTGCCTGTGGTGCTGGTCTCGGTTCTATATGAACGCGGCGCAACCGGGGCCGATGACGTGGCCGCCATCGCGCTGGCAGTGGCGATCTATGGCGCGGGCCTGCCGGCATTTGTGCTGCAAAAGGTGCTGCAGCCGCTGTATTTTGCCCGCGAAGATACCCGTTCGCCGTTTCATTATGCGCTGGTGGCAATGGTCATCAACGCGGCGCTGGCCTTTGGCCTGAAACCCTATCTGGGCTGGATCGCCCCCGCCATCGCCGCCACTGTGGCGGGCTGGGCGATGGTGGCCTGCCTGTGGCTGGGCGCCCGCCGCATGGGAGAGGTCGCGCGGTTCGACCAGCGGTTCTACGACCGGAGCCTGCGTATTCTGGCCGCCTCTGCCATCATGGGAGCGGTGCTCTTTGGTGTGGTGCAGCAGTTTGGCTGGCTGTTCTACCTGCCCAGCTGGCGCTATCTCGCGCTTTTGGGACTGATCGTTCTGGGCGCAGTGGTCTATTTCGGCGTCGCTCAGGTGATCGGCGCGGTGCGGCTGGGGGATTTGAAACGTTCCGTCCGCAGGGGCGGCAAAGCATAGACACCTCACGCGCCGGACACAGCCCCAGCACCGGCGCTGTTGTTTCCGGCGCTGAGTATCTGTGCCTGCCCTACTCCCGGCGGATGCGGTTGCGGATGCGGGCCCAGCCGCCGGGGGCGAGGAAGAAGGACAGGCCAAAGCCAGTGGCAAAACCGCAAAGGTCCGCGACCCAGTCCAATGTGCCGCCGAACAACAGGCCGAACAGCAGCTGGATCCCCATCAGGAACGCAATCAGCGTGAAGGCGCGGCTTTGCTGGGCGCCGACCAGCGACAGCTGGCGCCACAGAATATAGGTAAAGGCCCCGATCAGGCCGTAGACGGCGGGAAAGCCCCCGACCAGCGGCACCGGGGATTGGGTCAGCAGCGCATATCCGAGGGCCCCGCCGATCCCGGACATCACAAAGATCAGCACCATCGCAGCATCGCCAAACAGCTCTCCCACCATTTTGCCCATGGCCAGCACAAAAACGCAGACAAACAGCGTCTGGGTAAAGGCCACGTGCACAAAGGGGTAGGACACAAAGCGGATCAGATGCTCGGCCGGCCACTGCCCGGTTTCCCACATCCAGGCAAAAATCTCGGCGGAGAAGGCATAGCTTTGGACCGCATCAAGCCGCCAGCCGATGGCCTCTGGCCCGCCGACAATGCCACGGGCGCCCAGCGAAAACGCCGCCTCGATGCCCATGATGATCAGCACCAGCGCGATCACACCGGGGGGCAATGGGTTCACGGGGGACGGTTCTCTGACGTGGTCCATCTGGGGGCTTTCTCCTGCTCGCCTGCTTTATCGCCTCGCCCTGGCCCGCACAGCGGATCCGCGCGCGGTTGACGACGGTTCCTGCCATGGTTAAGCCACTGAGCATCCTAATTCCAGACGGGAGTTTCTCGATGACCGAGACCACATTCACGCCCCGCGTGTTTTCCGGCATCCAGCCCTCGGGCAATCTGCACCTGGGCAACTATCTTGGCGCGCTCAAGCGGTTCGTCGACTGGCAGGCCAAGGACGTGGAAAGCATCTACTGCATGGTGGATCTTCACGCGATCACCGTCTGGCAGGATCCGGCGGATCTGAAGAAATCCACGCGTGAGCTGTGTGCGGGTTTCATCGCGGCAGGGCTTGATCCGGAGAAGTCCATTCTCATCAACCAGAGCCAGGTGCCCGAACATGCGCAGCTGGCCTGGGTGTTCAACTGCGTCGCGCGCATGGGCTGGATGCAGCGCATGACCCAATGGAAGGACAAGGCTGGCAAAAACGCGCAGAACGCGTCGCTTGGTCTTTTTGCCTATCCTGCGCTGATGGCGGCTGACATTCTGGTCTATCACGCGACCCATGTACCGGTGGGTGAGGATCAGAAACAGCATCTAGAGCTGACACGGGACATCGCGATCAAGTTCAACCATGACTATGGCGTGAACTTCTTCCCCGAAACCGAGCCGGTGATTGAAGGCGCGGCAACCCGCGTCATGAGCCTGCGCGATGGTTCCAAGAAGATGTCGAAGTCCGATCCCTCGGATGCCAGCCGCATCAACCTGACCGATGATGCAGACGCCATCGCCAAGAAGATCCGCAAGGCCAAGACCGACCCGGAGGCGCTGCCGTCCGAGGCCAAGGGCCTGGAAGAGCGCCCCGAAGCACGCAACCTCGTCAATATCTATGCCGCAATGGCAGAGATGAGCGTCGATCAGGTGCTGGCAGAGGTGGGCGGCAAGCAGTTCTCGGAGTTCAAACCGATGCTTGCGGATCTGGCTGTCGCCAAGATGTCTCCGATCACCACAGAGATGGCCCGGCTGATGGAAAACCAGGACGAGATCGACAAGATCCTCGCCCGCGGCTCGGAACGCGCCCGCGCGATCACCGCCCCCATCCTGAGCCAGACCTACGACATCATCGGCATGGTGCGCCCTGTCGAGGTCTAAGACCGGTCAAGCCCAGGCACTGACATGACTTTTTGACCGCCCCGCATTGGGGCGGTTTTCTTTTGCGCCGCTGATGCGCAACTTTCCTGTGAGTCATCCGTTGTCTTTCTGTGGCCATGTGCCGGAACAGAAAGGAACCGACATGAAACCGGGTATTTTCAAATCATCCACGGCGCTCGCGGTGATGATCTCGCTGGCAGCCCCTCTTCCTGCCCTGTCGCAAAACAAGGGCGGCAAGCAGATTGATCTCAGCCAGATGTCTGTAGGTGAAATCAGCGATCTGGTGGATCGATGCCGCAAGCGGGCGGAACGCACCCAGAAGAAACTGGCCGCAGGTCAGGAGGTCGAAGAAAAGACCGGCAAGATCGCCAAGTTCTGCAAGGCCTATGGCACTGGTGCCTTTGACGCGGATTTGCCCGGCGAGCTGCAATCCGCCAGCGTTCTGGCCAGCGTCGCGGAGCTGACTGCAGACGCAGACGTGCAGGCCGAAGCCGAGGTCCAGGCATCGGAACCCACGGACGCCCCGCCAACCGAAGACGCAGAAACCCAGCCGCAGGCGGACGCCGCAGAGACGGCTGGCACTGACACCAGTGCTGAAGCGGACACCGAGAGTGCGCCCGCGCCCCAAACCGACGCGCCTGCAGAGACGCCCGCTGCAGACGATGTAACAGAGGCTGCTGATGGGTCCGAAGCGACGGCTGACGCCATTGCCGCAGATCTGGCCCAATCGCAGGAGGAAGCGGACGAAGGCACTGACAATCCCGAACTGGCCGAAATCGACAGCCAGGCCCAGGCCGATGCTCTGGCTGATGCGCTGGACGGGGACGGCAATGCAGCCAGCGCCGCAGCTGACAGCGCAGGCGATCCGAGCACAGGAGAGGCAGAGCCCGAAGTCATTGAGGAAGTCGTCACCGAGGAGACCGCCCGCAGCTCTGACGAGGAGTTCGAAACCGCTGTTGGCGACGCGGCCCCGGCCCCACAACAGAACGCAGCGGCACCTGAAGATGACAGCGGCCTTTCCACCCGCGAGCGCAACGTCCTGTTGGGGTTGGGAGCCTTGGCGATCGGCACGCTGTTGAACAACGGCAGCAAGGTTGTCGCCAATTCGGGCGACCGCGCCATTGTCGAGCAAAACGGCCAATACCGGGTGCTGAAGGATGATGACGCGCTGCTGCGTCAGCCGGGGTCGAATGTGACCACCTACCGCTTTGCCGATGGCTCGACCCGCACTGTGGTTGTGCGAGAAAACGGGGTTGAGGTGGAAACCATCCGCTCTGCCGAAGGGCGGGTTTTGCGCCGCACCAAATTGCTGCCGGATGGGCGCAGCGTGGTGTTGTTTGATGACACCCAAAAAGCAGAGCGCGTGGTCGTCAACGAGCTGCCACAGGTTCAGGAGGGCGGCAATGCCGTCTCCAGCAGCAGGGCCGTTTCTGCCGAGGATCTTGCAGCTGCGCTTGCCGCACAAGATGCCAAGTCGGTAGAGCGCCGTTTCTCGCTGGCGCAGATCCGCAACATTGATGCGGTGCGTCGCCTGACGCCGGTCATCAACGTGGATTCGGTGAATTTCGACACCGGATCGTCGGTGATCCGCCCGCAGGAAGCGGAGGAGCTGGCAGCCCTTGGCAATGCCCTGCGTGAGTTGATCGACCGCAACCCCGCCGAAGTGTTCCTGATCGAAGGCCACACCGATGCGGTCGGGGCTGCGACCTTCAACCTTGCGCTATCGGATCGTCGCGCGGAAACCGTGGCGCTGGCGTTGACCGAGTATTTCGACGTGCCCCCGGAGAACATGGTGGTGCAGGGCTATGGTGAGAGTGATCTGGCTGTGCGCACCCTTACGGCCGAGCGCGCGAACCGCCGCGTGGCCGTGCGCCGCATCACCCAACTGCTGAGTGGCGCGCAGTAATCGCGCGGTCCGTTCGTATCAACAGACAGACACACCACCCCGGCGCCTTGAAACGCGGCGGGGTGTTTTCCGTTCCGTGGAGGGCATCGGAGCGTTATGACTGACCCCGGCCTGATGTGCCAACGTCATAGGGGCAGAATTGGAGCGGCTGTATGGTCACGCTGTCCTGCTCAAACCACACAACAGCAAGTTCGGGCGCTTCTGCGCTTGGGGTGAAGCTGTTCCAGTCCCATTCTGGCTGCGGTGGCGGCGCCTGATAGAGCACAGAACGCAGGGCCGTGAAGGGGATGCCCCGGATAGTGCCGGTCACGGATCGGTGCACATGGCCAACGCAGAGATGGCGGACGTTTGCCCGGCCTTCGATGATTTCAAGAAAGCGCGCGCCATGTTCCAGCCGCGCGCTGTCCTGCATGGGAAGACCCAGCGGCATTGGCGGATGGTGGAGAAACAGAAGAACCGCCCTGTCTTGTGCTGCGTCCAATGTGTTGGTCAGCCAGCGGGCCCGCTCGGCGCAGAATTCGCCCTCCGATGCGCCCGGTTTGAGAGTGTCCAGACACAGGATGAGCCCAGCCGGAGTGTCCACGGAATATTGCAGAAAACCGTCCATGCAGCTGTCCGGCACCTGAAACTGCGCGCGCAGCAGATCCCGGTCATCATGGTTGCCCACCATCGGCAGACAGGGGATCGCCAGTTGGTCGAGGCGGTCAGCCAGATCCGCATAGTTGCGGGCGGTGGCGGTCTCTGCCATGTCGCCGGAAATCACGCAGTAAGAGGCGTCGGAATGGTGCTGGTTGATATAGGCGATGGCCGCATCAAGGCGCAGTTGCGGGGCATGACCCAGGATCTCTCCGCTGTGCTGGAAATGCAGATCTGACATCCAAATCAGTTTCATCGAAATCACGTCCCGGCCGACCCGGCCCAATAAATCCGACCTGACTATGGTGCACATTCACTGTCTGGCGCAAGCCGGGGCGCATGGCGACCTGCTGTTTGGTCGCCGCCCCTAAAGCCTGCCGACCCCGCCGAGGGTCAGGTTTGCGACCACATCGGCGTAGGCTTCACGCGCGTCGGAGCCCGCGCCGGAGTTCCACATGTAATACCAGTTCAACATGCCAAAGACCGACATCGTGGCAGAGCGCAGTTTTTCGCTGTCTTGGGCCAGTGTGGTGGGTGCGACGGCTGCGAGCGCGTCGCTGACCACCTGGACCAGTTCCCGTTGATAGGCGCGAAGCAGCTTTTGCTGGTCTTCCGGCAACGCGCCCATTGCACTGATCTGAACCTGATGTTCGTGGTCCGCGCCCTGATAGGCCAGCAGGATTTCCGACACGATGCGGCGCAACCGCTGATCGGGGGACAGCGCGCTGACATCGACGCCACAGACCCGGTCGCGCAGCTCGCTCAGGTAGGTGTCAAGGACGCCGAACAGGACGGCATCCTTGCTGTCGTAGTAGTGATAGATATTGGCCTTGGAGATCCCGCACTCTCGCGCGAGTTGGGTCATGGAGGCGCGGTCAAACCCTGCCTCGGCAAACACCTTGGCCGCAGATTTCAGAATCTGGGCGCGTTTCTCGTCGTGGTCTTTTGCGATCGTGCGGGCCAAGCGGGGTTACTCCTTGCTGCGGTTGTCGACGACGCGCTTGGCCTTGCCCTGGCTGCGCTCCACCGAACCCGGCTCGCCTACAATGATCTCGGTCGAGACGCCAACCATATCCTTGATGCGCTTGGTCAGCATCCGCGCAGCGGCGGTCTTGCTGAGTTCGTCGGTGGCATCGGGATTGGCCTCTACAAAGACCCGCATCGCGTCCATGCGGCCGGATTTGTAGAGCTCGATCTGGTAGTAAGGCGCGAGGCCGCCCGTGGCCAGCAGCTGCTCTTCCACCTGGCTGGGGAAGACGTTGACGCCGCGCAGGATGATCATGTCGTCGCTGCGGCCAGTGATCTTTTCCATCCGCCGCATCGAACGTGCGGTGCCCGGCAGGAGGCGCGTCAGATCGCGGGTGCGATAGCGGATCATTGGCAGGCCTTCCTTGGTGAGCGTGGTAAACACCAGCTCGCCCAGCTCGCCATCCGGCAGCACCTCGCCCGTTTGCGGGTCGATGATTTCCGGCAGGAAGTGATCTTCCCAGATCACCGGGCCATCCTTGGTCTCAACACATTCATTGGCCACACCCGGCCCCATGATCTCGGACAGGCCGTAGATATCGACCGCATGCATGTCAAAGGCGTCCTCGACCTCCTTGCGCATGGCGTCGGTCCAGGGTTCGGCACCAAAGATGCCCACCTTGAGCGAGCATTCGCGCGGGTCCATGCCGACCTTGTGGTACTGCTCCAGAATGTTGAGCATGTAGGAGGGCGTCACCATGATGCCGTCGGGTTTGAAATCGGTGATCAGGCCGACCTGTTTTTCGGTCTGCCCGCCCGACATCGGCACCACAGTGGCGCCCAGACGTTCGATCCCGTAGTGCGCGCCAAGCCCGCCGGTGAACAGGCCGTATCCATAGGCGTTATGCACCATGTCGCCCTTGCGCAGGCCAGATGCCCGCAAGCTGCGCGCCACCAGATCCGCCCAGTTGTCGATGTCGCCCTTGGTATAGCCCACAACCGTCGGCTTGCCGGTGGTGCCAGAGGAGGCATGGAGACGGATGATTTCACTGCGCGGCACCGCGAACAGGCCGAACGGGTAGTTGTCGCGCAGGTCGTTCTTGTAGGTAAACGGGAACTTCGCCAGATCGGACAGCTGTTGCAGATCGTCCGGATGCACGCCTGCCGCGTCGAAACGCTCGCGATACATGGGCACGTTTTCATAGGCGTGGCGCACCGACCATTTCAGCCGGTCCAGCTGAAGGGCGCGGATTTCGTCGATCGAGGCAATCTCGATCGGGTCCAGATCAGCCTTGTTGGGGGTCAGGTCTTTCATTGGCGTCCTCCACACCGTTTGGTCGTCTCAATTGGCGGCTCAGTCAGTCGCCCTGTTTCTCGTCAAACAATTGGCCTTTGATCGCCCGCGAAAACCCGCGGAACTCGGCTATTTTTGTGCCGTCCTGATTGGTGACAGTGACATCATAGATGCCGCTGCGCCCGGTCAGTGCCAGCTCTGTTGCGGTGGCAATCAGCCGGTCGCCCAGCCGTCCGGGCGCGGTGTAGCTGATCACGTTGTGCTGCGCGACGGTGGCCTGATTGCGGCTGTTGCAGGCAAAAGCAAAGGCGCTATCGGCCAGCATGAAGGTGACACCGCCGTGGCAGATGCCGTGGCCGTTGCAGTGGTGCTGGGTGACGGTCAGCTCCAGCGTGGCGGCGCCCTCATCCACATGGGTGATCTCCATGCCCGCCCATTTGGAGGCATGGTCATCCGCCCACATGGCGGCGGCAGATTTCTCGGCGCGTTCCTTGGGGGTCATGGTCAGTTGCCCTTGAACGCGGGTGCGCGTTTTTCCAGGAAGCTGGCGACGCCCTCTGCGTAATCCGCGCTTTCGCCGCAGGTCTTCATCGCGTCTGCCTCGATCTCCAGCTGGTCGGACAGCGTATTGACCGCAGCGGCCTGGATTGTCTGTTTGGTCAGACCCAGACCCAGTGTCGGGCCGTTGGCGAATTTCTCTGCCATCGTGCGGGCCTCGGCCATCAGGTCGTCATCTGGCAGCGCCTTCCAGATCAGGCCCCAATCCTCGGCCTTCTTGGCAGGCAGAGGTTCAGCGGTCAGCGCCAGCCCCTTGGCGCGCGCCTCGCCCAGCAGGCGCGGAAGATGCCAGCTGCCACCGGTGTCCGGGATCAGGCCGACCTTGGAAAACGACTGGATGAACTTGGCGCTTTCGGCGGCCAGCACCACATCGCAGGCCAGCGCCAGATTGGCCCCTGCCCCGGCGGCCACACCATTCACCGCGCAGATCACCGGGAAATTCAAAGAGCGGATGAGGTTCACAAGTGGGGCATAGAATGTGCGCACCGTGTTCCCGAGGTCCGGGGGGCCATCCATCTTGCGCGGATCGCGGTCGCCCAGATCCTGCCCCGCGCAAAAGCCGCGGCCCGCGCCAGTCAGCAGCACAGCGCGGGCGCCACCGTCGCGCGCGGCCTCAAGTGCGGCGCGCAGGGCGTAGTGCATTTCCTCGTTGAAGCTGTTCAGCCGATCAGGCCGGTTCAGGGTGATTTCCACCCAGTTTCCATGCCCCTGCACCAGCAGCGTATCCGACATTGCCGCGCCCTCCCTCTGACGTCATGGATAAAGATCTTGCATAAACCGACCGGACGGTCAATATATTTGCAACCCCGCCGATTGCGCCCTTGGGTGGTCGGCCAGCAACAGATGCAAAGGATCTCACGATGAGCCTTCTTGATGTTTCCAGCTTTGCCGCTGGTCAGTGGATTGCACCGGGTGCAGGTGCGCGCAACATTGCCAGCGCGATCACAGGCGACGTGATTGCCCAAGCGGGCAATGATGCGCTGAATGTACAGGGCATGCTGGACTATGCTCGCTCTGTCGGCGGCCCCTCCTTGCGCAAGATGACGTTCCACGACCGCGCCCGGATGCTGAAGGCGCTGGCAGGTCATCTGAACCAGCACAAGCAGGCGCTTTACGATCTGTCGTTCAACACCGGCGCCACCCAGTCCGACCACATGATCGACATTGATGGCGGCATCGGCACCATGTTCGTCTTTGCCTCCAAGGGGCGGCGCGAAATGCCGGACGGCCATGTCTACCTGGATGGGGATGTCGAGCAGCTGTCGCGCAACGGCACCTTTCTGGGCCAGCACATCTGCACGCCGTTGCAAGGGGTTGCGGTGCATATCAACGCCTTCAACTTCCCGGTCTGGGGCATGCTGGAGAAACTGGCCCCGACCCTGCTGGCCGGTGTTCCCGCCATCGTGAAACCCGCGACTGCCACCTGCTATGTCACCGAACTGGCGGTGCGGCTGATGTTGGAGTCGGGGATCCTGCCAGACGGGGCGTTGCAGCTGGTGTCCGGTGGACTTGGTGATATGCTCGACCACCTTGGCATGCAGGATGTTGTCAGCTTTACCGGCTCTGCCGAAACCGCGCTGAAACTGCGCGCAAACCCTGTGATCCTGCGGAACTCGGTGCGATTCGTTGCGGAACAGGACAGTCTGAACGCCTCCATCCTTGGCCCTGACGCCCAGCCCGGCACGCCGGAATTTGACCTGTTCGTCAAGGAAGTCAGCCGCGAGATGACCACGAAAGCGGGCCAGAAATGTACCGCCATTCGCCGCATCATCGCGCCTGAAAGCCAGATCGAAGCCGTCATCGCAGCCCTGTCAGAGCGTTTGGCGAAGACCCAGATCGGAGATCCCCGCCTTGAAGGGACCCGGATGGGGGCGCTGGTTTCGAATGCGCAAAAACGCGACGTGATGGAAAAGGCCGCCATCATCGGTCAGGAGGCCACCCGCGTCTTTGGCGATCCGGAGCGTTTTGACGTGACGGGTGCGGACGCGGCCAAGGGCGCGTTTGTGCCGCCCATGCTGTATCACTGCGAAGCGCCTGACACGGCAGAGCGCGTGCACGACACAGAGGCCTTTGGCCCCGTTTCAACCATCATGGGCTACCGCGATCTGGACCACGCCATCGCGTTGGCCAACCGGGGTCAGGGCTCGCTGGTGGCGTCCGTTATCACCCATGACCCAGCCGTCGCCCGTGAGGTTGCGATCGGCGCCGGCGCCTATCATGGCCGACTTTATTTCAACAACCGCGACTCGATGAAGGAATCGACCGGCCATGGCTCTCCCCTGCCCCACATGGTGCATGGCGGCCCTGGCCGTGCAGGCGGCGGCGAGGAAATGGGCGGCGTGCGCGGCGTCAAACACTACATGCAGCGCACCGCCATTCAGGGTTCACCCGACATCCTGTCGGCAATTGGCGAGAAATGGGTTCCGGGTGGCACCGAGATCGAAGGCCCCGCACACCCCTTTACCCGCAAGTTCGGCGAATTGGCGGTCGGCGAAACCCTGCACACCGCCCCGCGCACCGTGACGCTGGAGGATATCGAGACCTTTGCACATTTCACCGGCGACACCTTCTATGCCCACATGGATGACGAAGCCGCCAAGCGGAACCCGTTCTTTCCGGGCCGTGTGGCGCATGGCTACCTGCTGTTGTCCTTTGCTGCGGGGATGTTCGTGCAACCCGACGAAGGCCCGGTTCTGGCCAACACCGGCCTTGATAACCTGCGCTTCATGAAGCCGGTTGCGGCTGGTGACAGCATCAAGGTGCGCCTGAGCGTCAAGAAAAAGACCCCGCGCAACGATGAATACGGTGAAGTGCGCTGGCATGTGACGCTGACCAATCAGGACGATGAAATCGCGGCAGAGTATGAACTGCTGACGATGAACGCCTACTGATCCATCGCCGTAGCACCGCACCTGCCCTGGGCCAGTCCGTATGGACTGGCCTATCGCGTTCCGGGGGCTTAGACATAAGGGTATGACTGATGCCCAAGATTTCTGGTTTGATACCGCCGTTTCCAAGCTGAGTGACCCGCAAAACCAGCGGGTCTGGTCGGTGATCGTATCCCTGTTCGGGGATCTGGCGCAGCAAAAAGGGGCCTCGATCAACGGGCAGACCCTGACACAGATCATCACGCCGATGGGCATCAAGCCCGAAGCGATCCGCGTCGCGCTTCACCGCCTGCGCAAGGATGGCTGGATCGACAGCACCCGCTCGGGCCGGGCGTCTGTGCATTTCCTGACCGAAAGCGGGCGCAGCCAGTCTGCGGCGGTGACGCCTCGGATTTATGCCCGCGAAATTGCCCCGCCCACAGAGTGGCATCTGGCCATTGCAGAAGACGGTCAGTCCGCCATGCTGGATGGATTGCTGGAGCAGGCAGATTACGTCAGCGTCAACCGTTGCACCGCGCTGGGTCTTGGCAAAGCTGCATCGGTGGCCCGTGATCTGCTGGTGGTGCACAACCCTGATTTGGCGGTTCCAAAGTGGCTGCAGAGGCGGTTGTTTCCCGAGGATCTGCGCGTCACCTGTTCGGATCTGGACGTGACGCTGGCCGAACTGAACAGCGCGCGCTGCGGGCTGGCCATTGATGAACAGCTATCCGCAGCGCAGATCGCCACGCTGCGCACGCTGATCGTGCACCGCTGGCGGCGGGTGGTTTTGCGCCATCCGGATCTGCCGCTGTCACTGCATCCGGACGATTGGCGCGGAGAGCCCTGCCGCCGTCGGGTGGCAGAGCTGCTGGAGGCGTTGCCGCGCCCGACCCTTGCCGCCAACGGCGATCTGGCCGGGACTGCGGACTGACACGACAGCTGTCAGGCGGTTGCCTTAGCTGTCAGGCGGCTGCCTTATTTTGCCGCTGCGGTCACGATCAGTTCAACCAGCAGGTCGGGGCGGGCCAGTTTTGCCTCGCCGCAGGCGCGCGCGGGTGCATGGCCTTCGGGAACCCAGGCATCCCAGACACCGTTCATTTCTTCGAAATCCGCCATATCCGCGAGCCAGATGACACACTGCAGGATGCGTGTGTTGTCGCTGCCTGCTTCGGCCAGGAGGGCGTCGATCTTGTCCAGACAATCCTGCGTCTGCTGGGCAACGCTGGCCCCGGCAGTGCCGACCTGGCCTGCGAGGTAGATGGTATCGCCGTGCTTGACGATCTGGCTCATGCGGGTGCCGGTGTGGCTGCGTTCGATGTCGCTCATCTGAATGTCCTGTTTCCAAAAAACCTGAGGTCGGCCGAAGTGGCCTTGCCAACTCGATAGCCAGAGCCGCGCCCGCGCGCAACGTCAGCGCGACCATGATGGCCCCTGTCGCGGCATAAACCTGCCCCAAGGGCCGGTGGGACGATCCGGTTTGGCACAGCCCGGTGCCCATATCTGGCCTGTGATCACCGCCAGTGCGCACCCCGCACAAAATGGGCCAACACGCGCTGCAAGCCGTTCAAATAACGCACAAATTAGGATGTATGAATTGGTTCTTGCCCAGATAAGAGGCACGCCTCTATAGTTTTCGTTGTGAATGCAGCGGATCCCTTGGCGGCCCGCATTCGGGGCCCTTAGCGTGACTGCACGCACCGCAGCTGCGGTGCCATTCCAGACCAAGCCTGCCCAAGCAGGCCAATCCACGGGGGAAGTGAGAATGACCAAGATCAAGACCGCAGCGCGGCTGTCGCGCCGCCAATTCCTGACCAGCACTGCCGCGGGCGCGCTGGCTGTTGCGCTTGCCGGGGTTCTGCCAGATCCCGTTCTGGCCGCCGACCCGATCAAGGTCGCAGGCATCTACACCGTCCCCGTGGAACAGCAGTGGGTCAGCCGGATCCATGTGGCCGCGCTTGCCGCGCAGGAGCGCGGCGACATCACCTATACGTTTTCCGAAAACACCTCCAACACCGATTACCCCCGCGTCATGCGGGAATATGCCGAGCAGGGCCACAAGCTGATCATTGGCGAAATCTTTGGGGTCGAGGCCGAAGCGCGGGAAGTCGCCGCAGACTATCCCGACGTCGCGTTTCTGATGGGCTCTTCCTTCAAGGAGGATCCGAGCCTGCCCAACCTTGCGGTGTTCGACAACTACATTCAGGACGCCTCTTACCTGTCTGGGATCGTTGCGGGCGCCATGTCCGAGAGTGGCAATATCGGCATGGTCGGTGGCTTCCCGATCCCGGAGGTGAACCGCCTGATGCATGCCTTCATGGCCGGTGCGCGCGAAATGAACCCGGATATCACCTTCCAGGTTTCCTTTATCGGCAGCTGGTTTGACCCGCCCAAAGCCAAGGAAACCGCCTTTGCCATGATCGAGAATGGCGCGGATATGCTCTATGCAGAACGTTTTGGCGTGTCTGACGCGGCCAAGGAAAAGGGCATTCTGGCGATTGGCAACGTAATCGACACCCAGGGGGATTATCCCGATACCGTGGTGGCATCGGCACTGTGGCATTTCGAGCCGACATTGGATGCGGCCATCGCCAAGGTGCGCGACGGCAGCTTTGTGGCGGCGGACTATGGCACCTATTCCTTCATGAAGGAAGGCGGCGCCTCGCTTGCCCCGTTTGGCACCTTTGAGGGCAAGATCCCCCAAGACGCACTTGACCTGATCGCCAGCCGCACGGCGGCCATCAAGGATGGATCCTATGTGGTAGAGATCAACGACGCAGAACCCACCTCGTCGTGATCCGAGCCAAGGCATGACAACCCCCAGCATGGCGCAGCCCGCGGCCAATGGCCCGGTGCTGCGCCTTAAAGAGATAACCAAGCGGTTTGGTCCGGTGACGGCCAATGAAGACGTGAGCTTTGACCTCTTTCCCGGCGAGGTCATCGCGCTTCTTGGTGAAAACGGCGCGGGCAAGACCACGCTGATGAACATCCTTTTTGGCCAGTATACGGCCGACGCGGGAGAGGTTGAGCTGTTTGGCGCAACCCTACCACCCGGTGCGCCCCGAGCGGCGCTGGATGGTGGTGTGGGCATGGTGCACCAGCATTTCACCCTCGCAGACAATCTGACGGTCTGGGAAAATATCACCCTGGGCGTCGAGCCGCTTTTTCAGATGCGACTGAATGCCAGCGCCGCCAGGGCACGCATTCGCAGTCTTTCCGAGCGCTTTCACCTGAAGGTCGACCCCAACGCCAAAGTGGGCCGCCTCACGGTGGGAGAGCGCCAGCGTGTTGAAATCCTGAAGGCGCTTTATCGCGACGCGCGGATCCTCATCCTGGATGAACCCACGGCCGTTCTGACACCACAGGAGTCCGATGCGCTTTTTGCGACGCTGAGAGAGGCCATCGGTCAGGGGCTTTCGGTCATCTTCATTTCGCACAAACTGCATGAGGTGATGGCGATTTCAGATCGCGTTCTGGTGCTGCGCCATGGCCGTCTGGTGGCAGAGCGGCGCACCGCTCAGACCAGCCGCGATGAACTGGCGTCACTGATGGTCGGGGCCGACGTGAAGCCTGCAAGGTTTGCACCGAATGCAGCGGGGCCTGCGCTGTTGCAGCTGCAAGGCGTATCAACCCCAGACAATGGGGCTGCGCCGGGGCTGCGCAACGTTACGCTGGATCTGGCAGCGGGCCAGATCACCGGGCTTGCCGGTGTCTCAGGAAACGGCCAGGCGGCGCTGTCTGATCTGATTTCGGGGCTGATCACCGCCCGTTCCGGCCAGATCCGCATCCACGGGCGCGAGATCGGCGCATGGTCACCGCGCAAGGCGGTCGATGCAGGCATTGCACGCATCCCCGAGGACCGCCACAAGACCGGCACCATCGCAGATTTCGATCTGACCGAGAACGCCATACTGGAAACCTATTCGACCCGGTTTGCGCGCAGGGGATGGTTGGACTGGCGGGCTGCCCGGCAGTTTGCCAAGGATCTGATCGCGACCTACGACGTGCGCTGTCCGGGGCCGGACACCCGCATCCGGTTGCTATCCGGCGGCAATATGCAAAAGCTGATCCTGGGCCGCGTGCTGGAGTTGGCGCCCGACATAATTCTCGCCAACCAACCGGTGCGCGGGCTGGATATCGGCGCGGTCACCTATGTCCATGAACAACTGGCCAAAGCGCGGGCGCGGGGCGCAGCGGTCTTGCTGATTTCAGAGGATCTCGACGAGATCATGCAGCTTTCCGATGTGATCCATGTGATCAGCGAAGGCAGGCTCAGCCCCGGTTTTCCGCGCGGCAGCCAACAGCCCGAAGATCTCGGCGCTTGGATGGCCGGACACGGGTTTGACACGATGACAGCGGAGGGCCCCCATGCGCCTTGAACCCATTGCGGCGCCCAGCTGGCAGCGTCGGCTGATCCCGCCTGCCGCCGCCATTCTTGCAACATTTGTGATTGCCGCGCTTCTTGCACAGATTGCCGGGGGCAACCCGTTTTCGATTTTCGGGCTGATCCTGTCAGGGGCGCTTGGGTCAAAATTTGCGTTCCTTGAGACCCTGAACAGGGCGACCCCGCTGATCTTTACAGGGCTTGCGGTTGCTGTCGCCTTTCGTGCGAAGCTGTGGAACATCGGCGCCGAAGCCCAGCTATATGCCGGGGCGGTTGTAACGGTTGTTCTGGGCACGGGCGCGCTGGCGCTGCCTGCGCCGCTGCTTTTGCCGCTGCTGGCCTTGGCGGCGATGGTCGCCGGGGCGGGGCTGCTACTTGGGCCTGCGCTGCTGAAAACCCGGCTGGGCGTGGATGAGGTTGTCACCACGCTGTTGTTCAACTTCATCTTTCTTCTGTTTGTGTCCTACCTGCTGGAGGGGCCGCTGAAAGATCCGATGGGGATGGGCTGGCCGAAATCACCACGCCTGGAGCCAGAGGCGCGGCTGCCACGGGTGGTAGACGGGTTGCGGCTGCACTGGGGGTTTGCTCTGGCGCTGATTTCGGCCGTCGCGATCTGGCTCATCAATACGCGCACCACGCTTGGCTATGAAATGCGGGCGGTGGGGCAGAATGCTGAGGCTGCGCAGTTTGCGGGCATTCCTGTCACCAAAGTGACCCTCAAGACCGCGCTGCTGTCCGGTGGGTTGGCGGGGCTGGCAGGGTATTCCGAGGTGGCGGGTCTCAAGGGGGCGCTGACGCTCGATCTGAGCCCCGGCTTTGGCTACACCGGCATCGTCGTGGCGATGCTGGCCCTTCTGCACCCCATTGGCGTGGTTTTTGCGGCGTTGTTTGTGGCGGCCATTTTTGTCGGCGCCGACAGCATGAGCCGGGCCGCAGGGGTGCCGAGCTATCTTGCCGATATCATGCTGGCGTCGGCTCTGTTGTTGATGGTGCTTGCCATCCTGCTGAGCAAATTCCGCCTGCGGAGGGATTGAGATGGATATTCTGGACATCCTTTTGTCGGCAAGTTTCTGGGCCGCTGCCATCCGGATCGCCTCGCCGCTGATCTTTGCCACGCTGGGAGAGCTGATCTGCGAACGGGCCGGTGTGCTGAACCTCGGGATCGAGGGGATCATGGTCGCGGGCGCATTTTCCGGCTGGATCGCAGTCTGGGCCGGGCTGCCGCTTTGGGGGGGCGTTGCGGTGGCAATGCTGACCGGCATGGCCTTTGGGCTGCTGCATGCAACACTCAGCGTGCCCTTTGGTCTTTCGCAGCATGTGGTCGGGATTGGCCTGACGTTGCTGGCGACCTCGCTGACCTTTTACACCTATCGCGTGGTGCTGCCCGAAGTCTCCTCTCCGCCCAAGATCGAGGCCTTTCAACCCTATGAGATACCTCTCCTTGCCGATCTGCCGCTGATTGGGCCTGCGCTGTTTTCGCAGACGCCGCTGACCTATGCTGCATTTCTGTTGGCCGCGATCTGTGCCTACACGTTGTATCGCACCCCTGTGGGTCTTGCCGTCAGGGCCGCAGGAGAGAACCCTTCGGCTGTCGCAGCGCAAGGTCTGTCAGTGACAGCGATCCGCATGGGCGCGGTCATCACGGGCAGTGGTTTCATGGCGGTTGGCGGGGCGTTTCTGACCCTGTCGGCCTTTGACAGCTTTTTCTTTGACATGGTGAACGGACGCGGCTGGATCTGTATTGCACTGGTGGTGTTCGGGGCCTGGCGTCCTGGCAAGGCCGTGTTGGGCGCAATCCTTTTTGCGGCCTTTGATGCGCTGCAGATCCGGCTTCAGCAGACGGGGATCGGGGCTTTGGTCCCGTATCAGCTGTTTCTGATGCTGCCCTATATTCTGTCGATTTTGGCGCTGGTCGTGATGTCACGACGCGCAGAGGTTCCTGCGGCGCTGATGGTGCCGTTCAACAAGGGAGAGAGATGATGTTTGATCTGCTCATCAAAGGCGGCACGCTGCCGGATGGTTCTGTTGCGGATATCGGCATTACCGGAGACACCATCGCAGAGATCGCCCCCGCACTGGAGGCCACCGCGAAGGAGACGATCGACGCGACCGGCGATCTGGTTTCGCCGCCATTTGTCGACCCGCATTTTCACATGGATGCCACCTTGTCTTATGGCCAGCCCCGCGTGAATGCCTCGGGCACGCTGCTGGAAGGCATCAACCTGTGGGGAGAACTGCGCGAGGAAGCAAGCGTAGAGGATATGGTCGAGCGCGCGCTGACCTATTGCGACTGGGCCGCCAGCATGGGGCTTTTGGCGATCCGCACCCATGTGGACACCACCCCGGATCACCTGCGCGGGGTCACTGCCATGCTGGAGCTGCGCGAAGCAGTCAAGGACTACATCGACCTGCAGCTTGTCGCCTTCCCGCAGGATGGGTTGTACCGAACGGAAACCGGGCGCGCGAACCTGCTGCGCGCGCTGGATATGGGTGTCGATGTGGTCGGCGGCATCCCTCACTTTGAGCGCACGATGCAGGAAGGTGCGGACTCGCTCGTCGATCTGTGTCGCATTGCGGCCGAGCGTGGCCTGATGGTGGACATCCATTGCGATGAGACAGACGATCCGCTGTCGCGCCATATCGAAACACTGGCACGAGAGACCCTGCGCCACGGCCTGGGTGGGCGCGTTGCTGGCAGTCATCTGACGTCGATGCACTCGATGGACAACTACTATGTCTCCAAGCTCTTGCCCTTGATTGCAGAGGCAGGCGTGAGCGCAATTCCCAATCCGCTCATCAACATCGTGCTGCAGGGCCGCCATGACAGTTTCCCCAAGAGACGAGGCCTGACCCGCGTGAAGGAAATGCAGGCCCACGGCATTGCGGTGGGTTGGGGGCAGGATTGCGTGCTGGATCCCTGGTACAGCCTTGGCACAGGCGACATGCTGGATGTGGCCTTCATGGGGCTGCATGTCGCCCAGATGACCCACCCGGAGGAAATGGCGCGCTGTTTTACCATGGTGACAGAGACCAACGCCCAGATCATCGGGCTGGAGGGGTATGGGCTGAAAAAGGGCGCCAAGGCCTCTCTTGTGGTTTTGGATGCCGCCACCCCGACCGAGGCCGTACGCCTGCGGCCGGCGCGGCTGGCGGTTGTGGCAAAAGGCAAGATCATTTCACGCAGTGCACGCGGTGATGCGACCTTGTCGCTGCCTGGCCGTCCTGGTCAGGTTCGTCGCCGTCATGCCCTGCCCTAAGAGCGGGCTTCTCAAGCGACGACGCCGGTCACAAAGATCGGCAGCCCCACTGCAAGAACGCAGACCAGACAAAGCGCAACCAGCATGACCACGCCATCGCGGGTCAGCATCGCAACGGACAGGCCTGCCACCACTGCCCCCAAGGCAGAAGAGGTAAAGGGCACCAGCTCCAGAAACGGCATCATCGCCCCGCACAGCGCGCAGATGGCACGCGGGACGGTGACGAACGGCCGACGCGTCAGAACGGTGAGCCGGGCATCGGTGTGGCGATCCAGAAACCGCGCCATGCGGCGCAGCGGTCCCAACACCCTGCGCGCCCTGTCCGAGGCAAGACTGCGACGGCGCAACCATTGGGGCAACCACAGCTCGTCCCGGCCCAGCACCATCTGACCGGCCACAAGAAAGATCAGCAGACCACAGACCGTGGACAGCCCCGGCACCCCGCTGAGGGGGGACACCACAATCATCGCCGGAAACAGCAGCGTGGCAGACATCGAGCTGCGGCCCAGATCATCCACCACGTCATCGACATGAATGCAGTCATCGTCCAGCAGCTCGCTTGTGGTTTCGATCATGTGTTCGACCGGTTGCTGATCTGCTGACATGGGGGTCTCCTTGTCGGTACGCTGGCGCGGCAGGGGGGCCGCGCCCCCTGTTCTGTCTGCGCTTGGCATCAGGACGGGACGGGCATTGTCTGCCTGAAAAACGCAAGGCTTGCGGGCCGGGTTCCCGAAAAAGAAAACCGCAGCGCATGGAACCACTTGCAGGAAGGCGCGTTGAGGCACTGCAAACCTGAGATCAGTCAGGACCGTTCGGGCGTTACGATGATTGCAGGCCTTCCTGCCTCTCGCCCCTCCTCCCGCGTGGCGACCCGCCCGCAATCAGAGATGATGAAAGGACAGATTATGCGTATCATGCTTGCAGTGCTTGCCCTTGTTGGCCTCGCGGCCTGTGAAACCACCGAAGGCTTTGGCCGCGATGTGTCTTCGCTGGGCAATACGATCACTGAAGAGTCCCAGGAGGCGCAATAACACGCCCCCGCCCTGCCCGGCATTGACCGGGCAAGGGCCGAAAGCGGATCAGCGAAAGAGGTATTGGAATGAATGATTATGTAGGCATTGGCGGGCTGATTGTGCTGGCCCTGACAATCTGGGCCATCGTCGGCACCGTCAGCTCTGGCGCGAGCACCGGCAAAAAGGTCTTTTGGATCCTGTTCGTCCTGATCCTGCCGATCATCGGCTTTATCTGCTGGCTTCTGTTTGGTCCGCGCGGCGCCAAGGCCTGATGCAGCGACACCCTGTTCAGCAAAAAAACGGCCCCTTGGGCCTTTTTTTTCGAAGAACACTGGCGCCGAGAGCAGACAGTACCCGCAATCAGCGGGTGTTGCTGCGTTGGCTGGATTTGACCGGTTCAACCCCGAACTGAATGCACATGGATTTGGGCGCCACCAAGAGCTGCTGTCCCTGCGCCACCCATGCGGTGGCCTTTTGAGGCGTCATCTTGAGCAGAACAACACTGGGATCATTAGGCCCCTGTTCAAACCAAGCATCCGCCGCATAGCTCCAGAAATGGTCCAGCTGCTTGGGGTCATCAGCGATTTCGATCTCGCCGCTGAGGCTGGCGAAATAGTCTTCGCTGTTGCTGACGAAGTTCAGTCGAGCCGGCGCGACG
>Ga0160419_100337_pt1 | contig 31566 bp, 27 predicted proteins | sample CelAP2metagpilot_2_FD_108196 | JGI IMG/M metagenome (GOLD analysis project Ga0160419, IMG submission 108196) | Phycosphere-associated microbial communities from Cellana algal ponds in Kailua-Kona, Hawaii, USA - Cellana AP2-4-25 metagenome pilot ... | reverse complement strand
GCCGACGTCCATCGCCTGCGCAGTGACATTGAGCAGGTGGTTCAGCACCCGGCCGATTTCCGAGTACAGAACCCGGATCAGCTGGCCGCGGCGCGGCACTTCGGTGCCGGTCAGGTTCTCAATGGCCAGGCACCAGGCATGTTCCTGGTTCATCGGCGCCACATAATCGAGGCGGTCGAAATACGGCAGGTTCTGCAGGTAGGTGCGGCTTTCCATCAGCTTTTCGGTGCCGCGGTGCAGCAGACCGATATGCGGGTCGCAGCGCTCAACGATTTCGCCGTCCAGCTCCAGCACGAGACGCAGAACGCCGTGTGCCGCAGGGTGTTGCGGGCCGAAGTTGATGTTGAAGTTACGGATCTTCTGTTCGCCGGTCAGGGCGTCGTCCATTTTGGAGCCGTCCATTACTTCGCCCCCTCTTTCTCGTCGCCGGGCAGGATGTATTCGGCACCCTCCCACGGGCTCATGAAATCAAACTGGCGGTACTCCTGAACCAGGCTCACCGGTTCGTAGACAACGCGCTTTTGCGCCTCGTCGTAACGGACCTCGGTGTAACCGGTGGTCGGGAAATCCTTGCGCAGCGGATAGCCACGGAAACCATAGTCGGTCAGGATGCGGCGCAGATCCGGGTGGCCGGTGAACAGGATGCCGAACATGTCGAACACCTCCCGCTCAAACCAGTTGGCGGAGGGGTGCACATCCACGATCGACGGAACCATCTCATCCTCACGGATCGACACCCGCAGGCGGATCCGCTGGTTCTGGTACATGGACAGGAAGTGGTAGACCACATCAAAGCGCTTGGCGCGCTCGGGGTAGTCAACCGCGGTCACATCCACCAGAGAAGAGAATTTGCAGGTCGGGTCGTTCTTGAGGAACTCAACAAACCCGGCGATGTTTGCCGGGGCAACGTCGACGTTCAGCTCGTCAAAGGTCACGTCCCAGCCGATCACACAGTCAGGACGTTTCGCTTCGATCTGGGCGCCGAGTTCTTTCAGGGCTTCAGTCATTTTCGTCTCTCCAACCAAAGCCACTTAGCGCACGAGCGTGCCGGTGCGGCGGATTTTGCGCTGCAGCTGCATCAGACCGTAAAGCAGAGCTTCTGCCGTCGGAGGGCAGCCCGGCACGTAAACATCAACCGGCACAACACGGTCACAGCCGCGAACCACCGAATAGCTGTAGTGGTAGTAGCCACCGCCGTTCGCACAGGAGCCCATCGAGATCACATAGCGTGGCTCGGGCATCTGGTCGTAAACCTTGCGCAACGCAGGAGCCATCTTGTTGGTCAGCGTCCCGGCCACAATCATCACGTCCGACTGACGCGGAGAGGCGCGGGGCGCGATGCCGAACCGCTCGGCGTCGTAGCGCGGCATGGAGGTGTGCATCATCTCAACCGCGCAGCACGCCAGACCAAAGGTCATCCAGTGCAGCGAGCCGGTGCGGGCCCAGTTGATGATGTCCTCGGCAGAGGTCAGAAGAAACCCCTTGTCCTGAAGCTCAGCGTTCAGGGCCTGAGTGACCATTTCCTTGTCGACACCTGCGGTGTTGGCTCCGGTCATCACTCCCATTCCAGGGCCCCTTTCTTCCATTCATAGGCAAAACCGATGGTCAGGACTGCGAGGAACACCATCATCGACCAGAAGCCCGCATCACTGATGTCCTTGAAGCCGACGGCCCAGGGGAACAGGAATGCAATTTCCAAGTCAAAAATGATGAACAGAATCGACACGAGGTAAAAACGTACGTCGAATTTCATACGCGCGTCATCGAATGCGTTGAATCCGCATTCATAAGCACTGACCTTTTCGGGGTCCGGATTGCGGACGGCAAGTACAACTGCCGCCAAAATAAGAACAATTCCAAGCCCGACCGCTACGGCCAGAAACACCAGAATCGGGAGGTATTCCCGCAACATCTCTTCCACGAGTGGCTCCTTTCCGTGCGCGCGGATTCCTGCGCGCCGTCAATTGGCGTGTTGACTTGGGGCAGTGTCTACTCCCCTGCCCTCTCACCGTCAACCAAGGCATCGTTAATGGATGAACCTTCTGTAACCGACGCGGCAGAACAACATCACGCCCTTTAAACCCTATTGTTTTCATAGGATAAGGCGCGCCCGGTCAAAGGCACGCCTTGGTGAATGAAATGCGACAATAACGCCGCTTTTAACGCTGCCAGCTGGGTTTTTCCTTTGCAAAGAAGGCCGCGATGCCTTCTGGCGCTTCGCTGCCCTCCCAACGTTCGACCAATGCCGCAATTGTGTGATCGATGACCGCATCGTCGATTTTCGGCCCCAGATCCCGCACAAGAGCCTTTGCAGCCCCCACTGCTTCGGGTGCGCAGCTCAGATAAGGGACAACTTCGGCCTCGATAGCGGCCTCCAAATCAGCAGCGGGGACGGCTTTTGCGAGAATCCCCAGCTCCACCGCCTCGGCTGCATCAAACAGGCGCGCAGACATAAAGACGCGCCGCGCGCGCGCTTCGCCCATCCGCGCAACGACATAGGGGCCGATGGTTGCGGGAATCAGGCCAAGCCGGGTTTCGGTCAGCCCCATCTTGATGTGATCCGCGCCTATAGCGACATCACACACCGACGCCATTCCGACGCCACCACCAAAAGCGTTACCCTGAATCGCCCCGATCACGGGTTGAGGCAGCGTGTTGATCGCCATCAACATCTCTGCCAGCACGCGGGCTTCCCGCGCGCGCGTCTCAGCGTCCGCAGTCATCTGCGCCTGCATCCATCCCAGATCACCACCTGCGCAGAAACTCTTGCCAGCGCCGGTCAGCACCACCACACGGATCGACCTGTCCGCCGCCAGCGCCGCAGCGGCCGCCTTAAGCTCCTGCAGCATCTCGCCCGACATGGCGTTGTGTTTTTCCGGTCGGTTCAACATCAGCGTTGCAACGCCGCGGTCATCCCGAGACAGGGTGAGTGTGTTGTACATCCATATGCCTTTCAAAAGATCCTGTGCGCCGCCGTTTGTTTTTCGGCGGCATCATCAGATTTGGACCGCCATGCGCCGCTGGCTCAGCCCCGCATGGCCCGTGCCATTTCGGCAGCATCAGACAGCACCTCTGCGTCCAGCCCCGTCTCATAGCCAAGGCGCGTCAGATGCTCATGCACGGCTTCGGTTGCCACATTGCCTGCCGCACCGGGTGCATAAGGGCATCCGCCCAGACCGCCAACCGCCGCATCAAACACCCGCACCCCAAGCGACAGCGACGCATCGATGTTGTCAATCGCCCGCCCTGCCGTGTCATGATAGTGACCCGCAAGGCGACTGACCGGCACCCGGTCACGCACAGCAAGCAGCATTCGCGCGATCGAATCGGGCGTCGCCTGGCCGATGGTGTCGCCGAGCGAAATCTCGTAGCAGCCCATCGAAAACAGCCGGTCGGCAAGATCGGCAACAGCGCCCGGGTCTGTGGGACCGTCAAACGGACACTCGACGACGCAGGAAATATAGCCCCGCACAGGCAGGTCGATGTGGCGGGCGGCCTCAATGATCGGGGTGAAGCGTTCGATGGATTCGGCCACGCTGGCATTGATGTTGGCTTGGGAAAACCCTTCGGAGGCAGAGGCGAAAATCGCGATTTCATCAGCCTTGGCCGCCAGCGCGTCCTCATAGCCGCGCATATTGGGTGTCAATGCAGCATAGCGCACATCGCTCCCCCGGTTGATCCCGGCGAGCACATCAGCAGAGCCAGCCATTTGGGGAACCCACTTGGGAGACACAAAGCTCGCGACTTCAATGCGCCGGAACCCCGCCTGCGTAAGACGGTCAACCAGCGCCACCTTCTCGGCGACAGGTATATCCCGCTTTTCATTTTGCAGTCCGTCTCTCGGTCCGACTTCGAAAATCTCGACACTTTCACTCACAGGCTATCCTCCCAAGCTCAATGCACAAATCAACTGGCCCTTCGGGCCGTGCAGCGCGGGCACGGCCAAAGCCGCGCCCATGCCAGCGATTTAGCTGTCCGCCTCTTCCAGACGAACCAGGGCTGCACCCGCTTCGACCTGATCACCAGCCGCGGCCAGCACCTCGGCCACAACGCCATCGCGCGCCGCCAAGAGTGAGTGTTCCATTTTCATCGCCTCAAGGATAGCCAATCGTTCACCTTCTTTGACGCTCTGCCCCGCTTCGGCAAAAACCGCCTTGACCAATCCCGGCATCGGGGCCTCGATCACGTTCTGGTCCCCTCCCGCTGCCGAGGCGCGTTCAAGCGGGTCAACCACCTCGAACTGCAGGCCATAGCCATCAAATACGGTAATCGTGTTTCCGGACTGCGACATGGCCGGGAGACGATCGCCCCCCAGAACCCAGCCGCCACCGATCCGGTTCGCGCAGACCTGAGCGTCAGGATCATCGGGGAATTCCCATAGCTGGCGATCCGGCCCATCCACTTCGACCATCGCCTCAAAGGGCTCCCCCTGATAGCTGAGGTGCACGGAACGGCGCATATCAGACCAGAGAGTAAAGCCCGTCTCCCAGCTGCCATCGATCAGCCCAAGCGCCTGCATGGCTGCTGCGGCCTTGTGTTCCGGCTTGACCTCAGGCGCCTTGACCAGCTGCTCAAGATCCCGCGCGATCAGCCCGGTGTCGACCTCTCCCGCTGCAAACCCCTCATGTGCGGCCAGCGCACCAAGGAAAGCCAGGTTTGTCACCGTACCGCCCACTTCCGTCTCGGCCAGGGCCTGCGACAGGCGGGAAAGGGCAATGGCGCGGGTGGGGCCACGCACGATGACCTTAGAGATCATCGGATCGTACCACGGGCTGATGGTGTCGCCAGCCCGCACGCCACTGTCCGCGCGGCAGCTTTCTGGGAAGGACAGATGAGTCAGGGTGCCGGTCGCAGGCAGGAACCCCTTGGGCACGTCTTCCGCATAAAGCCGGGCTTCAAACGCGTGGCCCGTAATGGAAAGGTCGTCCTGCTGGGCAGGCAGGCTCTCGCCCGAGGCCACACGCAGCTGCCATTCCACCAGATCGACACCGGTGATGAGTTCGGTGACGGGGTGTTCGACCTGCAGGCGGGTGTTCATTTCCATGAACCAGAACCCGTCGGTGCGCAGCCCATCAGAGCCGTCGACAATGAACTCCACCGTGCCTGCGCCCTTATAGCCGATCGCCTCGGCCGCGCGCACGCCGGCCTGCCCCATAGCTTCGCGCATTTCCGGCGTCATGCCGGGTGCGGGTGCTTCCTCGATCACCTTCTGGTGGCGACGCTGCAGAGAACAGTCCCGCTCGAACAGATGCACCGCGTGGGTTCCGTCACCAAAGACCTGAACCTCAATGTGGCGCGGTTGCTGGATGTATTTTTCAATCAAGACGTCCGGGTTGCCAAAGGCAGTGGTGGCCTCGCCCTGTGCGCTCTTCAGTGCTTCGGCAAAGTCACCAGCAGCCTCGACCAGCCGCATCCCCTTGCCGCCGCCCCCGGCAACAGCCTTGATGAGAACAGGATAGCCGATCTGATCCGCTTGTTCCTGCAGGAACCCTGCGTCCTGATTGGTGCCGTGGTAGCCCGGTACGACCGGAACACCCGCCTCCTCCATCAATACCTTGGCCGCGTCCTTCAGCCCCATTTTGCGGATGGCATCAGCGGACGGGCCAATAAAGGTGAGGCCAGCGGCCTCAACGGCATCAACAAAGTCCGGGTTTTCCGAAAGAAAGCCATAGCCCGGATGAATCGCCTGAGCCCCTGTCGATTGGGCAATTGCGATAATCTCATCCCCAAGGAGGTAGCTGTCAGCAGGCGCCGGGCCGGTACCGATATGGCAGGCCTCATCCGCCATGGCGACATGCTTTGCGCCACGATCTGCGTCGGAATAGACGGCAACCGTTTTCACGCCCATGGCGCGGGCGGTTTCCATCACGCGGCAGGCGATCTCGCCGCGGTTTGCGATCAGAATCTTGTCAAACATCTTTGTGGTCTCCGAAATCACGGACCAGACGAAAGGTCTCAACCATCATCGGTGCGTTCTGGTGAAAGCGGCCCGCGCGGGTCATGTAGGCTTGATACCCGGCTCGCCAGTGCTCCAAATCTTTGAATTCTCCCTGCGGCGGAACCATCTCTGCCGTCACATCGCAAAAGCGGACCTTTTCCACTTTTTCCGTCTGTGTGGCGCAGGCGGCGGCTCCGTCCCAGCTCAAGACGATATCCACGCGCCCCACCTCGGGAAGGCTCTCCAAACCATCGTCAAAGACCGACCAGGCTTCGCAGCTGACGGTCTTGGCCCCCGACCGGATCAGGCCGATGATTTCGGCGTTCAGTGCCGGTGAATCGCCGGGGCGATAGCTTTTCGCGCCGGGATACTCTGCGATGGCTTCAGCAAGGGAGGTCATTTTTGCCTCACATCCGGAACACGCCAAAGCGTGTATCTTCGATCGGCGCATTCAGGGCAGCGCTGAGGGAGAGCGCCAGCACGTCGCGCGATTTGCGCGGGTCGATGATGCCGTCGTCCCAGAGCCGTGCGGAGGCATAGAGCGGATGGCTCTGCTCTTCGAACATGTCGATCGTGGGCTGCTTGAACGCCGCTTCTTCGTCAGCGCTCCAGCTGCCGCCCTGGCGCTCGATGGCATCGCGTTTCACCGTTGCCAGCACGCCTGCGGCCTGCTCGCCACCCATCACCGAGATGCGAGAGTTCGGCCAGGTCCACAGGAAGCGCGGGGAGTAGGCCCGCCCAGACATGCCGTAGTTACCGGCCCCAAACGAGCCACCGACCAGCATCGTCACTTTCGGTACATTGGTGGTCGCCACCGCCGTCACCATCTTGGCGCCGTGGCGGGCGATGCCCTCGTTTTCGTATTTGCGGCCGACCATAAATCCGGTGATGTTCTGCAGGAACACCAGCGGGATCTTGCGCTGGCTGCACAGTTCCACGAAATGCGCGCCTTTCTGCGCAGCTTCAGAGAACAGCACGCCGTTGTTGGCGATGATCCCAACCGGGCAACCTTTCACATGGGCAAAGCCGGTCACCAGGGTCTCGCCAAAGCGCGGTTTGAACTCGTCAAAGCGGGAGCCGTCGACCAGACGCGCGATCACCTCGCGGATATCGTAAGGCGTGCGCAGGTCACCGGGCACCACGCCAAGGATTTCTTCGGGGTCGTAGGCAGGCTCTTCCGGGCTGGCCCAGTTCACCGTCAGCGGTTTGGTGATGTTCAGCGACTGCACCGCGCGCCGCGCCAGCGCCAGCGCGTGGGCGTCATCCTCGGCCAAATAATCGGCCACGCCAGAAAGGCGCGTGTGCACGTCGCCGCCGCCCAGATCCTCGGCGCTCACGACCTCGCCCGTGGCGGCCTTTACCAGCGGCGGGCCGGCGAGGAAGATGGTGCCCTGCTCCTTCACGATGATGGTGACGTCCGACATCGCAGGCACATAGGCGCCGCCCGCGGTGCAAGAACCCATGACGACAGCAATCTGCGGAATGCCCTTGGCCGACATGCGCGCCTGATTGTAGAAGATGCGGCCAAAGTGGTCGCGGTCGGGAAAGACCTCATCCTGGTTGGGCAGGTTGGCGCCGCCGGAGTCGACCAGGTAGATGCAGGGAAGATGGTTTTCCTCGGCGATCTCCTGCGCGCGCAGGTGTTTTTTCACCGTCATCGGGTAGTAGGTGCCGCCCTTCACGGTGGCGTCGTTGCAGACCACCATGACCTCTTGCCCATGCACCCGGCCAATGCCTGCGATCACGCCCGCTGCGGGCGCAGCGCCGTCATACATATTGTGTGCGGCCGTCGCGCCGATCTCCAGAAACGGAGAGCCGGGATCAAGGAGGTTCGCCACCCGGCGGCGCGGCAGCATCTTGCCGCGGCTTTCGTGCCGCGCGCGGGATTTCTCGCCGCCGCCCATGCGCGCAGCCTCAGCCGCCTCGCTGATCTGAGCCAGCGCGTCCATATGCGCCGCGCGGTTCTGTTTGAAGCCTTCGGAGGAAGGCATCGCCTTGGATGTGAGTTTCATGTCCACTCTCCCGTTGTAGGGTTGAGATCTTTAAATCCGGTTGGGGCAGCGTACGCCGGGTATGCAACACCTAGGGTCATTGGCTTGCCTCTCCGGTCATATCCTCGCTGCGCATCAGAACTCTTAGTTTGAGCCATTCTGAAAGTGCCTCCGAATAGCGGCACACTAATTCGGAAGGCAAATTGGGGTCCGATATCTTGGTACAATCGGGAGCGTCGCCCAAAGCAGGCATGGGCAGGGACAGACCTGCAGGCCCGTTGCCATCAAGAACACTTTTGTCGAAGCCGGGCATCTGGCTAACGATGCGCGCTCCATCCGCCTCCAACCACGCCGCGGCGCTATCAACACAGTACTGTAAAGTCTTGTTTTCTTGACTCATGTTGCACATGCGGACGGCTTGCGAGACGCATTGAGTGTCCATGGCCACCGCAGAGCCAACATCGGGAACAAATCCAGTGCAAGCGCTCAAAAAACCGGCTGTATCAAAAACGGGGGTCGCCTCACCTGCCGCAGTAAGAGGAAAGGACGCGCCCAAAGCGCAAGCACAGGCTGCAACAACGGAAAGGACCGGCTGTTTCATCAGTTTACCTCCCCCTTCGCCCGCACCTTCAGCTCCTTGCGGATCACCTTACCGGTCACGGTCATCGGCAATGCATCCAGAAATTCCACCTCACGGGGATAGGAGTATTGGGCGAGGCGCTGCTTGACGTGATCCTGAAGCTCTTTTTCGGTGGCCGTGGCGTCCGCTTTCAGCACCACATAGGCCTTCACGATTTCCGTGCGCAGCGGGTCGGGTTTACCGACGACGCCCACAGTCGCCACGGCGGGATGGGTCATCAGGCAGTCCTCAATCTCGGCCGGGCCGATGCGGTAGCCCGCAGAGGTGATGACATCATCCTCGCGCCCGACAAAGCGCAGATAGTCGCCCTCCCAGATGCCGCGATCTCCGGTGACCAGCCAGTCGCCATGAAATTTCTCTGCCGTTGCCTCGGGGCGGTTCCAGTATTTCAGCATCATTGACGCAGCCCCGCGACGCACGACCACATCCCCCTCGCCCTGTGTGGGGGCGCCATCTGGGTCTATCACCTCCACCACACAACCCGGCACCGGCTTGCCGATGCAGCCAGGACGAACCGGGAAATCCACGGCACAGGAGGACACGGTCATGTTGCATTCGGTCTGGCCGTAGAACTCATTTATGGTGACGCCCAGATTCTGCTGGCCCCAGGCGAGCATCTCTGCGCCCAGGGGCTCTCCGCCGCTGGCGACAGAACGCAAACCCTCGAGCCCCTGCCCTGCTGATTTCAGCACCCGCAGCGCGGTGGGTGGGAAAAACACGTTGCGCACCTCGCCGCGTGCAATGATCTCGGCGCAGGCCTCGGGCGTGAATTTGTCGAGCCGCGCCGCAACCACCGGCACGCCCAGCGCCAAACCTGGCATCAGCACGTCGAACAGCCCCCCGATCCAGGCCCAGTCCGCCGGTGTCCACAGGCAGTCCCCAGATTGACCAAGGTGGTCATGGCTGATCGCGACGCCCGGCAGATGGCCAGACAATACCCGATGCCCGTGAACGGCGCCTTTTGCGCTGCCGGTGGTGCCGGACGTATAGATAAGGACAGCGGGGGTTTCCGGCGTTGTGTCCGCAAAAGGCAGACGAGAGGCGGCCTCTGCCCCTGCAATCAGCAACGGCTCCACTCGCAACGGTGTAGCAAGTGCGCCCAGCTGCGTCTCTCCTGCTGCATCCGTCAACACATAGCTGAGACCTGCATCACTGATCCGCGAGGCCAGCGCGTCATGCTGGAACAGTTTAAATAGCGGCACCGAAATGGCGCCAATCTTCCAGATCGCAAGATGCGCCGCCGCACAGCCAACCGACTGGCTCAACAAAACACCAACCCGATCACCCGGTTTGACCTTTTCCAGCAGATGGCGCGCAATGCGGTCGACGTGATCGTGCAAGGCCCCGACGCTCACGTCGTGCCGATCCGGCCCGGTGAGATCAATCAGCGCCAGCTGGCTCTCGTCATGATCCAGCGCCTGCGCCGCCATGTTCAGCCGGGCCGGAAAAACCCAGCTGCCGTCGGCCATCAAACCAGGATAGGTGGTATCGCTCGCCATCATCAGCCCTTCGCTTTTTGCATATCTGCTATGCGGAATTTCCGTTCATTCCCAAGGGGAAAGACGACCTCTTCTTGATCCAGATCAGAGCAGAGCTGAGCAGCATGGCGCATAGATCTCTCGTACAAGAAAGAAGAGGGATAGTCCCAATGACCCGTATGGTATCTGCCCTGGCACTCAGCGCTGCAATCGCCGCTGTCGCAGGCCCCGCTCTCGCTCAGTCGCAAGGCGACTGGACCGTTGGTTTCGGCTTTGCCAATGTGAACCCGAAGTCCAACAACGGCACCGTTGGTGGTGCAGCGGCAACCGTAGATGACAACACCGCGCTGACCTTTACCGCCGAGTACTTCATCCGCGACAACATCGGTATCGAGCTGCTGGCTGCCAGCCCGTTCGAGCACGACATCTTCCTGAACGGCGGCTATGCGGCGACCACAAAACAACTGCCGCCCACCCTGTCGATCAACTACCACTTCCCGACCCAGAGCAAATTCAAGCCCTTCGTCGGCGTTGGTATCAACTACACCACCTTCTTTGAGGAAAGCACTCCTGCTGGTGTGATCTCTCTGGATGACAGCTTTGGTCTGGCCGTGAACCTTGGTGCGGACTGGCAAGTGTCTGATCGCGGCGCCCTTCGCTTCAACGTCCGTTACATGGACATCGACACCGATGTGACCCTGAACGGCACCGATGTCGGCACCGCAGAAATCGATCCGGTCGTGGTTGGCTTTGGCTACGTGCACCGTTTCTGATCTTTCACCTTCGGGTTTCGGAAAGGCGTCGCTTCTGCGGCGCCTTTCTTTATTGCAGCTCACGCCTTTGGCGCGCCTGGCAAGCGAGGGGTTGGTCCACTGTGGCGGATCAAACCGCCGAGCCAGTTCACCTCGTAACGAAAAAGCGCCGCGTCATGTTTATCCGCCACCCCGCATGTCACGACCAACCACGTCCAGGGGCCATTGCCAGGCCGGGCAGAGCAGTCGGTTGTCCGGGGCACACCCTCCAGTCCGGCTGCTGCATGATCGGCAAGGTAGCGTTGCGCATAAAGGGTGATGACGTCGGACTCCGTGATCCCCTGTCGCATCACACCGTAGCGAAATCCGATCCCGGCCAGAACCAGCGTCAGCAGAACAAAGGGCCCCCAGTAGATCACCCGCATGACTGCATCCTTGTTCTGATCAGGACCGGAGCGCCATTACATCTGGCCCATCAGCTCGCGGCCAATCAGCATGCGGCGAATTTCGCTGGTGCCTGCGCCGATTTCCATCAGCTTGGCATCGCGGAAGATCCGGCCAACCGGATTGTCATTCAGATACCCTGCACCGCCAAAAGCCTGAACCGCCTGATGAGCCTGCGTCATCGCAACCTCAGAAGCATAGAGACAGCACGCCGCTGCGTCCTGCCGGGTGACGGTGCCCTTGTCACAGGCCTTCGCGACTTCATAGACATAGGCCCGGGCGGTGTTCATCGCGGTGTACATATCCGCGATTTTGCCCTGCATCAGCTGGAAGTTCCCGATCGGCTGGCCGAACTGTTTACGTTCTTTCATGTAAGGCATCATCTCGTCCATGCAGGCGGCCATGATCCCGGTGCCGATACCTGCCAAGACAACACGCTCGTAGTCGAGACCGGACATAAGGACGCGCACGCCCTTGCCCTCTTCGCCCAGAATGTTCTCAAACGGGACTTCCACATCATCAAAGACCAGCTCTGCCGTATTGGACCCACGCATCCCCAGCTTGTCGAAGTGCTGCGAAGTGGAAAAGCCCTTCATTTCCTTTTCGATGAGGAAAGCCGTGATCCCTTTGGAACCAGCCTCAGGATCCGTTTTGGCATAGACCACCAGAGTGTCAGCATCGGGACCGTTGGTGATCCAGTATTTGTTGCCGTTCAAACGGAAGTGGTCATTGCGCTTTTCGGCCCGCAGGCTCATCGACACAACGTCAGACCCAGCGCCCGCTTCGGACATCGCCAGGGCGCCGACATGTTCGCCGGAAATCAGCCGCGGCAGATACTTCTGCTTTTGCTCTTCACTGGCGTTCAGTTTGATCTGGTTCACGCAGAGGTTCGAATGCGCCCCATAGGACAGCGACACCGAGGCGCTGGCGCGGGCGATTTCTTCGACCGCAACAGTGTGGGCCAGATAGGACATGCCCGCACCACCGAATTCTTCGGGCACCGTGATACCGAGCAGACCCAGCTCCCCCATCTCCTGCCACAGTTCGGCGGGGAACTCGTTTTTCTGATCGATTTCCTGCGCCATCGGCTTGATGCGCTCTTGCGCCCAACGATGCACCATATCGCGAAGGGCGTTCACGTCCTCGCCCAGGTCGAAGGTCATACTCGCGTTAAACATCGATTCCTCCCGAACCAATCCATTATTGAACAGTTGTTCATTAATAGGCATATCCCCCGCCCCCAGTCAACAACCTCGCACAGCAGACCGCCAAACCTTCACAAGCGATTGAAACATTAACAAACATCCAAGGGTTGCCTTGCTTGCGCCATAGTATCGTGTGACAACAATTCAGGTTTTGGTAACCCGTGGCAGCCCAATGCGTAATCTGATCATCAACGGCACCTTTGATTCCGGCTCGGCCTATTGGACCGGAAATGACCTTGAGACGAGCTATAGCGAGGGTGCCTATCTCAACAACGGCTCCTCCAACCGGGTGGCCGAAATGGACGGTCGCGCCAATCAGACCACGGTGATGCAGCAGACGTTCCGCGTTGATGGCCCGATCCAAACGGCGGTCACCCTGGATGCGGCACTGCGCAATGCGTCGCTCAATCAGGCCGGGACCGAAGGTTTTACCGTTGAGGTTCTGGCATCTGACGGCACTGTCATCGCCTCCATGACAGTCCTTCCAACCACCAACAGCTTTACCCAGGTCAGCCTCGACGTGACCTTTGACAGCGCCGGCGACTACACCCTCCGCCTGACAGAGCTGGGCAAAGACAACAGTCTCGGCGCGATTGTCGACAACATCTCCCTGATTGTGTGCTTTTGCGGTGGCACGCTGATTGGAACGCCAGACGGGCCTCGCGCGATCGAAACCCTTCAAGCCGGTGACATCATCCTTACCGAAACCGGTGCAAAGCCGCTGCGCTGGATCGGACGGCGTGTTGTTCGGCCCGACGAAATGACACGCAACGCCAAACTGAAGCCGGTGCGCATCGACACCGGTGCATTGGGCGCGGGTCTTCCGACACAGCCGTTGGAGGTCTCACGGCAACACCGGATGCTCGTGCGCTCTCGCGTGGCAGGGCGCATGTTTGGCAGCCAGGAAATCCTGCTGCCAGCCATAAGGCTGACTGACCTGCCCGGCATTGAAATCAGCGAGGGCACAGAGCCCGTCAGCTACTTTCACATGTTGTTCGACAATCATGAAATTGTCCGGGCCAACGGCGCCCCAAGTGAAAGCCTTTTGGTGACTGAGCGGTCTTTTGCTGCGCTTACCCCCGCCGCACAGGAAGAGCTGCAAGCGCTCTTTCCCCATCTTTTGCACCGCGCCGGAACCGCGGCAGCATCTGCCCGCCCGATACCGGAGACAGCCCGCCAGAAGCGGCTGGTTCAACGGCTCGCCAAGAACCAGCACCCCGTCCTGGATGCAGCCTGATCCATCACGGCACCGACGCGGACGGGGAAAACAGACCGTCAGACGCCAGACGCTGCGCCACCCGCCTGAAAAACAGCGCTGACTTCACTGCGGATAATGCGAGCAATCTGGTCGCAATCCTCAAGCGAAAAGGTCAGCGGTACGCGCATATCGATAATGCCCGCCAACACCCTGTCTGTTTTGGGCATGGCAGGTGCGTCGGCATACCGCCAGCTGTCATAGCGAGAGGTAAAGGCAACCGGTTCAGGCGCACCAAACCATTTCAGTTCAACTCCCCGGGCAGCACAGCGGCACAGGACTTCTTCGACCCCGTCCGCCGACCAATCCAAGAGCAGGAACTGAATGGACGATCCGACAAAGTGTTCAGGTTCAGGGCGGTCGATCACGGTCAGCCCAGGTGTATCGCGCAGCCCTGCTTCAAGCCGACGGTAACGGGCATTCCAGCGGTCCACCTGCGCCTCAAGATCCTGCAGCTGCGGCCGCAAAATGGCTGCCCGCAGATTGTCCATGCGCCCGGAAATATTCGGGGTCACATATTTCACCCGCTCAAAGACTTCCGGATCCGGTGCCGCACGGTGGCGAGAATACAGCATGTAAGAGCCAGAGAGCATGATCGCGCGGGCGGCGATCTCCTCGTCCGAAGTCACCAGCAAGCCACCCTCGCCCGAATTCACGTGTTTGTATGTCTGGCAGGAATAACACCCGACCGCGCCGTGCCGACCCGACAGCGTGCCATTCCAGCGCGCGCCCATCGTGTGGGCGCAATCCTCAATCACCGTGACACTGGCGGCGTCACAGATCTCCATCAATCGGTCCATATCGCAAAGATGGCCCCGCATGTGCGACAGCATGAGCACCTTAGGATGATCTGCCTGCGCAAGCTGCCCGGCCAGATCCGCCAGATCCAGCGTCAAAGCCTCGGTGACACCGACATAGACCGGCTGTGCCCCAACCGAGGCGATAGAGCCCGGCACCGGCGCGAGAGTAAAGGCGTTTGTCAGAACCCTGTCCCCCGGCTTCACCCCAACCGCGCGCAAGGCCGTTGCAAGCGCATAGCCTCCCGACGCCACCGCAAGCGCATAGGGCGCGCCCATCTGGGCGGCAAACTCTTCTTCCAGAAGGGTGGTTTCCCCCGCTTCGCCGTCTGCCACATTATACCGATGGAGCCGACCGTGACGCATCACGTCGACTGCGGCCTCGATGGCGGCTTCGGGGATGGGTTCTTGCTGGGTAAAGTTACCCTTGAAAACGTCCGTCATGGGCCGAGTAGTGCGCGCCATGACGAAGCAGGTCAAGGCTCAGATCACCAGATCGGCTGCCATGCCACAGAATTCATCCCCGCGCTGTGCAACCCAAATCAGTTGCGGCCAATCAACTCTGTCACGATGGCGGGCAAATGCGCAAAATCTGACAGCAGGGCTTCGGGCTTGAGCGCGGCCATGTCCTCGCCAGATGGGCCAAAGGTCACAAGAACCGACGGCACCCCAGCATTGGCCGAAGTGGTACGGTCCGTGATCGTATCGCCAATGAGAATGGTCTTGTCAGGGGCACCACCGGCCCGGCGCGCGGCTTCAAACAGCGGCGCTGGATCGGGTTTGCGCACCGGCAGCGTGTCGGCGCCCACAAGCGAATGAAACGCATCCCGCACACCCAGCCTCTGCATCAGTTTCTCAGCCAGAGCTTCGGGTTTGTTGGTGCAGATCCCAACGCCAAACCCATCGGATTTCAGCTGCTCCACCGCATCCATCGCACCGGGGTACATGACGGTGTGATGGTCAATCGCATCCCGGTAATGCGACAGCAGAACCGGATAGAACTCCTCCACCAGCACCTCTTCAAACTTTCCAGCGCGTTCAAGACCGGCAGTCAACATGGCCTTGCCCCCCCGCAAAGCGGTGCCGGCATCTCGCTCTCGCGTCAGCAGATCCCCCAGCCCCATCTCACGGAAACAGGCATTGGCAGCAGCAAGCAGATCACCCGACGTGTCCGCCAATGTGCCATCCAGATCGAAGATAACAGTTCGCATATTTACCCTCTCTCGGCGCATTTCCGCCGCCGCTTGTTGCAGGACGCAACCTTGTTTGATGGCGCTTTGCCTTGCACGCCTGCTGTTAGCGGATAAAACGGGGGCGCTGAAAAGACAAAGAGAAAAGAAAACATGAGCACAGCCCTCGTCATTCTGGCCGCAGGCAAAGGCACGCGGATGAACTCTGACCTTCCAAAGGTTCTGCATCCGATCGCGCAGGTTCCGATGCTGGAACACGCCATGGCCGCCGGGCGGTCGCTTGAGCCGGAACGCACCATCGTGGTGGCCGGTCACGGGGCTGATCTGGTCCGCGCAGCAGTTGCCGAGATCGACGAAACAGCCACCGTGGTGCTGCAAGAAGAACAGCTGGGCACCGGTCACGCCGTCGCGCAGGCCAAGGATGCCCTTTCGGGATTTGATGGGGATATCGTGGTGCTTTACGGTGATACGCCGTTCATCAGCGCCGACACCATCGAACGCATGGTCGCCGCTCGCGCCCGCGCCGATCTGGTCGTCCTGGGCTTTGAGGCCGCAGATCCTGCACGCTATGGCCGGTTGGTGATGCAGGGCGATACGCTCGAAAAGATCGTCGAGTACAAGGACGCAAACGAGGAAGAGCGGACAATCACCTTCTGCAACTCTGGTCTGATGGCAGGCGACGCCAAGCAGATGCTTGGACTTCTGGAGAAGGTCGGCAACGACAATGCCGCCGGGGAATACTATCTGACGGACCTGCCTGCCCTTGCGCGCGCCGAAGGCCTGAGTGTCACCGCCGTGTCCTGCGATGAGGCTGAGACGCTTGGTATCAACTCCCGTGCGGAACTGGCAAAGGCAGATGCCGTATTCCAGGCCAAGGCGCGTGCAGATCTGTTGGATCTGGGCGTTACGCTGATGGCGCCGGAAACCGTCTACCTGGCGTTTGACACCATGATCGGGCGAGACACCGTGATCGAACCCAATGTGGTTTTCGGTCCCGGCGTCACAGTGGAAAGCGGCGCCTTGATCCGGGCGTTTTCCCATTTGGAAGGCTGTCATGTCTCGCGCGGCGCCAAGGTCGGCCCGTATGCGCGCCTGCGCCCCGGAGCGGAGCTCGCCGAAGACACGCATATCGGCAACTTTGTCGAAATCAAAAACGCCGAGATCGCCGAAGGCGCCAAGGTCAACCATCTGAGCTATATCGGCGACGCCAGTGTCGGAGCCGCCACCAACATCGGGGCGGGCACCATCACCTGCAACTACGACGGCGTGATGAAGCACCGCACCGAAATTGGAGCGCGCGCCTTTATCGGCTCGAACACCATGCTGATTGCGCCGGTCAAGGTGGGCCATGAGGCCATGACCGCGACAGGCACAGTGGTGACCAAGAATATCGAGGACGGCGCGCTGGCCCTTGGCCGCGCCGAACAGCAAAACAAACCCGGCCGAGCCCGCAAGCTGATGGATATGCTGCGCGCCAAGAAGGCCCGCCTCCAGAAAGGAGCCGAATAATGTGTGGCATCGTCGGTGTTCTCGGCAATCACGAGGCAGCCCCCATTCTTGTCGAGGCACTGAAGCGGTTGGAATACCGCGGCTACGACAGCGCCGGGATTGCAACCGTCAACAACGGTGATCTCGCCCGGCGCCGTGCGGTGGGCAAGCTCGCCAATCTATCGGACCTTTTGGTGCATGAACCGCTGGCTGGAAAATCCGGCATCGGTCACACCCGTTGGGCCACCCACGGGGCCCCGACCGTGGGCAACGCCCACCCCCACCGCGCGGGCCGTGTTGCTGTTGTTCACAATGGCATCATCGAAAACTTCAAGGACCTGCGCGCGGATCTGGGCCGCAAGGGCATCACCTTTGCCACTGAAACCGACACGGAAACTGTCGCCCTCCTGTGCGAGTCGTTGATTGCCGACGGGAAAGCCCCCGTTGATGCGGCCTACGAAACCGTTCAGCAGCTTGATGGGGCGTTTGCCCTCGCCTTCTTGTTTGAAGGCGAGGAGGATCTGATGATCGCGGCGCGCAAGGGCTCCCCCCTGGCGGTGGGTCATGGCGACGGCGAGATGTTTGTTGGCTCCGATGCCATCGCGCTCGCGCCTTTCACGGATGAAATCAGCTACCTGGAAGAGGGCGATTTCGCGGTCCTGACCCGCAACAGCCTTGAAATCCGCGACCAGCGCGGCGCGATTGCAAACCGCGAAAAGCGCAAGATCGTTCTGGAAAACGCCCGCGTCGACAAAGACGGGCACAAGCATTTCATGGCCAAAGAGATTGCGGAGCAGCCCGTCGCCATTGATCGCGCGCTCAAGGCCTACATGACAGACAACGCAGAGATCACCCTGCCGGAGGGGCTGGATTTCACCAAAGTCGAGCGTCTCACGATGGTGGCCTGCGGCACTGCGTTCTACGCCTGCATGGTCGCCAAATACTGGTTTGAACGGATCGCCCGCCTGCCGGTTGAGGTCGATGTGGCCTCGGAGTTCCGCTATCGCGAGCCACCTGTGGCGCCCAATACGCTTGCGCTGTTTGTTTCTCAGTCAGGCGAAACAGCCGATACGCTGGCTGCGCTGCGGTATATGGACGGCAAGGCAGAAAAGATCGTCGGGCTGGTCAACGTTCCCGAGAGTTCGATCGCACGTGAAAGCGATGTGATCCTGCCGCTTCATGCCGGGCCCGAGATTTCGGTCGCATCCACCAAGGCCTTTACCTGTCAGCTGTCGATCCTGCTGCTGTTGGCGCTGCGTGCTGCTGAACAGCGTGGCCTGCCACTGCCTGATGGCATGCCGGGTGATCTGCGATCCCTGCCCGGACTGATCCACCAGTCGCTCGCAGGCGAAAAACAGATTGCCGCCTCTGCCCGCAGCCTTGCCAAGGCTCAGGACATCATCTTCCTTGGCCGGGGCCAGCTGTACCCATTGGCACTTGAGGGTGCGCTGAAGCTGAAAGAACTGAGCTATATCCACGCCGAAGGCTACGCCAGCGGCGAACTGAAACATGGGCCGATTGCATTGATCGATGAAAAGGTGCCCGTGGTGGTGCTGGCTCCGCGGGACGAGTTGTTTGAGAAAACAGTCTCCAACATGCAGGAGGTCATGGCCCGTGGTGGCAAGGTGATCCTGGTGACTGATGCCGAAGGCGCAAAGATCGCTGGCGAAGGCACCCATGAGGTGATCATCATGCCGCAGATCCCTGATGCGCTCGCGCCGATCCTCTATGCCGTACCGGCGCAGCAGATCGCCTATTTCACCGCGATTGCCAAGGGCACCGATGTGGACCAGCCTCGAAACCTCGCCAAATCCGTGACCGTCGAATGACCTGCGACGACGCGCTGGAGGCGCTGAGGACCCATATTGAGCCGGGCCGGGCAGAACAGATGGCGGCCTACCACAAGCAGAGCCGCGAGGTGCTTGGCGTTTCGAATGTTGCGCTCAACGATCTGGCCAAGAGCTGGCGACAGCAACTTGACCTCGACGCGCGCATCAACCTTGCAGCAGAGTTGTGGCAGAGCAACATCTTTGAGGCCCGCATTCTGGCGGCCAAGTTGCTGACGCAGGCTCGGATCAAGGAAGACGAGGCCGTTTGGCAGCTGCTGACATCTTGGGTTGCGGACTTTGACAGCTGGGCCATCGCGGATGCGGTTGCATCAGCCATCGGCAAGCGCCTTCAGGCCCAGCCGGCGCGGCTGGAGGAGATCAGCGAATGGACCACGTCAGAACACATGTGGACCCGCCGCGCCGCATTGGTCAGCACTCTGCCCTGGGCGAAACTGGCCAACCCGAAACCAGCCGAACTGGACCAGCGCGAACAGATCGTCGCCTGGGCCGCCAGCTATGTCCCTGATCGCAACTGGTTCATCCAAAAGGCGGTCGCCTGGTGGATCCGTGATCTGTCAAAACATGACCCGGACATGAGCCGCGCCTTTCTGCTGCAGCATGGCGAAGCAATGAAAGCCTTTGCCCGCAAGGAAGCGGCCAAATACCTACGCAAGTCCGCACAACAAGGCGCAGCCGCCTCCTCGCAGGAGGACGCGGCGAGCTGACCGGTCGTCAAACGGACCATGTGGCAAACACCAAAACGGCGCGGTCACCCGCGCCGTTTTGATTTACTCCCAACTTACCAGGCTGGCCCGCTCAGCCCGCTGGCAGAACCTGAACCTCTACCAGTTCGGTCAACGGCAACCCCAACGCGCGCATCGCATCAATCGACAGACGGCTTCCTGCACCGGCAGCCCCTTCGATCGGCCGCAGGGTCAGCACAACTTCGTTGCCACGAGGGCTGCGTACCCGCGCGCGCTGCGCTGACGAAACAAGCGGCGTCTCCATCCACAGGCCCGGTTGGGACGGATCACCAAGGCTCGCCACTGTTGTGGCGCGACCGGTGTAGCCTGCACTGGTTGCGGGTGTTCCCGGTGCCGGTGCGACAGATGTGGTCCCGGCCTCCAGCGGTGCAAGCGGCGTGGCCGCTACGTCCGGCGCAGCGGGCACGGTTGATGGTGACGCGGGTGCAACGGGGGCCGAACCACCGCCGCTGCGCGGCCCAAGAATGGAAGAATTCCACTGCAGCGGGCCACAAGCACCCACAAAGGCGACGGATGAAAGGATCAAAACAGAATAACGCATGGCCTGACCCTAGCCCCGCTCTCTGGTGTTGACCAGTGACAAACAGGGCTGATTGCAACTCCCCTCTTGCCGCAGGCCCATAGCGGCTTTACCTAAGAAGAATGACTGCTCCGCTGATTGATCCCTTCGCCCGCGCAATCACCTACCTGCGCGTTTCGGTGACCGACCGCTGCGATTTCCGCTGCGTCTATTGCATGTCCGAAAACATGACCTTCCTGCCCAAGAAGGATCTCCTCACGCTCGAGGAACTGGACCGGATGTGTTCGACCTTTGTCGGCATGGGGGTTGAAAAGCTGCGCATCACTGGCGGTGAACCATTGGTGCGGCGTGACATCATGACCTTTTTCCGTGCCATGACCCGCCACCTTGACAGCGGTGCCCTGAAGGAGCTGACGCTGACGACAAACGGCTCTCAGCTGGAGAAATACGCTCAGGATCTCTATGACGCCGGAGTGCGACGGGTGAATGTATCTCTGGACACCATCGACGAGGGCAAATTTGCCGACATCACCCGCTGGGGGCGCCTGCCGCAAGTGATGCGCGGCATTGATGCGGCGCAAAAGGCTGGGTTGCGGATCAAGATCAACGCCGTGGCCCTTAAGGGGTTCAACGAGGACGAGCTGCCCAGCATCACCCGCTGGTGCGCTGAGCGCGATATGGATCTCACCTGGATCGAGGTCATGCCGATGGGCGATATCGGAAATGAAAACCGTCTGGGCCAATACTGGTCCCTCAAGGACGTGCGCCGCGCCTATGAAGACCACTACACCGTGAGCGACCTCACAGAGCGGACCGGCGGGCCAGCCCGCTATGTCCGGCTCGAGGAAACCGGCCAGAAAATCGGTTTCATCACACCGCTGTCGCATAATTTCTGCGAAAGCTGCAATCGCGTGCGTCTCACCTGCACCGGTGAGCTGTACATGTGCCTTGGCCAAGAAGACATGGCCGATCTGCGCGCCCCGTTGCGCGATCATCCCAATGATGAAACCGCGCTGGAAGATGCCATCCGAGCCGCGATCCTGCACAAGCCCAAGGGCCATGATTTCGACTATTCCCGCCAGCGGCTAGACGGGCAGATGCCACGCCACATGAGCCATACCGGCGGCTGAGATGACCCGCGACACATCCGCCGACCGTCCGGCGCTGTTCCATATCTACCGCGCAGCCACAGCGCTGCTCGCGCCTTTTGCCTTTCGCAAGGTGGCAGGCAAACTGGCTGAACATGGCGTCAGCCCGGAACGTCAGCGCGAGCGTCTTGGTTATGCAAGCCTCCCGCGTCCCGCGTCCACGACGGCAGATGGTACACACAAGCCGCTGGTCTGGTTTCACGGGGCCTCTGTCGGCGAAAGCCTGGCCGCGCTGAGCCTGATCGACAAGCTGCTGCCGCGCCTGCCGCAAGCCGAGTTTCTGCTGACCTCCGGCACCGCCAGCTCTGCCGACATGATGGCCAAGCGTCTGCCAGACCGCTGCCGTCATCAGTTTGCCCCGCTGGATGCAAGCGGACCGGTGCGCCGGTTCCTCTCCCATTGGAAACCTGACGCCGCCCTTTTTGTTGAAAGCGAACTCTGGCCTGTCACGCTGGACGCGGCAAAGCGCGAAGGCTGCAAACTGGCGCTGGTGAATGCCCGTCTCTCTGCCAAATCAATCGAGCGCTGGAAATCCAAGCCTGCGGTGGCTGCCTTTGTCATGCAACAATTCGACGTCCTGCTGAGCCAGAACCCGGAAATGGGCGAGAGCCTCATCGAGCTCGGGGCCAGTGCAGAGCGGGTGCACCCCAGCGGCAATCTCAAGGCGGGATCCGCCCCTCTGCCGGTTGATCGCGCCGCGCTGGAGGCCGTGCGCACAGCGCTTGGGCGCCGCCGCGTCTGGATCGCGAGTTCGACACACAGAGGGGAAGAACAGGCCGTCATTGCGGCCCACAAGGCGCTGCTTGAGACTGATCCCTCCCTTTGCCTGCTGCTTGCCCCGCGCCACCCTGAGCGCGCGGATGAAGTCGCGGATCTGATCCGCAAGGCCGGGCTGACATTTGCGCAGCGCAGCAAGGGAGAGGCGCTGACCTCCGACATCCAGATTTATCTCGCGGACACATTGGGCGAAGTCGGGACTTGGTATGCGCTCTCGCCCATCGTTTTCCTTGGCGGATCCTTGGCACCGATCGGGGGGCACAACCCCTTTGAGGTCGCCCAGGCAGGGTCAGCCGTGCTGACCGGTCCGGGGTATTCAAATTTCGCTGAAACCTTCCCTCCCCTGATTGCGGCCGGTGGCGCCGTCGAAGTCCAGGATGGCCAGAGCCTCGCAGCAGCCGTGCAGACCTGGCTCAGCGACTGCAGCGCGCTCGATCAGGCCCGCGATGCGGCCCGCAGTGTTGTGCTGTCACAGGCGGCCGCACTTGATGGGGTCGTCGATCTGCTGATTGAAACGCTCAACCTTCAGGGGCCCGCCCCCAGCCGACCCCGCCGCTAAAGATATTTCATCATGGCCGATCTTCTTGTTACGAACTTCAACCGCAACTTTACCGGGGTATCGGCAACAGCAGCCAATGTCGTCCGCCAGCAGGCCCGGCGATATGACATGGCGCTGGTTGGCCGCCCGCTGCCCGGCTGTCCCGACCCCATCAGCGTCGCTGCCGCCCGCGCCGCCACGCGCAGACATGCCAGCGACAAGCCCTTTGCGATCTGGCATGTGCGTCGCAACACGGAAATGCGGGCAGCGATCTGGGCCCGCGATGTGCTGCGCCTGCCGATCAGGATCGTCTTCACCTCCGCAGCGCAGCGTCGCCATTCCGCGTTTCCGCGCTGGCTGATCTCGCGCATGGATGCGGTCATTGCCACCACAGAAGCCGCTGCAACATACGTCCCGCATGTACGCGCCGTGGTGCCGCATGGCGTGGATACCGATGTGTTCTGCCCTGCCGAGAACCGGGAAACGGCATGGGCCTCACTGGGCTATGGCGGCGGCAGAGGGATCGCAACGGTCGGACGTATTCGCCCTGAAAAAGGCACGGACCTGTTTGTGGACACGATGCTGCAGGTATTGCCACAACAGCCGGACGTGGTGGCGCTGATCGTGGGCCGGGCCGCGCGGGAACATCAGGGGTTTCTGAATGGGTTGCAGGCCCGCATCAAGGACGCAGGCCTGAGCGACCGGATCCTGTTTCCCGGCGAGATCCCCGCAGCTGACCTGCCACGTGTGATGCGGGCCTTGTCGCTGGTTGTGCAACTCCCCCGCTACGAAGGCTACGGTATGGCGCCACTGGAAGGGCTGGCCAGCGCTGTGCCGTTTGTCGGCTCTGATACGGGCTACTACCGGTCCTTTTCTGCGCAAGAAACCGTTGGGCGTGTCGTCCCGTTGGGGGCCGTCGGTGACGCTGTGGATGCGACCTTGGGCGTGCTGAGCGATCCAGACGCCTTTGGGGCAATGGCTGCGCGGGCACGGGACGTTGCCCTGCACAGTTTCAGCGCGCAAAAGGAGGCAGACGGCATCGGCGCGGTCTACGACGCCTTATGGGGCGCCCCCTCCTCCGCGCAGAGCTGACAAAAAACCGCCCCCGATGAGAGCGCGGTTTTTTTCATTTCAGTCGACGGGCCTGGATCAGGCGGCAGGCATCCGCTGTTCGACAATTTCAGCCCACCAGCTGCAGCCGGCAGGGATGGCATCGTCGGTGAAGTTGTATTCAGGGTGGTGCACCGCTGCCGTGTCGCCATTACCGACCAGGATATAGGCACCGGGGCGCTCTTCGAGCATGAAGGCAAAGTCTTCACCGCCCATGACCAGCGGGGCCTCTTCGCAAGACCCAGAGATACCTTCTGCCACCTTGGCGGCAAAATCGGTCTGCTCTTCGTGGTTCACCATCACCGGATACCCGCGATAGTAGGTCACATCTGCCGTCCCACCAAAGGTCGCCGCAACACCTGCGCAGATTTCCTTGATCCGCTTTTCGGCAAGGTCGCGCATATCTGCGGACATCGTGCGCACTGTGCCTTTGATCTGGACGCTCTGTGGAATGACGTTGAACGCTTTCGAGGACGTCTCAAAGGAGGTCACGGAGACAACGATCTGCTCAACCGGGTCGGCATTGCGCGAGGCAATGGTCTGCAGCGCCAGAACCGCCTGCGCCGACATCACGGTGGTGTCGATGGTTTCCTGCGGCTTCGCGGCATGGCCGCCACGGCCTTCGAATGTGATGTCAAACTGGTCGGTCGCTGCAAAAAACGCCCCCGGACGGATCGCAAAGGAGCCGACAGGGCGCCCTGGCCAGTTGTGCATGCCGTAGACTTCCTGAATGTTCCAGCGGTCCATCATGCCATCTTCGCACATCTCGCGGCCGCCGCCGCCACCTTCCTCGGCAGGCTGGAAGATCACCACGACAGTGCCGTCGAAATTGCGGGTCTCCGCGAGGTATTTCGCGGCCCCAAGAAGCATCGCAGTGTGACCGTCGTGGCCGCAGGCATGCATTGCGCCATCTGTTTTGGAGGCATAGTCCAGCCCGGTCTGTTCATGAATCGGCAGCGCATCCATGTCGGCCCGCAGACCAATCACCTTTCCAGATGTGTCAGCCTTGCCCTTGATTACACCAACAACACCGGTCCGACCAATGCCGGTGACGATCTCGTCACAGCCAAATTCCTTCAGCTTCTCCGCGACGAGAGCACTCGTGCGATGGGTTTCAAACAGGATTTCGGGATGTTCATGAATATCACGGCGCCATGCGGTGATTTCTTCCTGCATTTCGGCAAAACGGTTCTTTACGGGCATGTTGTCTTCCTTTCCGTCAATGGCAGGTCACAGCTGTGGCTCTGCCCCAGTCTTTCAATACGCGCGCGGCTGTTCTGCCCCGCCAGTGTCGTCAATTCAGCGGCAAGCGCTGTTCGATCATCGTCACGAGCCAACTGCAGCCTGCAGGAATGGCGTCATCGTTGAAATCGTATTCGGGATGGTGCAGGCCGCGGCTGTCGCCATTGCCCAGCCGGATCATCGCGCCGGGCCGCGCATCCAGCATGAAAGAGAAATCCTCGCCCCCCATGGACAGCGGCACCTCTCCACAGCTGCCCGACACAGCCTCGGCTGCGGCGCGGGCGTGATCGGTCGCCGCAGCATCGTTGATGGTCACCGGCACGCCGTTCACAAACTCAACCTCGGCCGTGCACCCGAATGTCTGTGCGATCCCGTCGGTCACCGCCCTCAGACGATCAGGGATCTGCGCCCGCACTTCGCGGGAATGGGTGCGGATGGTTCCCTTCACTTCTGCCCGATCGGGTATCACGTTGAACGCCTTGGAAGAGGTTTCAGCGGAGGTAACAGACAGAACCCCCTGCATCACCGGGTCCACGTTGCGTGCGACAATCGTCTGCAAAGCGCAGATCAGCTGGCACATCATAACCGTGGTATCACGGGTTTCATGAGGTTTGGCCGCATGCCCGCCACGCCCCTGCAGGCGTATGATGAATTCATCCACCGACGCAAGCAGCGCGCCGGAGCGGATGGCAAACTGCCCGGTTTCCAGTCCCGGAGAATTGTGGATGGCATAGACCTCATCAATTCCGAACCGCTCCATCAGCCCATCCTTGACCATCGCTTCGGCGCCATTGCCCCCCTCTTCGGCGGGCTGAAAGATCACCACAGCAGTGCCGTCAAAATTGCGGGTCTCTGCCAGATATTGCGCAGCCCCTAGCAGCATGGCCGTGTGACCGTCATGACCGCAGCCATGCATGGCGCCGGGGATCTTTGAGGCATGCGCCAATCCGGTCTGTTCCTGCATCGGCAAGGCATCCATGTCCGCGCGCAGACCAACGGCGCGACCAGAACCCGTCTCGCGCCCCCGGATCACGCCCACGACACCGGTGCGCCCGATGCCAGTCACGACCTCATCACAGCCAAAGGCTTTCAGCTTTTCTGCAACCAATGCGCTGGTGCGATGCGTATCGTACAGAATCTCCGGATGCTCATGAATGTCCCGTCGCCAAGCGGTAATATCGGCGTGCAAATCTGCAAAGCGGTTCTTGACGGGCATTCTGGGACCTCAGGCTGTGGGCATTCGTCGTTCGACAAGCTCGGCAAACCAGCTGCAGCCCAGCGGAATCGCTTCGTCGTCGAAAACATAGGCAGGATGGTGGCACATGGCGGTGTCGCCATTGCCAAGGAAGATATAGGCGCCGGGACGTTCCTCCAGCATGTAGGCAAAGTCCTCGGACGGCATGATCGGGTCGGTGGCATCATCCACATTGGGCGACACAGCCCGCGCGGCCTCAACCGCGTAGGCCGTCTCTGCCTCGGTGTTGACAGTCACAGGATAGCCGGGCGTCCATTTCACAACAGCCTGCGCGCCATAGGCCGAGGCGATGTCTTCGGCGATGCGGCGGACGCGATCTTCGGCCTTGCTGCGCCATTCGCTGGCCAACGTCCGCACCGTGCCCTGAAGGCGCGCGGTATGGGCGATGACGTTGGATGCAGTGCTGTCGGTTTCAAATGTGCCAACTGTCAGAACCACCGATCTCAGGGGGTCGACATTGCGCGCTACGATCGACTGCAGCGACACGACGATCTGCGCCGCCACCAGCGTGGTATCCACTGCCTCATGCGGCGTTGCTGCGTGACCACCCACACCGGTCACCGTGATCTCGAACTCATCGGACGACGCCAGAAGCGGCCCCGGGCGAATTGCAAATGTGCCCACCGGAATACCGGGCGCATTGTGAAGGCCGTAGACTTCCTGGATGTTCCAGCGATCCATCAGACCGTCCTGACACATGGCCAACCCACCTGCGCCGCCTTCTTCGGCAGGCTGAAAGATCAGCACGACGCGGCCGTCAAAGTTCCGGGTTTCCGCAAGATATTTCGCAGCCCCCAGCAGGATCGATGTATGGCCATCGTGACCACAGGCATGCATGAGCCCCGGTTTGGTAGACGCATACTCAAGGCCCGTCGCCTCGGTAATGGGCAGCGCGTCCATGTCCGCCCGCAGACCGATCACCCGGCCTGAATTGTTGCTCTTGCCATCGATGACAGCGACAACACCGGTCTTGCCGATGCCCGTCGTGATATCCGTGATCCCGAACGACGTGAGCTTTTCCACGACAAAAGCTGCGGTTTCGTGGACGTCATACATAAGTTCGGGGTGCTGATGCAGATGGTGACGCCAGGCGGTGATTTCTCCGTGCATCTCGGCCAGTCTGTTCTTGATCGGCATCTGTCTTTCCCCCTGTTTCAATCCGCGGTCCGGTGGCCGGGTCCTGCCGACAGCGCTAACGCGCGGCAGGCTGCGGCACTCTCCGTCAAAAAACTTGCTTTATCAAGTATTGGCGGACAGTGCCGCCGGCCTGGGCAGGATGCTGCCCGTCAGGCCTGCTCAACCGGCGAGCCGGTCGACCAATTCCTGCATGAATTTATGACCCGCATTAAACTGCGCGACCTCAATGAACTCATTGGGTTGATGCGCCTGCGCGATGTCACCCGGCCCACAGATCACGGCAGAATAACCTGCTTCCTGAAACTGTCCTGCCTCGGTGCCATAGCTCACTACATGTGTTGCGTTATCGCCGGTCAATGACCTGACAAGCGTTTCGGCTTCTCCGTCCACCTCTGGCACCAGCGGCGGAACATAGAAATCGCGGCTCACATCGATGCGGGTTTCTGGTCGGACGGCCTGCATGCCTGCTTCGACCTCGCGGATGCGGGCGTAATAGGCCTCTTGCCAGTGATCTGCGGTCTCACCCGGCACAAGACGGAAATCCATCATGAAACTGCAGTCTTTCGCGGTGATGTTATGCGCAGTCCCGCCCTCGATCATGCCAACGTGACAGGTCGTAAATGGCGGATCAAACCGCGCTGCAACCTCATCGGGGGTCTTGGCCATGTTCTCTGCGTTGCGATCATTGGCCCATTCGATCAGGCGCGCGCCTTCCATGATTGCGCTGACGCCAGTGGGCTGCAGCGAACTGTGAACCTCAAAACCAACCAGGTGAGTGTCAAAGCCAACGCTGCCCTTATGGCCGGTGACCGCCTGCATGGTCGAGGGCTCTCCCACGATCACGCAAGAGCCCTTGGGCAGGAACTTCTGCATTTCCTCAATCATCGGCGGGGCACCGGTGCAGCCAATTTCCTCATCAAAGCTGAGCGCAAGCTGCATCGGCCGCTTAACGCCGCGATGGTGGGCCGCAACCAAGCCCCAGATCGCCAAGGCATCAAAGCCCTTCATGTCGCAGGTGCCACGGCCAAAATATTTGCCGTCGCGTTCTACGACGGTGAAGGGATCGCTCTCCCACGGCTGGCCATCAACTGGCACCACATCCGTGTGCCCGGACAGAACCACTGCGCCTTCGACCTCGGGGCCGACATGGGCGAAGACAGCGGCCTTGTGGGGCTGTTCGGGGTCAACCCAGCGATGGGAGACGATGCCGTGGCTGTCCAAATAGTCCTGCACCCAGTCAACCAACGGCAAATTGGTGTCGCGGCTGACCGTGGGAAAGGAGACCAACTTGGTCATGATCTCCAGTGGGCTCAGCTGTTCGGCCATGGATCAGTACCCGCTGTCAGTGGTCAGAACGAAATGGCCAGGAGCAACTTCCATGTACTGGGAAGGCTCGGGGCTGTAGTTCAGGTCATGGATCGGAGACGGGATCGGTTTGAAATTCAGATCCTTCTCAGACTTGCGCTGGTTCGGATCCGCAATCGGAACCGCCTTCATCAGGGCCTGGGTGTAGGCGTGCTGCGGGTTTTCAAAGACACGCGCCCGCGGGCCGGTTTCCACGATCCGACCCAGGTACATGACCCCGACCTGATGAGACACACGTTCCACGACAGCCATATCGTGGCTGATGAACAGGAAGGAAAGGCCCAGCTCTGCCTGAAGCTCCATCATCAGGTTCAGCACCTGCGCCTGCACGGAAACATCAAGGGCCGAAACGGCCTCATCCGCAACGATGAGCTTTGGATTTAGCGCAAGGGCACGGGCAATCGCGATGCGCTGGCGTTGACCACCGGACATCTCGTGCGGATAGCGGCGCATAAAGCTGCGCGGCAGGTGTACACGGTCAAAAAGGTTGGCGACCCGGTCCTGCAGCTCTGATCCAGAGGCAAGTCCATAGTTGCGCATAGGCTCGGCCACCTGATCCATCAGCTGCATCTGCGGGTTCAGCGACGCAAACGGATCCTGAAAGATCATCTGCATGTCCTGACGCGCCTTGTGAAGTTCGTTCTGATTGAGCCCGAGAATATCGCGACCCTCAAATTCGACCTTGCCGGACTGGGGCTCGACCAGACGCAGAATGGACCGCCCGGCAGAGGATTTGCCACAACCGGATTCCCCGACCAGCGACAGGGTCTGGCCCTTGAACACCTTGAAGGACACGTCCTCTACCGCGTGCACATTCGCAACGGTGCGGCGAAGCAGGCCACCCTTGACCGGGAAGCGGGTCACCAGGTTCTCGACGTTCAGGATGACCTCATCAGATCCCTTGATCGGTTCGATTTTCTGGTCTTCGGCTCCCATCAGCTTCATTGGCTCGGGATAGTTCTTGCCGCTCATCTCACCGAGCTTGGGCACCGCCGCCAACAGCGCCTTGGTGTAATCATGCTGCGGATTTTCAAAGATCTCGTGGACTGTGCCCTCTTCGACCTTGTTGCCGCGGAACATCACCACCACACGGTCCGCCATCTGTGCGACAACGGCCATGTCGTGCGTGATGAACATGACAGCTGTGCCCGTTTCCCGCTTGAGCCGGTCCATCAGCGCGAGGATTTCGGCCTGGATGGTCACATCCAGCGCCGTGGTCGGTTCGTCCGCAATCAACAGGCGCGGCTCACAAGCCATCGCCATCGCGATCACGACCCGCTGACGCATGCCGCCTGACAGTTCATGCGGGTACTGTTTCATCCGGCGCTCAGGCTCGGGGATGCGCACTTCGCGCAGCAGTTCGATGGCACGGGCCTCGGCCTGGGCCTTGTTCATGTTTTTGTGGATCCGCAGCCCTTCAGTCAGCTGGCGGCCCACCGTGAACACCGGATTGAGAGCGGTCATCGGCTCTTGAAAGATCATTCCGATCTCATTGCCGCGAATCTGCTTCATCAAAGCCTGGTCGGTATCACCCAGATCGACCTGCCCACCTTCGCGGCGATCGAACACAAGTTGACCCGACGTAATTTCACCACCACCGAACTCGACCAGGCGCATCAGCGACAAGGACGACACCGATTTGCCTGAGCCAGATTCGCCCACGATACAAACGGTTTCGCCCGGATTCACATCAAACGAGACATCCTGCACCCCGACAACGGGGCCGTCTTTTGTCTGGAACTCGACGCGAAGGCCTTTAATTTGTGCAATAGGCTGATCCAGCACGGTGACGTCCCCTTGTAGTCCTGATTGGTTCTTAGAAAGCGGTGGCGATAACACAAAGGTGTATGCAACGGCATTCACGGCGTCAAACCCACCTCATTTTTTTCTGGACCGCAAGTCTTGCAATTTCCCGGAACTCTGTATTCGATACCCGCAGTGCAGCCACCTCTGCCTGTCAATTCCGCTGAAGTCATATTCTTGTGAGCTCAGCCATGACGGGAAAAGGCGGCATGCCTTACAGGACGGCCCGCAGCAATGCGGCAAACGAGCAGGCCAAAAAGGCTTGTTCAAAAAAAGGCACTTAGGTGTCCGACAAGGAGTGTAAAATGAAAATCAAGACCCTCTTGATGGGCGCGATTGCGGCAACTGCTCTCGCTCCCGCAGCCTTTGCCGAACGGGGATCGGACGGCCAGGTCAACATTATCTATTGGCAGGCCCCTTCCATTCTGAACCCGTTCCTTTCGGGCGGCACCAAGGACGTTGAAGCCGCCTCGCTCGTGATCGAGCCGCTGGCGCGTTACAACTCGTCCGGCGAAATGGTTCCGTGGCTGGCAGAAGAGATCCCGACCACCTCCAACGGTGGCGTGTCCGAAGATCTGACCTCGATCACCTGGAAGCTGAAAAAAGGCATCAAGTGGTCCGACGGCTCCGAGCTGACCTCGGCCGACGTGAAATTCACCTATGAATACTGCACCCACCCCGAAGGCGGTTGTGCACAGGTGACCAAATTCGAAGGCGTGACCTCTGTCGAAACACCCGATGACTATACCGTCGTCGTGACCTTCGGCGCAGCCACCCCCTTCCCCTACGGCCCGTTTGTCGGCGGTGAGAGCCCGATCCTGCAGAAAGCGCAGTTCGAGCAGTGCATGGGCGCCAAAGCCCCAGAGTGCACCGACGCTAACTTTGGCCCGATCGGCACCG
>Ga0160419_100332_pt1 | contig 31663 bp, 32 predicted proteins | sample CelAP2metagpilot_2_FD_108196 | JGI IMG/M metagenome (GOLD analysis project Ga0160419, IMG submission 108196) | Phycosphere-associated microbial communities from Cellana algal ponds in Kailua-Kona, Hawaii, USA - Cellana AP2-4-25 metagenome pilot ... | reverse complement strand
GGCAAGGCCTTCGGCCAGCAACCAGCCGTAGGCGATGTTGGAGAATTGCTGCAACCGGGCAAAGAGCGTGTCGGCACCGATGAGGACGGGGAAGGTCTGGATCAGGCCCGCGTCAGGGTCGGCGGAGAGTTCCGAGGTCAGCCGCTCAATCGCGCGGCCGGTCATGATGCTGTCGGCGTCCAGCACCAGCATGGCTTCATGGGCGGCACCCCAGCCGGTGATCCAATCGACAAGGTTGCCGACTTTCTTGTCGGTGTTCATCGCGCGGCGGCGGTAGTGGACGTCGATGCCCTTGGGCGCTTCTGCTTGCAGACGCTCAAAGGCCTGCCATTCCTGCGCGGCAATCGCTTCATCCCGCGTGTCCGACAGGATGAAGAGCGTATAGCGGTGCGGCACCGGGCGGCGGGCCAGATCGCGCAGCATGGCGGTGGCGTTGCCAAAGACGTCAGCGGGCACTTCGTTGTAGATGGGGATCAGCAGGGCCACATCCATGGGGGCCACATCGCGCGGGGCGCGGTCGTCGGCCGTTTGCCGCGCGGAGAGGCCCGCGATGGCAACACCAACGGTGGAGACCGACAGCGTGACCCAGACGAAGGTCGCGCCGATCATGGCCAGCAACGCCCATTCAAGCCCGGTCATGCCCGCGCTCATCAGCCAGCCATAGAGGCCCCAGACCATCCAAGCGGTGATCATCAGCGCGGGCAGAAACACCGCCCACCGCCAGGGGCTGCGGCGGGTGGTTTGACGGGCGCGCGGCGTGCGCGGGCAGACAGAGAGGTTCTGCGCCTGCATCTCAAGCGGGGCCTTGGGCGGCATCGCGTGGGGCATGGAGGCGGGAAGGTGGGTCATGCGGCGGTCCACCGGTAAAGCCAGACTTCGCTCAGCGGCTCCCCGTTCAGGCGCAGTTGCGCGCGGAATTCAGCGAGGGTGGCTTCGCCCGGCTGGAAGGTGAAAGCAAGGCGCGGACCGCCCGTTTCGGGGTTGCGCTGGACGATGCCGGGGGTCACGTCTCCTGCGTTGCTGCGCAGGATAATCTCAACCGCGCTGAGGTCTTCGGGCACGTCCGGGCTGTTTGCAAAATCAATCGCAATGATCTGCCCCCCTTCGGGGCGGCCGCCCATCGCGGTGTTGAGCACTTTGACGGGGACACTGGCAGCCGGGGCCACCGGGTCCGCGCCCCAGTCGAGGGTGTAAGTCAACCTATGCGCGTCGCCTGCTTTCAGCCGTTGCGAAGGCCGCCAGTAGCAGACGATGTTGTCGTAGATCTCCAGATCAGCGGGAATTTCCACCAGCGTGACTGACCCCGCGCCCCAGCCTTCGCCCGGTGTGATCCAGACGGCAGGGCGGTTGTGGTAGAGCGCTTCGAGGTCGTTGAAGTCGGAGAAGGCGCGCTTGCGCTGGCACAGGCCGAAGCCACGCGGGTTGTTGTCGGAAAACGCGCTGATTTGAAGGGTCAGCGGATTGGACAGGGGCCGCCAGATCACCTCGCCCGCACCGTTGTGGATGAGCAACCCGTCGCTGTCATGCACCGCCGGGCGGAAGTCGGAGAAGCGTTGACGCATGGTGTGGTCGAACAGAAACATGGACGTCAGCGGCGCGATACCCAGATGGGTGATGTCCTCACGCGCGAAAATCTCGGCCTCAACGGCCATGCGCAGCACCGTGCCGTGGGTGATCTCAAACCGGAAGGCACCTGTGCAGGAGGGGCTGTCGAGAAGCGCGTGCAGGATTTGCGTGGCGCTGCCGGGGGCGGGGGCTTCGAGCCAGAAAGCGGTGAAGTCGGGGAATTCCTCGCCTGCTGGGTCTCCGGTTTTGAGCGCGAGGCCGCGGGCGGACAGTCCGTAAATCTCGCCGGTACCGATGCCACGGAAATAGCTCGCCCCTTGGAAGACGGCATATTCCTGAAAGATGCCGGATTTCTCCAGTTCCGCGCGCAGACGCAGGCCGGAATACCCCAAGGTCTCGTCAATCTCCACGTCGGGGAATTTATCGGTCGTGTCGAAGACGCCCATGTCAAAGCGCAGCGGACGGGCGGTGTTGGCCTCGACCACGTTCACTTCGACCGCCTGCGGGAAGTAGAGACCCGGCGGGAAGACGTCGACGCGCTGGGGGCGGTCGGTGTTTTCCCACAGCGCATTTCGGGCGTCGAACCAGATCTTGCGATACTGGTCGTAGGTCAGATTGCGCCAACTTTCGGGGATTTCGGGGCGCGGTGTATAAGGCTCGGCCGCCATAGCGCGGGCACGGGCGCGCACGGTGGTGGCGTCAAAAGGGGTGCCCTCATCGCCGAGGCGTAGCCCCGGTTCTTCGGCCAAGACGGCCGTGGGCACAGCCGCGAGGGCGGCCAGCGTTTTGAGGACATCGCGGCGGATCATGACGGGGCCTTAACGCGCCACGGCTGGGATTTGAACCAACCGGCCCCATATGCCACTGCGATCAGCACGCAGCCGCCCATGGCATTGATCAGAAGGGTGGTGCCTGTGTCGCGGCCCATCACGTCCATGCCAAAGCCCATCAGGCGGGCGGTGAACATGGAGACGACAAACACCGCGAGGCTTTGCTGGCCGACCTTGAGGATGATGGCAAGGATGCGGGTCCGGATGCGGGAGAGCAGACCCGTGCCCGTGGCCATCAGGCGTGCGCCTTTGTCGCCTGCCAGTACCCACGCAAGGTAGGCGAGCGACAGGAAATGCACATAGCGCAGGATACCGAAGTCGGATTTGGTGATCAGTGCCACGTATTCCTTGCGCCAGTCGCGGGCCCAGTCAAAGCCCAGCTCCCGCACGCCGATGTTGGACAGGGGAATGTTGGCGATCACGATGAAGGTTGCGATGCCGATAAGCAGGGGCGTGACCGGCGGCTTGGGCAGCCAGCCGCGCATGAAGGCAAAACCGGTAAAGAAGATCAATTGCCAGCCGAAAGGGTTGAAGAACCACTGGCGGTCGGTCCAAGGCTCTGCCGGGAATTCAAAGTGCCACGCGCCAAAGCCAAGCGCATCAAGCAACGCCGATTGTCCCATCAGCCAGACAAAAGCCACGAACCCCGCGACCAACCAGAGATTCACGCGGGCCAGCAGCATGATCACAGGCATCAGCAGCAGGACGATCATATACATCGGCAGGATGTCGAAATAGTTCGGCACATAGCGCAGGGTCATGAAGCTCAACAGGATGTTGGAATTGTCCCATTTGTCGCTCTCGACAAACATCATCCACAGGTTCAGCTGACCCCAGTAGTTCCGGCCGGTGATATCGAGTTCCGTCAGGTAGACGGTCAGGGCGAGCGTGGCGAAAAACAGACCGACATGCGCCCAGTACACTTGCCAGACGCGGAACAGGACGCGGGCGGTGCCCAGAAACCAGCCTGCGCGCTGGAACGCGCCGCCGAAGGCGATGGCGCTGGCCATACCGGAGCAGAAGACGAAAATCTCTGTCGCATCGGAAAAGCCGAAGCGCGCGGGGATCCATGACGTCAGGAAGTTGCCGGGTGTATGGGCGATAAGGATGATGAACATCGCAATGCCGCGAAAGAAATCAAGCCGCAGGTCGCGCACGCGCGCCGTGGATTGCGCGCCAAGCGCGGTCACGGGGCGGGAGGGTACCTGTGCGGGATCAGCGAGTGTCATGGGCAGTGCAGTCTTTCAGGCCTTACTGGGCGGGGATACGCCTTGCGCGGGACAGCTGCTCAAACCGGGTGGCGGCAAAGCGGTCCTCGTGACCGGCGCGCAGTTTCAGGCGGGCCATGAGGATCTGTTCCGTTGCGTCGAAATGACCTGCACGCAGGCCCGCGTCAATGGTCATCCGCTCAAACACGTCGCGCTGGGCGTGGCTGCCGCCGATGGTTGGCATTTTGGGGCGTGCGGTGCTGAGCTGAACAAAGGCGTCACCGTAGCGGCCTTCGGCAAAGGCGTTGAGCCCTGCAAGGGCGCTGAGGCCGGGGTCGGCCACACGTTCGGCCATGTCACCGGTCTGTCGGGCATCACGGGCGAACCGCGCGGACATGGCGCGCGCGGCGTCGCCCTTGGCGGCACCGGCAAGGGCCAGTTGATAGTGCAGATCGGCAAAGACCACGCAGCCGTCGTCAATGCGGTTTTCCGCGAGTGCGCCGAGCTCATCCCAGCGGTTGCCGACCTTCATCCCCTCCAGCTCCAGCCGCATGAGCAGGGATGTGGCATTGGCGATGTCGCGGTAATCGTCGGTTTTATCCGCGCGGATCTGGCTGTCATAAAGGGCGAGGGCGATGTCGCGTTCGCCCCGGTCCATGTGCAGCAGCGCCTTGTGCCACCAGACGTGGTAGCGAAAGTTGTTGGAGTCTTCCCAGGCGGCGGTGTTGCCTTCGATCAGGGCAATGCCTGCGTCGGGTTCGGCGCGCATGTCATGCACGTGGGCCACCGCGTGCAGACCCCAGGCGTCGTCGGGGGCATGAACCAACCCTTCGAGACCCGCGCGCTCCGCACCTGCGTAGTCACCTGTTTCTTCGAGGGAAAAGGCGTGGCATCCCATCAGATAGCCACGCAGCGGGTGGTCGGGGCCGTGGGCGTGCAGCACCCGTTCAACTGATCGGCGCATCCCCGGCGCATCGCCAAGGATAAACCGGATGGCCTGACTGGCCTTTGCTGAAAGCGTATCGGACGGATGCTTTTGCAGGACATTTTCCAATGCGGCGATCGCCCCTGTTGGGCTGTCGGCAAGCCAGGCGTCCAAAGCATTGATCCAGCCTTGTTCACGGGCACTGACAGGACCTGCACTGCGGGCGTGGTGTGCCGCGGTCCGGGCATCTTCGGCCACCTGCCACATCTCTGCCCGGCCCATCATCAGCGAAAACAGGCCCCGTGCGGCATGGCCCATGGCGAAATCCGGTTCGGCCTCCAGCAGGGCGCCAAGGTGTTGCGGGGTGCTGGGACCGTGGGCCAGAAAGGCGCGGATCATGTTGTTCCAATGGGCAAGACTGTCAGCGGAGGAGAAGCTGACGGGTGATGCGCAAACGTCTGTTGTCATGGATCGGCCTTTCAAGGTCATCGCGGTGTGTGGAGGGAAGATAGCCGCAAAGGCCTGCGTTTCGAACGGCGGAGGGTCTGCTCACACGTCAACGTGAAGCGCACCGCATCTTTCGTGAGCGTTTATGACGAAGGGAGGCGGTTTGCCGCGCAATTCGAAGGGTTTGGCGGGGAAATTTCAGCGCGGGGCGTCTGATTTGGGTCCCCATGTTTCAAGCACCTCATCGGTGTCCTGCCCAAATCGGGGTGGGGCGCGGTCATACCTGACCGGCGTGGCAGAGAATTTGAGCGGATTGCCGAGGAGCTGAACCGGCGGCGCGTCCGGATCGGGCAGGTCAAGGGCAACCACCGCGCCGCGCGCCTGCGCCTGCAGGGAAGAAAGTGCCTCCCCAATCGTATGGATCGGGCCGCAGGGGACGTTCACGTTGTGCAGCCTGTCCAGCAGCGCTGCTTTCGGCAGTGCGGCCATGGCAGGAGAGATCAGCGGCATCAGGGCCTCGCGGTTTTCAATCCGGCCAAGGTTGGTGATAAAGCGCGGGTCTTGCGCAACGCCGGGGATCTCAAGCGCGTCGCAAAAGCGCGCAAATTGCGCGTCATTGCCCACGGCCAGCAGGATATGCCCATCGGCGGCGGCAAAGGCATCGTAGGGCACGATGTTGGGATGGGCATTCCCGCGCCGCACCGGGTCCTGTCCTGAGATCAGCGTGTTCACCCCTTCGTTCACCAGCCACGCCATCGACGCATCCACCAGCGCCAGATCAATGTGCTGGCCTTCGCCCGTGGCGTCGCGGTGTCTGAGGGCGGCAAGGATGCCGATGGTCGCAAACATCCCGCACATCACATCCGCGATCCCGACACCCACTTTGGTCGGCGCGCCGTCCGGGTCGCCGGTGATGGACATGATCCCGCCAAAGCCCTGTGCCATCAGGTCATACCCCGGCTGGCTCCGGTTTGGCCCCGTCTGCCCGAAACCGGAGATGGAGCAATAGACAAGGCCGGGATGCGCGCCCAGCAGGGTGGCATGGTCGAGACCGTATTTCTTCAACCCATCGGGTTTGAAATTCTCGATCACCACATCGGCGCGGGCGGCCAGATGGCGCAGGATGCGCTGGCCTTCCTCGGTCGCGATATCCACGGCGATGGAGCGTTTGTTGCGGTTCGCGGCCATGAAATAGGCGGACAGATCGGTTTTCTCGCCATTGGCATCTGTCGCATAATGCGGGCCCCAACCGCGCGTGTCGTCGCCATTGGTTTGCGGGTTCTCGACCTTGATGACCGTGGCACCCAGATCGCCCAGCAGTTGGGTGCAGGTGGGGCCGGCGAGGATGCGGCTCAGGTCCAGAACGAACAGCCCGTCGAGCGCGCCTTTAGATACGTCCATCGTAAGCCTCCCGGTCGATCACGGCGGCGATGACGGTGAAAATATCCGCCGCCACGGCGTCCTTCAACGCGCTCTCCAACCCGGCACGGTCCCGCACGGTCACGCCCGCGCCGCCAAAGGCCACCCCCATGGCGGCAAAATTGTGCTGGGCGAAGTCGACACCGACGTTGGCAAGTTGCCGCTCGCGCTGTTTCTTTTCAATCAGTGCCAGCGAGGCATCGACAAAAACCACAAAGATCGGTGCGACGTTCAGCTCTATCGCTGTGGCCAATTCGCCCGCCACCATCAGAAACCCCGCATCGCCAGAGAAAGACACCACCGGCCGTTCGGGCGCCGCGAGTTTGGCGCCGATCGCCACCGGCACCGCACAGCCCATGGTGCACAGCGCGGAGGACTGCATCAGGTCACGCGGCGCATAACACTCCCACATCTGGCTGAGCAGGATGCGGTGCGCGCCGCTGTCGGCGCTAGCCAGCGTTTCGCGCGGCAGCACGTTGCGGCAGGTGTCGATGATGGCGGCCGGCCCCCAGTCGTCATCGCGGGGGAAGGATTTGGCCAGCGCTGATTTGAGGCGGTAGATCTCACCATCTTCCCAGGTGTCCTGTGGCGTCAGCCCGTCGCTGAGCGCCTTTAAGGTCGCCGTGCAGGAGGTGACGAAGTTCAGCGTACCCTGGTGCATGTAGTGCAGGTTGGGCACGGCGGAGATGTCGATGACGTTCTGGCGGGCCGGATCCCAGATATTGCGCCAGCCGGGGCGCATCTCAATCGGATCATAGCCCACACAGAGGATCAGATCGGAGTCCTGCACAAAAGGCACCAGATGGGTGTCGGCCAGCGGGGACAGCCCTGCACCGCCCAGTGAAAGCGCATGGTCCTCGGCCAGCAGCCCCTTGGCCTTGTAGCTGGTGATGACTGGAATGTGGTGGTGTTCGGCAAAACGGGTGAGCGCATCCCCCGCGCCTTCGTTCAGCGCATCGACGCCGGCGATGATCACCGGTTTGCGCGCCTCAGCGAGCCAGCCTCGCGCGGTCTCAAGATCCGCGCCTGCTGGCGCGGCCGCAGATGCAGGTGCGCGCGGGGCAGGGGCTGCTGCTGCAATCTGGGTGTTCGCCACTGTTATGGGCACATCAATATGCACCGGGCCCATCCGGCCTTCGGTGGCAATCGCCACGGCCTTGTCCGCAATGATATGCGCGGCTTTGGCATCGAGGGTGAATGTCGCCTTGGTGATCGGGCGGAAAACAGCGCCCTGATCGACGACCTGATGGGTGTAGGTCTGCGCCTCATCCGCGTCCATACACCCCGATAGCACAATAAGCGGGACCTGATCCTGCAGGGCGTTGGCCACCGTGTTCACACCGTTCAGAGTGCCGGGGCCGATGGTGCCCACCAGAATACCCGGCGCGCCATCGCGGTGGTGGACCCCTTCGGCCATGAAACCGGCTGCGTTTTCATGTTTGGCGAGGATAAAGCGGATGCCCGCAGCCTCCAGCGCATCGATCAGCGTCAGCACTTCGCCTCCCGGCATTCCGAATGCGGTGCGGCATCCGGCAGCGTACAGACGTCGGGCAAGGGCATCGGCGGCGCGGATGGTGTCGGACATGTGGCGGGCCTTCGGGGTCAGTTCAGGTGGACCCATGAACCATGCAACACGCAAAGGTGCAATTCACCTCTGTGTTGGAAATGTTGCAGCGGCGTGCTCAGAGGTCATCCTCAGCTTCGGTCACATCAATCCCCAGCGCCTCCAGTCCGCTTTCAAGATGCTCGGGCAGGCTGGGTATGCCGGACAGGTAATTTTCTGTTGGCGCAGAGGCCTCGCGGCGCGCTTCCTCCTTGGCGTACTCAAGCTCTTCGGCTTCGAAGCTGCCGCGTCCGATCCACATCACCGCCACGAGGTTGGCCTTTTCATCGTCGTTGAGGCCAGAGATGAAATCGGAGAGGCTCACGCTGTCGGGGCCATACTCACGCGCCAGCATGATCACTCTGACGACTTTCCCGGTACTGATTTCTAGCATTGGACTCTCCCCACATTCCTTGTGTGTTGATAGTTTCGCAGAGAGGTCAGGCGTTGAACAGTCCTCTTTGGACTTGTGTGCAACTTGGCGGACGCCCTTTTGCGCCTCTCATCCCGATCTTGCAGTCCGCCTGACATCGGCCGGAACCTTGGCGAGGCTTGTGCCTGTATTGATGGGGCAAAGCCGATGTGTGGGGACGTGCAACGCCCCTCAGCACAATGACAATCTGCGCGCCTCGCCTCTGGCCCGAATGCTTGGCATGCCTGTTTTTGGTGCACGCTACAGCAGCTCCAGATGATCGATCTCAGGGCAGTGAACATAATATAAGCATCAGATTTCCTAGCAAAAATCCGCAATGGGACGCACTTCCTTCTAGCGGGCTTTGGCTGATTCTTAGGCGCTGCTTTGCCGGTGATTGAAGAGGTGCGGCAGGGCGCGCTTAGTCGGCACTCCCAGTAAACTGGCAAAGAAAGGACAACCAATGTCACTGGCGAGTACCACCGAAAGACAGATGCTTGATCTGATCAACAAAGAGAGGGCGGATGCGGGGTTGAACCCGCTCGTGCTCAACACGCTGTTGAACGCATCCAGCGAAGATCACAGCCAATGGATGATCGACACGGATACTTTTTCCCACACGGGGGAAGGGGGATCGACAGCAACGGAACGGATGCAGGCTGCGAACTATCCCTTTGAGGGGGCCTGGACCTCGGGCGAGAACATCGCCTGGCAATCAGAACGCGGACCGGATGGGATATCGGATGACGTTGTGCAACTGCATCAGGGATTGATGGACAGCCCCGGACACAGGGCCAACATCCTCAATCCCAACTTCACTGAAATCGGGATCGGGATCGAACAGGGCGACATGCGCGGGTTTGACGGTGTCGTCGTGACGCAGAACTTCGCCCGGACTGAGGGTGATACCTCCGACACGGTAGAGACCGATGGCGCACCGGCACCCGAGCCAACCCCAGAGCCAGCGCCTGAACCAACGCCGGAGCCAGAACCTACGCCGGAACCGACCCCGGAGCCAGAACCTGAGCCAACGCCCGAACCTGAACCCGAACCTGAAATGGTAGGGTGCGATGACGAGGGCATTCAGATCGGCACCGCTGGTGATGATGCCATCACGGCGGAAGGGGATTGGGCCATGGTCTTTGCGGACGGGGGCAATGACACGGTCACAGGCTCGGATGGGCATGATTACCTCGATGGCGAAGCCGGTGATGATATGATGTCCGGCGCAGAAGGCCACGACGCCCTGATTGGTGGTGAAGGCAACGACACCATGGATGGCGGTGCCGGGATGGACTACCTCGTTGGCGACGCGGGTGATGATGTCATGACAGGTGGGGCCGATGCGGATTGCTTCGACTTCATCGCTGGCAATGACAGGATCACCGATTTCACCGCAGGTGAGGACATTCTGTTCCTTGATGTCTCACTTGCAGGGGATGGCATGGATGCCGCCGCCATGTTCATGGAAACGGCAGAAACCGTCGATGGCAACACGGTCGTCGACTTCGGGGATGGCAATTCGCTGACCCTCGAAGGCGTTACCGATGTAACGGACGTCGATGTCTTCTCCTTCATGTGCTGATCTGACACATGGGCAGCACTGAATAGAATAAGGCGCGGCATAGATAGATGTCGCGCCTTTGGTGTTGTCGTGGCCGGACCGCTTTCCAGCGGCGTCAGCGACGGCGATCGCGCCGTGACGACATGGGCTGAAACGCCACGCCCACATGCGCTTCGCAATAGGGCTTGCCCTGTTTCACCGGCAAGCCGCAGAACCAGAAATCCTCCGTCGCGGGATCACCTACGGGCCATTTGCAGGTCCGCTCGGTCAATTCCATGAGGCTGATCTTCTTGGCCTTCTTCTCCACCTCGTTGACCTTGGCCAGCGCTTCCGGGCTGATCTCATTCGCAGAGGGTTGCGGCGGCAGGGGCTGGCCTGCAGGAATGATCTGCTTGCGCGCGGGCAGGTTCGATTTCGGCGGTGCGGCGGCTTCCGTCTTCATCTCCGGCGCGGGCTTGGGCGCTGGCTTGGCCTTCGGTTCCGCCTTCGGCGCGGGTTTGGCCTTGGGTTCAGCCTTCGCGGCGGTGCCTGCGGTGGCGCGGTTGGACAGACCCAGACGGTGCACCTTGCCGATCACGGCATTGCGTGTCACCCCGCCCAATTCCTTGGCGATCTGGCTGGCAGACTGGCCTTCGCCCCACATGCGCTTGAGGGTCTCAACACGGTCATCGGTCCAGGACATCGTAGCTTCCTTGCTAAAAAGCGGCCCCACTTAACCGGGCCGCTTTGTCAAATTCAGTCCCCTATACTAATGCCTCAGATGGTGGGTGCAAGGGAGGAAGCGCCGCAGGGCTTGCCGAACCTGTCCAAGGGGCACTTCTCCGAGCGTCCGTGTCATCGTGCCGGTGATAAGGATCGCGGTCCCCAGCACCGCGCCACCATCGGGCACAACATCTAAAAAGAGCGCGTCATAAGCCGCTGCAGTAGGGAGCGCAGCAATGCCGTTGTTCTGTAGACGCGGCTGGAACATGGCTCCCCATGAGCCGGAAAGCGGAACGGTGCAGCGGATGAATTTATGCTTTCCTTCGTGCCGTTTCTGTCCTAAGTCACGCGCATGATCGTATGTGCAACATCCCTTTTGCGACGACGCCAGCGTTGATGCCCGGCGTGCCTGTTTAAGACAGGCCGATCCTGCTGCGTGACCGCAGCCTTTCCCAAACAGACTTGACCACAGCCGCAGGCCATGCCCATTTGGCGTTTTCCTGTGGCCCTTATTTCAAAGGACGACCCCGATGATTTCATCCGTTTTGCCAACCTATTCGCGTGCGCCGCTGAGCTTTGTAAAAGGTGAGGGCGCTTGGCTGATCGAAGCGGATGGACGCCGATTTCTCGATCTGGGGGCCGGTATCGCGGTGAATGCGCTGGGCCATGCGCATCCGGCGCTGGTCAAGGCGCTGACCGATCAGGCGGCGGCGCTCTGGCACACCTCCAACCTCTACCAGATCCCGCAACAGCAGGAACTGGCGGACAAACTGGTGGAGCATACCTTCGCCGATACGGTCTTTTTCACCAACTCCGGCACTGAAAGCTGTGAACTGGCCGTCAAGATGGCGCGCAAGTATTTCCATGACAAAGGCCAGCCCGAACGGGTGGAAGTCATCACCTTTGACGGCGCCTTCCATGGCCGGTCCTCTGCCGGGATCGCAGCGGCGGGTTCAGAGAAGATGACAAAAGGCTTCGGCCCGCTCTTGCCGGGCTTTGTTCATCTGCCGTTTGGCGATCACGACGCGCTGACCGCCGCGATCAATGACAAGACCTGTGCGGTGCTGGTTGAACCCATTCAGGGCGAGGGCGGCATCCGCCCGCTGCCTGACGCCTGCCTCAAGGGGTTGAGAGACCTGTGTGATGAACATGGTGTCCTGATGATCCTAGATGAGGTGCAATGCGGCGTGGGGCGCACCGGCCGCCTGTTCGCACATGAATGGGCGGGGGTCACACCAGACATCATGATGGTTGCCAAGGGCATCGGTGGCGGCTTTCCCCTTGGTGCCGTGTTGGCCACAGAAGACGCCGCTTCGGGCATGACCGCTGGCACCCATGGCTCAACATACGGGGGCAACCCGCTGGGCTGCGCGATCGGCGCCCGTGTCATGGACATCATCGCTGATCCTGAATTTCTGGCAGAGGTGCAGCGCAAATCCGCGCTCCTGCGTCAGAAACTTGAAGGGCTGGTGGCCTCACACCCGGATGTTTTCGAAAGCGTGCGTGGCGCTGGCATGATGCTCGGTCTGAAATGCAAAGTGGCCCCCGGCGATCTTGTTGCGGCGGGATATGCTGCCGAAGTCATCACCGTGCCCGCCGCCGACAACGTCGTGCGCCTGCTGCCGCCCCTCACCATCACCGACGCGGAGATTGCCGAAGCGATCACCCGTCTCGACACCGCTGCAGGCAGTCTGACGCCAGCCTGATCTTCCAAATGGTTCAAAAAACCTCGGGGGTCCGGGGGCAGACAGCCCCCGAAAATCCCCACCGACACAAAGCAGACGAACATGACTGATTTTCTCGACATCCACACAACAGACACCGCCGACCTGCGTCACATCATCGACAGCGCAATTGAGGCCAAGGCTGCCCGCCACGGTCGCCCCAAGGCGGCACCGGACGCGGATCAGCCGCTCAAGGATCACATGGTGGCGCTGATCTTTGAAAAACCCTCCACCCGCACGCGGGTCAGCTTTGACGTGGGCGTGCGCCAGATGGGCGGGCAGACAATGGTGCTGTCAGGCTCTGACATGCAGCTGGGGCATGGCGAAACCATTGCTGATACCGCGCGGGTGCTCAGCCGCTATGTGGATCTGATCATGATCCGCACTTTCGAAGAGGCCACCCTACTGGAGATGGCCGAATACGCCACCGTGCCGGTGATCAACGGGCTCACCAACCGCACCCATCCGTGTCAGATCATGGCCGATGTGATGACCTTTGAAGAACACAACGGCCCGATCAAGGGCAAGAAGGTCGTCTGGTCCGGGGATGGCAACAACGTCTTTGCCAGCTTTGCCCATGCGGCCAAACAGTTTGAGTTCGATCTGGTCTTCACCGGCCCTGAACCGCTGGACCCCGAACGTAGCCTGGATGGTCTCTACACCACTGTGCGCGATCCCGATGAGGCGGGGCAGGGGGCCGGTCTGGTGGTTACGGACACTTGGGTATCCATGCACGATCCGCAATCCGCACGAGAGCGGCGCCACAACCAGCTGCGGGGGTATCAGGTGAATGATGCACTGATGGCGCGGGCCAAACCGGATGCGCTTTTCATGCACTGCCTGCCGGCGCACCGGGATGACGAAGCGACCTCCAGCGTGATGGATGGACCACATTCGGTGATCTTTGATGAAGCCGAGAACCGCCTGCATGCGCAAAAGGCGATCATGCGGTGGTGCCTGGGTCGATGAGCCGGGCAGGCGAAGAGGTGGCCGCCACAGCGCGGCTGACCGTCTAGCCATGGCGCGCCCGCATATCGTGATTGCGGGGGGCGGCGGCAGTGCCGGGGCCCGCGGCGCTTATCTGGCCGGTTTGTTGGCCCTGGACGGCTTCCGCGTGACGTTCTGGACCGAAGGCGCGCCTTTGGTGGAACTGCGCGCCCATGGCCTGACTTTGACCGATCATGCCGGCATGGCGCAGCGTGTCGATGTGGATGGGCTGACCTGGACGGATCAGACGGGGTGCTTCCGCCATGCCGATATTGTTCTGATAACCGCACCTGCCGCGGAAAACCGCGTCCTCGCCGCGCGGATCGAAGCGGAACTGCGCCCCCGCACCGTCGTCATCACCTTGCAGGTCGGTGTCCCGCAGCAGGATCTGCTGACGTCCGATTTGCCCGGATGCGACCTGCGCGGGGGCATTCTGGCCTTTGACGTGCTGGCCTTGGGGCAGGGGTGTTTCTACCGGACGTCCGCCGGGCCAATGATCATTGGCGGCGGGCGTGGCGATCTGGCGGCGCGCTTGTGTCTGCCGGGGCTTGACGTGCGCCACAGCCGCGAGGTCGAAGCGCTGCAATGGGGGCGGTTCGTGGTGGACCTGATGGGGGCTGTCAATGCGCTCAGTGGCATGCGCCTGCGGATGCAGATGCTGAACCGTGGGTGGCGACGGCTGATGGCCGATCAATGGGCCGAAGCACTGGCGGTGCTGGGCGCCCATGGCCTGCGGCCCATTCTGACCACAACCGCACGGCCGGCCGGCACGATCCCGCGTCTGTTGCGCATGCCGACGGCAGTTTTCCGGCGGGTGGCGGATGATCTGCTGCCCCATGCCTCTGCCTTGCGCAGCCCTGTGGCGCAGGATCTGATGCAGCGGGTGCCGACGGAAGGTGGCGCGTTGCAAGGGGCGCTTATGCTGATGGGAGCGGCGCGGGAGGTGCCGACACCGGTTGCGTCCATGCTGTGGGATGTGTTGCAGACGGCTGAGATGGCGCGTCAAGGCTTGCCCGACCTACCGGTCAGAGCCTTGCGCCGGGAACTGGCATCCCACAAACGGGGATAGATGCGCCGGTCAGAGCGTTCTGAGGATCTCCCGAAGCTCAGGCTCATCGACCAGATTTGCGGCTTCCTTCGGGGCAAACCATGCACGCTCCCGCTCATCCACTTCAGGGTAGCTGTCGCGCAGTTTGGTCACATGGGCAAGGTAGACCTCCGCCTCAACCGGGATGCTGTCGCCGTCATTGAGGCCTTTTTCATAGAAATAGGTGCCGATGGGATCGCTGTCGATCTGTGCCTTGCGCACGCCTGCTTCTTCCCATGCTTCCTGAAGGGCCGACTGCGCGCCATCCTTGCCCTCAATCGGCCAGCCTTTCGGCACGATCCAGCGCCCGGTGTCGCGGCTGGTGATCAGCAACACTTCTTTGCCTGCATCACCGTTGCGGTAGCACAGCGCGGCCACCTGCTGGCGCGATTTGCGGGCGGGGCGGTTGGTCGACATGGGGCGGCGGACAGGGCGTCTCATAAGGGCTGTGGATATCTTTCAGGTCTAAATTCAATCGCTTAATTGTGGACACATACCATTATTTCAAGGCTGGTACAACTTTTGGACCAATTTAAGGGCCTTTTGTGAAAGGATTGTTAACGTATGTGACATGGGCCAGATACAATCCCTGCGGCGGGCAGACCGGGCCGCAGGCGGCGCGGTCACGGGCGGCCAGCGCCGCGGCCATGTCGCCGGGTTGCCATGATCCAGTCCCGACCCGCTCCAGCGATCCGACAAAGCTGCGCACCTGATTGTGCAGGAAAGACCGCGCGCGCACGTCGAAGTGGTATTCCCGCCCGCCGGGTGTTTCCACCGCCGCCACCGTTAGATGATCGAGCGTCTTCACCGGGCTTTCCGCCTGACAGACGGTGGACCGGAACGTGGTGAAATCATGCTTTCCAATCAGCATGTTGGCGGCCTCCTGCATCGCGCCAACATCCAGCGTATGTTTGACCTGCCACACCAGCCCCGCCTGATGGGTGGCAGGCGCACGGCGGCTGAGAATGCGAAACAGATACCGCCGCTCACGGGCGGAGAAACGTGCGTGGAAGTCTTCGGGCGCCGCCGCGCAGGCGGTGATCGCGATGGGCTGTGGTTTGAGGTGGTAATTCAACGCCTCCGACAGCCGGAAGGGATCCCACGCGTCCTTCAGGTCGCAATGGGCCACCTGTGCGAGCGCGTGCACGCCTGCGTCCGTGCGCCCCGCAGCGGCGATCTTGTGATCGCCGGGCTCAAGTTTGCCCAGTGCTTTCTCGATCTCACCTTGCACGGAACACTGATCGGTCTGGCGTTGCCAGCCGACAAAGGGCGCGCCGTGGTATTCGATTTTCAGGGCATAGCGGGGCATGGCGTCGGATTAGCGATGCGCGCCGTCGCTGGCAATCCCCGCCGCCGCATCCTATTTAGTCTCATGGCACGAAGGGCGGGGCGAATTTGGTACTTTCACGCATTGCCGATGGCATCTGGCGGCAGGCTGAGCAGGTGCAGGATACGGTGTCGGAGACATTCTTTGAACCGGTGATCCGGCTCGGGGTCACCGGGCTGGCACGGTCGGGCAAGACGGTTTTCATCACCTCGCTGGTGGCCAATCTGCTGGACCGGGGGCGGATGCCGGGGCTGCTGGCCGCTGCCGATGGGCGGATCGAAGCCGCGTTTCTGCAACCTCAGCCGGATGATACCTTGCCGCGTTTCGAATACGAGCGGCATCTGGCGGCATTGACCGGCAAGACCCCCCATTGGCCCGACAGCACGCGGGCAATTTCGGAACTGCGGTTGTCGCTCAAGGTGCGGCCCAACGGGTTGTTGTCGGGTTTGCAGGGACCACGGACGCTGCATCTGGACATCGTGGATTACCCCGGTGAATGGCTGCTCGATCTGGCGCTGATGGAGCGCAGTTATGAAGAGTGGTCGGTCGAAACGCTGGCCCGGATCGCGGATCGGCAGGTCGCGCAGGAATTCAATGCCGCGCTGGAAGATGTTGATCCTGCTGGAAAACATGATGAGGTGGTGGCGCAAAAGCTGGCTGAGGAATTTGCCGCCTATCTTCATGCGGCGCGGGGCGCGGGGTATTCCGATTGCACGCCGGGGCGGTTCTTGTTGCCCGGCGATCTGGCAGGCTCTCCGGTGCTGACCTTCGCGCCCTTGCCAGTGGAGGGCACATCGGCGCGCGGTTCGCTGCACCGGGAGATGGGGCGGCGGTACGAGGCATACAAGCGGCAGGTGGCCAAGCCGTTTTTCCGCGATCATTTTGCGCGTATCGACCGTCAGGTCGTGCTGGTGGATGCGCTTGGGGCCATCCATCAGGGGCCGCGCGCGGTGGAGGATCTGCGGCAGGCGATGACCGATACGCTGGCGGCATTCCGACCCGGACAGAATGGATTTCTGACCAATCTGTTGTCAGGCAAACGGGTGGAAAAGATCCTGTTTGCTGCCACCAAGGCCGACCATCTGCATCACCAGCAACATGCCAAACTGGCAGCCATCATGGAGGCCCTGACCCGAGAGGCGCGGGATCGGGCACAATATGCGGGTGCGGGGACTGCGGCGATGGCGATTGCGTCTTTGCGCGCCACAACCGAGGCGATGATGCCCCATGAAGGCGTGGATTTGCCAGTGGTACGGGGAACGTTGTTGGAGACGGGCAAGGAAGCGGCGTTTTACCCCGGTGATCTGCCTTCGGATCCCTCACATTTGCTGAACCCCGCGATGGCCGGGGCGCAAAGCTGGCTGGATCAGGATTATCGGGTGATGCGTTTTGCGCCGGCACCTTTGACGATGCGCCCCGGCGATGGGCCACCGCACATCCGGCTGGACCGGGCGGCGGAGTTCCTGTTTGGGGATCGGTTGTGATTGTCCGCCCGGCACGGTCGACGGATGCGGGGGCCGTGGGTGGCATTTTGTCCGAGTTCATCGACACCACCGACTGGATGCCGCGCATTCATACGCGGGCGGAGGATCTGTCCTTTGCCGGCATGATGATCGCGCGCGGATGGGTGAGTGTGGTGGAGGATGAGGGCGTTGTGGGGTTTGCGGCCTGTGACGGGCCGGATCTGAATGCGCTTTATGTGGCAGGACACGCGCGGGGGCGTGGGATTGGAAGCGCGTTGTTATCCACTTTAAAAGAGAGCCGTAGAATGCTGGAGTTGTGGACGTTTCAGAGAAATACACAGGCGCAGAAATTCTATATGCGGCACGGGTTTGTTGAAGTGGCCCGCACGGAGGGTGCGCGCAACGATGAACGCCTGCCCGACATCCGCTATGTCTGGAAAAAGGAGGGCTTGTGATGGCCAAGGGTCCGGTTCTGTTTGATCTGGAAGACGCGGCTCCTTCGGTCGCGGAAGCCCCTCCGGTGCCGGATCTTGTCGCGGTGGAAGTCCCGCAAGGGGCAGCGATGCAGGCGGCAGCGCAGTTTGCGGCACGCAAACCGTCGCGGTTGGTGCGGCTGTTCTGGGGGTTGCTGGTGGCGCTGATTGGTGCAGTGATCTCTGTTGCGGCGTGGAATTTCGTGGCCGACCTGATGGTGCGTGTGCCTGTGTTGGGCTGGGCCTTTTCGGTGCTCCTGGCGGTTTTCCTGCTGGTTCTTGCGGCCGTCTCCCTGCGGGAAATGGCGGCGTTTGGGCGGCTGTCGCGACTGGATGGCCTGCGTCACGATGCGGCGACGGCGTTGAGTGCTGCGGATCTGGCGGCGGCACGGGGGGTGACGGACCGATTGGTCGCGCTTTATCGCGGGCGGGAGGATACCCGATGGGGCCGGGACCGGTTGGCAGAGCTGCGCGGCGATCAGTTGGATGCGGAAGGGATGCTGGGGCTGGCGGAGCAGGAGCTGTTGGTGCCGCTGGATGCGGCGGCGTCACGCGAGGTCGAAGCGGCGGCGCGGCAGGTCGCGACGGTGACGGCATTGGTTCCCTTGGCATTGGCGGATGTGGCGGCGGCCTTGACAGCGAATTTGCGGATGATCCGACGGGTGGCAGAGATCTATGGCGGGCGGTCGGGGTTTCTGGGCGGGTGGCGTCTGACCCGCGCGGTGCTGTCACATATGGTGGCCACGGGCGCTGTGGCGGTGGGGGATGATCTGCTGGAGCCTGTGCTGGGCGGGTCGATCATCGGCAAGCTGAGCAGGCGGTTTGGCGAAGGCATGGTAAACGGCGCGTTGACCGCGCGGGTGGGCGTGGCCGCGATGGAGGTCTGTCGTCCTTTGCCGTTTTCCGCAGGCAAGCGGCCGTCGGTGCGCGGGATCATTGGGCGCAGCATTGGCGGGCTCTTTGGGCGCAGGGAGGTGTGATCCAAAGGAGCGGGCCTGCGCCCGCACGAGATTATTGATTTGGTGCCCGGAGGGCGGGGTCTGCGTCATCGCTGCTGTGGTGTCGGGTTGTGAAGGGTGCGCTGGGATATTTAAGGCCAAAAAGAGGGGAGGGTTGGGACTTGTTTGCGCCTTATGCGCTGCGTATAAGCGCGGCATGACAGGCTTTGCTGCTCGCATCATTCGAATTACATCCCCGGCGCTCTGAGACGTGAGACGCCGGGCAGAGGTGTTTGAGACCATCGCACCGCTCATCTTTCCAATTGAAATACGACCGTGAAAAGGACGCCTGACATGTGCGCCGAGACAACCGATACGCTTGATTACAAACCCACCCTGACGCTGCCGCAGACCGACTTTCCGATGCGGGCAGGGTTGCCCAAGCGCGAGCCGGAATGGCTCAAACGCTGGGAAGAGATTGGCGTATACGACCGGCTGCGGGAGAAGCAGGGGCGCAGGCCGTTTACGCTGCACGACGGCCCTCCTTACGCCAACGGGCATCTGCACATCGGGCATGCGCTGAACAAGACGATCAAGGATATGATCGTGCGCTCCCATCAGATGATGGGGTATGACGCGCGCTACATCCCCGGTTGGGATTGTCACGGGCTGCCCATCGAATGGAAGATCGAGGAGCAGTACCGCAAGAAAGGCCGCAACAAGGACGACGTGCCGATCAACGAATTCCGGGGCGAATGCCGGAGCTTTGCCGAGGGTTGGGTTGATATCCAGCGCGATGAGTTCAAGCGGCTGGGGATCACGGGCAATTGGGCGAAACCGTACCTCACGATGGATTTCCATGCGGAGCGGGTGATTGCCGAGGAATTCATGAAGTTCCTGATGAACGGGACACTGTATCAGGGGTCGAAGCCCGTGATGTGGTCGCCGATGGAACAGACGGCGCTGGCCGAGGCAGAGGTGGAGTATCACGACAAGGATAGTTTTACGGTTTGGGTGAAGTTTGATGTTGTTGTTCCTGATGAAACAGTGGGAGTCTATGTCGGACCAGATGAAGGCCACATCCCGTCGGCTTTGCCAAACAGCCATCAATTGATTGGCGCGAAAGTGGTGATCTGGACCACGACGCCCTGGACACTGCCGTCGAACAAGGCGGTGGTCTACGGGGAGAACATCTCCTACGGCCTATACGAAATCACCGGCAAGCCTGACGAATGCTGGGCTGCCGTTGGGGATCGCTATCTGCTGGCCGATAATCTGGCAGCGGATGTGCTGGGCCGGGCGCGGCTGGAAGAGGGGCAATGGACGCGGCGGCGTGACGTGAGCGCGGATGAGCTTTCAGGTCTGGGCCTGAAACACCCGCTGGCAGGCGCCGAAGGGTCGGACGGCGAATGGGACGACATCCGCGATTTCCGCGCGGCCGAATTCGTCACCGACACTGAAGGCACGGGGTTCGTGCATTGCGCGCCGTCGCACGGGATGGAGGAATACGAACTCTACCGTGATCTCAACATGCTGCAACAGGTGATCACCTACAACGTCATGGACGATGGCCGCTTCCGCGATGATCTGCCGTTCTTTGGTGGCAAGTTTATCCTCAGCCGCAAGGGCGGGGAGGGGGATGCCAACAAGGCGGTGATCGACAAACTGGTTGAGGTCGGCGGATTGCTCGCACGCGGCAAGATCAAACACTCCTATCCGCATTCGTGGCGCTCCAAGGCGCCGGTGATCTATCGCAACACGCCACAGTGGTTTGCCGCGATTGATAAGCCTTTGACGATTGGGAACGATACCTTCACCATCCGCGAACGGGCGCTCTCGGAAATCGACCGGGTTAAGTGGACGCCCAAATCCGGCCGCAACCGCCTGCATTCGATGATGGAGGCCCGGCCCGATTGGGTGCTCTCGCGCCAGCGTGCCTGGGGCGTGCCGCTGACCTGTTTCACCCGCAAGGGGCTGCTGCCGACCGATCCCGACTTCCTGTTGCGCAACGATGAAGTGAACGCGCGCATCGTGGCGGCCTTTGAGGCCGAAGGGGCCGACTGCTGGTACGAGGAAGGCGCCAAGGAGCGTTTCCTTGGCAATGTCGTGAACCCTGAGGATTACGATCAGGTGATGGATATTCTGGATGTGTGGTTCGATTCAGGATCGACCCATGCATTTACCTTGCGCGACCGTGAGGACGGGACGGAGGACGGAATTGCTGACGTTTACATGGAAGGCACGGACCAGCACCGCGGCTGGTTCCATTCCTCGCTGTTGCAGTCTGTCGGCACGCAGGGCCATGCGCCCTATCGCAATGTGGTAACCCATGGATTTACGCTGGATGCCAAGGGTTTGAAGATGTCCAAGAGCATCGGCAACACCATCGTGCCGGAAAAGATCGTGCAGCAGTATGGCGCGGACATCCTGCGGCTTTGGGTGGCGCAGACAGATTACACCGCCGATCAGCGGATCGGGGATGAAATCCTCAAAGGCGTGGCGGATAGCTATCGCCGCTTGCGCAACACCATGCGGTATATGCTGGGTGCTCTGTCTGCGTTTACGGAAGCGGATCGGGTGGACCCTGCGGATATGCCGGAGCTTGAACGCTGGGTGCTGCACCGGGTCGCGGAGTTGGATAAGGTTGTACGCGACGGCTATGCCCGGTTCGATTTTCAGGGTGTGTTTCAGGCGGTGTTCACCTTTGCCACTGTCGATCTGAGCGCGTTCTACTTCGATATCCGGAAGGATGCTTTGTACTGCGACGGCGATACGGCACGTCGGCGGGCAACGCGGACGGTGCTGGATATTCTGTTCCACCGCCTGACCACATGGCTGGCACCTGTGCTGGTGTTCACCATGGAAGAGGTCTGGCTGGAGCGGTTTCCGGGCGAGGGGTCGTCGGTGCATCTGGTCGACATGCCGGAGACGCCGGAGTCTTGGCTGGATGAGGCCTTGGCGGCGAAATGGGCGAAGGTCCGTGCCGCGCGCCGGGTTGTGACGGCAGCGCTGGAAGTGCAGCGGACGGAGAAAGTGATTGGGGCCTCCCTGGAGGCGGCTCCGACAGTCTACGTGGCGGATGCGGATCAATTGGCGGCGCTGGAAAGCGTGTCGTTTGAGGATGTGAGCATCACCTCGGATATCACATTGAGCAGCGATGCCGCCCCCGAAGGTGCGTTTACGATGCCGGAGACTGACGGCGTAGCGGTGGTCTTTGCCAAGGCGGAAGGCGAGAAATGCGCGCGGTGCTGGAAGGTATTGCCGGATGTGGGCAGCCACGCCACGCCGGGGGTTTGCGGGCGCTGCCATGACGCCGTCAGCGGCTGAGATCGCGGCAGAGATTGCGCGACAGGTGAATGAACGGGGGGCGGGCAAGACGATCTGCCCCTCGGAAGTGGCGCGGGCCTTGGCTGCGGATTGGCGAGGCTTGATGCCGGAGGTGCGCTCCGTTGCCGGGGAGATGGCGGCGCGCGGAGAGATTGCTGTAACGCAGAAGGGCCGGGTCGTTGATGCCGTGGCGGCGCGGGGGCCGATCCGGTTGGGGCTTCCCTAACGCGCAGGTTTCGGGTTGAGCGGTCCACTATGCGCGGGCAGAGTGGTGTGATGAAAACACGTTCTGTTGAAACCTCCTTCGGGCCTTTGACCTGTCATGAAAACGACGGTGCGATCACGGCACTGACCTGGGAGTGGCATCCACGGCAGGATGCCTCCGCGCTGCTGGACCGCGCTGTGGCGCAGCTTGAGGCCTATGATGCGGGTGCGCTGGAAGCGTTTGATCTGCCGCTGCGCGTGCAAGGCAGCGAACTGCAACGACGCGTCTGCGACGCGATGCTGGCGATTCCGTTTGGATATACCAAGACCTATGGCGAGATTGGCAAGGCTTTGGGCATTCCGGCGCAAGCGATCGGGCAGGCCTGTGGCGGCAATCCGATTCCGGTGATCATTCCGTGTCACAGGGTGATGGGGGCCAAGGGATTAACGGGGTTTTCCGGGGCGGGCGGCGTGGAGACGAAGGTTGCCTTGCTGCGCCATGAGGGAGCGGCGGGGCTGTTGATCTGACGTTCCAGGTGGTGCGACACCTGCGCAGATGAGAGGCTTTGCCTCTCAAACTCTCCAGGTTTTTTGAACCATTTGGAAGGGGCAGGGTCTCCGCGATGGAGGTCATCCTTGCGGGGAAGGCCGGCGCGCGGCGGGCGCGCGCCGGGTAGGGTTTTCAGCTGTCTGAGCCGTGGTCGGTGTGGGAATGATCCATGCCGCCGTGGGTGGGTTTGCGGTCGTTATCCACGGGGATTGTGACGTCCACCTCACCGGCTTTCTCAAAGGTCAGGGTGATGGTGATCTCTTCCCCTTGCACCAGTGACTGGGTGAGTCCCATGAACATCACATGATCGCCCCCGCGTTTCAGGTGATGCGCGCCACCTGCGGGGATGGCCATGCCGTCCTCAAGCTTGGTCATTTTCATCACGCCGTTTTCGTCTTCCATGTGGGTGTGCAGTTCCACGCGTTTGGCAATGTCAGAGGAGGCCGTGATCAGGCGGTCGTCTGCGTCGCCATGGTTCATCACCATCATGAAGGCGGCCCCGGTCTTTGAATTTGGCGTGGAGCTGCGCGCATAAGCGTCTTTGACCATGATCTCGGCCCAGGCGGCAGTGGAGGTGAGCAGGCCTGTCATCAGGGCTGCGCCAAGCAGTGTTTTCAGTTTCATGTCTTGTGTCCTTTGGAATGTCTGATCGGAGTAGGGGGTCAGACATCACAAGGGGGCGCACGGGAGGGCGGCGTAAGGCCCTTGACCGGCGATGGGGCGCGGTCAGAGAGCTGTTCAACAAAGCGGGCTGGCTGGGTACGGTGTGGCAGCTTCAGCGGCGCATCCGCGCCGTCCGGCGCCAGTACGATCAGGCAATCGGGGCAGAGGTGGGGCGGGCGTGTCGGCTGCCCTTCAGCATCCACATAGACAATCGTGGTGCCCAGGCCGGAACAGATGACCATCTGCCCAGTTGCGGCCGCCGCGCCACGTGCCTGCGCCATTGTCAGGCTGGTGAAGGCCAGTGACAGTGTCAGCAAAAGGGAGAGCAAAATCCGCGTCATTATGGCGTGAGCATACGACGGGATGGCGCGGAATTCGAGCGCCAAAACGACGCAACCCCGGGCCAAGGGCACCGGGGTTGCGACATCCGCAGATTGGAAATGAGGCTTAGCTCAGTGCTTCGGCACCCGCGCCTGCTTTCTTGATCGCCTTCTTGATCTTCAGCGCGTTGGCCGACAGATCGCTGTCTTTCGCCTTGGCAAGGAACTTGTCCAGACCACCGCGGTGATCAACACTGCGCAGGGCATGGGCGGAGATGCGCAGCTTGAACGAACGACCCAGCGATTCAGACTGAAGCGTGGTCTCATTCAGGTTGGGCAGGAACCGACGCCGGGTCTTGTTGTTGGCGTGGCTAACGTTGTTGCCCGTCATCGGGCCTTTTCCGGTCAATTCGCAAACGCGCGACATGGGCTCATCCTCTTTTTGGCGGGGCTGGCCGGGCGTGCGGCGCAACACTAAAAATGGGCCGCGCGGGGCGACCCTGAAACTGGTTCGGTGGCTTTAGGGTGAATCGGGCTGGACGTCAACCCAAAGTGGGGCGCGGGGGAGGCAGTTTTGGTTCTGTTTCGCGCAGGTCAGCCGAGGTGCCTGCCTTTAGCATCGTCAGAACCTCCTTGCCAATCTGCGCACCGGTCTGCTGCGCCTGATAGGTGGCGCGTGGTGGGCGGGCGGTGATGTCCACATCGCGGTGAATCCATCCTGCGGTTTGCAACCGTTGCAGGGCCTGTGACAAGGCACGGTCGGTGATCGGGCGCAGGGTCGATGCCAGCGTGGAGAAGCTCCGGGGATCACGGGTCAATGCGAGCAGTGGCAGTACCCACATGCGGCGGATCAGCGCTTCATGCGGTGTTTCCTTCGTCAAGTCGTGGATGGCCAGTGCCGGGGCAGCCAGCGCCCTGCCGTGCTCGGTCAGCCGAAATTCCGGCCGCAGCGGATGGCCGTGTGACGGGTTCCTTTCCAACACGCCGATGGCCTGAAGGTGGGTGAGGCTTTGCCCAAAGGCGGTACGGCTTGCACCGGTGGCGCGCAGCAGCGGTGCCTGTCGCCCCGGCACACCTGCGCCGAATTGTGCCAGAATGGGGATCGCCCAGGCTTTGGATGTGAGCTTGACAAGGTCCGGGATGTCCATAAAGTATAGTTACTATCATTTACCAGCAAAGGAAACCCCATGGCCCTTGCCAAACTTGATTCAGAAATCACCTTTGCGCTGTCTGTGCGCGACCGCCATGCCAGCGCGGAATGGTATCAAAAGACCCTCGGATTTGCCCTGCGCTATCACATTGATGAAGCCGGGTGGAGCGAGATGTCCACCTTCACGCCGGGCGTGATACTGGGGCTTGGCGAACAGGGGGAGCCTACACCGGGTAACGCGGTTCCGGTTTTTGGCACGCCTGACATTGATGCAACCCGCGCCGCGATGGAGGCCGGTGGCGTTCGTTTTGACGGCGAAACGGTTGAGGTGGAAGGTATGGTGCGGATGGCCACGTTTTATGACCCTGACGGTAATGCCCTGATGGTGGCGCAGGATTTGAGCAAGACACACTGAGGCATGGTCTGTCTTCCGGTTTCAGCCTTAACCTATCTGCATGATCCTTTCGTCTTGCGTGAATAGCAGAATGGGTTTGCCGTTTGAGCCATTGGGGCAAGCATTGGCGGCAGAGCGCCTACAGCCATTTGGCACGCTTCTGGTCGAGGCAGCCGTCTTGATCGAACGACCATCCAACGCGTTAGACTGCTGAGACTTAAGGAAACGTGAGATGGCTCAAGCCTGACCTTGAATGCCGGACCCAAAGGCACGCCTTTTCCTTTGCATCCCCTCAACCAATTTGCGACACCTGCGCGCATGTCTATTCGTTTGCGTGCGCTCGCTGTTCATCTTTTCACCGCTACGGGTGCCGTTTTTGCCATGTTGGCGATGCTCGCCGCTGTGGACGGCGAATGGGATCTGATGTTCTTGTGGCTTGTGGTGGCCTTTTTTGTCGATGGGATCGATGGGCCGCTGGCACGGCGATACAACGTGAAGGTCAATGCGCCGGAGTTTGACGGTGTGCTGCTGGATCTGATCATTGATTACCTGACCTATGTCTTCATCCCGGCCTTCGCGCTGTTCAAATCCGGGCTGATGGATGGGTGGAGCGGATGGGTGATGATCATTGTCGTCACCTTCGCCTCTGCCATGTACTTTTGTGATACGCGGATGAAGACGAAGGACAATTCCTTTTCAGGGTTTCCGGGCTGTTTCAACATGCTGGTTCTGGTACTGTTTGCCCTGTCGCCAGAATGGTGGGTTTGTCTGGTGGTCGTGACAGTGCTTTCAGCGGCGATGTTCGTGCCGATCAAGTTTGTCCATCCGGTCCGGACAGAGCGTTGGCGGCTGGTGACCCTGCCGATGGCGCTGGCCTGGACGTTCTTTGCGGGATGGGCGGCCTGGGTGGATTTCCATCCTGAAAGCTGGGCACATTGGGGGCTGGTGATCAGCTCGCTCTATCTGGTGGGCGCGGGTGCGGTGCAACAGGTGATGCCAGCGCGCGCCTGACCTGCACGATCTTCGCGGGGTTACTGCCGACCGATGATGCTTTGAACCCAATCGCTGACGGTCCTGGAGGCCGGACCAGTGCGGTGCTCTTGAAACTGGTTGCCGACGGCAGAAGGCTCAAGGTTGAACTCAATTGTATGGGCGCCTGCGCGGCGGGCTTCGGCCACGAAACCAGCGGCAGGGTAGACATTGCCGGAGGTGCCGATGGCGGCAAAGACATCGGCCTGTCCCAGATGGGCAAAAAGGGTATCCATCTCATAGGGCATTTCGCCGAACCAGACGATATCAGGGCGCGCGGCGGGGGCGGCGCATCTGGGGCAGGGATCGCCGGGGGCCATGACCATGGGCGCGGGCCAGCGGTTCTCGCAAGCCGCACAGAGGGCCGAATTCAGCTCACCATGCATGTGGTACACCGATTGCGAGCCACCGCGTTCGTGCAGGTCGTCGACATTCTGGGTGATCACAATCACCTCACCCCTGTGGTGGGTTTCGAGGTGGGCCAGTGCGCGATGGGCGGCGTTGGGCGCCACTTCCGGCAATTGCGCGCGGCGGGCATTGTAGAAATTCACCACCAGTTCGGGATCGCGCATGAAACCTTCCGGTGTGGCCACGTCTTCGACGCGGTGCTGCGCCCAAAGGCCGTCTTCGGCGCGGAAGGTCTCTATCCCGCTTTCGGCGGATATGCCTGCCCCGGTGAGGATGACGATCTTGGCATGGGGGTCAGTCATTGTCGGAAGTCTCCATCAGGTGAAAGCTATCTGCGAGCCAGGGCAGGGCGCTGATGGCGGGCGCGATCATGTGATCCTGCATCAGGTTGCGCATGGTGGTGGCGATGTCGCGGGGGACAGGGCCGGACCAATCGGCCCCGGCAAAGAGCGATATGTGCCGTGCAGCATCCGGCAGGGGCAGCGGCATGGCCTGCATGCCATCGTGGAACCGGGCTGCGCGCATGAAGCCAAGGGGCGTGGTGATCGTCCAGCCGATGCCGCGTGCCACCATGGCCATCAGCGCCAAATGGCTGCCAATCTCGAAACGGGAGGACAGATTAATGTCGGCGGTGGCCAGATGGCCTGCAATCTGGCGCGCGATCAGTTGATCGGCGGCATAATGCAGGAACGGCAGGGGGCTGATCCCGGCAAGGAGCGCGGAGGCATTGTCAGCCGGTCCAGCGGGGGCAACAATGATCAGCGGATCGCGGGCCAGCGGGTATTCGACAACGCCCGCAAGGGCCTCCGTCGGGCGGGCTGAGATGGCCATATGCAGGTCTTGCGTTGCAATCCCATGGGCCAGTTCATTGCTGCCCGCGGTGATCATGCGAAACCGGCAACCGGTCATGCTGTCGGCAAGGATGGTGGCCAGGCGGGGGGTCAGGTCATCGTCAAAATCGTCGATGATGCCGAGGCTGAGTTCTTCAAGGTGCGCAAGGTCCATCACGGTCACCTCGCTTTGCGCTTGCCGGAGTTCCGACAGGGCCGCACCTGCCCGGCGCAGGAACAACTGTCCCGCCGGGGTCAGGCGCATCGGGCGGCGGGAATGGTCGATCAGTTCAGCACCAATCGCGGCCTCAAGATTGCGCATCTGTTGGCTGACGGCGGGTTGGCTGAGGCCGGTGGCCTGCGCGGTCCGCGCCACGGAGCCGGTTTGGGCCAACGCCTCAAACACTTCAATCCCTCTGAGGGTCACGCCTTTTTTCAACATGGCCGTGCCTTTCTTCAGATGGGCTGAGTGTGAAATTATCCTGAGCGCAGGTCAAGTTGAGCACCGGTCGAGAAGGTGTATTTTCACGGTGTTGAATTGTCGGGGAGGCCTTGCCACGGACCGTTGTTGGACGCAAGAACAGGTGAGGGGGTATTCCATGAAAATCGCAACGGCAGCTTATCCGCTCGATGTTTTTACATCTGATGCGCAGTATGAGGACAAGATAGAGGCCTGGGTGGCCGAAGCCGCTGGCGCAGGGGCCGCGCTCTTGGTGTTCCCCGAATATGCCGCAATGGAATTGGCCACGCTGGATGGATTGGCAGTGGCAGGCGATCTGGAGCGGTCACTCTGGGCGGTCTCTGACCGGTTGGCACAAGCGGACGCAGTGCACCAGCGGCTGGCGGCGGAATACGGCGTGCACATCGTTGCGGGCTCCGGCCCTGCTGCCGCCGATGCGCGGCCGGTCAACCGCGCCCGGCTGATCACACCAAACGGCCAGGTCGGTGTGCAGGACAAGCAGATCATGACGCGGTTTGAAGCCGAAGTATGGGACGTCGTGCCGGGCAACCCCCTTCAGGTCTTTGATACAGCGCTGGGCAAGATCGGCATTCTGATCTGCTATGACGCGGAATTTCCGCTGCTGGGTCGGGCGCTCAGCGCATGTGACGTGATCTGTGTGCCCAGTGTGACAGAGGCGCAGGCGGGGTACTGGCGCGTGCGCATCGGGGCGCAGGCCCGCGCGCTGGAACAGCAGTGCATCACAGCGATGTCCAGCGTGATTGGCGATGCCGATTGGTCGGAGGCCTTGGGCACGAGCCATGGGGTGGGTGGCATATTCTGCCCTCCCGACATGGGGTTTCCGGAAACGGGCGTGCTGGGTCTGGGCCAGATGAACTGCCCTGGATGGACCTATGCAGAGGCCGATCTCGCCCAGGTGGCGGCGGTACGCCGGGACGGTGTTGTGCTCAATCGCAGCCATTGGGAAGGGCAGTTGGGGCGTGACGCAACGGCTTTGCAGGTGCGCTTGCGCTAATACCCCTTGAAAAAAGGGCAAAATGCGCTCATTTAACGCCTCGAGGCCAAATCGGCCTTGTTATAATCAGGAGAGACCATGGCCAAGGAAGATACGCTCGAATTCCCCGGTGTCGTCAAGGAACTCCTGCCTAACGCGACATTTCGGGTCGAGCTTGAGAACGGCCATGAGATCATCGCACATACGGCAGGCAAAATGCGCAAGAACCGAATCCGTGTTCTGGCAGGCGACAAGGTACAGGTGGAAATGACACCTTATGATCTGACCAAAGGTCGGATTAACTACCGGTTCAAGTGATGTGTAAGGTGCGCGCGGGCCGCGCACCTGTTGCGATTGCGGCGGCCGCGGTGCGCAGTAAATGCGCACCCTACGGAGCATTCCGGTGACGGATACACCTCAATTCATCCTCGGATCAGGCTCGCCCCGGCGGCTGGAGCTGTTGGCGCAGATCGGTATTGTGCCCAATGCCGTGCGCCCGCCTGATATTGATGAAGACCCATTGAAAAATGAGCTGCCGCGCCCTTACTGCGCGCGCATTTCGCGTGAAAAGGTGGCGGCAGTGGATGCGGGCGCGGACGATATCGTGCTTTGTGCGGATACCACCGTGGCGCTGGGGCGTCGGATCCTTGGCAAACCCGCGAACCGGGCGGAGGCCGAAGCGTTTTTGCGGATGCTGTCGGGGCGCAGGCACAAGGTGATCACGGCAGTGGCCGTCAAACGGGGCGAGCGGGTCTGGGAACGCGATGTGCAGAGTGTGGTGAAGATGAAGGTGTTGTCTGATCAGGAGATCCGGGCCTATCTGGACACGAACGACTGGCAAGGCAAAGCCGGCGGATATGCCATTCAGGGCCCGGCCGGGGCCTTGATCCCGTGGATTTCTGGCTCTTTCACCGGGATCGTCGGACTGCCTTTGGCGGAGACGGCCAATCTGCTGCGCGCAGCCGGTCATCCGCAGTTTCAGGGAGAGACAATATGAAAGGCCGCACCATATTGCTGGATCATCTGGGAGAGGTCGAAGCCGCTGCCCTGATGGTGGATGGTCAGTTGGAAGATTTGTTGGTGGATACACCCGCCCCGCGTCCCGGCACGATTTACCGCGCGCAGGCCGACAGGCCGGTGAAGGGGCAGGGGGGGATGTTCCTGAAAACCCCCGATGGGTCGGCTTTCCTGCGGCAGATCAAGAGCTTGGCGCCTGGCCAGATGATCCTTGTGCAAGTCAGCGGCTATGCGGAACCCGGCAAGGCGATCCCGGTCACCGCCAAGCTGTTGTTCAAAAGCCGTTTTGCGATCGTCACGCCGGAGGCGCCGGGGCTGAACATCTCGCGCAGCATCCGCGACGAGGACACGCGCGACCGTTTGCTGGAAGTGGCCCATGAAGTGGCCGCAGAGGCGCCCCATGGACTGATCCTGCGCTCGTCCTGCGCGGAAGCGGATGCCGAAGAGATAGCCGAAGACATCGCTGCCATGCTGGGACTTGCCGACAAAGTGCTAGAGGACGACGGCACCGAGGTTGAAGTGCTGGCCGAAGGCGATGGCCCCCATGTACTGGCCTGGCGTGATTGGGTCGCCGCCGCCGAAGTCGTGACGGCTGAAGGGTCGTTTGACACGCACGGTGTGCTGGATGCGTTGGAGACTGTGCGTGGCATCGAAGTGCCTTTGGGGGGCGGGGCGATGATGTATGTCGAACCCACCCGCGCCTTGGTGGCAGTGGATGTCAACACCGGGCGCGACACCTCGCTCGCTGCCGGGGTGAAAGCCAACCTTGCCTGCGCCCGCGCCCTGCCACGGGCCATGCGACTGCGGGGCTTGGGCGGGCAGATCACACTCGATCTCGCCCCGATGCCCAAAAAGGACCGCCGGGGTTTTGAATCTGCGTTGCGGGCGGCCCTGCGCGCCGATGACATCGAAACCGCGCTGGTTGGCTGGACACCGCTGGGGCACTATGAATTGCAACGCAAACGCGCCCGCGCGCCCTTGGTTCTGGAGGAGACATGAGCTGCCCGATGTGTGACGCCGAGACGGTCGAGGCCTACCGCCCATTCTGCTCTCGCCGCTGCGCCGACCGCGATCTGGCGCGCTGGTTCAACGGCAGCTACGCCGTCCCGTCCCGCGATCCCGAAGATGTCGAAGCTGCCCTCGATGCCGTTGAAGCGGCCGAGAAAGCGCCCCCAAAGCCACATTGACCCGCCCGTCCCATGCCGTAGAAAAAGAGGCTGGACACCCTGCGCACAACGCCCTAGAACCCGCTCACCCGACCTGATGAAGGTCTCCCGTGCCCGGGTAGCTCAGGGGTAGAGCAGTGGATTGAAAATCCTCGTGTCGGTGGTTCGATTCCGCCCCCGGGCACCATCACTTCAGCTATCCCATTGGTTTTACTCCAGCTTTTAGCAACTGCTTGGAGCCGTAGACTATGTCGGAGACCATTTCACCCACGTTCACCTTCGTAAAAAACGGAGTTTTCTACTTCAGTCGCCGCATCCCGAAAGAGCTGCTTCGTCATTATTCGTCGCCTCGGATCGCATATTCTCTTCGTACCCGGTCAGGAAAGGTCGCTGAAGCTCGCGCCAGAAAAGCTGCAGATCAGCTTGACGAGTACTGGTTCCACCTCAGAACACAAGACGCACAGCTGCCGGGAAAG
>Ga0160419_100331_pt1 | contig 31762 bp, 36 predicted proteins | sample CelAP2metagpilot_2_FD_108196 | JGI IMG/M metagenome (GOLD analysis project Ga0160419, IMG submission 108196) | Phycosphere-associated microbial communities from Cellana algal ponds in Kailua-Kona, Hawaii, USA - Cellana AP2-4-25 metagenome pilot ... | reverse complement strand
GGACGAGAAATAAGGGATGACAACAATTTTTTGTTGGAAGGCTCCCCCTCGTATGCAAGTCCTCGAAGACGTCAGGTTGCATGCGATAGTTCTAGAGAGATGTAGGAACTCAAAAGAACTATTTCCTGTTACGAATTGCAGCTACAGCCACCGGGTTGAGACCATCCCGGTATGCTCCCTTTTCAGACCGCAGCCCTGCACCTGTCCGACATTATGTAAAGTCAGCCGCGACGGCGGCCATGCCTTACCAATCTCCATAACCCGACCCACCTCCCGCCTCCTCTCTGGCGTCTGTCTTCTTGCATGAATCAGTCTAGCCGACTTCTCACCTCTGCAAGTCTCTTCCAAGCCGCTGCTAACGCATTCCAGCCTTCCCTTCCTAAGCCAGCAAGGCGGAAAGAGTGTGACGAAAAGTTTGCCCAGTGATTCATCACGAAGGCCTTCCTCATGCCGGAGGGTATATATATATATCTATGGGGGGATGGGGAGGTTGTTGTCAGGACGTAGGCCAGTCAATTTAATGAACGAGGGATATTGGAACAAAGTCTTCGATAAGGCACGACCCGCCCCGAAGAACACCAGGAGAGAAGAAACAAAACCGAGCCACCTGCCATGACGTTCGTGGTTTGCAAACGACGCAAGGGCGCGTGCGTGTCGTTGTCCAAAACCGTGCGTTGAGAAATATCTTGATAACGAGTGCACATGTCATGCGCTACTGCAACCTTTCAAAGGTTTCTACACATTGTTTATTGTTTTGGACTTCATGGCGTCCATGTGAGGAGTCATCGTCAACGAAGGCAGCCGGTGGGAATTTGTTCTGAGTCGGTCACATCGGCAGCCTGCCTGCTGCTCTCCGCCTCCTTGTTCTGCTCACGAGTCCAATTCCGCTTTGTTATCCTAGCCTACAGCGGCATTTGTCTCTACTGATACCTCCCAGTTTTCTCTAGGGTTGAGAATGGCAAGATTGAATTCAGCCACATTCTGCCTGTTAGGAATCACGAGTCGGTGGTCTTTCCGCGCCCATGAAATTTTTCGTTCGCAACCGGTTCAAAGGAAGCGCCACAGGAGTAAGCTCCGAAAGGGGGCGGACAGGCATATAGGCATGGAGGCTGCGGTTTCTTGCCCTAAACACTAGTCCTGTCAATTCAAAAATACCTAAGCAATTCATCCGCGGCGTGGTTGGGATCTGGCAGGTTTCAAGGCACACCTCCGCAGCAGACAAAGAGAGAGGCAATCAGATAGACAGCAAGGACAGAATTTGCCCCCCGCCAACTCTCTTTCCTTTCCCGACCCTTTTGCTCCCTCAACACAGGCACAATATGGCCACAGCTACATGTCTATCACATAGAATAGGTAAGACCTGCCCTGCTAGTGATGGTGGGGCACCCTTGAGGAGCTTGGCCGTGATGTCGCTCTTGCTTGCCTCGCTTCCGGTCCCGACGGCCAGCACATACTTGATACGAAATTCCCGGCCACATCGCCAGCTTATAAGCAAGGATGCTGCCATCAGCAAAGCGGCTTGTTTTGGGTCCTATCCTCGGTACGTGTCGTGTGTGTTGCCAACCACTTAAATCTGCCGTGTCTTGACTTTCCTTGCCTTAATACCTCCTTACAGCCAACTCGTCGTGCACAAGCTGCAAGAGGGCCAGCAAATCATGGCGGACGGCCAGCTAGACGAGCCGGCTTGGACGGAGATTCCTTGGAGTGCGCCCTTTGTGGACATTGAGGGCGACTTGGGGCCAGCGCCGCGGTTTGAAACTAAAGGTAGGGAGGGAGGAGGAAAGAGGGGGAGAAGACGTGAAGGAAGGAGCGCAATGAGAAGCAGGAGAGAGATTAGATTTTGACACAAATGACATACTCGCCCACACTTTCTCCTGTCCTGTTCTTCCCTTTTCTCTTCTTCCTTTCAGTGAAAATGCGCTACGACAACACCTGTCTATGGGTTGCAGCTTACATGGAAGAACCCCATGCCTGGGCGACGCAGACCAAGAACAACGGCATTGTGTACCTCGATAATGATTTCGAGATTTTCGTGGACCCGAATGGAGAGTAAGTGAAAAGGAGGGAGAGGGGGAGAGAGGGCGAAAGGGAAGGAAATTGGGATATCTGACGCCCGCGGCATAATACGCAACCCGTTTCCTCACTCCTCCCTCCCTCCCTCGCTGTCTGCCTGCTTTACACAGCAATCACTACTACAAAGAAGTTGAGGTGAATGCCCGCGGCACCTCGTGGAACCTCCTCCTCGTCAAGCCCTACATTGACGGCGGCCCTGCGGTCTGTAACGGCACTCTCCCTTCCATGTGCTCCACCAACTATACCCCTTCCTCCCTCCCTCCCTCGACCCCTTCCTCGTCCAGCCCTCCCGTACCCTCCTGGGACATCACTTCTTCCTTCCAGGTGGGGGTTGGGGTGGACGGGCAGCTGAACGACCCCACGAAAGGGAGCAAGAGCTGGACAGCCGAAATGTGCTTACCGCTAGAGGAGTACGTTAAATACGAAGAGGGCGTAAACAATCCCCCCCGGCAAGGAGACTACTGGCGGATCAACTTCGCACGGGTCGAGTGGAAAGTGAAGACGGAGAGGGAGGGAGGGACAGAAGTGTACGTGAAGGATGAGGCGGAGCCGGCGGCGAACTGGGTGTTTCAGCCCACGGGGGTGGCAAACATGCACTTGCCCGAGCGGTGGGGGTACGCGTACTTCAGTGAGGAGGCCGTGAAGGTGACTGATGAGGAGGGAGGGGGAGATTCGCAGGTGGGAGGGGAGAAGGAAGGCCCGCGGGACCCGAGATGGCCGGTGAGGGAGGCTCTGGCGCAGGTGTATGAGGCGGAGAAGATTTATGACGCTTTGTACGGGCATGCAGTCTCGTACACGGATAGCTTGAATGCGCTGGTGCTGCAAGGACATCTGTCTGACCATATTGCCCAAGGATTTTGTGCGGGAGTACCGGTGGTGCGGCGGACGGAGGGAGGGGGGTTTGAAGCGACGGTGCGGAGTTTGGATGTGCCCGGGGTGATAGGGCATGTCAGTGAGGAAAGGCGGATGTGGTTCACGAGGGAGGATGGGAAGGAGGAAGGAGCACTGGGGGTGGGGCCGTTGGCGGGGCAACAGCAGCCGGAGGATCAACAGCAGGCTGCGAGCAAGGGGTCGGGTGGGGGGCAGAAGAGGAATAGGATGTTGCGTCTGTAAAACCTCGCTGCTGTCATGTATACACACAACAATTAGAGGGAGGGAAAGAGGAAGCAAGTCAGCATAAACGTTCTTTTTTTCTCTCATGTATTATCGATCTTTGAATTATGTTGACGGAGGATGCCTTGGTGTGCCTTTGTATAAGTGAATGTGCTCGTGTGGATGGGCTTGATAATATATAAGAAAGAAAGGAGGGGACCAGCCCAAGTATCGGTAAAGAGGATCAGAAGTGAGAGTGAGGAAGGAGAGGGAAAAGGAAGGGCAAGTGTTGTAGAATTAATCGATTGATGATAAGTAGGATGCATGGGTAAATTTGGGGGAGGCATTATGTTCAGGTAGAGGGGCATAGCGGGGTGAATGAAGTTTTTGTTTATTGAGTGATCAGGAGAAGAAGACGAGAATGGTGGGTGTAATGAGCAATAACAATGCTACCACATATCAAATTTTGGGAGGAAAGTGTGAATGTGGTGGTGATGTAGAGGGCACCTGCCTCGTCTTTCAGCCAAACCGGGACGTCTTGACGAAAGACACTGATAGCAATAGCAACAATAGTAATGTGTGACATTAGTGAAAGTGGCAGAAAGTTTTAGTATAAGAAGCGAGTAGAGTGGGTAATCGTATATTACGTAAAAACAATATATCAAACCATAGGTCCGGACGAAGGAGGAGGAGACCGGGTGAGTTTTGGTAAACAGAAAACTAAGCGAGGGGAATTTCGTCGGGGGACGAGATCCCCAGACTCGCTTTGGTTCCGGCAGATTGATTCATTGAATTAAGGAAAAAAAACTATGTAGTAGGCACATCATATACGACGCGCGATTGTTTTTCTTTTTGTGGCATTTCCAAATCATCTTGCTTGACACCCGTGTATCAGCCAGCTGAGGCGCTTTTGTGTCTCGCGTCGCTAGCTGCGTACTCTTTCAAGGCACGTCGCTCAGATCTCTTTTGACTCCCTTAAATAAACAATGACACTCGGATCAAATGTAATTATGCCATCTTGCCTATTGGAAATTTTTTCCTGCGGGAATGTATTGCGGCTAAAAAGATGCTTTTATGGTGATGAAGGCCCTGTAGGAGGTTTTCTCTGAAAAGGCCGTTGAGAAGAAGCAACTGAACTGTGTCAGACCTTTACACGTCCACGATCATGCCATGCACATCTTCGCGGGGCTGACAAAGGGCATGTTTGTCAATTGGATGAGAACATCTGATTGTCTCGGCATCAATGTGCATTTCCCTTAGGTCACGCTGCCTTCCCATCCTCATCTCCGCTCCCTTCTCTCTTTCCCACAGCTTCCGTTATCCTATGGCGAGCCAAACAAGAAGCGTGCTGCCCCTGCTGTCCATTGCCTTGCTCCTCGCTGCGGCGATTGCCTGGACTGTGCCATCGCCGCTGCAGCGGCCCCAGGTAAGGACGGGGAAGGGAAGACTGAGACATTGTCAGGAAAAGGAGGACGACGACGTCACGGCAAGGGCAAGTATCTTGGATTTCCTATGCGCTGCGTACCATGCTAGCCTTCCTCTACCATTCACATCATGGAGGGACTTCGTGCTCTGTGTCTTTCTCTATAGCCAATTTATCCGGAGCAATGGCTCATTCGAACGTCTCTAGGGTAGCCTCATGCCACACGCAGACGCCTCCCTCCATGGTCTGTCTCCTTCCTTGTTTATCAGGCATCACAAAGACATTTTCATCTCTCGGCATACGCATTTCCACGCTGCTTACAATATGTTTAAACCTCATCCCTTCCTCTCCTCTTTTTCGAACCCCCCCCGCATAGTCCTCCTTGGCCCCTCCCACCACCTCTCGCACGGCCATTCCCTCAAGACTGCCGTCGTCCTTCCCCCTCACCCGTCGCCTGGCCGCGGACGACAGTAACAACAATGAAAGCAGTAGTAACAAGCTGCCCATGCTTTTGGACGTGGAAACGAGGGGAGGCATTTTGTTTGTCTCGACCCTTGGCACGGCCGCAGTGTTTGGTGGGTACAGCGTGGCGACGGCTTTGGGGGTGGATGGGCAGAAGGCCGGGATCTACATTTCGGTGGCGATGACTCTGGGAATGGTTGCTTGGACGGCAAGCTATATTTTTCGGGTGGCAAATAAGGATATGACGTATGCCAAGCAGTTGAAGAATTATGAGGACGCCGTGTTGGCCAAGAGGTTGGAGGAGCTGGAGGAGGAGGAGGTGGAGGCCTTGCTGGAGGAGGTGGAGAAGGAGGGGGCAAACATGAAAATGTAAATACAGTGATAATTCAAATTTTCTTCATTTAATTGATGACGGGGCTAAGGGGGATGAAGGTGGAGGTTTGTGTGTGCATGGAAGGAGGGAGAGGGAGGGAGGACGGGGGAATGAACGAAGTCAAATTTAACGAATGCTACCCGCCGAGACATAGCGCGCTGATTCATCTGGCGTTTCTCAATATTACAAGTCAGTGGTGTTGCTTATGCTTCACTTATTATCCATGTTCGATTTGCTGAAATTTCAGGTGCCAGACCATCCTCCTCTCAGATTTGCTTCCTATTTTCTGTCCCTCCTTCCCATCACACTGAGGCTCAAGGCCTCTTTTCGCATTCAGCCAATCAAACAAATCGAAACAATCATGGGAAAATCAGCAACCACCTGTCCTTCCTTCCTGGCCCCCTCCCGCCCTCCCTCAATGCTCCAACGCCGACAAGGTCACCTTGCTCAAAAACCGATTCCTGAACGAGCCCAACAACAAATCGCCCGTGCGTGGATGAATGTGTAACTCAGACACGAAGGGGGTTCGTCCCGAGGGGTCCTGCAATACGCGTAACACTGAGCCCTCGAGTGAGAGGATCCCCCCGAGACCGTACTTGGGCATGAAGGTATGGAAGTACTTCAACGGGACTAGCGCTCCGAGGACCAGTCGGAGCCACGGTCGCTGGTAAAGGAACTGAAGGAGGGCGAAGGGCCGGGCGTTCTTGGCGCCCATCCCCAAGAGCAACACGTTCTCCTCCACTCCCATTCCCACAAGCCCTCCCTCCCTCCCTCCCTCCACCTGGCGGTGTAACCTGATGTTGTCAGGCAAACCTGGCAAGCCCTCCGCAAAGACACTGACAAACGGTGGAAACCCACAACCCTCATCACAGTAATTCCTCAATGCATCCTCCCTGCCTTCCTTCCCCGCCTCCTCCGCCCACGCCCACATATCAACCTTCAAGATCCTGAAACGGGTGCTCTCCACTACCAGCACGAAATGAGGCAACCAGCCCTTCTCCCCCACCTCCTTCACCTCCCCCAAACACTGTACACCATTCGCAAAATGCAGTCCGCAGATCACAGGTTCTATTTCTCTCGTTAATGCGACGTACCGAAACAATCGCCCACGAGGCGCTCCGTCCAGGATATCGACAGCATGTTCCGCTCGGGACCAGCCCCAGGTCGAATCCGAGAAAAAGAAGTCTCCGCCCGTGCCAGGGACAATGTCCAAGTCGTTAGAGAAACGGAGGGGCAGCTGAACCCCTGGGTGTAGAGGGATGGAGGAGGGAGGGAGGAAGGAAGGCGCGGAGGGCGCGACAAGGTGCTGGACGTGGAGGGTGGCGGCGTCGAGGGTGAAGATGCCGTGGTAGGCATCGGCGATGTATAGAATATTGGATTCATTAATAAAGCGCAACCCCAGGGGACGGCCGCATTTGCCTTCGGTGGATTCAGAAAAACGCATGGCGTCCATCTCGGCGCTGCACCAGGCCATGAGCTCCTTCTCGCTTTCCCCATTTGGCAAAGTCCCTCCTTCTTTCCCCTTTCCCCCTCGCTCAGCCTTGATGACCCCACCAGTGAAAAAAACAGTGGTCTTATGCCTGTACAAACTGTCCGTGCGCACTACCCGGCCGTCATTCAAGCTCAAGTAAAGCTCGTCGTTGCTGCCCATAGCGATACTCTCGGGTCCCACCACCTGATTGAGAAAGAGGTGCTCTGCCCCTTCCAAGTCATGATTTACATACAATACCACCAGCTCAGGCGGATTTTGCCATGTTACAGGATGAAAAGGGCCCTGTAGGATTTTGTGGGTGATGCCCGAGCCTACGGCTACCGCGATTGCTAGAAGGACATAAAAGGGTGTCACCAAGGGACAGAGTCCAAGGCCTTCCTCTTCCACGCCTTCTTCCTCCCCGTTGATGCCCTTTGCTCTGCTTTTGGCGGAGGTGCCAGTGATATCGCTGCTCCCTCTAGTCTGTGATCGTGTGCGTGGTGGCATCCTGCGTCTTTGTGGTTTTGTTGTTGGAGGGATTCACGTGGGTCGAGAGTGAGTTGAAGAATTTTGCGTCAAGTTGGCTTTGACGTGACGGCAGCTTTTTGCTCTTGGCCAGCTTTCCCTTGGCACGTCAACGTTTAGATAATGACGCCGGAAATCTTGTGCGCTGTTGGGTGTCTCCGTTGTTTCTTGTGCTTGGTTAAGGCCAAGACGGGGCAACATAGAAACCTCCCCATCCGCGCCAAGTTTTTTTTCCCCTTCGGCCATCGAATAGCCTTTTAAGCTACACTTTTGTGCTTCATATGACCCATAGCGAGTCTCTAACCCGCCAACCCTGCCCTCTACCATAAATAATTCTTTACAATGAAGCACAGGCAGCGCTTTTTGTCTTCTCCCTGTCGTCCTCTCGTTTTTCTCCCACAACTGGCAGTGCCAGCGTCCTTGACGTACATACGTATGCGCATTTACACCATGCCGTCCTCCAAGCCCTTCTCCAAGCACTCCTCCAATGCCTGGATGACACCAATGCGCATCCTATTGCTGAGTAATGCCCTCGAGATGCTGGCTGTCGCGCTCGTGCTCCCTGCCTATCCTGCTATCACAAAATCCCTCGGCATCTCACTACAGACACGCGGGCTCATGGTCTCCCTCTTCTCCCTCCTGCAATTCATCTCGAGCCCCGTGCTAGGCAGAGGTAGTGATGTCCTAGGTCGAAGCTATATGCTGCGCATTTCGGCAGTGGCCTCCGTCTTTTGCTACGCATTGATGCTTTTTTCAACAGACCAACGAATGTTCCTTATCGCACGCGTCTTGCCAGGCTTCTTCAAATGCGGAATCTCCGTGTCCCAAGCCTACATTTCGGTAAGTACACAATTTTTCATTTAAACTTCACCTGGATATTGTTTATTTTAAATCGCCAGCTCTAGTCTGGTATTTATCGCATGCCTCTACGTACTGCATCTCGCTACCCCTCCTTCCGACAAAGGACATAAGCACCCAAAAAGACCGCGCCAAGAATCTCGGCGTGATGGGCAGCATGTTTGGTTTGGCATTTATTATAGGGCCGGCCTTAGGTGGGATTATGATGGGAAGGGACCCCTGGCTTACAGTTTGGGTGGCGCTATTTGCGACGATCCTGAATCTTCTCATCTTGCTCTCCTTGCCGGAGCCGCCACCACCGGCTATCCTGGCCGACGAGAAGCACAAGAAGGATGACGGCGAAAATGTGGTAACACAAAATGGGACAAGTGAGATGGCGCAAAAACGTGAGAAGGCAACTACCGACGACAAAGTCAATGGCAACAAAAGTGGTGACGATCAAGGGGTGTGGTACCTCGTTCGGCACAGTCCAAAAGGCGGGCAAGTTGTCGTCTTATTGGGTCGGAAGGTGTTTGTCGCCATGTCAAGCGGGACCTTTGAGACGAGTTTTGCAAACTACGCGTCTAAGCACTTGGGACTGGATGGACAGACGTTGGGCTTGATACTCAGCTTTCTAGGCGTCATTTCCGTTTTGAACAATGTGGTGATCGTCAGATGGCTTTCGAACCGCTTCCAAGATCATCAGCTCATATTTCCTGCAATTGTAGGGCAAGCTTTGTCTATGTTAGGGTGGGCGTACGTCTATAACATTGTAACCTTGCTGCCAGTGTTGGCGGGTTTGACAGTATCGGGATCCATCTTCCAAACGTTGCTCTCGACTGAGCTTTCTGCGGTCACGCCGCACGCACTCGTTGGCACTGTCTTGGGCGTCTCATATGCCATTGAGACGTTTGCCAAGATATTGACACCTTTCCTCGGCGGTTATCTTCTCGAGCAATATGGCGGTCACGCCCTCGGATTTGCCGCCACCTGCTTTTTGCTCCCGGTGTGTGCGAATGTTGCGCTTGCAGATTTCAGAAGAGGAGTCGCCAAAGAAGAAGACAAAAAGATAAAATAACAGGTAATACGTTTGGTCGATCCATGGACTTGTAATAATAGAGTAGAACAAAAAATGACTTTGATCTCGTGCGAAACAAAGTGATGAAAGCTTTGTAGACTGTCCTTCGTTTTCTTTCGAGATTTCTCAAATTTAGCTTTTCATCAGAGACATCAGGTGAAAAGGGCGGCCTGTCTGCGCACAGGTGTACCCGCTACTGTCAAAAATCGAAGGATTTCATCCACTCAGACTACTATGTCGGCCTGAGCCAATTTCACGACATGAGCCATGCTGTATGTACCTCGGACGTTGTAGCCACCATGAGCCACGGTCTACAAAATTTTATCAGCGACCTCATCCCTATTCGTAATTTTTCTTCATGGACGCTCACAAGAATTGGCGTATCGAAAGATGGCAAAGCGCATTAAACACCCGTCACTTCAGGTTGCTGATAATCTTGCTGACTCTGGATTCGTCCGACTTTTTCTTAGGCAGCAGTATCGCGCCTCCTCATTATAACATCGTTTTCACGAAAGCATTCATCTCGAAGCAATCAAAATCCTGAATAAGAAAGGTACTTTTTGTCGCCTCGAAGACCTTCTCGAATACCCGCTCGCACACGGTTGTGTCGTCGCAGGGGAGATGTGTCTCGCTGAGCCACATTACTTGCTCCAACACGTAACCTACGAGCTATTTGTGTGCAGAGAATCGCAAGAAATGAGAAAATGAAAAAACCTCGCAGGGAGCAAACATAGACCGGACGATAGGCATTTATATATATAAATAGTACACTTATTTTACATACATATGCATGAGCAATGTCAGTCTGCACACATCGTGCTTGATACATTTTGCAGCTCTATTTCGTAAGATACAGCAAAACTCAATCATCTACCGAGAAACGCATAAATAAACCATCAGAACGTAGCCGGCGGTAGATGGAAGGGCCAGTGGAAGGAACACACAGATAATTCATCTCCGAATTCGAATTAATTGTGATGGCATTAATTATAATTATACACAGACAGGACAATATGAGCATAGATTGCCCTCCCCCCCCGTACCGTTTATTTCATGAAAGACAGGGAATGTATCATATAAGCTCGGCATCGACGTCCCGTGCCGTAGGCTCGCTTCACATCCAAAATAATGGTGTAAGTAGTCAGCACCTCCTCGATAAGCATCACCAGGGCTCTGAAGGAGATTGGTAGAGAGTATGTTTTCGGCTAATTTCTTCTTATAAATGATGCAGTTTTAATGATATTTGTTGCAGATCAGTTTTCTATGGATTATTTTCACACATATACCAACCTCTATTTCTGATCTAGCGGCAAGTCCAACCACCACTTGGAGAAGGCATCGATATGCGTGGCGACGAAGCAGGCAGAGCAGTGAAGTAAGATATTATATGAGAATGAATGTCATCGAATGCTAGAGTGATATACGAAGTTTACGACTGTCCCTGTGGTACAAGCGACACTGGATTCTTTGGGCTCCACAGGCTGCACGGGCAGCGATCGGATTTACGGGTGCGCCTGGCGCCACGGGCGATACTCGATTCAGTGGTATGCGTGAAAAAGATTTCGCCCCATGGTGGCCCTGAAGTCCATAGTTACAGTGTCCCTCGTGCTGCTGGAGATGCTTGTAAATGCCGTGACGTCAAGCAGCAGGGGCAGCTCTGGATCAACAGGAAGACGCAGCAACAGGCCGTAGGGCAGTACTAGGTGCACTAGGTCCGGAATTGAGTTTCGTTTTTTGCAGCCAAGCTGCTCGTCGACACAGTCATGCCCGTCTTAGCCATGAAGGGTTTTGAAATAAAGCCTTGCTACCTTGTCTACCGTAGATCTTACCTCCTGATAAAACAGCAGCCGGACCCTTAGCTTTGCACGGACGGCCACCATGTCCTTGTGGAGGGCCTCCTTCTTGAGCGTGGGCCATGGACATGACTCGGCGGATTTTCTAGCATCGTCCGTGTCTTTTGTCGAGGAGATAACGAAATGTCGGAAAATGAAACTGGAAAAAGCTTTGCCTTTTCGTGCACCATCGTAACAAGTTTCGCATGCCCTCTTTCACTCTCACTAACCCATGTCCGAACACAGCTTCCCGATGGAAGTAATCAAAGAATGGGCGATCCACGACACACGTGTCCGAGAAGAAAATTGCCTATGTAAATGATTGAATATGGTGCCGATTCATGGCGGGGAAAATGGACGTTGAGCTCTGTATGGAAAGGTGCGTGATAGCTGTACAGAAAAAAGCCCCTCCCCCCCAAAGATCTTTGAAAGACAACGGCCGGGGGCAACGGAAATATTCTGCGTGCCCACAACACACGTTGTGCTATTCTCATTCCCCAATTACCTCTTTGCCTGCTTTCCCCCACGGCGAGGGTTCTAGCCACCTTATCCACCTTATTGCGGGCCGAAAATTGCGAGGGCTACTGGCAGTCGTCTACCTACTCGAGAAGTCAATACTGCGCCACCACAATTATAATACAGCACCACCAATTAAATTCAGACACGCGTGCGCAGCGGCAAAGACTTGACACGTTGCATTCGATTTCCCTCCAAACTCCTTGACACAATCACCACCATTCATGTCCTTCACCACAGATTGCAAACCCCTCCCCCCTGTCATCATCATGGTAGACGCGCTCCCTCATCCCATCGGTGCCCATGACCCCCCGGTTCAGGACAAGCCCAAGCCTGACAACGGAAACGACAGGGCCATCATCCGGGAAGAACTCACAGCGTCTCAGCCGCCCTCACCCGACTTTATGCAATGCCACAAGGACTCGCTTATCCAAAGCTTGACCGAGGAGCTGCTCAAGAGCAAGGAAGACGTCGCCCGCCTCACAAAGGAACGCGCCTACTTCAAACGCAAGGCAGAATGGTGCACGATCGAAGACCAACGTATTCTCTCTCCTATCATTACCACCACTGACCACTGGCAAGAAAAGACCTGGCTCCTGCTGCACGAGCCCATCCGTGGCGCCCTATTAGATTTCGATGAGTTGGTTAAATCACCTTCATTCGACCCTGTGATCTATCCTTGGAAAGTGACCAACTTCTTCTATTATTTCAACACGGCTTTTGCGCCCTACGTTCGTCGGCATCACCAGGCAGAGAAGAAGGTTTATGTCCCTTGGGTTGCCAGTAGGGTGGAAGTCCCCACTGCAGTGAGGGATGGATACAAGGCCATTGAGGAATCGATTCAAAAGGTGGAGCAGAGCGAAAGCGAGTACAAGGCCTTGGAGAAGGCGATCCGGAAAGGAAAACTCCCACCATTGACAGCCGCTGACCTTGGTACGAGCACTGTCATTGCTGCAAGCTCCACGACGACGACAAAACCAACTACGACGATGACGACGGAGGGAGTGCCATCTGCTGTCAATCCTTCACTGACACCCAGCGCTGCTGCTTCGTTAGAGTCGAAGCCCGCCAGTACCACCACCACCACCACCACCACTACCATCACCAGCACCACTAGCAGCGTCATCAACGTCACAGCGGATGCTCCCTCCTCCTCCACCACCACCGATGTGGTGCCCGTATCTGCCCCCTCCACATCCGCCCATCTCTCCTCTGTGTCCGCGCTTCCGCAGCTACCTCAGCTCTCCTCCTCCTTCCAGCTTCAGCAGGCAGAGCCACCACAAAAACAAGGCCCACTCTATGAGTGGCGCAGCATCTTAATCACCCGCCTCACACTCCTGTCCAATCTCTTGACTGCACATATGGATGAAGAAGAGGCGTTCTTTCCCCCTGTTATTTGTAGGCATTTTTCCGAAAAGGAGGAAGAAAAAGTCTTGGAACAGATGTCCTCGGCGAGTGCAGCGCATCTAGAGATACCGATGGTTTTGTTGGCCATGGACGTGTGGGGCACGCCCGAAATCCGAGAGGACTTCCTAAAAAAGCTCTCACGGGCAGCACGATATACGGTAGAAAAGTATTGGTTGTCGTCCTACAAAAAGTCAGTGGCTAAATCCCTGGAGTCGCTCGCTCTGGAGGAACCGCCCTCGTTCACAATCATTCCCCACATGTCTGTCAACCAGCTGTTGGTGGCCGCGCCTGTCTTTCTCTTGTGCACCATCAGTTGAGGAGGGAAAGGTTTGGCCCTAGCTTCACATATGTTTGTAAGTCGCCTCCTACATACATCTGAACGAGTTTAATGTGGATGGCGCCGGTATGATCCTTAAGTACTTTCAGCCAAGGGGGGGGGGTAAGGAAGGAAGAGGGAGGTAGGGAAGGAGGAAAGGATAATGAAATTGCAAGTTTGACTGGGTCGAAAGACTTTTTAGGCAAGAAAAATACAGAGGGAGTGGGATTGTGAAGGGGAAAAACAGATAAATTCACCTCTATTGCTTGCTTTACATCGGGGCCGGATAGATACGTGTGTATGGTGTACTGCCATGGTGTCGCATGAAAGCACCGAAGAAGAGGAGGGAGAAGAAGAGAAGGAGAAGAAGATAGAAAAACTCATTGGAAATTTCACTTTCGGACACATTTCAAAACAAGCGTTTGACTCAGCCATCTCTAGCATCGCATATTCTTCTTTCTTTCTCATATTACCATCACCCCTCCCCTCCCTCTCCCATCACCACCATCCTTTCCCCCTCCCCCTCCTCTTCCTCCCTCCCCTCACTCTTCCACGTCCTAATCACTTCAGCCGGTATCCACTCCATCCTTCTCGCCTTCGCATGCCCTCTCACTCCCTCACACGTCGCTGTCATAGCCCTCAATGCCTGCTCTTCCTTCAAACCCAACACCACCGCCAGATTCATTACATCATAAGCCCCTCTCAAACACTCTCCCGCCACTCCCGCATTGGCTCCACTACACCAGACTATCCCCCTCCCCCTCGTTGCTGCCAGAAGCCCACTCACATTCGCCATGATCTGCTGTCGTTTCGTCGCGCATTCCGCCAAAATCAACCCAGCATATCGTACTTCAAACACTATCCCACGTGCCCGAGCCACATCCGCCAGGTGCGTACTCAATATAAAGCCTTGGCGAATGCTTAAGTCTAAGGAAATGATGTCCACATCCCCCGCCTCACACAAGAGCTGCAGGGCACTGTCGGATGTCGGGCGTGCTGCCACCAAATCCGCCCATTTCAAGCTACGAATGACCCCACACAGAAACTGCGCCTCGCCTTTATCACTCACAATGATAGTGACCCGTCGTAGGCGTGTGACAGGACCATTTTCTTTTGGCCCCCCCTGCGCGGCCAGCCAGAGAGTGTTACGTGCTTTTTTCAAGCCTGGCCTGTCCAACCCACGCACGCCGTCACGCCCGACGACCGTCTCGTTGAACGCCACGCTGGCGTACCCTAGCTGGCCTAGCCGGCGTGTTGTCTCTTGTACGTGCTGGACCGTGGTGATAGCGGGGCTCATTTCGATACACAGGTCGTGAAAGTCGTGTGATTGAGAGCCAGTGAAGGCGGCGGAGCGGCGTCGTTTCTTGCCTGCTTGTCTCTTTGCATGTGGGCCTTTTGGTGCCGCGGCTGTGGCGGATGTTAGGATCATCCTTCTTTGCCTGTCCAGGTGCAAGGTGTGGCGGGTAGTATCAATGTGCGTGATCCTTTCTTTATTGTTTCGATGTTTGGTCAGTGGTTGGTGTACGTTGTTGTTGCTTGCGAATGAATGAACCAAGACTCGGAGGTCCGAGAGGGGAGGTTGCCACTGCGCCGCTGTTTCGTTCTTGTCTCGTCGTCATTTATTTCCCCACGACCTACTTTACAGCCCCCCTTTACAAGAAAGCAAAGCATGGATATGGTTGAGCACAAGCGCGATGCCGCGGCAACTGTTGAGCCGGCGGGGGGGTTTGTTGCCAACGGAATTGGGCAAGGCTTGAAGATCGATGGACAGCCCATGAAGGTGGAGGAGGAGAGGGAGGACACAGGCGCCGACGCCGATACAGATGATAGTGACCACGACAACAATAGTGAAAGTGAGAGAGACGACAAGGAAGAGAGCGGCAGTAGCAGCAGCGGCAACAGTAGCAGTGATGACGACGAGCAAGACGAGGACGACGAGGAAGGGGTGGTTGATGACTTGGCCATGGCGGCATTGGCCGCGGGGCTGGATGAAATGAGTGCCCCCACAGGGGCGTTAATGAATGCCCTTCAGCCTTCCCTACGGCAGAGCGTGGATGAGATTGTGGACGATAGGACAGGGCCTTTGCTGCAAATTTTAAAGGAGGTGGAGGAACGCTGCGGTGATGATGGTGAGGGTGCCATCATTGCTGGTAAGGTTGAGGGAGTGGAGGGGGAAGAAGCAGCGGTAGAGCAGGAAGAGGAGGAGTATGATGATGACGATAATGATGACGAGTCTATTCCTGGCCTCGGACTGGATTTGCCTTCGGACGATGATGACGAAGATGGGGGGGGAAGACGTAAGAAGAAAGGAGTAGGGTTGCGAGGTCCCAAGACTCAAAATGAGGTGGTGGAGGTGATCCAACCCAAGGAAAAGGAGGTAGAGGAAGAAGCAGAAGTCGCTGCACTAGGGTTGACCGAATCAGATGATATTATCCCGTGTGGGACGGTACTGGCCGCACTTGAAGACGAGAGGATAATCGTCGTACAGGCGCCTAGTCTGGCGAAGCAGGACGGGGGGATGAATAGGCCTTTGGACGAGGGGAGTTGGTTGTGTTTAATGGAGGGGAGAATAGTTTTGGGGAAGGTGAAGGAGGTTTTTGGGCCTGTGACACAGCCTTGTTATCGTTTGCATTACAGAGCGGGATTATTGCCTGCAGCTGCTGTTGAACGAGGAGGAGGAGGAGGAGCAGCAGCAGCAGGAGGAGCAGCAGAGGAGGGAGGTAATGGCAGCAGCAGCAGCAACAGAACAACGACGACAGCAGCAGATGCTGTGAATATTGCAATAAAGCCTGGTTTAGAGGTTGGATATGTGGCTCGACTGACAGACTTCATCGTGCCTCAGTCCCTGGCAAGCAAAGGGACGGATGCCTCCAATGTCCACGACGAGGAGGTCGGGGTGGAGGAGCAGGAGTACTCTGACGACGAAGCTGAAGCTGCAGCCAAGGCAGCAAGGAAGAAGAATAAGAAAGTCTCGGGAGCAAAGGAGGATGGGGGACTACTGAGTGTTGATCCACCAGGTGCGGCTGAGACGGCGATAGGAGTAGGTGGGGTAGGAGGACGAGGAGTGAAAAGAGGCGGGAGGGGGGGAAAGAGGGAGGTAGGACGGGGAAGAGGATGTTTTGGAGAGAGGGGAGGGAGGTTTGGCGGTCGGGTGGGGGGGGTAGGGAGGGAGGGGAGAGGAGGACAAGGAGGAAGTGACTATCAGCCTTTCCAGCAGCAGCTCCCCACCTTCAGTGCTGGAGGGAGGGTTGGGATCATCGGTTTTGGAGGGAGAGGAGAAGAGGGGGAAGGTGGAGGTGGAGGTGGAGGTGGAGGTGGAGGTGGAGGAAGAGGAATAATATGGACTTACTTCCCTCATCAACCACAACCAGGCTTCTACCCCACTCCCCCTTCTCCTCCTTCCCTTCCTCTTTCCGTCCCTCATCGACACACAACTCCGGCATATTCCGCTGGTGCTCTTCCAGGCCAGCCTCCCCTTCCTCCCGGGCCTCCTCCCCTTCACCAAACCTCACAACAACTCTACCTGCCCGCACCACAGCCGCATCAGCAGTATTTTCACCACCACCTCCAGCAGCAGCAGCAGCCACCACCGCCTTCTTCTATCGCTGCTCGTCCTCCTCATCATGGCCATATGCCTGTAGCTCTTTCTTATACGGACAGTGTGCCGGGTCATCACATGCAGCAACCGCAGCGACAGCAGCAGCAGCAGCAGCAGCAGCAGCAGCTCTATTCCCCTTCACGTCTTCAGCAACACGAGCAACGTTATCCCATGCAGCACCAGCAGCAGCTGCAGTTTCTCCAACCGTCCTGGCCACACCCGTCGCCGCCGCAACAGCAGTATCATCACCAACAGCAACGATCTCATCAGCCGGTGGCACCACAACAGCAGCACCAGCAGCAATACTGTCCTCAGCACCACCAGCCTCAGCTGCAACAGCAGCAAGTGCAGCAACAGCACCTACAGCAAGGGTCGTGGCATCACCAGCAGCAGCAGCAGCAGTTTCAAGCTCCTGGCGGCCAGCCGCAGCCGCCGCCACCACCGGGATGGAGGCATGGGTAAAAGAAGAGGAAAATGGAAAGAACGAGATAGAGAGTAAAAAATCGAGGAAGAGGAGGAAGACAAATAGGCGAGAATGGAGAGGAAGAAGAGGAAGAGGGAGGACAAGGACTGAAATGGTCTGACTAGTGGCGGTGAAAGAAAAGGGCAAGATATGCTCTTACTCTCATCGATACCCCTCCCCCCAACATGCAAACATACAGACACATACACACACACCCTCTCTTAATTACATACGCACTCGCACACGCAAAGATAGAAGAAACACCAAGGTCCAAGTAAAAAAAAAGATTGGATCAAGGCACAAAAGAAGTGATTTAATTTAGGATTCCCCAGAGAGAGAAAGAAAAGTACCACTACATGCATAAAGTCGTTGTCCTCCTCATCTTCTTTCCTTCGCATTCACCCATTCCTCATCATATTCCTCCTTCATTTTTAAAATTCTTCAAAAATACCACGACTTCTCCCACCATTCCCTCTCACTCATTTGAAACCACACCCTCTTCGCTTTTCCTGCCATGCACTCTTTTCTTCTAATTAATCTGACAACTCCTTCTTGCAATCATTCTTCTTCTTATTCATCATCATGCCGAGACTTTTGACGATGGCGACGACTCCGTCTCAGCGGCCCCCGCCCTCTCCTTCTTTCCCTCCCCCTCCTCCTCCTTCCTATTCTTCTCCACCAACTCCTCCTGCTCCTCCCTCTCTAGCCCCTCCAAAAAGGAAACCAAGGACTGTGTGCTCGAAGCCAAGCCCGTCACTTCAGCTGCCTTAGAGGAAGCCGACGAGGTCAAGGACAGGAGCGACGATCGTTCCTCCCCTGCCAGCGGCCCAACATACTCATAGATTGTTACGAACACGGACTGGGTCGCAGGGTCCCTTATCTTTTCGATCCATATGACGCCGTCCATGTAGCTGATATCTGCGAAGGCAGTGCCTAGATTTCCCACATTTTGAGGGAGGGGGAGGTTCCATTGTTTGCCTGCCTTGGAGAAGGGGCTGTTGATGTTGACGTAGTTGGAAGTGAATTCGAAAACCAGGCGGCCTTGTGGCGTCAGGTTGTATTTTGCGGAGGATACGAGAGACTCCCAGTATTTGTCTTTAAACTTCATGACATTCTCGAGGCGGTCGTCGCGGTGGATATCATAATACACACGAGTGCCGGGGGGGAGGATTTTATACCTCTCTTCCGTGGTGAATGCCAGCTTCCATCTTCCCTTCATCGCCTCAGCCAAGCCTTCCAAAGTACGAACAGGGGAGCCGTTCTTGATCAAGGTATCGGCGTACCCAATCATCATATCCCGGGTCTCGGGGGCGAGCATCCCGGCGTTGACATCTTTTTCTTCCATGAATTTGAGGCAGCACAAAAGCTCTTGCCATTCAAAGAGGACTTCGTCGGGCGGTCGATACATCTCACGGTCCCATCCTTTGGGTATGTACTTGGTCTGAGAACGTTGTAGTGGGCTGGAGGGGGGAGGGGTGGGCGTGGAGGTGGCGTATCTGAATAGGCTGCTGCGGGTTGAGGAGGATAATGAGGAAGAGGAGGATGGTCTGCTGATGACGAGGGCATGCGGGATGAAGGCGCTTGCAATCGGAGCGCATAGGCCCAGGGCAGCCGTGACAACACCAGCAGCCGTCCCTGCTAGTAGCATAGCAGTACCTCTTATTCTTCTTGGTGGTGGTGCCATGGCCTACGTACTGGAGTGCTAGTTGTGTTGTGTGTGTCATGTTGGGAAGGAAGAGGGGAGGTCGATCAGTGTTGAGAAGTTGAATAACTGAGCAAAGCAAAACCATAGACTACAACAGCACAAGTGTGGTGTAATCTACCCGTACTTCTGATACTACTTGTGCGTGCCTGGGTGTGTCATGGTCAACTGCATTGCGAGAAATATCTAGATGGAATCAGGTTTTCTTCAAGAAAGTTGCTTCAACCCACCACAGTTCTTCACTTCTCTAACAAACCTTACCACTGTGTCCACACGCACCGACAGGCATATACAAGGGCAACGAAGTTTATATCAAGGAGCGACCGCAGCATGCGCGAAGCTGGGACACGATTTCTGTAAAGGGTTCTGGCGGATGGGAGACGTGCGGCCGTGGAGGTACGCAAAAAAAAAAGACCCTCGGGCTCCATCTTTAAGAATCGTTCATGCAATTTGTGCTCTTTCGAAATCCATATTCGACAGACCCTCACAATGATTTAGCTCAACGCTTCCTCTCCGCCCTCGTGTCCTCAATCCCAAACCCCAAACCCCATCCCTTCTGTCCCCACCCGTACCAGGGCACTTCCTCTTCTGATTTTTCGCCTCGTACTCTTGAGCACGTTGCAGCCGACCATGTCTTTCATAGCTTTCCAAACCCAGCGCCTCGCCTCCACCCTGCGCATCTGTTCTACAACAGCCACCACCACCATTTACCCCACACGCGCCTTTCGGGCCACCCCGACCTGCGGCCTCCAAATCAACATTCACATACGGGGCAAGCGCACGGGCGGCGAAGAATACCTCAACGACGCTTACCTTGAGTACACAAAGCGCCTGAGACCTGTTTTAGGACTCGAGACCATATGGCACAAGACAGATGAGGAGCTAAAGGCTGCCGTAGCCAAGGAGAAAGCACCTGTTATTTGTCTCGATGAACGGGGGAAACAGCTACCGTCATTAGAGTTAGCGGACGTGCTTTATAAGCGATTGGAAGAGGGTAAGTGAAAGACAGGCAAAAAGAGTTTTGGTGTAATATCAAAAAATTGTGACATAGGTCATTGGAAGCATTCATGGCTTTCCTTTCATTGTCTTTATGCGACTCCTGGCCGTTTTCTCGCTTTATCTTCGTCTAGAGCCGCCAAGCATTGTGCCATGTCCGCCCTACACATTTCAGCTCCTTTCCCCTACCCCTCCCTTCAGGTGGTTCTCGGCTAGTGTTTGTGATCGGGGGCGCCGAGGGCCTGCCCTCCGCCTTGAAAAACAAGGAGCTTTGGAGTTTGTCCAAGTTGACCTTCACACATCAGTGGGCTCGTGTTTTGCTGACAGAGCAGATATATCGAGCGACGGAGATAAAGAAGGGAAGTGGATATCATAAGGAGTAGTGAGAGCTTCGTTGTGGGAGAGGGAATCCCCCATTCTAAGTGTGCTTATTCAGGGTTCACATTTATTTTGTTCGTAAGTGAGCTGGGAAGAGGGGATGAAAGCTCAGGGAAAGTGTGAATTCTTATGGATCTTAAACATTATGAAGGGAAATTCAAATGAAGAAAAGCAATGAGTCACGGATATGAAGATCCGGGTACATGCTTATCTTGGATAGAAACACACAGGGAAGTGCGAGGAAAGGAAGTGGAAGAGGACGTTGGAACTCGCGTGGATAGTTCTGTTGATTATTCAACCTCTTTCACTGGGAGAGGCTATTGCTTCTTTTCTACTTCTACCGCATCTACTTCTGCGTGCTCCTTCGCTCTACATTTCACCACTCTCTTTGCCCTTAGGAAGGGTTCTTGCCTCGCTGCGACTCAATCGGTTTCATTATTGCTGTTACTACCGGCCTCCTTTGTCTACGTGTGTTTTGCCTCGCCATGTCTCTATCCTCATTATCAATGAAGTTGATTTTTTTTTGAAATCTGTGATTGATTTTCTTTCTCTTCCAAGATTTTGGCTACCCGTTTAATCTTTACGGCGGCCTCTGTTACTCGTATTCATCAGCGATTTCCCCCTCGTCTCCTGCACTATTCTTTTTCCAGTCATGCCGCGTCGCTGGTTCGCCTCTACAGATTAAATCTATTGCAGTGTCTGCGATTGTATGTGTGCATGACTGTCCTGTGACCCCTCCCTCCTCTCTTTCATCTACCTCTCCACCTCATATCCTGCTTTGCTGGCTTGGCAATCATAGGGATTCAAAGAGCACACTCCTCATGGCAAATGAAAATGACATTTATCCCGTACAAATTACTCTCGATCGGCAATTAATCAATACATAATATAACCTCTTTATATCTCTTTCCATATTTGAAAACATATAATAAATGCATGGGAATCGTTACTCCACACATTCCTCTGCAGCCTTAAAAAAAAAGGGCTGCTTGATCGGCATTCAAGGGACAGAAGAATGTGAGCTCTTTTGTGCGCGCGTTCCAAAACGAAAGCACAGACGAAATGTCAGGGAGGTATGTGTGTAACCTCCTTTTGTGAGCTTGTCACCCAAAGACTTACGCAAAGCGCAAGCAAGTTGTACGAGAGGCCACGCCTAACACAGCCTAGAGGAGAGTAATTTTGCAAACTCTTCCTCGTCTTTCCTCCCTCTCTCCAAATACACAGTCCAAGCCCGCATTCCCTCCTCCACATCTTTCGGCCCCTTCCTCTTTTAATTTCGTAGCCCCGCTGGAAAAGGCTGCATGAGCATATGCTGCTGCAGCTGCCCCTGGGGATGATGCTGCTGCTGAAGCTGGTGGTGGTGCATGTGCTGCAGCGGCAGCAGCTGCTGCTGCTGCCGCTGATACATGTCATACCCCATCGCCATCCCAATTCCCCCTCTCCCTCCATTCAACTGCATATGCCCCCCCATACCAACCCCCCCTCCCGGACCACCCTGCATCTGGACAACCCCCCCTCTCGTTCCACCTCCTCTTACCCCCACCTCTCTCCCTCCCCTACTACCCCCCAAAGGGGCCACGGCATAGGCAGGTGGGAAGCCAGACTGGGCGTGCTCTCCATCCCCGACAGTCTTGTTGGGCTTGTAAAACCTCACGTTAAGGGTGCGGCCGTCGAGCACAGTGCGGTGCAAGGAGCGGACGCTGTTGGCGCCTTCTTCCGGGGTAAGATATCTGATGATGCTGTGAGGTAGGGATGCGGAGGAAGGGTGATGAATGGGTAGGAAGGGCAAGCGGTGAGCCGAATGCTTTCGTATGAGAACGACAAGGACATATCGCGGCAAGCCTCAGGGTGAAGTGAAGATGACCGACAAAATCCTAACCTTCCCTCGCTCGCTCCCTCTCCACTTATCCCCCCCCCTTTCCACCGAGCACTTACGCCCACCCTTTGCTCCTCAGCGTATCCGCATGCCTCTGAATCTGACACGAGACCAACCGTCCCGCCTGGGCCATGTGGCATGCCAGGACCTCGTCGCCCGTATGCCAAGGAATGTTTCCGCAGGTTACCGTCTCACTCACTTCCATCGTCGCCGGACTCTTCCCCATCATCTCCAAATGTGCCCTATCCAATCGAACCAAGATCTTCCTGTCCTTCACGACGCAGCCATGCATCTGCTCAATGGCCCGTTGGGCCTCATCGGAGGAACGGAAACGAAGCAAACCAAAGCCGCGGGAACGCCCAGACATGTTGGTCTTGATATGCACGTCGTAGGGGCTGAAGTCGCAAAACACCCCGCGGAGACCCTCGGCCGTCATCTCCCAAGGGAGGTTCCCCACCTATTTAAGGACCAGAACGAATCAGATGGGAGTACTCAGGAAAAAGGGACAGTATACAGTAAAAAATGGACTGGCCGCGCGACAGTGAGGACCATGGCAACCAAGGCGCCGCCTCCTATCTTCTCCCTCCTCACTATCTATCCCTGCCCTCCCCCTTGCCCCTCTCTTGATTCCACGTACAAAGACGACGAATCCCTCTTCCTGCTCGATGTCCGTGCGGTCCTCTCGGATGTATAATGGCCGTCCTTCCACCTCCCTCCCGCTCAGCAGCTCAATCGCCCTATTCACGCCATCGGGACCCTCGAATGTCACAAGGCTAGAAGCAAGGGAGGAGAAAGGGGGGGGGGGTGGAGGAAATGATATAATGACACTGTCACATGAAAAGACCTCCATCGAGGGCTCTCTCTGTAGTCATATACCGACCACGGGCACGGGAATAAGGCACCGACTACTTGATACACATAGACACACGGTACAAGCAGTTCCATCCTTCCGTCCTCTCGGCAGGATCACTTACGCCCAACCCTTGGAGCGACCCGTGTCGCTATGCGTCTGCACTTCCACGTCGGTGACGGGGGCTGCCGTCTCCATTATTGCCTTAAGGTTGTCTGCCGTGGTGCTCCATGAGAGATTACCCTGGGGTTGAAGGATGTTTGAACATGATAATTGCATGGGAGAGAAGGGTGAGTGCAGATATCGGGACGTTCTCACAAGTGCACGCCTGCAGTTTTTGGATGAAATGGGGGGTCCGGGAGATGGTGTCGCGCCCGAATACCTGGGACGACAAGCTTCGTTCATTTGGGCCCAACATGTCCTGATGTGGTATATGGTTAAAGGGTATCCTTTTCCCGCTTTGCACTTACCACGAAGACAGTCTTGCTCATGCCTGATGGCACAGCGCCGGCCGCGCCTGGTTCCCCCATGTTCTATTCGTAGTCGCACAGAAAGGCCCCAGTCCAGAAGTATGTGGTGCTCCTTAGTGTCCGCAAGCACTCTGTCATGTAGGAACAGCGAATGGGTTGAGTACAAAGAAACGTGAAGGATATGAGTTGGGAGAACATGGGCTGCTGCTGTAGCAGCGACCCCTGCCACAAGTCTGGCAATAGATAAGAGTCCTAGGTTATAACTGCAGGAAACTGCTCTTTCAGAAGGGACTACAATCAATCGTCTTTTTAGTGGAAGCGCAAGCAGCCAGAAAGTATTAGAAAATTTCTCGCTTGCTTATGTGCCTCGTAAGCAGTAGTGCTAGACGGCGACTCCCGCAAAATGAAGGTTGGAGTTGCCGCTGCATTGTTCTGACTGCACCTCATTTTAATCTTCTTGATAGCTCTTCAGGAAGCGTCAAAATCATAACCAGACCCACTATGTGTCACACAGAAAGGTGTGGATGTGATCGTGGTATGCATATTGCTTGGATGTACTGTCTGGTCGACTTCTCATTTCGTAAAGTGGGGGGTTGGCATTTGCACGAACCGAAAGGAACGGTTTCTCTGCTGTTTTTGAACATCGCTTGCTCTCTCGGCCCAACATCCCACACTCATGACGCCGTCATCGGTCATTATGTGTGGTCGTCCAGGCAGGGGCTGTTTGGCGGCCGCTCAGTGGTGTTGTAAAGTCAAGGGCTTGGATCATACGTCGTGTACACAAAGACGTATGTAAATGTAAGGTAATAGTTAAAGAGTACGGGTTAACAACGCCGCCAACGGCCTCTTGTCGTGGCGTACTTGCCAGCGATCTTCAATTGAGGAAAGGTGCTCTTCCTTCATTTTGTGCTCTTTTTGAGGTAAGTTCTAGACTTTGAGTCTATACAAGACATTGTCTCGAACATCAGTGGCATTGATAGATGAAGGAGGGATCAGCCTTTCCATGGGTCCTTGCCCATAGACTTCCTCGCTATTTCCCTTCAGAAAAATTCTCTCTCGCTATTTCCCTTAGAAAATCTTTCGTTGGTCATGCTTTACTGTGAATGATCCATAGCTTTCATACTCTATGTGTTCCCTCTCCCTCTCACTCTCACTGCGGTTGAGCGGTTTGGTCATATCGTCTTTGCTTCCGGATGTTGGCCGAAGAAGCCTCTCTTGCCCTGCTGTTCCCCTTAGCATCATGCAACATTGCTATGAAAACATGTGCACTACAATTTTAACTTTTATGCTTAGTTTTTGAATAAAATGGAGGATGAGATGATGAACATGTAATTGTTATCGTCTCTAGCAGCAGTGACATGGATGAAGGGAAGACGGGCAGTCTTGCAAGAGGAACTTTGGGTTTTTGGGAGCAAGCGGAGGAGCGAGGAAAATGCTGCGGATTCTGTCTGTCGCGGGGACAGTGGGTGCGTCTCTGGCTTTTTTGGGACTGCGCGAAAAGTTACCGTCGGTAATCAGCCAACAGAGTAGAATATGGTGGGTTGGGCGGGAGATCTTTTGAACCTTGGAAAAAAAGATGCAAACGGTTACATGTGTCTTTGACATACCAGGTCATAGAGGAAAGTGAAGAGCTCCGGAAAAATCAATGCCACCGATCCTTTGAAAAATAGAGGATTTCAAACTCAGATTAGCGGGCCTTAAAGAAGACACAGCGAAATGCAAGAGAAAATACCGCGTGCAACATGTCAGAGCCTGGCGCGCCAAGTCTACTAGGACAGATAGGGAGAACCATGATGCAGTATGAATAGCAATGATCTTTGAATTTTAAGGCATTATACACATCTAGTACTTTAGAATTTTGCCAATCAGAAAGGGACGAGTTTTTTGTAGAGCCAGCGAGTTAAAAATAATAATAAATTATTTCACTAAATCGATAAGCTAGCATAAAATCTGGAACCCGCATGGAATTCTATACTCATGTAAGAAGAGTCAAGATCCAATCAGATTAATGTCGTGTTTGATCGTATGGTCTGGATTCACTCGACCGGAGTTAGAAGCTGGCGCGCGAACACTCATCAATGCAAGCACTCGCGCCAAAAACTCCGTCTTTCCAGTTCGAGAAAGCGGCGGCCTGCTACTGTATATTACCTTTGCGCTACGAGAAGGACACGATACAAACCTATCTATTCATATGACGCAGGACAAGACCCTCGTGCGTGTTCCTACACATGCGGACATGTCGGTGAAGGATGAGGTCTTGCTTAGTCGTCATTTGTCATCCAAAAACTGCCATAAAAGTCAGAGTATCTGGCCTCCTCTTGACTACGCCACGCTCACCTCTCCCTGCAAACAAAGCCTCACATACAAAACAGCCACCATGCGACGACGGAATTTAGGGTTGGTCGGTCTTTTCTGGAGCGGCGCATTATCCTCTGCCTTTGTCTTCCCGGTGAAACCATTGGGGGCCAGCCGCCATGTGATGGAACAGCAGAAGCATCACACGGTGAGTCTCATCATAACGCGGCAACCCTAGAAGTCGCACGCTCGATTATTAGGGCGACTTGTGTGCAGCATGGAAAAAGACGCACGTTCAAGTAAGGGCAGACAGGGGTTCCGCACAATTTGAAGATTGTCATTATTTTGGGCCCCTTGCGTCCTCGCCACGTCTTCGCCAGCACAGACAAGACACGCACAAAGCGGCCTTGTCGTGCTCCCTTCGCAACCCCGTGATACTCCACCCACGCACCATTCATCTTGACTCTTGCCTTTCCCGGCCTCTCTCCGCCCACCTTTTTGTTACAGTAACCCATTCAAATACAGCAACGGTGCTGTTCCAAATATGTGTCCATCCACTCACACCCCATCCCTTTGTATCTCCACCTTTTCTCCTCCCATCGACTCAGCCGTGTAGCCTTTCCACATTCCAGCCCAGTATCAGCGGCAGTATCTGTGACAGCGGAAGAAGAAGAATTTTCTTTCCTTTCTCAAGGACAGCAACCGCAACAGAAGCCACCGCCGCTGGGGAGGCCGACACCGAGGCGGACGCGACAAAAATAGCCGCTGAAGTGGCAGCCATCAAGCCGATGAAGATTCAGGAGATCAAGGCCGAGCTGGAAGAGAGAGGGGTAGAGTGGAGAGATTTGCTGGAAAAAAATGAATTTTCGTTGAGGTTGGCCGAGGCACGCGTCAGAGGCACCACGAAGTCCCCGCCACCTGTGGAGGATGAGAAGAAGAAGGAGGAGAACGAGAGCGTGGAGACAGCGGAACAACCCCGAGCGGAATCGTCGTCGTCATCGGCATCATCGCCGCCTCCGCCTCCCAAGGAGCAGCCGGCAGCAGGAGGAGCAGCAGCATCGGCGACGACTAAAATGGATGAGGCGGCTCGGTACACCAAGGCCCTGGCTGAAGTGATGAAGCTCAAGGTTCGTACGCGGGAGAAACGCCAAAAGAACGCGCACGATTAGGACAAAAGGGGGAACTGATAAAAGGAAGGATTTCTGGAATAGATTAGTCCATTTACCAGGACAGAAGAAAGAGAATAATTGATCTAATGTACGTAACATCCTATCAACACCCATTCCTCCCTCCCTCCCTCCGTCCCTCCCTCCCTCCCTCCCTCCCTCCTCCCTCATTCTCCTTTTTTCCCACCAGATCACCGAAATAAAGAAAGAGCTCGACCTACTTAAGATTCCGCACTCGAGCTTTTTCGAAAAACGCGAGTTTGCCGAAGCCCTCGCTCGGGCCCGCGTCAACCCCCCTTCCAGCAGCAGCAGCAGTAGTACCAGTCGGGGGGATAACGTCGACCCGGACGAAGATCCAAGTCAGTATCGGTTTGTAGAAGTCAAACGGATGCCCAAGGAGGGCGGAGAAGGAGGAGGCGGCGGGGGACCACGGGCTGGGGCAGGAGCGGGAGGGAGGGCCGGAGAGAGACCAGGGCCGGGTTCAGGAAGGGGAGGAGGGGGAGGTGATCCGTTCTCAGATATTTTCAACGCACGGGGTGGAGGCGGAGGAGCTTCAGCTGGAACCAGGGCTGGGGGCGCATCGGGCGTGGGGGGGTTTGCCGACGCTTTCTTTAAGCAGACCGGTGGTGCGAGGGGAGGAGGGGGAGGGAGCCCGTTTGGTGGGGGAGGGTTTGGGGGCATGCCAGGCATGGGAGGGATTGACCCGAGCATGATAGCATCGATCATGTCAAACCCTCGGACACAAGCCGCATTTCAACGGGCACAGCAAAATCCCAAGGTGATGGCAGCGTTGCAAGACGTCATGTCTAATCCGGCCAACATTGCCAAGTATGCGAATGATAAGGAGGTGACAAGCGTGTTGAATGAACTGCAAAGTTTATTTAGAAAGTAGAGAGCAAGGGAAGGGAGGTAGGACTGGTAGGTGTAAAGATATCATTTATTTTGTTGGTCCTGTCCTGTCTAGATATTTATGCCCAGTCCGTTCTACGTGGTTTGTCTGGCGACGCCTTACGTGCAATACATGATAGTAGTAGCAGCAGCAGCCGTAGCAGCGGCGAGAAGTCTCAGTCAAAAAACGTGAAGTGAGGAAAGAAAAAGGAAGAAATCAACGTCAGACGATTACTGAAGAAGGAGAAAAGAAGAAGGAGCTCCTTGGCCTTTTCTGCTGTCGCTGCCGTGGCTCCCCCTGGCCGCCCAACCGTCTGCCTAATCCGAAGAGGTGTGCGCAGAGAAAAGCTCGGGTGCGCTCGCGGCCTGAAAGCGTCTCGCTGCTGCTACCCCTTCCACATCCTTGTGCGTCGCTCACGTTGCCGCTGCCGTCGCACTTTCGTTGACGGTCCTTGAGGGGCACCCAATGAAATCACTCGGCCTGCTGGTGCTGCGGCTGCCGCTGGTGTCGCTGCAGGTGCTGCTCCTCGTTGCTGTCGGTGTCACCGCTGTCGATGTCTACCGCGCTGGGATAGCCGGCTTCCTTGCCGTTTAGTGCGTCGGAGTTGGTGACACTCCCTTGGTCGTCCTGGCTGCTGCCTCGGCCGCCGCACTGACCCTCGCTGTCGCTGCTGCTGTCGCTGTCGCAACCGCAATGAGCGTTGTCGCTGCCCGTGTGGCTCCCCGGTACCTCACTGACAGTATGGCTTGACTCTTCCCCTTGGCTGCTCTCCCCCACACCCACGTGTCAGTGCTGGGTGATAGAAGACCTTCGTTGCAACCTGTCCTTCCAGGATGGCTCGATGGTGCCCCAATCTTGATATCCTCGGGAGGGTACGGAGCGCGGCAGCTGGCTGCAACATCGCTTCACACGAAGCCACACTAACTCGTACTCACACTCACAACCCATCCTTGGTACCAACAGACCACCACACAGACGATCAAAAGTAATGCTACACCTCCATCCTGCCTGTCTTCCTCTCAGCTCATGGCAAATTAAGAGCAAAACCTAACAAGATACCCGCGTACACACCTCAGCCCCTAATTCAGCCCACCTATCATCATACACTACACACACAGGCGTGATCGGCCCGACCCGACAAATAAGGGTAAATGAAGAAGGAGAGAAGGTCCTTGGTAGGGCACACGCAGCAGACCGAGTTGTCTTTTCTTTCCTTACTACCACAGCGAACACGAACGTCATCGTCATCCACCTCATTCCGCTCTCACTGCGGCTCCGTGCTTGCCATCTTCATGCTCTTTCTCGCCTTTGCCCGCAAGACTACGACTGCCTGGCAAATCCCCTTATCCTACTCATCTTCCCTGTCCAGCACTATCCGTTGGGCAACCGCCTTGTCCGACAAATCTCTTACACCCTCAAGACGCACTATTACAATCCTAAGCAGCATTCCCGCCCCCGAGACGGATATCTCCGCCCAAGGCCAAGTATTACCGACAAATTTCAAATCCACGTTCCTCCAAACACTGAGTACGCGAGGCTACATCCATCAGTGCACGGATTTCAAAGCCTTGGACGAGGCGTGTGCGGCAGGGGAACCTATCGCGGCTTACCTAGGATTTGATGCCACTGCCCCCAGCCTTCACGTGGGCAGCTTGCTTCAAATCATGATCCTACGACATCTGCAGAGATCGGGGCATAAACCCTTGGTTCTCATGGGAGGGGGAACGACCAAGGTGGGGGACCCCTCCGGGAAGGACGAGGCGAGGAAGCTGATGACCTATGAGGTGATTCAGAGAAATATCGACTCCATCTCTGCGGTCTTTCGCCAATTTTTGAAGTTTGGGGAGGGGCCGACGGAGGCACTGTTGGTAAACAACGACGATTGGCTGTCATCGATTCGGTATCTTGACTTTTTGAGGGACTACGGACAGCACTTCACGATCAATCGGATGTTGAATTTTGATAGTGTAAAGGTGAGGTTGGAGAGGGAAAGTCCTCTGTCTTTCCTCGAGTTCAATTACATGATCTTGCAGGCGTACGACTTTTTGGAATTGTCAAGACGATTCAATGCTAGATTGCAGTTAGGCGGGTCAGACCAGTGGGGAAACATCATTAATGGGGTGGAGCTGGCGAGGAAGGTGGATGGGAAGCATTTGTTTGGGCTGACGGCCCCCTTGATGACCACGTCGGATGGGAAGAAGATGGGGAAGACCGCGAGCGGAGCAGTCTGGCTGAAGAAAGAGTTGTTGAGTGAGTATGAGTATTGGCAGTTTTGGCGGAACACGAACGACGCGGACGTGACGCGTTTTCTGAAATTGTTTACCGAGATGCCTTTAGACAAGATTGAGGAGCTTGCACGATTGGAGGGAGCCAGGATCAATGAAGCAAAGGTGATTCTGGCGGACGAGGCGACCAAATTGCTGCATGGAGAGGAATGTTTGTCTGAGATTCATGCAACAGTCGCCAATTTATTCTCAGGCGGTGGCTCGGATAGCACGGAGGCCTTGCCGCGGGTGGTGGTGGGAAAGGCCGAGCTGGGCGACGCAGGCATGCAAGTGGCGGAATTATTTGTGCGTCTTGAGATGTCCAAGTCCAAAGCGGAGGCCCGAAGGCTTATTAAGGGAGGAGGGGCACGGTTGAATGGGGAGGCGATCAAGGATGAGACCTTTGTAGTGACAGCAGCCAGCTTTATCAAGCCGGAAATTATGCTGAGCGCGGGCAAGAAAAAGCATGGGATTGTGGAGCTCAGTAATTGATGAATGGAAAAGACATTGAGAGTTGGTTGATAAGGTAAAAATAAAGCTACACTTATGCGACTGCTGCTGAGGTCTTGCGTCGGCGCGCTTCATTTTTTGAGTAGTTCTGCTTCTGCCTCTGCCGTTCTTACATCCCTCTAGAACTATCGCATGCAACCTGCGTCCTCTAGGACTTACATACGAGGGGGAGCCTTTCAACAAGAAATTGTTGCACATTCACCCCTTATTCATTGTCCGAGTATTACTAGCGACTTTGACAGGTTTTTTGACCAGGCAAAGTCCCCGGACGGCCTACACAGGGCCAGGAGGAGGGGGGGAAGGAGGATAAAAGAGGAGGTCAGCGGGAACGCTACACATAGAGTGTCCGCATATCTTGCCGCGGTTGACCAAACCGCAGATCATGGGGACGAGCTTCCCCACGGACCATACTCCTGTACACCCGCAGGATGTTACGTGCCCCATTGCCGTCCCGAGACACGTACTGCAACACCTCATTCACCAGGAGTGATCCTCGTACGACAATCTCGGACGTGCTCCGAATCTGTCGCTCCAGGGTTTCTAGCAGGACAGTTTTCACTGTCGGATGCCAACCTGGCGCCAGTCGCTTGGACAGACAACACTTTACACATTGCATCTCCAGTGTTTCCTGCAGCTCCTTCCGCTCGGCCACATCCGGTCGTGTGGCTTTAGCAGTCTCGGTTGACGGGGACATTTCTGTGATTTGAGGAGGGGGGGGGGAAGGGGGGGGAAATAGAGAGGAAGTTTGACAGCTCTAATGGAGGATGTGGTGCTATCCTTGGCACAATGGCAAAATGTAAGTTGCAGTCGCGGTGAATGGGCGGGCAGGAAGGAGGGAACGGAGGGGGGGGGTGAATGGGGGGGGGGGGGGGAAGAAAACAAAACAGCCTTGAGCGAGTC
>Ga0160419_100326_pt1 | contig 32068 bp, 44 predicted proteins | sample CelAP2metagpilot_2_FD_108196 | JGI IMG/M metagenome (GOLD analysis project Ga0160419, IMG submission 108196) | Phycosphere-associated microbial communities from Cellana algal ponds in Kailua-Kona, Hawaii, USA - Cellana AP2-4-25 metagenome pilot ... | reverse complement strand
GGTGCTCAAAATATGATAGAAGGAGATGTCTTTATGCCGGTGACAAGGCTCGTTATGGTGATTAAAACAACAAAAAAGTAAAAATAGCAAAAAACTTACATAACTTTCTGTATAGTCCGTACGGTTTATGTTATTTTTGGTGTTTTTGTATTGATTAACACGCTTCGCGCTTTGATGATTCAGAAGTGAAAAATACCAAGCACTTATACTACAGAGTCATAACTTTGCCTATCACATCCACTTCTTGAAAGGTAGCATGTTGAGCGTGTACCTGCTTTCTTCGCACAGCCCATTCCATTGATCACAGCGACATGACTGTGGACTTGGGCGCAGGTCTCAACGATGCGGAGTTCCATGCCGCCAAGATGGAGAGCAATTCACGGCCATCGACGGGTGGAGATAGGAGGATAAAAAGGAGGTTTCGAGCGTACAAAATGCGAGCCTCAGTATTGCTTAGATGAGCAATGATACCACGATTCGATATATCCACATGCAGATGACCGGTGTCTCGCCTATCATGGTAAGACATTCTATATTTTCTAGAGTGGTGGTGCGGATGGGGGGTTAAACAGAACGGCTAGCAAATTTTCGATATTTACTTCGATGGTACAGGTTATTCTTTTTGCTGGGGAGGAGCGGGAAGGAAAATGCGTGGACCTCATGCTTTCACAGTAGGAGGGGGGCTTACTTGGTTTGGTTTTGGCTGTCGAGGCTAGCCGCCCACAAGCTGACTCGATGCCAGATTTTTGCCTATGGCTTGATGGAAAACGTAGCTATTCTTAATCGCGACCAGAAAATGGTTGGAAACATCCGCTATCACTGGATTGACCCTCGCAAAACGATCTCCGCACTGTGGCGGCATTGCGTCCTGTGGCGGCAGTCGCCCATTTGAAGGCGCTCACAACAAACACCATCTCACTCATTTTTTTTATTTTCCTCGCCTCGTCCCTCATTTGCTTCCTTGCTTATGCAATTTTGGAGAGATAGACACTTCCAATTAGCCAGATGTATAGACAGACTGCTCTTATATCTCACTGCACACAACCTACATGCCATAGGTGAAGCGGAGCGCAGGATTGGAGCAGGACGTAGCTGTCTTCTTCCTGCGTGCCAGCATCAACATCATCGCTAGCCGCCTCAACAACACACGGGACCCCTCCACACGTACATACCACACAATGCGGTGCTCTCTCCTTTCCTCGGCCTGGGCCGCGCTGTTCTATACGTCTTCGACTTCTGCCGTGGCTGGATTCGTGTTTGTCCTTCCCCAAAGTAGCATCACGTCCCTACGGAGAAGCGCTGCTCCGGCCGCCACTGCTGCACCTGTCACTGCTAGCATCGCGCCAGGCCCAGCCTTCCCTCATAGCGCGCGGTTGGCACGAAGGAGATTAGCGGCAACAACGAGGCTTTTTATGTCTACCTCCCCATCGACGGATAGGTATATGCTTATTTGGCTTACTGGGAGGTCGAGACTCTCCGCTCTCTCCTTCGCTTCCTCCTTCCTTCCCCTCCTGCTCACCATACCCACTGGCTCATACATTCCAGAGGGCAAAGATGAAAAATCCTTCATCAGGCTTGAATTTCATAGCATCCCTCCGTCCCTAGATATCCCCTCGTCTTCTACCCTTCCTCCCTCCTCCTTGTCCACTTACACAGCACCACACCATCGCGAGCACTTGTACTCCTTCATTCCCCCCCTTCCCTCCCTCCTCTCCTAACCCAGAAAGTTTGCGATCCCTTTCATGCAATCATAAAGACAAGCTAGCACACCCTCCCTACCTTCCTCCCTCCCTCCCTCCCACTCTTCCACAGCACGGCCACCACCACCCCTTCCCCCCCGCCAACCTCCATCCTCCCTTACCCCAAGCTGGGTGACGTCGTTCTCGTGCCAGGGAAATGGGCCGGTGATTTCAGCATAGGTCAAATCCGCTTCCTTCAAAAAACCACGAATGGAAAGAAAGGAGAGGAGAAACGAGAGAGTTGGATCGCGGACGTTGCCCCCTTCAAGGAGATTGGGGAGGACCTGTACCGAGCTGAGAAGGGAGGGAGGGCAGGGACTTACCCTGTCGGTGATTTGAAACCTCTCTCTTACTTCTTCATCGGTTCGTCGGACGCGTTCAAAGTGCCGCATAAATTGGTTGCGGTCGAGGAGGGCGAGGGAGGGAGAGAGGGAGGGGTAGCCCAGGCCAAGAAAAAAGTGCCTGTTCAGATGGCGCCTGCCTACACGACGGAGGGCTTCTCCATCCTCCCGCCCAAGCTCGATCAAACAGTCATGGAGGCAAGCAGGGAGAAGTACGACGATTTGAAGAAGCGTATTCTGAGCGACACGGCGATCTTCGGCCTGGTCGCGACTGGGCTGACGGGCGTGAATGCCGGTGTGAAGGACGCGGAGATATTTCTGGCTGGGGTGGTGGGGAGTTTGGCTTATCTTGTCTTGTTGACGCAGAAGGCGGACGATATGGGGAGGGTGGGGGGGAAGGAGGGGGGGAAGGAGGGGGGATTGATCAAGGGTCAGGGGGGGGGGTTGTTGCGGAGGAGTGTGGGGAGCACGAGATTTCTGGTGCCGGTGATTCTGATTGCCGGCTTGGCCTACAAAAACTTGTATGTGGGAGGAGAAGAAGCAGCAGCGGGTGTAGCAGCTTTGGGGGCTGCAGCTAGTGGTGTCACTGCTGGTGCTGTTGGAGGAGGAGGAGGAGGGGCAAGACCTCTGTTCAATTACGTGCCACAAGATGAGTTTTGGGCGGCCACGCTGGGTTTTTTGAGTTATCGGGTGCCGATGCTGGGGAGGGAGATAGGCGAGATTGTGACGAGGAGAAGCGAGAAGAGCAAGGAGGAGGCGAAGAGCGTCGGAGGGTCTGTGAGGATGGGCTTGGCGTTGGTGGACCGGCTGAAGGGAGGGGAGGAAGGGAGAGATGGGGGTGGGGTGGTGGAGGCGGAGGCGGCAGGGGGAGCATACAGGAATGAGGTGACTGTTCTGGTGGTGAGTGGGCCGGAGGGAATGAACAAAAGGGCATTGGCCAAGAAGCTGGTGGAGGAGGACCCGTTGGAGAGGTACAAAGAGCCCGTGTGGGTGACAACGAGGACGCCGAGGGAGGGGGAGAGGGATGGGATCGACTACCACTTTGTGGAAGATTTCGCGTTTCAGGTTATGAGGGAACGGGGAAATTTCTTGGTGGCGTATAAGAAGGAGGGAGGGAAGGAGGCCGGGGGGGAGGGGGGGTGGTATGGGTTAAGGCCTAGCGACCTAGAAGACGTGACAAGGAAGGAGGGGAAGGTGTCAGTGCTTGCCTTAAATGCATACATGGCTGATAAATTACTGGCGTTGAATAATGCGCGAATCATCGCAACGTGGGTGACCTTGAATACAGTCGAACAATTGCGGGAACGGTATATGAAGAGAAAGAAGGAGGGCGGGGAGGGAGCGATGGAGGAGGAGGAGGTGGAGGCAGCGGTATCGAGAGCAACGGCAGCAATAGAGCATGCATTGTTGGGCGAGGCGGGACGGAGGGGGTTCTATGAACACACGATTTATGATGACAAGGGAGAGGAGGAGACGTTGAAAAAATTGAGGGACTTTGCAGATTTTGCCTTGAGCTTGTAGGAGGGCGGTGTTCTTTTCCACCTTCTCTCCGTCATCGAGAGCGAGGTGCAGGAGAGAGGAAGGAAGGTATATTCACGTTGAGTGGGGGGGGGGGAAGTGGCTATGTGAGAGATAAGGAAGCAGATAGGTAAGATCAATGATACTTCTAACAGAGCGTCAATGTCAACGATATTAATCAACACGATGAATGAATCAAATGAAAGATACAGCGCATGAAAGTTTTCGTTTGATCTACATTATTTATTTCCCTCTTGTGCACCTCGTCAAGTCGAGTTCCCTCTCATATAGGGCTCTGGCACCGTTCCCTCGTCGCTAAACGTCAGTGAGCCATGCAATGACGACACTCCATCATCTAATTCTTCCTGCCTTTCTCTCTCCCCTTCTCTCTCGCTTTCCTCTTGCCCTTCCTCCTCCTCCTTCTCCTCATCCTGAACTTCTAAAGCTCCCATCATTACTGTCTCTACCTCCTCTTCCTCGTCCTCCCTCCCTCCCTCCACCCTGACCAGTCGCCGTCGTCGCCCGCTATTTCTCCCTCCCGTTCCTTCTACTGTAGTTGTAGAAGCAGTAGAATTGGGGGCGTGAGGCACGTACACCTGCTGCTGCTGTTGTTGCTGCCATTGCTGCTGCTGCTGCTGCTGCTGCTGCCACTGTTGTTGTTGCTGCTGCTGCTGCTGCTGCAACGTCACAGTGCTCGGTAACACAAACGACGGTGGCGAAGGCCCTCCCTGTCCCTCCCCCCCTTCCTCCACCTCGTCCTCCCTCCCGCTCTCGCCACCCTCCGGGTGAGAGTCGACGAATTCAGCCGCGAGCTGAAGAGCCTTAGACAGCACCTTGTAGACAAGGCGATCGATTGCAAAACGCCTGGGGGGAGTGAGGAGGAAAGAGAGTGGAGAATGGAGTGGGGAGGAGAAAGCGAGCGAGAAGGCGATTTAATGAGTAGATGTATATTGTCCAGTAACAAAAACAATGACAGCGGCACAGCGGCAGCAGCAGCACTATCTGTGCGTTTTAGGAGTTTAAATAGCTTTTTGTGCAGGAGAGACGGCCAATAGCTAAGCGCCTGCAGGACGAAGAAAGGAAGGGAGGACAGGGGAACAAGCACAAACATCCACCCACTCAGGAAAAACATGACAGACATACGATGAGAGGGAGGGAGGGAAGGAAGGAGGGAAGGAGACACACCCACACCCCGGGAAGACGCACCTGGTCTCCTCGTCCTTATATGGCACCATATGCAGCACGCGGTTCAGCTCCACGCCCAGCTGCCGCGCGGCCTCCCTCTTCGCCTCCTGCAAGTCCCCCACCCCCTTTCCCGACGGGTCTTGCCGCAATGACGGATACGCAAGGTCCACGTGCGTCAGTAGCACCAACGGATTCATCCCCGCCCTCTGCACCAGCACCAGCTGTCGCCTCAACTGCTCGATTTCCACCGAGCTCTGCAGCAGTCCCTCCGGCAGCACCACTACGCAAGCCTGCTGCTCCCTCAGCCTCCGCGTCCTCCTCCCCGCCCGCTCCACTTCTGCCTCTCTCCCTGCATCCCTCCCGACTGGATCCCAATTTCTTTCCGGGTAGGATCCCCTCAGGATCCGGGCCAACTCCTCCCTTGTGTACGTGCTGGGCGTGAACCCCCTCGTGTCCCACACCAACAGCGCGCACTCCCTCCCTCCCTCCGCCCCTCCCTCGTTATCGTCGAGTGGCAGTTGTTGCAGCGGGTAGGCTCTTAATTCAAGAGTCCCGTGCGATGAGGTGGAACACGTCCGTACCCCTCCAATGTTGACTCGGTCTCTGTCAGACACAAGGGTGAGGAGGTGGGAGAGCAGGGTGCTCTTGCCTGCACCTGCCGGGCCAATCAGCACAAGGTTGGTGGGAGCCAGTAGACGATGAGGGGGGGGGGTAGGGAGGGAAGGGGGTAGGGAAGGGGGGGGAAGGGTTACCACACGACGAGGGGCAAGGCCGGGGAGACCTTTGAGGAAGAAGCGGAAAGAGTGGGGAAACGTGTAGCGGATGATGAGGGGGGGAGGAGGAGAAGTAGTGTAGGAGGAAAGAGAGGATGAGGAAGTCAAGGAGGAGGTGGAGGTGGAAGGAGGGAGAAAGCGAAGAGGTGAGGCGTGGCTTAACGTTAGGGTGTAACGGTCGGGGATGGCGTCTTCGTAGGGCACTGAGAGGGTGCCTCGGACACGTAAACGGAGAGGAATGACCTTGCATTCCCCCTTGACTAACCGCCCGACAACGACCCGCTCCAGGAACCAGAGCTCGTTCTCCTCGGCTGTCATAGTGAGGGTTTCGTTCAAGTCCACGGTTGACATGTTGTGGATGGCAACGGACCGAAGCAAAACGCGGTCGCCTACGGCGGCTGGCTCGTTTTCGACCTCGAGTTGAATTTCATGAGGATTGAAGGCTTTGAGGAAGGTATGTGGATGCGGAGGAAGAGCAGTAGAATTAGAGGAGGAGGAGGGGGTATCCGAAGAGGAAGAAGTGGAAGAGGAGTGGGTATCGATGCTATGGCCTGTAGAGGAACGACGATGGTGCTGCTCTTGTTGCTGACTTGAAGGAGGAGAAGGAGAAGAGGGAGACACCGAGCCAAGGGGCAGCGTTGTAGATGGATGCGGATTGATGTGGACTTGCGAGACGAGGGCCGCGAGCTGCTGTGCGTCAAGTGGAGCCCGGGCGGCGTGCGGCAAGGAGGGGGGGGAGGAGGAGGAGGAAGAAAAGGAGGAGGCGGAGGGGGCTCTCGTGGGAATGGGGGCGGTGTCCGTAGTCATGGATATATGGTGCTACCTATTGAACTTTGAGGCCGCCGCAGGGCCGGAGGCGGCGATGGGGAGGCCGTCGGAGCGATGATGCTTGGCTATTTTGGGAGTCTCTTGCTTGCTGCCGACGTCGCGCTAGCGCCGCCCTGTGTCTGTGGGGTGAGATGGTAAAGATGAGAATGAAAATAGGCCTCATCATTGGTGTGCGCTACACCTGCCACGTAAAGAATCACGAACAAGATGCTATCGGCTTTGGCATTGCCGCGGTCCCGAACTCGTACTAGTGCGTCTGCTGGTCCCGGGAATGGGGAGCTCGCCCGATGAAGGATCAACGTCCTGCTTGCCTCAAGCCCTCAAACCTGCTGCCATTTTTTGTTGGAGTGGCGACGCCTCGGAAATGTTTTGCTGCATTCGCTGTATGTGTCAGCAAGTTTGCAGGTAATCTTTACCTTTTAACTGAAGTGTAAAGTTTATTTGTTCTGGCAATCGTGTATGAGTCCCTCTTCCGTTCCCCCCCGACACCAAATACCCCGCTCATAATTATGCTCCATTTCTCCCCCTCCACCACGCACAGGACATCGCTTGCCGCACCTTTTCCCACCCTACTCCGCGCCATGGCATTGTCTGACTTTTTCTCCTATTCATCCTCTGTGCCTGCCGGCACCATCAGCACTTCTACAAAAGCGACCGAGAGTCAGGAACCCTCGCCCTGCGACGCCGACATAACGACGGCCACCTTCCTTATCGAGCCGCACCACCACCAAGAGCAGGAGCGAGGGTACGAGGTTGACAAGTACGATGGAGCAGATAAAGAGGACTGCAATAAAATTGAGGAGACGTTCACCCTTCGACTGGATAAGATGTGGGAGTACGCGCATGGGCATGTAAGCGACACATTGCGGAACCCAAAGGTGGTCTTGGGGGTGGGGTGGCACGATGAGTCGAATGTGCCAATTGGGGAGGTGGACGTGCAGTTCAGGGCCGTGTCTCTTGTCAAGGTGTTAGTCTGGTAAGTATTATATGATTATGCTTATTGCATGTGGGAGATGAGTTTGCAGGGACGTGTCAAAGGAAAAAGGGTTTTGGTGCGCAGGTGTGTATGTGAGGGGAACGAGCGCGAGGAAGACAAGGACGTTTAATAACTCATCATTTCACGACATTAAACTCGCACACACAATTCACAGGCCACGCTGGACCGTCCCTTATGTGGACGTCAAAGTGCAAAGCGCTCCGGCTGCCAAAGCCTTCAAGAGCGCCTTCAATGCCCTTAGTACCACTGCCGTGCTTTCCACCATCATCCGACGCGTACAAGAGCTGTCGGATCCCGTGACAGTGACGGAGGACGCGGGCGAAATTGGAGGGGGGAGATTTGATAAGGTGGAAAAAGGTGTGAGGGGATTATTGTATTACACCGTTCCACTGTTATTCATGGGGGTCCCCTTCCCACTGATGGTGCTGGTGAACAGCAAGCGGAAGAGACTGTGGGGACAAGAGATGAAGTGAGGAAGGTGACTTGTGACTGGGTACGTGTATCAATAGAAAAGAAGCAAAACACAATGAGTAATATCTCATGAGGGGAAGGCATGACGGGTGATGACTGAATTGATGTACCAGCAATAGCAAAGAAGTAAAAACAAGGAATATGAAGGAATGAAAAGAGGGCAAACAAAAGTGGGATGAGGCAACAGGCAAAATGATGCTTTCTGTGGGCCCTTACATACATGCCATACTTTTATTGTTATGTTCTTCAATATCAATGATGGGAGTCTTCTTTTTTGCGAAGCCCAGCTCCTTTCTGTTGTTGTGGGGCGTGCGGAAGTGCGGGGAGGTCGACGAACACAGAAAGAGAAAGTCAAGCAGCTGGCACCTGCCACTTCGGCTCTCCTCCCCGTGTGTGTCGTTGCGTCCCACCTTTGTTTATGCACCACCACCACGACATACTTATCCATGCTGTCATCGATCCCTCCATAAACAGGCATCTTATTTCAGCCGTAGACAAGCATGTGGTCGTCCTAAAAAAGAGCGGCGCCCTGGCCCCGTCTATCCTCCTCTGACCGCATCTCGGACACGCTATACCCGCACCCTACGATGGTAAAGGATAAGGCGTCGTCCTTCCTGCGCGTTGGCAGCGGCAGTGGAAGCTCCAGAAGCAGCAATTGCAGCAACAGCAACAACAGTAGTAGCAGCAGTAGTCATGGCAGTAGTGTTAGCCGTCGGCTAGGGGTGTCGTCGTCCTCATCATCTCCTGCACAGTGTGAAGGAGGAGCAGCATCACCACCAAGCACTAGCACTATGGATGCCAGCGGCGGCAGCAAGAGGAACAGCAGAACGTTTGATGCGTTAATGAGCCCACCGCACAGTCCCGGTGCAGCAGCTCTTCCATCATCAATCCCAGCCGCAGCGTCTAGGACATCGTCGTCGTCCTCTTTTCGAATGTACGTGTGGTGCCACCAATTACGAGAGAAAGGGTATGATGTTTATATACATGCATGAAGCACACAGTACTCGCACTCACAACCGCCCTTATCCAATTTCTCTGTTTCTCTTTATCAGTTTTCATGTCCCATGCCTCTTCCCGTATCTTTATGATCCACGACAAGCGGCTCTTCCTTCCTAGCTCATCCATTGCCCCCCTCCTCACTTTCCTTCTACCTCCGTCCTTTATGTTAGACCGAGTCTCGTTGGCCGGTTTCAGCCTTCCGTTCCCTCTTCTCCTACCTCGTCCTCAGCCAGCGCCAGCACCACTCCTACTGCCAGCGGCCCCGCAAGCTTGCCTCCTCTTCGTGCTCCTCCTCCTCCTCGTTCACCACCTTCTACCCTTTCCAACCCCACACCCAGACCATTGTCAGTAGCAGGGGGGGGGGGAGAAGAAGGAGGAGGAGATGGAGGACCAGGCGGTGAAGGTGTGCGCCCCTCCTGCCCGGCGCTGTCCTCATCCCAAGGTGAGATAGAGAGCAGGGGGAAGGTGGTTGTGTCCTCATTGACAAAAGAAGGGATCAATGCGAGAGTGAAAAAGACTATGGACGTGCTGGGAAGATACGGAGAGTTACGACGCGTAGAGCAGCAACAGGTGCAGCAGTGGGTGGGGGATGATGGGGAGGTGATGGTAGGGATGGGGAAGGGAGGAGGGAGGGAGAGCGAAGCAGTCCTCCCGACTCCCTATCATTGTCACCAACATGAAAGAGAAGACGTACAAGAACATGAGAAGGAGGAGGACGATAAGCAGCAACAGCAGGAGCACCGACCGTGTCAGCCACATCAGGAGCAGCAGCAGAAGCAACATCAGCAACAACAGCAGCAGCTCGAACAGCAACTCCTGTGTCTACAGCAAGAGCATCGATCCCTCCAGACGCAATTTCTCGCCGTTCAGCATGGCGCAAGTGTGCTGGGAGAGGAAGCGGCCAGGGCGAACGAAGAATTGGACCGATGTACAGGTGCGAGGGAGGTAGGGAGGAAGAGAAGAAAGGTGGCAGGGAGGAAGGGAGGGGCATGTGTGTTCTGCCTTTGACTGAATCAACCACACCACATGGCGTACACGGGATTTCTTTCTCACCAGCCCTTCCTTCCTCCCTCTTGACCCTCAATGTACAGAACTCGTCGAGAACCTGGAAGCGCACTGTTTGGAATGCGAGGAGGAGATAGACACCTTAAACCGAGCCCTGGGCCGGGTGGAGGAAGTGAAGGAGGATGCCGAGCAGCAACAGCGGGTGTGGGAGGAGAGATGTAGGAGGACTGAAGGGATGATGCGGCTGGTGTTGGAGAGAGAGCAAGGGCTCCTGAAAGAGAACGAACGCCTGCGGGAAGAGCTGAAGGAAATAAGGAGACGAGCGATCGAGTATGAAGGGATGGTAGCTGCTACTGCGGCAGCAGGAGGCAGGAGGAGGATGGGGAGGGAGAGCAGGAGGGAGGGAGGTGGAGGAAGGGAGGGAGGACCGCTGGACATGGCGCCGACGAGGTCTGGAGGGAGGGTGGGGAAGCTGGGCATGTTTCAATCGCCTTCTCCCTTGTCTAATTTTTCTTTCACGTCCTCCTCCCTCTCCTCCCTCTCCTCTCCTCCCACCTCTTGTGCGTCTGCGCTTACTGCGCTCGATGCGAATACGGAGGCGAGAGCTGCTGTGGGCGGAAATGGGGCAGAGGGAGGGAAAGGAGGGAGCGGGAAGAGATTGACAGGAAGAAGAATGTTTATGGCCGTGCCCGATGCGCTGAGAAGGGTGAATGTGAAAGGAGTAGGAGAATCAGGTAGAGGGGGAGGAGGGGGACGAGATGGTATGGGAGAAGACGGGCCACAGGGCCAGCTGGGCCGGCCGCGAGGGATCGGTGAAGGACCTTCAACTGTATATTTGGCGCAGGAGGAAGGAGCGGAGCGGCGAGAGGAGGGGGAGTATAAAGAAGAAGAGAAAGCTCAAAAAGAGCAGGAGCAAGAACAGGAGCGGAAGCCGCAGCAGCTTGTGAAGATGACCATGGCGGCCACTATCGCAACACCAGAAGAGGAGGGAGGGAGGGAGGGAGGGAGGGAGGGACTCTTTATGACACTATACGCCCATCCTGATTTTGAAGCTGAGTTCGGGGGGTTGGTTGGGACTGTCTTTGCCGAGGCTTTGTCCGGCATTGGTGGTGGTAGGAGTACTGCTAGCAGCAGCAGCAGCAGCAGCAGCAGCAGCAGCAGAACCTCTTCCTCGAAAACAGCATCCTCTGAATCTTCGTCACCCTCGCCCTCCTTCCTCCTTCATCCGGCTTCCCTTTCCGACGCCGGCCCGGGAACCACCCTCTTTTACATCGCCTTTGTCTGCACTGGCCGTCTGGACGACCCAGTCCACATGCACGCCCTCCATCCCTTCTTCTCCGCCGGGGCCTCGATTGTCTTATTCTTGATCAGGGCGGGCCGGGGGAGTCAGCTGGCGCGCATTCAGCCACTGCAGGAATTAGCTGGGCTCCCGTGCTTCGAGTTCTTGGTGTTTAAAAAAACGTTGCAGAGGGGCCTGGAGGAGGGGTATGAGAGGGAGGTAGGGGCATTGAGGAGTTTTATGTCTAGGGCGATGCCATCGTTGGGGAGGGCTGTCGGAGCAGGGAGAGGTCGAGCAGTCGAAGGAGTAGCCGGAGGAGGAGCAGTAGCGTCAACGAGTCAACCATCGTTGGAGTTACCGCCATTGACGAACTTCTTGTTCGATTCATCGTCCTTGTCTGGCGAAGAGCAACGCCATCAGCTCAGGCACGAAGAAGAGGATGGTGGGGATGACATAGAGTATCTGGTACCCTGATTATACGGTGTAAATAAAATAGCGGCGACGCAGTTTTGTACATGCATATCAACAGTTGACGTAAATGTGGAAGAAGAAAAATGCAAAAATTAATAAAGCAGAAAGCAAGCAAACAAAATTAGAAAGACGAGTACGTAGTCTGGGAAAGTCACCATCCTCAATCTTTTACGAGTACTTATACCTGAATCATGTTGTGCATCTTTTTATTTTACCGACAGTAAAGTGGATCAGGGTGTTTAAACAGCCTCATCGCCGACGAACCCCCTGTAGGAAGGACGGCCACCTCAACGCTTTTCTGCGGCTTTCATGAACCGAATCGCGCTCCCCGTACAGCTTGTCTTTGTGACACACTAAGCAATCTGTACGCCTCCGAAATCAGTACCGCATGACGGTCATCACCACGTGCCTGCGAAGTTTGTTGATCTTTTGTACCACCCCTCCCCACGCTTCACCTATGCCTTCCACCATCACACTCAGGCAACGAGAATTTCTTACCCAGCCTCAAGACATCGAGGACCACAACGCTTTGCTCACGGTCTCAAGCCCCGAAAGTACGCCTTGGGACTTTACGAGACGACAATGCCCATCTTCCTCGCATTGACCAACCTCCCCACCCCCGCTCCGTTACACAGGTTAAAAACCTATGCCGCATCCGCTCCTCCTGGGCTGGCTGCTCAAGCAGGCCAATATTTTCAACCTTTACGGAGCCATGAAAGCGTACGGCTTCCACCGCGTCTACCGTCGACTGCTCGAAGCAAACAACCGGTTGATGGACAAGCCGCAGGATAGACAAATCGTGCAGGACACACTTAAGCAGGCTTTGCGTGCACCTAATCAAGTGGTGCAAATACTCGACGAATCACACACGGTGGCTTTCCTGGCCCGTTACGCTAAGGAGCTCGCTGCAGACTTGGAGACCAATGCGCCACCTTTCTTCGTAAAAGCGGCCAAGGTGGTTTTACAAAAAACTCCGATGGGAAAATTAGTCGATGTCTTTGCCGAGTGGCAAGACACAAGCCGGAGCAAGAAGGGGAAGCCTTGAGTCAGCGACGGCTGAAAGCATGTGTACATAGCATCGTCATAAATCAGTGGAATGTCATAGAGTTTGAGTATGGAGTGCGATAGATTCCTTTGCAAATGCTGCGGGGAGTCTGAGCATGAAGTGTACATAACAACAACACAACGAGAAAGACTGAGAGAGTAATTTCTTCCGTTCAGTTTCTTGTTTTCTTTTCTTGGCTTATGGAACTGTGTGTCCCTTTCTCTCACGGTCACTCACTCTCACTCGTTGTCGTTTCCACTCAAGTGCATTCTTTTTCGCTCTGTCTCGTGATTTCAAACAGACGGACAGCCGGCTTGAAAGTGGGCTGAAAGAAGGACTTTGCTAGCTCCTCAAGACTGATTATTTGGTATCTATCTGTATAAATAAGTATGAAATCTTGAGGACAATTCCATGTTCATTTTTGTGTCTCCGACCGCTTTTATTTATCACACACACTTTTTCCAATTCAAGTGTCACATGCTCCTTCCCTATCTCTCCACATGCCAAGATCTGCTTTCTTCTTCTATTTCTTCCATCTCCTGAAAGAGAAGGAGATCCTCGAGGCAAAATGCGCTGCGCTGAATCTTGTGTCGATTGTTATAAGGTTTGTGTGTGTGTGTGTACCAGGCTTTCCCACCTATCCGACGCTATCGCTTGTGCTTCTTCTACTGTTCACTCTCTTTCTACACCCTCCTCCTTCCATATTTCCTTTCCCTCCTTGTATCCACTCTCTCTTCGCGCTTTCCCACTTGCCCTCACCACAATCATTGCCTTAGAACTAGTCCACTCAGTGCCTTGTTTTCCCTTTCCCCCCTTCTCCATCTTCTTTTTCTTCCTCTTTTTATCTTTATTTTATTTCAATTCGCTTCTCGCTCTGAGCTTTTCCCCAGCCATGAATCATCCCCCCCCGCTTTTTTCATCTCCTCTGATTCTTCGTCCCACCACATACGCATAGACAAACAGATACACGGACGCGCTCGGGGCAGGAAAAGAGGAAGGGAGGCAAGCAGATGGGGAGGGAGGGAGTGAGGGGGCAACCTCCCTTCAACTACCCCTCCCTCAACAAGCTCCTGAAGAACTGATGGATGCCATTCGTATTCAGCGTCATGAATGTGACCGAGATGTAACTCTGATGGTCCTCGTACCTCTCGACATCTCCCCCCGCAAGGCGGTACAGCTTCTCCTTCTCCGCCTCGCCCTCCTCTTGCTCGGCTTGCTGCCCTCCCTCCCTCCCCTCTTCCCCCTCGGCCTCTTCGGGGCAGATGTGGAAGCCGATGGTGACGGTCATGCTCTCCCCGTCGTAAGAGGGGCACATCAAGGGAGACCAGTGGTCGAGAAAACAGGAGATGGAGCCCTTCGAAAAGATTGAAGGGAGGGATGGACAGAGTGAAGGAAGAGGGGAAGGAGGAAGGAGTTTCTCAGGTGAATCAAAATTTTTCGTGGTCATGATCGAGACGGAGAGAAAGAGAGTGAGGGAGAGAGGAAGAAAGATCGAGGGACATCCATACCTCCGGGAGAAACGGCTCCCAGTACGTTAAGGGTGCCTCCGTGAGATACGCCGCATCCTTCCTGGTCGACCACAGCAAGGCCATCCTCCCCGTGCGCTCTTCGGTCACCATCACACGTACACACAACTGAGACTCAAACTCCGGCATATGACTCCGAGAGAAAAAATCTTCCATCGACGTGAATCGCCGCCTGAGCGGATCGCGAGAAGCCGCTGAAAACGGAGCACCGCGAACTTCCCTCCTTTCCTTACCCCCCATCCGGAGGGACGTGAAGCCTCCCTGTTGATCGATCTGGACCCGGATAGGCCCCGAGGCCGAGAGCATCCGGAGGCCGTCCTGAGGGGAGGGGGCAAGGAGGGAGGGAGGGAAGGAAAGAAAGAGGACGAGGCGGGCGTGAGAACATGTTTTCACTGTTGGAAAAAGGAGGAAGAGTGGGAGGTAAGGAAAGAGGATACGGCAGGGTCTATGTATCATCATACGGGATGTGAATTCCACGTACCATGGCGTCCCACACCTCGAACGACAAACTGAAGCCATCCTCCAGAGCCTCCCCCATCCAAGCCCGTCGGTGCAAAAGACAGTGGCCGTACTTCGCCAAGTATGCCCGGTACTCTCCCTGCTCCTCCGCCCTCCCTCCCTCCCTTCCTCCCTCCCCCCTTCCCTCCTTCTCTCGCTGCTGCCGGCGTGGTACCCCCAATACTGGCAGCAAACCCGTCGCCACTGGCCTCCAGTATTTATCCCAGGATGACAGGGCTTTGAACTTCTTATTGACGAGGGAGAGCGTGTTGAGCGTTTGGCGCCCTTCCTTGGCATCGCCCTCCTTCCCTTCCTTCCCCGGCAGGAGGAAGAAAGAGAGGATCATGTGCAAGAGATCACAAGAGGAGAGAACCGCCTGGCAGGCGGAGGGCGAAGAGGAGGAGGGGAGTAAGAGGGAAGGAGAGGGGGGCGAGAGGGAAGTGCTGGCCAGGGCGCGGGAGAGAGAGGTCAGCAAAAAAGGAAGATGGGGGCCCTTCATGGAAGGTACAGAAGAGGAGGAGGAGGAGGAAGAAGAGGAGGGAGAGGAGGAGGGGCAGGAGGGATGGTGGTGGTTGCTGTTGCTGCTGCTAGTGTGATGGTGGTGGTGGTGGTAGGGGTGACGATGGAAGGCGGGAGGTGGGGGAAGGAGGGACGAGGACTGGAAGATAGAGGGTAGAGGCAGAGATGTCTCCATCGCTGGCCCGGCCCCACCGCTATGGCTACCACAGTTGCTGTTGCTGTTGCTGTCGCTGCCGCTGTCGCTGCGTTCATGCGAGCCTACTGTAGGCAGCGACCCTCTTCTTGAACCACCATCACTACCTTTTCCTCCTCTTTCTTCTCCTCCACCACAATCTCCACACCCTCCCCTTTCGACCAGGCTACTTCTCGACGCAGACAACAAGGAGGAATGAGAGTGGCAGGGAATGAAGGAGGAAGGGGAGGAGCAGGGAGGGAGGGAGGAAGGGGAGGAGCAGGGAGGGAGGGAGGAAGGGGAAGAAGCCCCCTCGGAGGCAATAGTTGCGGCCGCTGAAGCGCCAGTATGGGTAGGTGGGGGGGAGCAAGAGCCAGCGGAGGAGGAGAGGAAGGAGAATGAGGGAAATGAAGCTGATGTGGGGATGCGGGAAGAGAAGGAGGACGAAGAGAAGGAAGGCGAGGAGGTGGGAGGGAAATTGACGGAGGAAACAGGCTTTTTGATGGTGCAGGTGTAGCTGCTGGGAAAGCCGCTATTGGGGTTGCTGCTATTGTTTTTGTTGCTGTCGTTGTTGTTGTTGTTGTTGTTGTTGTTGTTGTTGTTGTTGTTGTTGTTGTTGTTGTTGTTGTTGTTGTTGTTGTTGCTGCTGCTGCTGCTGTTGTTGTTGATGCTACTGCTGCTGCTGCAGCAGCCGTGATGGTTGTGGAAAGATGATTGCTGCTGCTGGTGCTGCTGCTGGTGCTGCTGCTGCCGTAAAGAGTTGTCCTCTTCACTGCTTTCCTGCAAAATGCTGTTCAACGCAGAGACTAGCTGCCGAAGACGGGCATGTGTCATGCCGACTAATCCATTGCTGCTGGGGATAGAAGAGGCGGGAGGGTATGATGCTGCTGTTGCTGCTGCAACAGCTGCTACAGGAGGAAATGGGGAAGCTGCTGCAGTTTTTGAGCCCGCGTCTCCTTTCTCGGCCTTTGGGTGGGTGTAATTTGAGGCAGTGCTGTGTATTACCGGTAGCTCGGTATCCATTAGACCGCTTTTTTGAGATGAGGCTTGCAGACGCAGAAGCTGCCTTAGTTCTGTATGAAGGTCAGTGTATGTGCAAGAAGGATAAATGTGGATAGGCGAGAGAGTCGGAAGGACTGAAGAAAGGGCTGGCATACTCAAAAGAGGCGCCTTATCTCACATCTTTTTCACTTGTGCATGCATGTACATTTTCCCATAGATCCGCCCGAATACAAGCATAAGCCAATTCGGAATGGGCGGCATATCAACACTTGCGTACCTTCGGCATTGGAAGGCACAAGCTCCAAAAATGAAAGCAGTTGCTCGGCCTGTCCGCGCTTGTCCCCCTCATCATCCATAGCAGTCTTCGTGAATGTTGTTTGTGGGGAGATGCAATTGGTTTGGGCGTGGGTGAGCAGTGTGAAGGGGGGTGATGTTGGATACTTTTACTGTTACTGTTGCACATATATGCATCCCAAGGTGTTTTGACATACTTCAGCAAGCATCCCCTCAGCAAGCAAGGGAAGTGGCATAATTTCCACAGTCACAAGTAGCATGCTGTGGTAAGATAGGAGCTGCGTGATGCGCCATTGGCCTCATAGATGCATGACAACAGAGGCGCATGACTGCTTTGGTGATAATTCAAGAGCAGCCTGAAAAGCTACTTGGGCCGAGTGCGAGAGACTAGAGATTGAACGTTCTCGCGCCGCAAATTGTCTGGCAAGTGCCCTCTGGGCCTCCTCCCGCTATCTCACTTGCCGCACTCACCCATCTCCATCCGCAAACTCTTAACCACAAGAAGGAGCTCTGGCAGCGCCGAAGAAAAGACGTGGACGCACGCGTAAAGAGAGGTACACTTATTAAAAACCTCCCCGAGCGGTCGACTCCTGCGCGTGCGGCTCCGCCACCGCCGCACAACACAACGCACCGACATATACTACCAGCGTAAACTATGGACTGGAAGTCATGGGCCTTCTTTTGCCTGGTACTGTGCGTTTTCTTCGTCTCGGCGGCCTCGTTTGATTTTTTCCAAGTAAGGATCTGTGTGTGCTGAGCTGTGGGTACGTGGGGGTCATGCGGTGGCATCCTTGTGTGTATGGGACTTGCCCGTGTCCATCGCCATCCGTCATTGTTGCTATACATACACTTTCCTTTCTGCTTTCTTCTCACTCTCCCTTCACTCATAAATATCCTCCCTCTCCCTGCTCTTCCCCAAATCCTCTTGCACAGTCCCGTTCCACGAGCGGTGGCAGCTTCGGTTACGGCGGCTTTCCAGGTGGCGCAGGTGGCTTCTACCGCCCTGGCGGCGGTGGCAGCGGTGCTGGCGAAGGAGCAAATAATGAAGAATATTATTCTATCCTAGGCATTCCTAAAACGAGTACCTTGACCGAAGTGAAACGCGCGTACCGTCATAAAGTTGTGAAACTCCACCCTGATAAAGGAGGGGACGAGAAACAATTCAAGGCCTTGCAAGAAGCGTATGAAGTCTTGTCTGACCCGGCCAAAAGAAGATTATACGACACCTACGGCAAGGCAGGTGTTGAGGCAGGGGCCGGGGGAGGAAGGGGTGGCCCAAGCCCGGAAGATATTTTCTCGTCATTTTTTGGGAGGGGGCGACCAGGACAAGGGGGAGGAGGAGGACCCCGGAGGAGCCCCAATTTGTTTTTACAGGTCGATTTGACATTGGAAGAGCTATATAAAGGAACGAGTAGGAAAGTTAAATTGAATAGACAGAAAGTGGTGGAGAAACGGATTGTGCTGGAGCCCAAGATTTTGGAAGCGGCCTTTGAGAGGGGCATGAAAGATGGAGGGAGGGTGGTCTTGGCGGGGGAGGCGGAGGGGCTTGGAAACACGGTACCAGGCGACATTATTATTCAAGTGCGGGAGCTCAAACACCCTACCTTTGTGCGGCGTAACGCTGATCTCCTTTGTGAGATGAAAGTCTCTCTGACAGAAGCCTTGACTGGCTTTGAACGGCCCCTGCGTCACTTGGACGGAAGGCAGCTTTGGGTCAAGGGGAAGGCGGGGCAGGTGACCAGGCCGGGGAGTGTGTGGATCTTGGAGGGAGAGGGTATGCCCCTGCAGGGTGAGCCCTCCTCACATGGCCGCCTGTTCATAAAATTCTCGGTGGAGTTTCCGGTTAGTCTGGCTAAGATGAGTAAGGAGGAAGTCGAGAGGTTGAAGGAGATCTTGCCGAAAGCCCCGGTGTTTGTGAAAGGGGAGAAAGCGGAGGAAGCGCCTGTGCTGAAGGCTGGTGATCCTCGTTCTTTTGGCACGGTGGGGTCAGGGAGAGGAGGAGGGGAGAGGGCGTGGGAGGAGGAGGAGGACGAGGATGAGGAAGATGCGGGGATGGGCTTTGGAGGGTACGGGGGAATGCCGAGGGGAGAGCAGGTGCAGTGCTCGCAACAGTAGGAGAAGGAGCGAGAGGGGGTGCCCTCGTAGAAAGGGAGGAAGGTCGCATGCGTAAGCGCAAGTGTGCTGCCCTTCCATGGACAGAGGAAAACCAAAGTAAAATCGAAGAAAGAGAGTGTGCATGTACACTACCGGGAGGATCCTACCACGAAATAAAAATATCAGCCACGGAATTGAAAGAGGGCATCAAAATCATCAAGCAACCACCTGAAAGCTTCCATCCTGCATCCCTTTTTCGCTTAAGTGGTATGACACCTCCATTGATAGGCGTAAGATACATGCCAATTGTGGGGGGAGGTTGAAGCGGTAGTAGATATCTCCCGTCATAATGGGTACTTCCTTCATTATTTCTTTTCGCTCTTGTAAATGCATGTTATCTCGTCCCCCCCCCCCCCTTGTACAAAATTTTGACCTAAAGTTTGAATTAATCGCCTTTTCTCTTTGCTTCCCTGCCTCCCGTCCCTTCCCTCGTTCCAGCCCTACTCAATCGGCGTAATCGCCAGATCGCCCTCCCTCTCTCCCTCCCTCCCTCCCTCAAGCACCCGAACCGCCTCCTTCTCCAACATTCCCAGCATATTTGCCATGGCGCCTGTAACGGGGGGGGAGGAGGCAGGGGGCGAGGGCGGCGGACCGTCTTCTCCTCGTTCGTACACGGCGCGTAGCCCCTCCTCGTAAGCCTCGGCCGTCGGCCACATGTACGCGTGAGGCAGCATGGTGCACTCCACCACACCTGTTCCTGTTGGTAGACCCTCAGCAGCCCAGATTTTCTCTACGCCTGAGGAATGGAGGGAGGAATGGAAGGAAGGATGAGTGGGTTGCAGCTCAGGATGGACTAACAGTGAGAAGCGGAGGGAAGAGAGGGAAGGAAGGAAGGAAGGCGGGGTGGAGGGGTAACGGAATAACGAACCTCGAAGACGGATAAGCACGACAGGAATCTTGTATTGCTGGTGCATTTTGAACATGCCCCGTTGGATCTTGCTGAGGGTAGGCGGGTTGGGGTTGCGCCGCCCCTCGAACGACAGGGCAATGGAGAGCTTGTCTTCCACGATTGCCTTGTCGACGGCGCCGTAGACGGCCTTGACGCTCTGCCCAGGGAGGCAGGAAATGACAAAGAGGGGATGAGAAATTTTGAACCATGGAAAAAGAGAAATAGGCCGACAAGGGGAGAGAAGGGAGGAGGAGAAGGGGAGAGGGCGGCAACCGACAGACTGACGTACATCTTTGCAATACTTGTTGTCCCCCTCGTTCAGCGACGTGCTCCCTAAAATCTTAATCGGCACACCGCCAGTCAGGGTGAAGATACCTTTGACAAGAGGGATAGAGGCGAGTTTCTCCCAGTAAATGAGACGGACGCGCTGAATCGCTTGTCGGGAAAGCGAATGGTACATGGTATGCTGGTAGGGAGGAAGGGAAGGAGGAAAGGTGGAAAAATTAGCGGTACGTTAGGAGGAGGGAAGATGGAATGGCTTGTGAGAATCTTACCTGGATGAAGAACAGATCCATAAAGGAGATGTGGTTGGACGTGAGCAGGAATTGCTCGAAGTCGATGGGTTGCGGGGGCAATTTCATTTTAATGGTGATCCAGGGAATAAATTTGAGAGCCCAGCTGGTGATCATGCATATGCTGTACACGCATCGACCTGCCAGGAGATATGCATGTATGTAGAAATATGCGTACAACTGTCAGAGGGGACCAGGAAAAGATGAGAGCTGTGGGGAAAAGGGGAAAAGGGGGAAAGATGGCAAAATCCTAGCCCCACTTCCAACAAACATACCTTGCGCCTTTTTCCTATCCCGGGTCGCGGCGTGGATGAGCATAGCAACCGTGACGTTTGTAGCTGTGGCTCCTAAGAGGATACCAAAGACACAGGAGGCGCGGAAGAGACCCAAAGCTTGTTGCATGTAGGATTGCGGCTTAGCTGGGGGTATGGTGGACAAGGACTCGTCATCCTTGGAAGACGAGGCCGCTGCTACCGGAATGTCGCCTTCCGGCATAGATATGGCTGGCACAGAGGCGGAAGACATGCTGACTGCTGCCACAGTGGCTGTGTTGGGGTGGGTGTGAGAGTTTGGTTGGGTGATTCTCACACGATTTTTGCCTTGTCGTGGGGGAAGAGAGGGGAGGGGTTGAGGAGTTGAAGTCAAGGGACTATCGTTCGGCGCAAACCATTCCTTCAACAAGGCAGTGTGCGAAAGGAGGTGGACGTGCAAGCACCTATGCTGAAGTCTCTAAAGCATACCTGTATCGATAGCAGCACGGGAACACGAGCAACAAGTGCAAGTTGGATGGTAAATCCGGAGTAATTATTTTTCTGTAGTTTCCTACAATCCTAAAATTATCACGTACAACCTATACCCGCGAACAAATGCTACTTACCAGTGCACAAGTCCGCCGCGTCACAGGATAACACACGAGGGTAAGCCTTCCAACGTTGCATTGTTGCATATTCTTCCCTTATATCTGCCGAATCTCAAATGGCTTTGACGGGACGACTGTCAAGTCCTAGGCACACGACTTGGGCCGGGCGCATACGCTCCCCCTCCTTCAGTCTAACCACAGGTACAATTTCTTCTTTTGAGCCGTTCCATGTTACATGTGTCTCACCCTAAACAACCCCACTGAGTAATTCCCAAGGACATAAGCCCCAATTACCCGTCAAGTGACCAAGGGGGGGGGGAGGTTACAGAGCTCATGCTGTCCTCCCCTCCGCCCACCGTCCTGCCCCGCCCTCCCGGACGAACACAAACACACTCCCCTTTCCGCCTATTCCCCCTGGCGAACGGCCAATCCTGATTTTATCGTCGACGTACGTGCTTTCAATCCATCCCACGTTGGGACTGTTTGGGAAGTCCAGCTGAGATGGAGGGAGGATAGAAGGAAAACGAAAAGAGACGCAAGTGGGTTACATATTATTGAGGCAAGCTTTTCATGTGGCAACCACCTGACTCTTTAACATGTCTTTCGCCCTTACCTTAGTCCCTCCTCCAACTGCTCCTCCCTCCCTCCCCTCGCTCTCCTCCCTCCCTCCCTCCCTTACCTTCGGCAGTGACAGCTGCTTTTCCACCTCCATTCCGAAAAGCGTTATGGGCTCAAACCCCGCGCTCTTGAATGTGAGCGATAGCCTGGAAGGGGAGAGGACCTCCGAGGAGGCCTCCACACGGAGTCGTGCCATGCTATCTCCGAATTTACCTAGTAGGGGAAAGAAGGAGAGTTGGCTCGCGCCTTGGCTTAGCTCCACCACGTTGGCAATGCTTGCGCCGTTGGGAGAGATGTTTTGGTAGACCTTGCCGATGACGGCGATGGGAACCAAGCCCAGGACGAGGACGTCTAGGGCGTCTATGAGGATGGCAAGGAAAGAGAGGTTGGAAGGCAGTGTGTGAATGCTGTTCCAATGGCCAGCTTGAAAAAGACACCTTTTACTCAGGCTTATGATACTTTTCACTCACACTCTTCCTCAGATTTTCCTTGTTCCCTGGATCTCCTCCCTTTCTCTTCCTATTTCCTGTCCTTTTACCTGTATAGATAAGTCTCCACGTTCCGGAAAGCGGCGACGTTCCGTGGGAGAAGGACTCGGTGGGACGAGGGTTGGGATTAATTGCTTCCAAGTCACGCAGCGTGTCCTCTATGTCCTCCTTATCAGACTCCGATACGGAAAATCCTTTATTTTGTCCGACGAGGAGGAGGAGGAGTTCTTGCTGGAGTTCCATCAAAGTGGTTTTACTGGCCGTGGCGTCTACCACGTCGGTCACTTGCTCGACTTCATCTGCGTAATTGTCGTCGCTGCTGTCACTTGGCCAGTCAGGCTGATCACTGGCAGCGGCGAGGAGGAAAGCTGGTGATGAAGTCCGTGCTACTGTGCGGTGGTGCAGCGAGACAGCTGGTGTGTGTGGGATGGGGTGGGGCAGAGGAAAGGGAGTAGACGATAGTCGCAATTTAGGCTGAAGGAAAATGTGCCAAGCATCCAAAGACAGAAAAATTATGAACATTTATTCCAGTATGTACAAGCACACGTTGTACATCCTTGCGAGTGCTTACATGCGCTTGGACGAGCCCTCAACGACGCGGGCTTGGAGGGGGATAATAGAAAAGCGTGCGCAGCGGCCAAAATCAATACGAAAAGCACTCCAACGCGGCGCATGCCCATCATTATCATGACGACGGTATGTATAATGGCCTGTAGTAGGATGTGGGCTGTCGTTGACAGCGTGGGACATGAGATTGGGTCTAAAAAAGCGAGCAAGAGTGCATCACCACAAGCTTGGTTCAATTAAGTCGAGGGTCGAGCAGGCTATTCTCTTGCTTCACTCATACCTGCATTTTTGGCTCTTTAGGACAGAATCCAAGCACGTAGACAACAATTTTTAAGACGTTTGACATCCTTACGCACGATTATCTCTAGCAGGCCGCGACGCCCATCCTAGCCTAATCCACTCAACTTTAATGCCGGAACGCAGACCTCCCCGATGTCGCCTCCCCCTCCTCATTCTGCCCGTCCTCCTCCCCGTCGTCATTGTCCTACTCAGCCTTTTACCCAGATTCGACGCTTTCCGCTTGCCTACATACACTTCCTTTTCCTCCAGTGCCAGTACTGCCACGCGCCTATCCTCTTCCGCCACTGTCATCAGTCCCATCTCTCGAGCCACCTTGGCAGGACGACAGAGAGGGAAGGCCCTGGCCGTCTTCTCGGGCATTGTCGAGCAAATGGGGACTGTGAAGGGTGTGCAGCTCAAGGAAATGGTACTTTGGAGTGGGGATACGGGAAAAGGTGTGTGGGATGCTGCAGAGGGGTTGTGTTTGGGGGTGGGTGGGGTGGGTAGGGAGGAGAGGGTAGGAGGTCGTTTTGATGGGGAGGTAGGAAGTAGACGAGGCTAACAATAAGTTCCTGATGACATGCAAGTGCTTTGTGTGTGTGGGAGGGGCTGCTCGATCGAATTATTTCTCTGCATGCAACCCCCCCGTCTTCTTTCCTCGCACCACCTACCCAAGCATTCCTTCCCTTCCATCACTGCCACACAACACAGGCATGGAACTGACCATCACAGATGCAGGAACTGTTCTATCCGACGCCTATGAGGGCTGCAGCATCGCAGTCAATGGCGTTTGTCTCACCGTCGTCACCTTTACACGTACGTCCTTCCTCTTTTTCCCTCCTCATATCATTTTATCCTAATCCCCTTCACTCCTTTATCGTCTTTTTTTTTTTTTTTTTTTTCATTCTATTGGATTCCTTTTCTTTCGTTTCTTTTTCCATCCATAGGAATCATCTATCCGCCACCCTGAATTTCCTCCGCTCTTCCCTTGCATATAGCGGACACCTTCACAGTAGGCGTTGCGCCCGAGTCCATCCGCCGGACCAATCTCGGGGCACTATCAGCGGGCCACAAGGTCAACCTGGAACGGTAAATATCTTAAGAATATAAAAATGCAAAAGAGGACATGCTCACCAAAACCTCGTTCCCTCCCGCCCTCCTTTCCTTTCTCTGGTAGGAGCCTGCCGGCCGACGGGCGGAATTCAGGACACATGGTGCAAGGGCACGTGGACGAGACCGGGGAAATACTCAGCAAAACCGTGGAGGGCGACTCGCTTTGGGTCAAGGTCAAAGCCTCGCCCGCGATCTTGCCGTACATCGTGGAGAAAGGGTAAGGAAGGCAAAAGGGAGTCGGAAGGAGGGGAAGCAAGAGTGTGGGGGATGCATGGCTTTGATCCCCGTGTCGGGAGCGTGATGGCATTTGCACGAGGTTTGAGAATGATGAGCCCTGGCCGGTTTACTTCATTCGTTCTGATTAATTGACTTCCCTTCCTTCCAATTTCGACAGGTACATCGCGGTGGACGGGACAAGTCTGACGGTCTGTGAGGTGGATCGGACAGAGGGCTGGTTCACGTTCATGCTCATCGCCTACACCCAGAAGCACATCATTGTTCCGCATAAGGGCGTAGGAGACAGGTAGGTTGAGTCTTTCCACAACCCCCATCGATCTCGAAGTTCGCTTGCTTCTCATTTAAGATATATTATCTTCTAGCTTTCATATTTTTATAAATCAACACGTCGGTGGCTTTTTGAGCTTTTTCCCCCTATTTCCTTATGCTGCGTGCCGTGACACACGAAAAGTGACACAAATTGTAATCCATTAAAATAGGGTAAACCTGGAGGTAGATGTGCTCGCTAAGTACGTGGAACGGTCCATGGGCGCCACCCTGGAGGCCTTGCGGGTGGAGATCAAGATGTTGCAAGACAAGGTGTGTTGGTGGGGATGGGGGCAGGTGTGAGAGACTTGATGATGATAATTCAAAGGAGCCATGGCCAGCCAACAGCGACTGGCCGCTGGCGTATTTCATGGCATTCTAGAGATGCCATCGTTGTGTTGATGTGAAGGTTGGAGAAACGGGTCCAGAATTTAAAATTTGAGGCGTGACGATGGAACAATTTGTTCATTTTTAATGGGTAACTTTCCTAGACTCGGAGTAAGGGGCCTCATCTCAGGCTGTGGCTTATTCTGTATATCACTTCAGTACTTCACCCACCTCATGTGTAATTCAAGCGCGCTTATCATGAGTTATCTCTGGTTTTGTACCTGATCACAACACAACTCATCTTCGTCCTCACACTCACAGTCTCATTCGATCCATCCAATATCACTTTCCCCCATTTACATCTCAAACTTTCTCTTTCGCCCTCAAGGTGGCTAGGCTGGAAGCGGGGGGAGGGTCATCGTAGTGATGAGGAGGAGGGGTGAAGATTCAAATACAAAAAGACGGGAAAAAGAAACAAATAGAAAGAATTTAAAAATGATGACATGCTATGTGGTTTTTGTGGTCACACTTGCCCACAAGTTCAATTAATCCTCCAAAGGCCCCCGGTAGATCGAAAAAGTCGGCAGATCGATGGCTTTCTTGGCACACATCGTCCACCATTTTTCCATGAATGGTGCGTGGAATAGATGCCAGCACTCAAACCAACGGCTTTAAACAGCTCAATTGAAATGTAAAGCTGCTTTTACGCAAAAGCCTGTCTCCGGGCGCAGTCAGTTATGTTCCCGACAACTCGCCAAGGCTGACGAATTCGAAGCACTCGACTGCCCTTTACCTGCCTTTTTATATCAGAGCACATTTCTCCTCTACATGTACAGGCTTTTGCATCGCTAGGCATTGGTTGGTAGGCTGGCGGTGCTCCTGGCTGGGCTTCGAGTCGTCGTTTTTCTTTTCTGTCCAACACGAGAGTGGCCTGCACGACCTGCCCGTGTTCGCATTCATTATCCAGTCTACCCACCTCCTTATGTACACCACCTTCTAAATCTTGGTGGCGCTTAGATAGGTGGGCCGACTTATGCGCTTGTCTTTCCAATTTACCAACACGCCACCACACCACATGCCCACAGCGATTCACAGTCATTCCACATCCATGTCCGCCTCAACTTCCGGTGGGGGAGGGGAAGAGGAAGCCCCTCGATTCAAAGTGCAGCTTGCTGTATATGACTTGTCGCAAGGCATGGCTCGGCAGCTCGGCCCCACACTCTTGGGTATGGAGATCGAAGCCATCTACCACACCGGAATCGTGGTATATGGCAAGGAGCACTTTTTTGGCGGAGGGATTGTGTCAGTGCCCCACGAGGAGTTCATGGCCTCATACCACATGCAACCTTTTCAGATTCTGGAATTGGGAGAGACAGAGGTGGGCGAGGAGCTTTTCAATGAGTTTTTGCAGGAGGTCAGCCCACGGTTCACGGCGGAGACGTATGGTGAGTAAAAAGAGAAAGTGAATGTGGGAGGCAAGGAGGACGAGTGTCTCCCATAGTGGTAGATAATTTATGGCAAGTCATCGCCTTTACTGATTTTCATGTACATTCCATTAACCTGACCATTGCTTCTTTCCTTTTTCCCCCCTCGCCCTCCCTCCCCAAGATCTGATGAGCTGGAACTGCAATAACTTCAGCAACGAAGCCGCGCTTTTCCTCCTGGGTGACGGGATTCCAGCCCACATCCTCGCCCTACCCGAACAAGTCTTTTCCTCCCCCCTCGGCGCCCTCCTTCGTCCCGCTATCGAACAAATGCAGGGCGCCATGCGCCCCGCCGTCCCCGGCTTTCATTTCGAGTCTTACGAAGGAGGGAGAGGAGCTAGGGAGGGAGCGGGGGGGGGGCAGGCGGGGCATCATCACATCAACAACCCCCCTCCACTTGTCCCCCCGCACCACATGTCGCCGCAAGCGCCCTTACCGGCAGTACCACTAAACAATCCTTGGGCGAATATGCGCGCAGCTTCTACAACGACGACAACAACCAGCACCACGAGCAGCAGCAGCAGCAGCAGCAGCAGCAGCAGCAGCAGAGGCACTGCTGCTGTCCCGGTGACCACTGGCAAGCAACAAGATATCTCAGCGCCCGTTGAATCCGTCCTCGCCCGCCACGACAAACCTCTTTTATCCATCGACCCTCCGGCTGTTTTGAAGCAAACCGTCAGCACTGTCATCACCAAGCTCAAGACACTCTCCACTGCTGCTGTTACCGAGGAAGGGAAGGAAGACGTGCCCCTCTTCTCCCCCGACGACATCGCCTTGCTCGAAGCTACCGAAGCCATAATCCTCCAACCTCTCACCCCCCTTCCTCACTCCCTCGCCTCCCTCCTCCTCCGCACTCTCCTTCCCCCCTGGCCTGTGAAGGCCGAGTTCTTTTCCCTCTCCCTCCTTCGGCCCCTCTTCCTCCGCCCCACCTTCCCGACCCCCGCATTGCTGGATCATCTCCTGGCCAAATTGCCTGGTGTCCCTTCGTCCTTCCCTTCCTCGTCTTCTTCCTCGTTCTCCTCCCCTTCCTCGGTCGTCATTGCCTTTTCCGGGCTTAGCAATGTCTGCGCGCACAAAGCAGGGTGTAAGCTGCTTCTCCATCCCTCCCGCGCGACCTTGGCAACAGATGCAGCGGTGGCAGCGCTGCTAGATAATCGACCAGCAGTAAGGCAAATGGCAGCAGCGTTCCTCGCCAACATTGCCTTGGGTATGCAGGGAGGGAGGGAGGGAGGGGGGGAAGGAGCGAAGGAGGAAGGATTGTCGGATGTGGTAGTGCAGATGGTATGCGGGACGCTTGAGGGTTTGAGGGAGGATGAAGACATGACCTCGGTGTTCAGAAGGCTGCTGTGTGCGGGGAGGATGGTGAAGAAGGGAGGGATGGAGGCGGGGGCATTGGTGGTGTCCCTGGGGTTTGACGAGTTGCTGAAGGAGGTGGGGAGGGAGGGAGGGAAGAAGGGGGGGATGGGGAAGCAGGTGCAAGAGTTGGCGAGGGAAATACTGCAGATGGTGGAGGAGGGGAGCAAGTAGGGAGGATGAAGAGGGAATAGAGGGAGGGGTGGAAGGGAGGCAAAAAGGGGTTGATAGAAGAAAAGAAAGGCCAGGAACCTGAGGAAAACGGGTTTCATAAAATGCATGCTCAACCGAAAAATTCTTTGTCTAACTTTCTGTCAACAAATCAAGTTGACGCCCGTCATCCGTTTTCTTCAAATCTCCAATTCGTAACGGAACTCTCTTCCCCCCCCCGGCTAGTTTACTCTACTGATATCAAATACACATTTTATTTTTGCGCTTTCTCCTGCTTCTCGCACGGACTCCCCTCATTCTTTCTCCATTCCGACCACCACTGTCTGCCCCATCGCGATCGCCGCAGTCACAACCACCCTGTACGTCTCCCTTTCTCCTTCCCTTCCTCCCTCTCTCTCGACTCGGATATTCGCACCGCCCTCCTCGCCCTTCCTCCTCGCTCCTCCACCAAATAGGAGGCGTATTGGCCAGGTCTCCTTCATCTCCTCCCCTCCGTCCTTCCTCTCCTCCCTATCTTTCCTTCCTATCCCAAAGCCCGTCAAGTCAACCGACGCCGACCCCTGCGCGACGCCCGGCGCCAGCACCACAACAAATGCCTGGGACTTCCGCACCTCTAGGCACTGCTGCTCCCCCTCCTGCTGCAGGTGCTGCTGTGGAGCCTGAGGTAGTTGGATGTCCCTCAACAGTACTTCACCTGACGCCCACGCCTTGGTCGCCACGGCCTTGCATCCACCCTCTTCGTCAAACGTGACCTCTATCCCTACCTCGTCCTCCCCTCCTTTGCTCACTCCCCCCTCCGCCTCGTACCCCCTCGAATGCTGCGACCGGAGGTCTAAAAAGTATACCTCCGGGTGTTCTGCCAGATAAGAAGCAATTACATAGGGCTCCGCCGTCGCAAATCTCGGCAATGCCTGCTCAAATCTTAGATACCGGAAGCCCTTTATCGCACCTAGGCACCCGCTCGCCCCGCATTGACAAAGGGAAATCGCCGCGTCCCCAGCGTCGAATTCAAACAGATTGTAATCACAGGTAAGTTCTTCGCCCGTAGCAATGCCACGCAGGGCTTTCATCCCGTAGGTGAGCTCCTTATTTGTACAGGCTGTGACGAAGGAGGAAGTGTTGGGGTCGCATCCATGATTCATAAACGCGTCGTACGTATACAGCTGCCGCTTGCCCGGTAGGTCAGATTGAACGACCGAGTGCTCTTGCATGTCGAGGATGTACTCTTCTCCTGAGCCGGTGAGTCGTAAAGTAACCTTGCCCGCAGCGATGTCTGGCACGTAGATGCAAGACGTGATGTACAGCGTTTCGCCCGCCTGAAATGATCGCGTGGCAAATAGCCCGAGGCCAAAGGCGTTGGGACGGATTGCTACTCCCGGCGGCATAGTGGCCTCGACGCACAAGGGCAGGCTTGCGTTTGTGGGGCTGTCGCTGGTGCTAGTGCCGGTGCTGCTGGTGCTGGTACTGATTTCCACCCCTTTTTCTTCCTCGAAAATGGTCGGTGGGGAAGTGGGACCGGTAACATGCTTCTGAATGGTGGTGATCATGGCTGTAGGAAAACGGTAAAGAGGGGCAATTGTTGTGGTGTGTTGAGAGTTCGGGTAGTCGAAGTGCAGATGATGGCACGAACTTCGAAAAAGAGCACGCCTCGGGCCACGCCTCGCCCAAAGGCGATTTTTGATGACTATGGGAGTCTCGATTGCAGCAGGCCGTGAATGTATCCAGGGCCGCACACACAACACACTTGCACCTTCTCCACCCACATACACAGGCCGGCCGCATGTGGAATGCCGTTGCAGGTGTTGCCACCAGAAGAAGACCGCGACCTCCGCGCCTCCTCCTTCAAACAAACAGTGACCTCAGCGGGTTTAGACAACACCCTTCTATTCCCCCATCGTTCCCAGGCCGCGCCCGCCAGCACTCCAGTAGCAGCAACAGCAACTACTGCTTTAACAGGAGCAGAAACAGCAGGAGCGCCCATTTTTCCTCGAATCCCTCTTCCTCAGACAGCCCCTTTCGGCCTCGCATCGGCGGTAGCGGTCGTCGTCCATCCCGCCGCCGCTTCCCCGCCCCCCCCCCCTCCTTGTCCTCCCCCGAGGAATGGCTTTCTTCCAAGAACCATGAGCGAATTAAACTAGGCTTTGCTATTTTACGAGCGTCCACAGGCGACTTGCGAGCACGCCATTTGTACTTGGTGGAGCTGATGCAGCGTTGTCATGGTAAGGGAATGCATCGGGAGGTCTTACGGACATTCCAGGAATTGTGCGAGTTGAAGCAGGAGGAGTACGCTGCTAGCAAACGAGACCCTTCCTCCTCGCCATCATCATTATCATCATTGTCGCCATTGAGCATGAGTAGTAGTAATAAGTGTGACAAATACGTCCCGATTTCACCAAGCGAGGTGGCGCTGGCCTTAAACGCGGCCGTGGCGTCCAATCACACGGTGGCCATGGATAGGGCAGTCAAGGGATTTTTCAATTCATTCCCACGCGATCCCAAGAGTGGAAGAGTGATCATGGCAGAGGGCGAAGAAAAGTCGGGCGAGAAAGGCCCGAAATGGTGGGAGTTGATTGCAGCAGTGATGCCGAAGGAAGGCGGCTGGAGGGCCATGGAGGCTCTTTATCAAGAGGCAAGACGACAGGGGGTGCTTGAGGGGAAGGATAAAAAGAAGGAAGGGGGATTGAGAGCCAAATTGTTGGAGATATTGGAAGAGGCGGCTGCCAGGTCAGCGGCAGCAGGACCAGCAGCTGTGGAAGGAGGGCGAGGGAGGGAGGGAGGTAGGTGGATGGGGAGGGAGTTGGAACTGTCGCGGGAAAGCAGTCTAGAAGAGTTGCTGCTGGGGACCTTGTCGCCTTCTATGGCACCACGGGCACTGTGGCTGCTGGAGACAATTGAGGAGGGAGAGGAGGAGGAAGGGAATGGGAATGGCCTTAGCACAAGCAGCAGCAGCAGCAGCAGCAGCAGCAGCAGCAGAAGAGAGAGAAAGAAACCGACTCCCGCAGATTACCATGGAGTCATTTATTTATTGGTGCAGGGGGGATTGGTCGACGAGGGGCTTGCCCTGCTTCGGCGTCTGGTAGCCCAGGGGGATGAGAGGCCCTTGCGCTCATCTTATCGAGTCCTTATATCCGGGTACTGTCGGCTGGGACGGAGGAAGAGTGCTCTGTACCTCCTGCAGGACCTGAGGCAGTGGAGGAGTAAAAGAGGGGCAGGAGGGGAGGATGAGTATGAGGAGCAAGAGGAGGAAGAGAGGGAGTGCGTCAGGTTGATTGAGGGAATTGGGCGGGCAGAAGGGGAGGGGGAGAAGGAGGAAGGACAGGAGGCCCAGCAGCAGCTGTTGCAGCCACGCCACGTGAAGGAGGAGGGGGAGAAAGGGGGGGAGAGGCTGTCGACCTCACGACTGCTGCGGTCCTTGACGGATAGATATGGCCTGGCTCCTCCTTTATCGTCGTATAGCCGGGTGATGAAGGGCCTGGGGGAGGGCGGGAGGGAGGACGAGGCGTTGGAGTTGTTAAAGAACATGAGGGCCCGAGGCCTTAAGCCGGACGTGTGGTGCAGTAACTACGCTCTCATGGCATGCGCGAGGAGTGAGGGGAAGGAGGGAGGGAGGGTCGTCTGGGAGGTGTTGGATGAGATGGAGGAGGAGGAGAGGAGTGCCTTTACCTATTCCTTGGTCATCGAGGGATTGGGAAAGGCGGGGCGGTGGGAGGAGGCCAGGGGGGTTTTGTTTGAGATGAAGAAAAAGGGGATTCAGCCTTCTGTGGGGTGTTACAGCTCGGCTATAAACGCATTGGGGAAGGCAGGGAGGGCGATGGAGGCCTTGGAATTGCTGGACAAGATGAAGGAGGAGGAGGGGGAGGGAGGGAGGGAGGTAGGGGTGAAGCCCAATGCGGTGGTGTACACTGCGGCGATCGATGCGTGTGCAAGGAGTGGAATGGTAGAGGAGGCGGTGGGCCTGTTGAGAGAGATGGAGGGAGGGAGGGAGGGAG
>Ga0160419_100325_pt1 | contig 32080 bp, 38 predicted proteins | sample CelAP2metagpilot_2_FD_108196 | JGI IMG/M metagenome (GOLD analysis project Ga0160419, IMG submission 108196) | Phycosphere-associated microbial communities from Cellana algal ponds in Kailua-Kona, Hawaii, USA - Cellana AP2-4-25 metagenome pilot ... | reverse complement strand
GATGGGGGGGGCGGTGGGGGGGGGGGTGAGGGGGGCAGAGGAGAGAGAGGAAGGGAAAAAGGGGAAGGGGAGGGGGAAAGGGCATATATACCTTGAGGAGGCCAAAGAGGACGTCGGTGTGGATGGTCCGTTCGTGCGCTTCATCGAGCATGACCACGGAGTAGCGGGAGAGGTCGCCATCCACCAGGTATTCGCGCAAAAGCATGCCGTCTGAGGGAGGGAGGGAGGGAGGGAGGGAAGGAGGGGGGACATCATATCGACGACAGACACAGAAGGTTTGAGGGAGGGAGGCGGAGAGGGAGGGATGAGGACGGAGGAAAGGAGGGAGGGAGGGGCACCTACCAGTCATGTACTTGATGATAGTCTCGGGGGAGGTGCAGTCGTCGAACCGCACCGTGTAACCGACCTGAGGAGGAGGGAGGGACGGAGGGAGGGAGGGAGGGTTGAGCACCTGGAAATGAGGGAGGGAGGGAGGGAGAGAGGGAGGAAGGTACCTCCTGTCCTAGCTGGCAACCGAATTCCTCGGCCACGCGCTTGGCGACGGAAGAGGCGGCCACTCTCCGGGGCTGGGTGCACCCGATGATGCCCCGGGAAGAAAACCTGTGATGAGGAGGGAAGGGAGGAGGGAGGGAGGGCGGGCGGGCGGGCAGGCGGGTGAGGTGTACATTGGGATCCATGGAGGGGTGTGGGTTGTAGCTTTCCTTTTCTTCCCCTCTTGTTCCCTCCTGGTCCCTCCCTCCCTCCCTCTCTTCCTACCCCATCTCAGCAAGGTACTGTGTGAGCTGCGTCGTCTTCCCGGATCCGGTCTCCCCCCGCACCACGAGCACCTGGAGGGAGGGAGGGAGGGAGGGAGGGAGAGAGGGAGGGGGGACGACGACGTCAGATTCAAGGAAGGTCATCCAAGGGTTGCTAAGAAGGGAGGGAGGGAGGGAGGGCGTACCTGGTTCTGGGCCATGCCCTCCATAAACTGCCGCTTGAGCATGAAGACCGGAAGGTGCTCCCGTTGCTCTTTAAGTGAGCCCTTTTGGATGAAGCCGTAGGACAGGTTCTTCTTTTGAGCCTGAGGAGGAGGGAGGGAAGAAAAGGGAGGACTCACCTGTTCCTTCCACTCGGGCATGGACATGTTATCGCCTAGATTAATACTGCGTAATTCTTGCGCGAAATGACGCTCTCCGGCCTCGGGCACGGGGTCAATCCATGATTTGTTAAAGTCCTGGGAGGAAGGGAGGGAGGGAGGGAGGAGAGAAGGAGGAGTGAGGAAGAGGGAGGCAGCGTGGACGAGTGAATGAAGGCACATGTAGGGAAGAAGCAAGGGAGGGAGGGAGCAAGAGAGGGAGGGAAGAAGCAAGGGAGGGAGAGAGAAAGGGAGAGAGGGAGAAAGGGAGGAAGGGAGGGAGGGAGGGAGGGAGGAAGGGAGGGAGGGACGGACGGAGGAAGGTACCTTGGGAATCTGGTCGATGAGGGAGGAGACCTGGGCCTGCCGAAGCTCCCGTCGCTCCTTGGCCAGCTGGTTCTGCGTCATAGCCGCACGATTGAGGGACCCGTCGGGATTTTTCACGATGCGGGGAGGGGAGAGTTCTCTGCAAGGGAGGTAGGAGGGAAGGGACGTGTAAGGGGAGGGAGAAGGAGGGAGGGGAGGAAGGGGAGGGAGGGGGCGTACCGGGAGAATTGTGTCTGACCGGCGAGGAAGGCGGGCTCTTCATCGTTCAGCTCCACCTCCAACTCTGAGAGAGGAAAGGAGGGAGGGAGGAAGGGAGGGAGGGAGGGAAGCGAAATGTGAGCTCCAAAAATTGACGTCAGGAAGAGGGAGAGAGGGAGGGAGGAAGGAAGGAAGGAAGGGAGGGAGGGGTCATACCTTCGGCTGTTTCCTCGTAGTCGAGAAGATTTCCCCCTTCTGCGTCGCCGATAATCTCCGAGGCCGGCATCACGCCTGGAGGAAGGGAGGGAGGGAGGGAGGGAGGGGAGGGAAGGAGGGAAGGAGGGAAGGAGAAGCGGAGGAAACGTGGTGAGGATATACCCGGTACTTTCTTTGCATTTCACACTCATTCCTTCCTTCCCTCCCTCTCTGGTTCCCTCCCTCCCTTCCTCCCACCTGAGGCAATCAGTTGCCGTGCTTCCCAGAGCTCGGGCGAGGTCATTCGCTTCCGAGCCCTCGTGTCCCTCTCGTCCTCCATCCGCTGCTTCACCGCCTCGATATCCACGCCGCGATTGATCCCCCCCATGCCCGCAAACGCTGACGGGAAAGAAATGAAGAAAGGAGATTTTATTTTTATTTTAAAATGAATTTAAAATTTAAATTCAAAAATCTTTGAAATGAAAGGCCAGAAAGTAGTCCTTGTTTCGGAGTACCCCGGAACAACCCCTCCCTCCTTCCCTTGCCCCCACACCACGCACCTCCCATCCCTCCTCCCCCTCCTCCCCCTCCCCCCGGCCCGGTGGGATTGGACCGCAGCTCGGCCTGAGCTTTGGCTATGCCCGCAGCGCTCCGTTGGGGCATGAGATCTTCCCCTGAGGAAGGGAGGGAGGGTGGGAGGGAGGGAATGGGAGGGTGGGAGGGATTAGCGTGCTTGGTATCACCGCTTCAATGGATGGGAGGGAAGGAGGGAGGGAGTAAAGGAAGGGAGTGTGGGAGGAGGCTGGAACGCGATTAGTGACAGTGACTAGAGTTATCCTTATTATTTTTCATTCCGATTCTTTTTTTTTAAGTGGGAAGGGAGAAGAAAAGGGGCCTACCTGTCTTCTGCTCGACCTCCTTCATGGAGAGGGAGAGCTTGGAGCCTGTGATGCTAATGACCTTCACTTTGACCCGCTGCCCCCTACCGACTGCTGCCTTGGGGTCTCGAAGCATGCCCTGGAGAGGGAGGGAGGGAGGGAGGGAGGGAGGGAGGGAGGGAGGGAGGAGGTGGTCAGAAATCATTGTACGAGTGTTTGATTTACGGAAGGAGGGAAGGATAGAAGAAGGAAAGGTGGAATGAGGGAAAGGAAGAGAGGGGGACAGCAGGAGAGGAAACGAAGATGGGAAGAAGGAAAGGAGGAAAGGAGGGAAGGAGGGCGCACCTGCTGGATCTGCCCGACGTGGACGAGCCCCTCCCGGAGCTGTCCTTTGACACCTTCCAGCTCCACAAAGCATCCGAAATCCATCACCTTGGTTACCTGAGGAAAGGAGGGGGGGGAGGGAGAAAAGGAGGGAAAGAGGGAGGGAGGTAGGGAGGATGAAGTAGGCATCTGTGTGTATATGGGCCGCACAGGTACATCCTTCCCTCCCTCCCTCCCTCCCTCCCTCCCTACTTTTCCGTCATAAATCCCATACAGCTCCAATTCGGCCGCGGCACGAGAGGGAGGGGAACGCGATCGCTCCCTCCCTCCCTCCCTCCCTCCGTAGCGTGAAGAGGAGGAAGACGACACGCTATTCCTGTCCTGGTCGTCCCACCGTGACGACCGCCCCCTCCCTCCCTCCCTTCCTCCCTCCCTCTCCCCCCGAGACGGTGAACGAGACCGCGAACGGGACGAATGACGTCGCCTGTTCCCTCTTCCCTGCTCCCTCTCCCTCTCCCTCTCCTTCCCTCCCTCCCTCCTTCGATGATCTCCATCGTCCCTCTCCCTTGAGCGGTGCCTACCACTGTCCCTACCACGGCCTCGAGAGTAGTCTGTAGGTGTTGACAAAATGAGGGAGGGAGGGAGGGAGGGAGGGAGGGAGGGAGGGGGGGAGGGAGGGAGGGGGAGGATGTTGAACAGCAGGGAGAAAAGGATGGCAAGAGGTAGGGATGGAAAGAGAAAGGGAGGGAGGGAGGGAAGGAGGGAGGAAGAGAGGAAGGGCACCACTAGTATGTACCTCGGTCATTGTCCCTGTCGCGCCGATCACCATCTCTCTCCCGGCTTTGCCCGCGACCCCTCCCTCCTTCCCTCCCTCCCTCCCTCCGTCCCTCCCTCCTGGCCTGACGCTCCTCCTCTTCCCTCCCCCTCTCCTGACTTTTCCTCTTCCCATTCCGATCCTCCTCCTCCTCCTCCTCTTCCTCCTTCTTCACAACCTCCTCCTCCTTCACGCCCTTTGCCTTCAGACGGTCAAGACTTTCCCCAGTCCCTACCATCGCCACGTCCGGAAGGTGGAGCGTGGATCGGCTCGTGTTTTGGAGCCTAAAGAAATAAAAAGGAGTACGGAATGAGCAAAGGGGAGGGAGGAAAGGAGGGAGGGAAGGAGGGAGGGAGGGAAGGAAGGGCCACTGCTGACCTTAGTCCAGGAAACGCCGCCTCGTTCTCATTCCGTGCTTGGCGTGGCTCTACATGCTGGTGCTCTTCCCCGTCGTCGTCACCGCCTCCATTATAAGCCCTTTTCCGCCCGCTTTTGATAGGCCTCATGGCCTTGATGAGGTGGAAAAGCTTGTCAGAGAGTGTCTGGGGAAACTCCGCGCCGTTCTGGTCCAGGGCTGAGCGGAACGACTGTAGGGAAGGAAGGGAGGGAGGGCGGGAGCATAAGGGTGAGTAAAGGGATGAAGCCGTACTTTATGACGTTATGGCATAACCCTAACACAGGGAATGTACATGTCTGTCAAGCCCTATTTATCCTCAATGCTTCCTACCCTCCTACCACCTTGCATTTCACAACGCACTCCCACAAACCCATCGGCCACACCCGTCTATCCCACCCTCCCTCCTTCCCACTCTCACTTCCCTTCCTGCTCCTCCCCCTCTTGCACCACACGCGGACGTACCATCGGGTCTCCGTGACTCTCAGCTAAATGGATGATAAACTCGGCAAGCGTCTTATCCGCCAAACCCAAGTGACTGTCCAGCTCCGTGCAAATCTTGGACACCAGCGACAGCTCCTGGAGCTTATCCAGGGCCGCCATGGTGTCTATACCTAGCAGGGATAGCGGCAGACAAGGGAGTGGAGTGAGAAACATGACAGTGTGTAGTGACATGAGGAGAAAAGTGGAAGGAAGAAGCAACGCGTTGCTGTGTCTGTTGCTTCGGGGGTGGGGAGGTCATCCATTGTCCCTTTCCATTAAATGTACCAAGTGCATCCACAGGCACTGCCCAACCACAATGCCATAATTGTGACAAATGTTGAGCAAAATATACATATATGGTACCGGGTGCTCGAAGGGCCGCGCGCACATGCACAAATCAATAGAGGGTCCCATCTCAGTATCACACAAGCATCTCACAACGCCCCCTTGCTCCGCGTTCCTTTTATTACACAAGTGGTTTATAAACAATGCGATTGCTTGAAGAAGGGATGGGATGATCGATAATTGATGATGAAAATCATGATAATAAGAGAGATTAATTAAAACGGAGGGGAAAGTGGTGGCAGGAGTCAACGAAACAACCGAATGGCTTGATACAAATTTTATTTTGATAAGCATTTGCTTCTTGTCTTCCTATTCACTACAGCTGTCTCAAAGGAAAGGTCCGACAGATGGGCTCGATACACATCTACTAATCATTGTATTTTTCTTTGGACATTTTTTCCGCTCCCTCCCTCCGTTCCTCCCGTCCTCCTCAACCCCTTCATCCCTCCGTTCCCTTTCACTTCGCCAACTCCGCCACACATGCTGCTCGCATCCTTCTAGCAAACCTCCGTGCCATCTTAGCCCTCTCCTCCACGTCCTCTTTCCATCCCTCCTTCTCTTCCTTCTCCTCCTCCTCCTCTTCTCTAAAGCCCGCCACAAATCTCTCCACCTCCTCCCTCCTCCCCGCCTTCATCATTCCCCGCACCATCCTCCTGTCCCAATCCCTCCCTCCATTCCCCCCTCCCTCCCCCCCCTTCTCCTCCAAAAATCCGTAATCCTGCACGAACCGGTCGCTGGTCAACTGCCCCCCTCCATAGGCAAAAGCTACCTCCTCCCCCACTCCTACCTCCCTCCCGGCAACCACCTTAAGCATCCCTCCCTCCCGCCCAGTCAGCACATGGGGGCTCCCCTCGTCGTGGTTACACAAGTCGAGGAAGGGAATTAAAACCTGCCTCTGGCCATCCCTCCCTCCGCCTCTCCCTCTCTCCCCCTCCCCCGGCAAGGCAGGTGCGATTCCCAGCGACCGACTGACCACCATCCACACTGCCCATCGGACGAGGCCTTCCTCCCTCCCGCCCTCCTTCGCTGCCTCCTGTGTGCGTTGGATGCGGTTGTTGGTCTCGACGAGAGTGGGGGGCCATTGCAAGCTTTCGAGCTCGCTTTTCGTGAAGAAATCTACGTGTAGGAGAGGGAGGGAGGGAGGGAGGGAGGGAAGGAGGGAAGGATAGGAGGAGAATGAGATAAATCACCAAAGTGGTGGCATGGATAAACGATTTATGGTAAAACAGGGCATGATGAGCCTCTGGTTTCCATGTATCTCTCTCTCCTTCCTCCCTCTCCTCCCTCATCCCAAGTGTGTCGCTCGCTTGCTCCCCCTTCGTCCCCTTTTTGGTACTTACCTGTAGTCAGGCCATATCCTCCTTCCCCCTGCTTGGCGGTCGCCGACGGAATCATGGCTAGGTAAGGTGCATAACGCGCTTTAGTCTCCTCGTCGTCAAGCTGTCGAAGGAGTTCCAGAGCAGCAGGGATGGGGTCCGCGAGGGTGGAGGAGGAGGAAGGGAGGGAGGGAGGGGTGACGTCCAAGGCGAGGGAGTAGGGGATGCTAATAATGGTGTCGCCTTTTTTGAAGGGCTTTAGAGCAACGATGCCGCGGATATTGTAGGGTTGGATCAAGGCGACAGCCAGATGGTTTATTAGTCCGCCTTGTGTCTGAATCCAGTCGATGAGGGCGAGGTGGCCCTTGTCTTTGAGGAGGGGGTGTTGCACGGTGGAGGAGGAAGAGGAGGAGGCGGAAGGTTTCGCACTCCCGAAGCCTTTGACGGTGCTGGCACCGGTTCCGGCGGTTCCGGAGCTTTTTTTGGATGAGGGTTTCTTTGCCTGGAGGGCCGTTGAGGAGAAGGAGAAGGAGGTGGAGGTGGAGTGGGGAGACACGGGGAGGAAGGCATGGAGTTTAGGGAGGACGAAGGCGACTAGAAAAAGGAGGGGGACTGCAGAGTAGAGGTATGGTGGTGGTCGTCGTGATGGCATATGTCTTGTGGCTGTAGGTGTGTTTGTAGTGAGCATTAAGGCAGCGTCTTATGGATTGAAAGGCAGTGATAATGGGGCTTTTGACTTGATTGAAGGGTGACAGAGGAGGTTGTTTTGAGGTCTATATCTCGCGCTTGGACACTCGAGCCTTCTGGCTCGCCACGACCACCACCACAACATGCACGACAAGCATAAGAACGAACGATGACCAGGATTGCGTACTGATTAGTGTCTACAGCACGTTCACAATCAAAAAGGTATTTCAACTCGTTCGGCCTTTCCCGGGCACCTGCTATGTCTACATGCAAACGTGCCATCCAAGCGTGGGCAATGCAGGACGACGAGGTGCCACGAGCAGCACGTGACGGCAGTCCTGCCAAGAATGTGTGACATGGGGGGAAACATGCCACCTAAACTTAGCCTCTAACTTTGTGTATCGTCCTGTTCGCCTCCCACCCCACCACAGATCCTGATCGAGCGCGCGCCCTCGTCTTGTCGCAGCCATGGCGGAGCAGGAGGCCAGCGCTGCGACAGGTGCCACTCTACCACCATATTCCCCTGCCCTGCTCCCAAGGCAATCCTTTCTCGACGCGTCCGTACACCCTGACCTGCTCTGGACGACATTGCACACGAGCATCATGCCCCCCGAGTACGTGCAGTGGGGCCTGGATCAAGCTCGAGCGGCTCCATACTCCGTCGACGCGGCCGGCTTCTTTTGTATGATGGCCGGTAAGGGGCAAGTGGACATTTGTCGCCAGCTGGTTGAGGAGTGTGGAGTGTGGCCGAATGTGCCATCGCCCAAAGACCCAGAGAAATTGCAGGCGTTGCATATAGCAGCTAGTGAGGGGAGGTTACAGATGGTCCGCTATTTGGTGTTGGAGTGCGGGCGGAAGCAGCAACCACAGCAGCAGCAACAAAAACAGCAGGAGCAGCAGCAGGAGGCCGAAGAACAAAAGGAGACGGACCAGGTAACCTTGAAGGCGAGAAAGAAGAAGAAGAAGCAGCAGCAGCAGCGGCGGAGGGTCAACGAGGAGCATGGGCAGGGTGGATGTTGTAGAGGGAATGGAGGTAATGAGTTGATTCCAGGCCAAAACGAAGGGGGTAGTAGAGTCGAGGAAATGAAGACATCGACAACCGAAAGCCATAAGAACACCACAAGCAGCAGCAGCAGCAGCAGCAGCAGCAGCAGCAGCAGCAGCAGTGGTAGTAGCAGTAGCAGCAGACAAGCGGCGGGGGAGAAAGAATCCTGCGACCACAGTGCTGGGTACGTTCCCAGTGGCAGCAGCGACGGGGATGAACACGGTCTCTCCCCCACCACCACCGCCACTGCGCCGTCCCGCCCAGGCTTAATTGACGTGGATGCTCCTTTGGGAGATGGACGAACCGCGCTCCACCTGGCTCTCAAGCAACAACACCAAGACGTGGCCCTCTTCTTAATCCGAGAGGGGGGGGCGTGCGTCAACGTGAAGGACGACAAGGGGAGGACTCCCCTCATGTGGGCCTGCTGCATGGGCTTGGTAGAGTGCGTCAAGGCCCTGGTGACGGAGGGAGGGGCGGACGTCGGGGCCCGGGACAAGGAAGGGAACGGCGTGGCAGCGATCGCCACCTCCGGGGGCAATGTGGAAGTGGTTCGATTTCTGGTCCAGGAAGGAGGAGGGAGGGAGGGAGGGAGGGTGGATGTTGAGGGCACGGAGCACAACAATGCAGGGGCGCGGTTATTGTACATAGCAGCGAGATATGGGCATGAGGCATTGGTCCGGTGGCTGGTGGAGGAGGGAAAGGCGGACATTCGGGGGCGTTCGACGGAGAGTGGAGTGATGGCCCACCATGCGGCCGCAGCCTACGGTCACTTGCCTGTGTTGCGGTTTTTGCTGCAGGAGGGAGGGAAGGAGGGAAGGGGGCTGAGAGAGGAGAGGGCAGCTGACGGATTAACGGCCTTGCACGTTGCGGCCGAGGAAGGGCACTTAGAAATAGTGAGGTGGTTGGTGGAGGAGGCGGGAGCAGACATGTATGTCAAGGACGAGTACGGGCGGCAGCCGAAGGAAAGCGCGCGAAGATGGGCCCATGAGCAGGTGGTGGTGTATTTGGAGAGGAGGGAGCGGAAGGTGTTGGAGAAGGTGAAGAAGAAAAGAAGGGGGGAGAGGGAGAGGGGGAGGCGGAATGGGGGAGAGGAAAGCATGCAGCCGTCATCGGTGGGGATGGACGAGGAGCAGGGGAAGGAGGGTGGGAAAGATGGAGGGGTTGGAGGCTCGCGAGATATTGGGGGGGAAAGAGGCAGGAGCAGCAGCAGCAGCAGAGAAGCAACAACTGGTGATGCAGCAGCGTGGGCAGGACGAGGAGGAGGAGAAATTAAAGGAAGAGGAGGAGACGTTAAAGTCGACGGCAGCGGTGATGCCAAGTACGACAAGAAGAAGGGCGGCAATAACAAGAAGGATGCTGCGGCAGCTGCTGCGACAACTGCTGGTGGTGCTGCTCTAGGTGTCGGTGATCCCGGCGCACCTCCCCCAGCCTATGCCAGCGAAGCCCATGTCCACGCTTTCCTTCACGCCCGCTTTGAGGCCATCATGCACCTCTGCAGGGGCGTGCTCTTTCTAGCCCCCCTCCCTACCTCCCTTCTCTACGGTACCTTCCACCAAAAAATGAGCTTCACATTGAGGCTTCTCAAGGCTGTGAAGGCACACTTGGACCCTCTTACCCTCAATCGCCTCCAGAATGAGCTCCGCGCTATCCTTCCTTGCCTCCCTCGGCTTTCCTCTGGCCAGGACTTGCTACATCCCTCCTCTGGCGATAGAGAGTCCCCCCTCGAACAAGGACCCAAATACCTTTCGCTTTCTTTTGCGATGCGTGCCGCGTTTCGGAAACGTGCAGCAGCGGCCGCAGCCGCATGCGAAACTACCCGAGGTCAGGTAGGCGGGGGATCGTCCCGATGTGGATTGTCACTGGCAGCGGTGGAAAAGATGTGCGCAGACGAGACCCGACGGGAGTTGGGAGATGCGATAAAGTGGATATTACTAGGGGAGGTGGAAATAGAGAAGGAGGGAATCAGATGGAAGCATGTACGAGATCCCCGTGACCCGGTGTGTTGGCGATTGAGCAAGTTTATGACAGACATGCACAAGCAAGAGACATCTCTAAAGAGTCTGTCGGCGGAAGCGTACATCTCTGCAGTGATTGGAGACATGCAGAAGGCGGTAGGAGAGGGGGGGGGGAGACCGGGGAGGGGGGGCGGGAGAGAGGAAGACGGGAAATATAGGAGGAGGGTGCAGGACGAAAACGAAATGGGGGGAGGGGGAAGGGGAGGGGCTGCTGGTGGAAAAAATGCCTTTACCACGGAGGAGAACGATACAGAGGAGAAGCAGAAGGAGCAGAAGTGGATCGGAGGACAGGAAAGAAGGCGGGAGAGAGCAATGGCCGTACTGGATGCCTTGTTGCGGCTCCAGCGAGATGTCCCTCGCTATCGTCAGTTTCTTTTTGACCTGTTGGTAAGTGAAGGTGAAGAAGAAGCATTGAGGGGGAGGGGAAGAGAGATGGTGGATGGAAGCGAAGACGGGGCGAGGCTGCAAGAAGCGCAAGAGCAGCAGGAGCAGCGGGAGGAGCAGCAGGAGCAGCAGCAGGAGCAGCGGGAGGGTCACCATTATCAGCAGCAGCAATTATCCATCCAGAAAATCGTGGGAAAAGCGGTTGCCTTGGCCTCGGAAAAAACGAAGAAGACGAAGGAGGAGGAGGAGCGCTTAGGATGGGAAGAGATTTTGCTGCAAAAGCAAGAGTCCTTGGCGGAGGAATTGGTATCTGCGGCCATAAAGGAGGGGATAGAGTATTTGTGGGCGGACCGAGTGTTACAAGTGCAAGAGTGCACCCTCCCCTTGCTCCCCGACCTCTCGGAGGATGAAGAGGGGAAGCTCCAGTGGGCACTCAGAGGGAAGTGGGCCGATGGCGATCTCGATGAATCGTGGGTCCCCCCGGTGTATAGGCGTGTGGCGGATGCTATTGTGGTGTTAAAGGGATGCAGGGCCCGAATTCGGAAGGGCAGGAGGGGGTTGGTGTCTCGCGCGTTGCAGGTGCTGATGGAGGGAGAGAGGGAGGAGGAGGTTTTTAGGAGCATTTTTGTCGATGCAGTGCAGGAGAAGGAAATGAGAATGAAAAAGGTAACGGCAGGCATGTCATTGAAAGGAGAGAAGGAAGACAACGTGGGAGCAAGGGAAGATGAGAAAGTGAAGGGGAGAGAGGCGATAGGAGAGGGAACGAAGACGCCGCCGCCCATATCCGCAAAGCCTTTGCATGAGGCTTGTGATGGTTTGGGGTATGCCCCTCTCCCTCTCTTGCCCCCGTGTCCCCACCAAGCCATTCAAATTCTTTTTCGGGCCAGCTATACCCCCGCCCAGGCTTTTATCGCCACTGAAGGCCTCCCACTCCTTCGCGCATTGCTCTTGAAAGGGGGATTGCCACCGGAAAGTGATGTGCGACAGGTCGTGTGGGCGCTGTTGGGAGAGGAGGAAGAAAAAGGAGGAGGAAGCGGGGCTATACGAAGGGAAGAAGGAGGTAAAAAGTACCAGAAGAAGCACAAGAAGAAGACTGCGTCAGCGGTGGTGCCTGTAGCGGTGACAACAGCAGCGGCAGCAGTATCACCATCCTCACCAGAAGTAGTAGAAACGGGAGGAGCAACTATGAACAGCACGACAGCGGCATCTGCATCATCCCCGACTGCTACTGCTGTGGCGGCGGCTACTGCTGCCGCCACCGCCACTGCCACCGAGCGGTGGGCGACAATCCAGGACAAGCTCTTGGCAATAACGCAGACCCCAAAGACTCGTCGGTTCTGGTCCTCGGGAGTGCATGGTCGCGTGTTAGGGACCCTGGGTATCATGAGGGTGTACGAGAGGGAGGCGTGGTGGCTGAGCGAACGGCAGGCCATACATTGGGTCCGGCAGGCGAATGAAGAGGTGGCGAGGGAGAAGGGGGAAATGAACGCGACGGGCGGAAGCCGCGTTTTTGGCCGGGAGGAGAGGGACCCAGATGGGCCTGATATCTCTGTTTTAGGCGCTGGTGCTCTCCTCACCCTCACTCGCGTCTGCTACCTCGCGGTAGCTCAGTGCAATGGCCCCCACGAACCCCCTTTCTCGTGTGGTGGTAGCGGCAATGGCAGCAGCAGCAGTAGCAGCGGTTGTAGCAGCGGCAGTAGTGGTGGTTGTAGCAGCAGCAGCAGCAGCAGTAGCAAGATTGCCAACCGTAGCTGCAGCAGTAAGAGCTGTAGCGGTAGCAGTAGCACCGGTAGCAGCAGCAGCAGAAGTAGTAGTGATAGTAGCAGTAGCAGTAGCAGCACCAGCACCAGCGACAACAACACTGTCAACCTCAGGCAGCCGTTTTTCGGACAGCCGTGGGAGAGCGTGGAGGAAGTAAGTGAACAGCTGTCCTTCGTGGAAAAGGTATTGCGGGCTCAGGCTATCGCGTTAAGGTCTCATCTTGTAGCATTAGGAGACGTTTCAGGGGCTGCAGGGCTGGCATTAGGCGCAGCAGCAGTGGTAGATTCAGCATCAGCTACGCAAAGGGGAGGTGGGGAGGAACTCGAAAGAGAGTGGATAGCGTTTGGAAGTGAAAGCGGAGGAGATGGGAAAGAGTCGAAGAAGAACAAAAAAGGGAAACAAAAGCAAAAGGAAAATGAGGATGAGCAGCAGCAGCAGCAGCAGCAGCAGCAGCAGCAGCAGCAGCAGCAACAAGAGGAGGATGAACAGAAGGCAGTGGATGCTGCCGTCAAGGCCGCGATGGAGGGAGCGACAGAGGAGGAGGACGAGGATGGTGGGACGGAGTGGGAAGGAATCGGAGAGATTCTCCGGTCTGTATGCGGCCCTAAGGATTCTGATCCCAAGAGTTGTGATTCTAAGGATTCTTGTTCTGAGGATTGTGATCCAAAACTAAGGACTGAGCGAGGTTTACTATCCGCCTGGATGTGGCTTGTGAACCTGTGGCTTTATCGAGAGCATGAGCGGGAGAATCTGGAAGCAAAGTCCAAACCGACGTCGATCTTGTGGGATATGCGAAAGACCATCAGGACACTCGAGATGGTGATGGTGGATGTTGAATGGCTTAGAATATGGCGGGAGATGGGGCAGGCCAAGGGTGAATTAAATGATGAGGAAGGAAGTCGGAATGAATGCGAAGGTAGGGAAATGGAGAAGGCAGAGAGAGAGGGCTGTGCGGTTTGGTGGGACGAAGGAAAGGCTCGTCGAAAGGTAGGGAGGCAAGTCCTGGATGTTTTCCGACGTGCTTTCATCTCAATTATGGACTCCGTTTGTGTGGGGTTGATGGATCGGGAGGATGCGAAAGACCGCGACGATAAGACGTATGCCGACCTTACGTTGCATGCATTGATGTACTTGAAGGGAGATTCCTCGAGTAAAAGGAAGTGGGAAAAGGAGAGAAAGAACGGAGGAATGGAAGAGAGAATCGCCAGGGCGATCACAGCGCGCAGGAAGTGGATCCTGATGCAGGAGTCACCTGACTACTTCCACGAGCTCTTTCTCTTTGCCGCTCTCAGGATGAAGAAATACTGTGATGTGCTTAAGGCACGCATTCCTGCTTCCTACCGCTCCTCCTCCTCCTCCCCCTGGTGGTGGCATATTTATCGGCTGGAAGCAATGCAAGAGGTCATGGAGAAATATAGCACCCATTTTCTGCCCCACGCTCTCCGGAAGGCCAAGGCCGTGGCTTGGGAGAAAGAGCTGAGGCGGCGGACAGGCGAACCAAATACTGTTGATGTAACTGCAGCAGCAGCAGCAACAACAACAACGACAGCAGCAGCAATTGTGACAGCAGCGGAAGAAGAAGAAGCGACAGCAGAGAGAGATGCAGCGGCGACAGTAGCAGCAGCCGCAACAGGAACAGCCGAAGATGTCGCATCAACAAGCGAAGAGGCATGCAGCGAGGAGATGGAGGCAGCTTCGGCAGAAAACGCTGCTGCTTCCATTCATCTGGCAGCTGTAGATCTGAGTGGGCGTGATGACGGAGAGGTTGAGGGAGAGGGCCTCTACGGCGAGCTCGCTTCTCCCCCTGCTGGGAGTGAAAGAAGGAAGGAGGAAGGTGGTGACGTGGAGGAAGAAAAAGAAGATGAAGAAGAGGAGGAGGACATGCCTTTCGACAAGGAGGACGGAGCCCCGGAGGATCTTATTTGTCCACTTTCGTTGTGTTTATTCGAGGACGTGGTGATGGCGATGGACGGCATCAGCTACTCCCGCCAATCGATTCAGTCGCACATCGATTTTTGCAAGGCAAAGGGGAGGCCCGTCACATCGCCCATGACGGGGGAGAAGATGGAGACACTGTTGGTGCCAAATGTGATGGCCAGGAGGATGGTGTTGGAATATATACAGGAGAAGAAGAATGAGTGGACCCGACGGAAACGAGGGGAAGGTGTGGGAAGACAGGAGTCCACAACAGGAGGAAAATTTATTGAGGCGGAGAAAATGAAGAAAGGTTTGTATAGCTAGCCCTGATTTGAGCAAGAGGATTCCTCAATCAAAGAAAAATAACTGTAATCAAAGCCCTTGACACGATGGAAGAGGGGCATGCGTGCGTGCGGGTTGGCGGGCGTGTAAGCTCCGGGTACCTTGTCTTGTTTTTTATGGACTGTTTTTTGAATTGGATGCCTTCTAGTATATTAAAACCTCGTCGTCTTCTTCGCTCGATTACATTGTTGCTTGTGAGTCTCAGGAATCCCTTTTCAGCTTTGATTCCAGCGTTTGATTGCGCTGCTCTCTTCTCTCTCTAGTCGTTGATTCGGGTTTGTTTTTTCCTCTTTATGTTTCGGAGCCAGTTTACAAATTCACAAAAAGAAATGAGCCGAAGCCCCTCTTCCCCCTACCCTCTACCTCAATGAAATCCACTACAAACAATCGTCCCTTCTTCTCCCTCCCTACTTCCTCTCCCGCCTTTCAATTGGATGAATGCAATGAGTCTTTTCTCTTTCCCCCTTCCCCACCTTTGCCAACCCTGCTGCTTCCCTCCCTCCCTCCTTCCCTCCCCTCTCTCTCTCTTCCTTCCCACTCTCTATTTCCAACCCTCTCTTTCCTCTCTCATTCTTTCTCTCTAGCACATCCCACCTGGAGGTAGGTCGAATTTAGGTTCTCCTTGCGCTGTCATCACCCCGAAGAAGTTTTCATAATCCGGATTCCCGCCCCATCGGTCATAGGCCGTATAGTAATACGAGTCGCTGCCCATGGAACACGCCCACCCGACCCAATCATGGAAGTACCTGGAGGAAGAAGGGGAGGGAGGGAGGGGATGGTCTGATTAGCATGTATTCAAGAGAATCAGAAAGGTAATTAAAAAATATCCTTGAGGATATGTTGAAGGGGATCAGGATGTATTCAAGAAGAGGATTAGAGCATGATGAGAGTCTCTGCTTCGAATGAAAATGAGAGAGAAGAATATAAGGGCGTGAGTGCCACGAACACAGACAGGGGAAAACAGGAAAACAAGACAACAGAAAGGGCAATTTTGGGGAAGGGGGGGTGGAGGGGGAGATAACATATTTCCTTTCATCTTTTTCTCGGTCCCGCCCTCCCTCTCTCCCTCCCTCTCTCCCTCCCTCCCTCCCACTACGTACTTGGCGGACATTTCCAGGCTTGGGTCATGCCCGGCAAAATTACGTTCCCCCCCCGTGGGCCATCCTGTCTCTGTCACCCGCACCTGAGGGGGGAAAGGGAGGGGGGGAGGGAGGGAATAGGGGCATTAAAAAACAAGTGGAGGGAGGAAGAGGATATGACGGGAGCGCAAAAACCAAGGAGGAGGAAGGGAGTAGGGAAAGGAAGGAGGAAAAGGGATAAGACGGGTGGATGGGCTTACCTTCCATTCCTGCCCGGGGAAACGGCCGGTAACGGCATTGAATTGACCTTTGCAATTCTCTGTGGAGGTAGTTATACGGGAAAAAGGGAAAGACAAGGCGCACATTATATATATATGTATATATATATGTGTGTATATATATATATATGTATATATATGTGTGTGGGTGTGGGGTGGGTGGGTGGGTGGGTGGGTGCAGATAAAAGAAATTTCTCTCATTCCGCTGTTTTTCGTACCAATGGGCTGGGTGGTGAGCTGCCAGGCCTCACCGTCGTTGTGGGGGGAGGAGAAAAACGGGTACAGATTGACGCCAATCACGTCGCAGTGCCCTGCTAGCCTGATGGCGATGAGGGAGGGAGGGAGGGAGGGAGGGAGGGAGGGGAGAAAAAAGGGAGGGAGGGAAGGAGAGAGCATAAGATAAAATTGAGGAGGCACATTGGTCACACTCTCCCCCTCCCTCCCTCCCTCCCTTACTTGTCTATTTCCGGTCCTGGGGAAACCCACTCGTTGATCCGTTGGGCCGTTCCGATCGGACATTTCACGCCCGCATTTCGCAGGTCTGGAGGGAGGGGAGGGAGAGAAAGGAGGAAAGGGAGGGTAATTAGAGGTGAAGACCAGAAGATGAATTACAAATGACACCCTCCCTCGCTCCCTCCTTACTCTTAATACGCTCGTCCGCGGTTGAAAAGGCCCACGGGAAGCAAATCCTACCTCCCTACCTCCCTCCCTCCCTCCCTCCCTCCCTCCCCCCATGCCTTACCCTGGATATGCCCGATCAACTCATCCGCCGTGAAGGGACCGACGGGCATCAAGTCCTCATTTCCCACGTAAATGGCGGCTATGCTGTCAGGGTTTGCGTGATAGGCACGGATGGCGGCAGCCTTCTCTTCTTCAGCTCGGCCGTTGGCTGTAGGGAAGGGAAAGGGGGGGGGGGCGGTAGGGTCGGAGGGAGGGAGAAAGGAGTGTCAGAAAGGGGCATTTGAAACAATCAGTCCAAGAGGATGAATGCAATTCGCTGAAAATCGGAGCCCAGGTAGTCAATAATATTGATGTCGCGTCAGCTTGAAACAGAAATACATCACCTCTTCCCCGTGCCACCTCGTTCGCTCCCTCCCTTCCTCCCTCCCTTCTTCCCTCACCAATCGAGACCCCCAAGGCTGCCTTCAATCCGGCTTTGGTAATGAAGGGCATCACTTCGGTCCCATAATACACAGCATAAAATGTGCGGACAAGGCGAAAATGATTCGAGATTCGGGCGAAGTCCTGACACAGGGAGGGCGGGAGGAAGGGAGGGAGGGAAGGGAGGGAGGGAGGGAGGGATTAAGGGATAAGCTAATGTGTTTACCCTTCTATCATTTGTGCTCTTGTTCTTACCTCTGCGAAGGCCCTTGCCACATCGCCGGGGAAAGCAGGACTGCGGTCATAATGGTTTGCAATTATTGTTATCGATGGTGAACTTTGATAAGGGGACAAAACGACAACTCAGCTCAAAAACAGGACACGGTATGGTATGAAATAAAAAAGTAAAGTAGAGGGATTGGGTGCGATGCCATTACCCCTTTTCCTTCCCCTTCTTCTTTTCCTCTTCACACTTACTTGTGCGCGGGATCGTAGCATACGCCCAATTTTCCGTCCGGCCCTGCATTAAAGCGCACTTCCGACTCTGTCATGGCCTGTATCGCATCCATCTCCACCACCCCTTCCTTTTCCCCTCCCCTTCCGCCTCCCTCTGATCCTTGCCCCAGAGATGAGAATAGGAAGAGTGACCCGAGGATAAGAAGGGCAAGGGCGGCGAGAGACGCGAGGAGGACGCGGCGTGGCCGGTTTTGCATCACTGTCATTCAAAGGATAATGGGAAGGCGTGTGTGAATGGTGCCAAAAAATACACCATAAGTCCTTCAATCAGTTAACCCATCAAAAAGTCCACGTCCCTCTCCCCTATTCTTTCATGTCATGACTTACTTCCCTCCAATTCCATCTCGAGCGTGCTGCTGCTGCCGGACGTCACGTGCTGTCCATGCGTAGCCCCCACTCCCACCACCACGAGCGGGGTGTCCTCCGAGTTCTGGTAAGAGACCGACGTAGAGTCCAAGGCCTGTGGAAAGGCGGGACTACTATTACCCTTAGCCCTTGCCATGCCTCTGTTATTGTGTGTTTGTGCGGTTGTGGAAGCCGGTCGTGTGGAAAGAGGGCTGTTCGATGGGGGGTGGGGGTTGGCTTGGCCAAGCTTAATCGCCAAACGATCTCGTGCTTGTCGGCGAGCTTGGGTATGAGACGGGCGTGGTAATGCCCGAAGGGAAAACGCAAGGCCAACATGTATACATCAAGGTGTGATGCACAAGAATCACAGAGAGCGGGTCGTAGAGTCTCAAAACAGTGCATTTGGCCCAACCCGTACGCGTGATATGCGCCATCGTTACCGTGTGGGACATGATCTGGGTGCTGCCGCGTCGAAACCCGCCTGCTACTCCGACGACGACCGCAAGTGGATGTGTGCATTTACGCCCCTTGCTTTCCTTCTTTTGCTTTGTCTGTGGATGTGTGTGCTTGTTACGCACAGGATAGGCTTGGATGGATCTTATGGAGCTGGCGTGCTCTTTCATAAGGCACTTTTTAAGCTCGCCATGAGGATGTCCTTTCCCCTAATGTCCTACACCACTTTGTTCCTTGTCCGACGACAATAATATTCTAAGGGCACACGACCACGGCAGAAGCACAATGCATGGCATGACTTAAATTATAAGTAATGCTTAAGATATTGTTTGTCAATCTCCCTTCCCTGTCATCTCTGTATCGTCAATGCCGTGTGATACGGGCACTCCTTCGAGCTCGACTTGGCCCCCCAGCTCCCCCACTCCTTCGAGCCTCCCCACCTCACTTAAACCTTCCAAAAAAATGTCCCGACAGATCCACTGACAAGCGACAGACTATTCACCGACTCTCTCAATCATGGCCCCGATTGAATGTGGAAATCCCCGCCGTGTCCCGATTTGCATCCTCGGCGCCGGCCCACAGGCCTTGGCCCTCGCTGCGGCCTTGCTCGACTCCCAGCCCTTCTCTCTCGACGATGATGCTGCTCTGACCGCCAACACACGCGTCCGACACCTGGCCAACCAACAAGGGCCTGTGTGCAAACCTGCAGATATTATGATCGTCGATCAAGCCGGGAAGTGGCTAAATGGATGGAGTCAAGCCTTTGCTTTATTCGAGATCCCCACCTTGCGTTCGCCCATGCTGGCCCATCCCGATCCTCGCACCGAGCTGGCATTGTTCGAAGCCGCTTGTGCCGACAACAAAGAATGCAAGCGGACAATTTGTCGCAGCGGCGAGCCTTCTACAGATGTGGACCTGACCGAATGGAACGCTCAAATCTTGCGGAAGGGGAAGAAGACTACTGCCAGCAGCAGCAGCAACGGCAATAAAAAACGCAGCAGCAAAATTAAGAGCATATGTACCAACCATATTAAGCCTTTTCTCGAAGATCGGGAGTTTCTCTACGCCCGTCCGTCAACCACAGCCTTTGCGCGGCTCTGCCATGGGTTGGTGAATCGATACAACCTTGGAGACAAGGTGGTCGCAGCTTCAGCAATATCCCTGACTCGTGCGCAAGACGAGAGCAATGACGTGATCATAAAGCTGTCAGACGGGCAAATCATGCGAGCAGGACGTGTAATCTGTTGCATGGGCCCAAATGGTCGGCCCCGGATTCCGGAGTGGGCATTGCCTTATCATGGATTGAAGCGCATCGCTGTGATCGAGCGGACAGAGAAGGAGGGGCAAGAGCCGATAGAGGAGACGAAAGAGGTCCAAGAGAATGTGGAGTCGAGGAAGGATATAGTGCAGAGCGTGGCTAAAGGAAACGATGAAACAACCATGCCATCTGTGCGGAAAACCCAGTCGTCCGTTGTCATCCCGACTATTCTGCACTCCAATGAACTCCTCGGCCTAGGCCTGAAATCGCCGGTATCCCTCTATCGGGGCCAACATGTGCTCGTTGTCGGAGGCGGTTTGACGTCTGCCCACCTGGTGCTCTCTGCACACCGGCACGGCGCGGCCTCTGTTACCCTGCTGACACGTCGTCAAGTCCGCGTCCAGGAATTTTGTGTGGACCTGGCCTGGGTCGGTCGGGCGCGGCATTTGCTGTTATCTGACTACCGGGGGCAACCTGTGGAAGAACGCGTCCGTACCCTTCGGACTGCGCGTCCGGGAGGGTCCATTAGTCCGGTCATTATGAAGGAGCTGAGGACATTGATGGAGCGAGCAGGAGGCAAGGTTGTCATGTACGAGGAGGCGGAGGTCACCGGCATTTTGCCGTTGGCGTTTTCATCCTCTTCGACTTGTTTGCCTTCGTCCTTTTGCGTCACCCTCAGCACGGGCGTCGTCCTTCCCAGGGTAGACCGTCTGTTGCTTGCCACCGGCAGTGCCGTCGATGTAACGAAAGATCCCTTGCTCTCCCCCTTGCTGATCCCTCAAGTGAACGACCAGATAGCAGAAAAAATGGCAATCCCAACCCCGACTCCGACCACCTGCCAAGGCTTTCCCGTTGTCGGACCGTCCTTGCGCTTGAATTTGCTAGGGGCAGACAAAGAGATGAAGGTCCACGTGATGGGGCCCTATGCTGCGTTACAGGTGGGACCTGATGCGGCGAACTTGACAGGAGCAATGACGGCGTCTCGGCTCTTGGCAGACGTGATACGAGCAGAGAGAAGGGAGGAGGAGGAAACGGAAGACGGGCAGGTGGGGAAGAAGAAGGAAGCAACGAGAAACATCCACGCGTTTAATAATCCATTTGATGTCCTGTGCGAGGACGAGGACGAGGACAAGGACAAGGAGGAGGAGAATTAAGGAGACAGAGTTATAAATGAGGACGACGAGGTACAGAGGGCACGATGAAAGCAGCTTTGGGGCGCTAACGCGAGAGATTGGAAGAGACTGATGGTAGAAGAGGACGATATATCGAAAGTAGCTACACATGAGACACGGCACGAGAATATTGAAAGAGAAAGAGAAGAAAAGGAATAGATAAATAGCGACAAAGCGCGTAGCCAGGTATCCTTACTATTTCTCTATCTCCATATATTAATTTCTTTTTGTTCGGCCTCTTCAAGCAGCAGTCTTTTTACAAGTCTTATTTTTTAACCCCCCTCCCTGACCCTCCCTCCCTCCCTTCCTTTCTCCATCCCTCCCACATGACTCTCACCCTCCTACTTCCACCCTTCCTCCCCTCCATTTCCCTCACTCACTCCTTCAAAATCAAGGCTGGGCGCTCTTCGATGATCTTCATCACCAGCTCGGCAAACAAGCCATTGACCCAGGAGAACCATGGACGGGTGTACACGGTCACGTCGTCCTTCCAGAAGGCCTGCAAAATGGAAGGAGGGAGGGAGGGAAATCGGTGAATGAAGTCCTTCAAACATAGTGGATCCATGGCAAGAAGCGCACATGCATTCTCCCTCCCTTTTTCCTTCCTTCCCTCCCCCCTTTACCTCATGCACAAAGCCAGTGCCTGCACTCGACCTCATCAGCATCTCCAACACCTCCATCACCTCCTTCCCCCCCTCCTTCCCTCCCTCCGCCGTTAATCCCCTCACGATCAACCCCATGGGCCAGATCCATCCTGCTCCCAAATGCGCCCCTCCCTCCCCCCCGCCTTCCCTCCCGACGTAATAGTACGAATTGCGCGAAGAGAGGGCGAATGCCCGTGTCCTCTGATAGAGAGGGAGGGAGGGAGGGCAGTAACCGAGGTAGGGGAGAGAGAGAAGGGAAGGGATCCCAGCGTCATCTCCCAGGAAGGATGATCCAAAGCCATCGACCTGCGGAGGGAGGGAAGGAGGGAGAGAGGGAAGGAAGGGGGTGAGAATAGCCATGTTGACGACTACATGCATCAGATGCGAGCATCCGTATCCCTCCCTCCCGCCCTCCCACCCTCCCTCCTTCCTTCTTTCTCACCTCATACGCATAAATCGATTCCACGTCACCCATCGGACAGCCCCCTCCTACTCCTCCTCCTCCTCCTCCTCCTCTTCCCTCATCACCACTCCCTTCCTCCTCCTCCTCCTCCTCCACCACATCCACATTCCCCTTACTCCCTCCCTTCCTCCTCTTCACCCATATCACCCCCTCCTCTTCCACTGCCGTCCCGATCTCCTCCCCCATGGCCATACACCGTCTCCCCAGCCCCTCCCTCTCTCCCTCCCTCCCTCCCTCCCACCCTCCGCCCAAGATCATTCTTCCCACTCCTTTCAGCTCCATGGACACCATAGCATTACTGGGGACATGGAAGGGAAGGAGGGAGGCATCGTCCGAGGGACGGAAAGGCGATTTAACCAGCCCACACCGTTGGGCCACCCCTCCCTCCCCCCTTCCCCCCCACAGAGTCTCGCTCCCTACGGTAGTGGTCCGTCGAAAGGTGTAAGGAGGGGAGGAGGAGGAGGAGGAGGAAAAGGCGAGGGGGGGCGTGTCCGAGGGAGGGTGGGAGGGAGGGAAGGAGGGAGGGAGGGAGGGAAGCTCTTCCACGGTGCCTGCCTGCTGATCTTGCAGAGTGTCAAGGACGAGGGAGACAGCCCGCAGCCACAGAGACTCCCCCCCTACCTCCCTCCCTCTCTCTATCTGCTCCTCGTCCCCCTCCTTCAGTTTCTTCTTTCCCTCCTCCCCCTCATCTTTCCCCTTCACCTCTCCCTTCTTCTCTTCCACCACAGACGAGGAGGAGGAGGAGGAGGAGGAGGAAGGTGTTGAAGAAGAACTATGGGCAGAAGCATCAGGAACAGAAGCAGCAGCAGCAGGAGTAGAAGCAGCAGCAGGAGCAGGGCCGGCGTAGAGGAAGCAGGAAATGTCTCCCGTCTCCTGGTAATAAATGCGCGAAAGACGAAGGAAGGCGGCCAGAGAATCCAGCTCGTATTTCCCCTCCCACACACCAGCATTCATAGGAGGATGCACTTGATCGCCCTGGTGGCCTTGGGTGGGGTCACTGGAAGGAGGGAGGGAGGGAGGGAGGGAAGGAGGGAAGGAAGGAGGGAGGGAGGGAGGGAGGGAGGGTGACGCGACGAAGGGCGGGTGGGAGGGAGGGAGGAAGGGAGGAAGGGGGGAGGTACCTGTCATTGAAGTTAAAGGCATTGGCGTACGGATGGACGTGAACAAGGGAGTAGGCTTGACGGTTGATCAAGCCACAAATCTGGAGGGAGAAGGGAGGGAGGGAGGGAGGGAAATAGGGTGGGTGTGGCATCCAGGATTGATTTATTCTTCTTCACAGGCGGGTCGGGCTTGGTACGTCATGGAAGGTGTCACATTGCATCCACATAACAGACCCCCCTCCTTCCCTTCCTCCCTCCTTTCCTTTCTCCCTCCCTACCATCTTCTTCAATGCCGGGTCCTGCTTGGTAAACTTCATGTAGGGCATGACCTGAAAAGCGCTATCTCGCATCCACATGGCGGGGATGTCACCGGTTATGATGAATGTGTCCGTGTCATTGGTGTGGAAGACCGTCGTGTCGAGGGTGTTGGGCACTGCGGGTGGGAAGGGGGCGAGGGGGGACAGGGGGGTAGGGGGAGGCTCCATTATTATCGTCCTCATTACCTGTCGTACTCTCCCGGTTCGCGTTCCCTCCCCTCCTCTATTCCCCATTCCATCCCCCCTATCCCCCTCCCTGTACATCTTTCCTCCCATCCACGTACAACAATTGGAGAAGAGCACAGCCAGGTCCGGGTCTTTGAATCGCGGAAAGAGGCTCTGCAAATACTCGTCTATTACGGTACTTCTAAACTTGCGATTTTCGGGAGGGGGGCGTTGCAGGGTCAAATTCTAATGTTTTGAGAGAAAGGGGAGAGAAAGGGGAGAGAAAGGGCGGAGGGTGTGCGTGAGAAGGACGGGTGTGATGGAGAGGTGGGAGAGGAGAACAAGACGCACCTGACCCAGACCGGCGGCAGAAGGGAAAAGAAGGCAAAGGATTACGGGAAGCACGATACCACGTTGTCTTCGTAGTCTTCCGACGGCAATTCCTTCTACCCCTCCTCGTCGAGGCATTTTGGTTTCTGTTTCGTGGTGCGTAAGGGCATTGGTGTTGTCAAGGCATGAGGGCAGAGGAGCTGAAGAGGTTTCGGCGAGCCTCAACAACAACAACAGGGAAATGGGTGCAGGCACACGCCCATGCGCCAAGTGCCATGCTGCAGTCATCACGTCAACAGGCCGCTTTGCCCATGTACGAGTGCTGTGTGCTGCTTGGTGGAGGGATCCAGCCTGAGGATAACCTCCCTCCCCCCATAATACCCCGCGCCACAACACAAAACAGAACAAAGCAGCCTTGCCCTCCCTAACTCCTTGTCCTTTCACAACCGTAATATTGCCTTTCACCCAGTGGGCAGCGTCTGCAAGGCGCCTTACGTGTCCTCGTTGTGCTTGGAAGCAACCCCGAGAGAGGGGTTGGGCATCCCATGGTTGTCGGTCCCTCAGCCGCCGGACACTCACGTTCCCTCGTCTGCCCTCTTTCCCCATCCTACCCCCCACACGCACAACCTCAAGCAATTTCCACCCAACGTGAAAAAGCCTTATGCCTGCCTTTTTACGCCCGCCCCGCCACACGCACGACATGAAGAAGGGTATGCGGCCGAGGTCGACAGCTAAACCTGGCGGCATTACTTCCTCCTCTTTCCCACTATCTCCCAGCCTCTCCGTTTCCCCCTTGACACATCTCCTTTCGTGCAGACAAGAGATACAGTTCTATATCATCTATGGCGAATAATTTCGAACTTATATCGTCGCATCGCACCTTACTCCTTCCCTTCTTTTCTCTCTCCCTCCCTCCCTCCCTCCCTCCCTCCCTCCTCCCTCATCAGGTACTGGCAGGAAAGCCCCTTCTCTCTCTCACGACTCCAGCGCCGTCGTCCGTCGGGCGCAACGCAAACATGAGACACACGTCTTCTTGAAGGAGAAAGAGATGATGCTGAAACCTTTAAATCCTTCTGCTTTGCTCCGAGGAGGAGGGCCGGGGAATGGAAGGGGGGGGGGGAAGGGGTCGGAAGAGTTGAGGGCATTGTTGCTGTGGTGGGCGATGGTGACGAACGCGGGAAAATAAGCAAGAGGGGGAGGAGGGAGGATGAAAGGAATTGAGGGGGACATGGACATGTGGTGGCGTTTTGCGTCGAGAAGTAGGGGAAGGGAGAAGTCAGGAAGCAGGGAGGGAAGGAGGGAGGGAGGGAATGGAAGGGAGGGAAAATCAAAAGACGATGAGCGCAATCAAAATTACCACTTTGTATGCATATCCAGGTGTATGCAAGGAATTTCTGTGTAAAAAAAGAGTGACCAAGACCGGAAAAGACGAAAAGGCGGAGGAGGAGGAGGAGGAGGACAAGGAGGAGGATCAGGAGCAGCAACGACGAACCAAGACAGCAATAAAAGTGAGGGGAAGCAGCAAGAGCTACATCCAGCTTGGGCTTTGGACATGTGCGTGTGTGTATATGTGTGTCAATGGGGGTGTGTATGGGGATATCTTTGTTATGTGTGCATATGGCGAGACAAACACGAAGAAAAAGAAGGAGGACGAGAAAAACGATAAGGAGGAAATGGCGCGAAAGGAGAAAAAGGAGAACGAGCTCCTCTCCTCCTCCTTATTCTTTCTTAATCCTACAGAATTCAACTACCTACCCAGCCTTTCCAACCCTCCCTCCCTCCCTCCCTCCCTCCCACTTTATATCGTCACCTTCTCCACCCCCTTGATCAAGTCCTCCACCCCTCCCTCATCCTCCCCTTCCTCCTCCTCCTCACTCTCCTCCTCGTCCTCCTCGTCCTCTTCCTCCTCCTCCTCCCCTTCCTCATCCTCCTCCATCGGCCCTAGCATAATGCCCAATCCCTCCCTTTCCAACAACGCCCTTATCTGCTCCCTCCCTTCTTCCCCCACCTGATTCCCCTCCATCTCCACCCTCGTCATCCTCTTCCTGCCCTCCCCCCTTCCCTTCCACCCTCCCTCCCTCTCCACCAGCGCCCTCACCACGGCCACGGCTCCCGTCCGTCCCACCTCGTTATAATTCAAATTCAAATACAGTAACGCCCCACAACGCCTCAATCCTCCCTTCCCCCCTCCCTCCGCCAGTGCCTTCGCTCCCGCACTCCCCAATTCGTTCTCCTCCAGATATAAATGCGTTAACCCCCCTTTTCCTTCCTCCCTCCCTCCCCACCTCGCCACTGCCCTCCCCAGAGCCTTGCCGCAAGACCTCGTCATCTCATTCCCCGACAGGTCCAGTCGCTTAACGGCTCGGCATTTCCCACTCACGCTCTTCAGTACCGCCTTCACCCCTGTGTCCTCCAACCCACAATCCCTTAAATTCAACCACTCGAGACCTTGCTGTGCTCCTAGAGCCTCGGCCAGCTTCCCGGCCACAGACAACCCTCCCTCCTTCCCGCCCTCCTCCCCCCCTCCAAAAAAGTTATCCGCCAAGTCGACCTTCTTCAATCCCGTCAACCTCCCCCCTCCCTCCTTCCCTCCTCCCCCCCCTCCTTCGGCTCCTCCCTTTCCCGTCGCTTCCTCCCACAGCGTGTTGATAAACGCCGCGCTCCCCTTCCTCCCCGCCCGCGTCCCCGAGAACCGCAAGTCCTCCAGTAAAGGGCAGTGAGGCAAAAGGGAAGCAAACGCCACCGCACCCTCATCCCCGGACATGTTATTGTAAAAATGCAGCACACGAAGGAGGGTGGGAGTGCGGTACATCAGGAGGGAGGCGACGGTGGCTGTGGCCGTGGCACTGAGGCCGTTATTGCAGACGAAGAAGGACTGTAGGAGGGGTTGGGCAGTGAGGAGGGAGGAGCAGGCAATCAATCCCTTCTCGCCCAGGGCGTTGTCGCTGAGATTGATGCTGATGAGGGGCTGGTGGGCAAGGGAGGACGAGACTAAGAGGAGGGAGGAGGGAGGGAGGGAGGGAGGGAGGAAGGGAGGTAGGTAGGTAGGTAGATAGAGGGGCGATGAGTGGATGGATGGAAGGTGGATGCTCCATCGCACGTGACATGAGGCACAAAGAAAAAAAAGCACCTGCGCATTAAACTAATGGCATCAATTTGCTTAGCTACTGCATGCTATGCGCCGCATTTTCTGCCATCATAAATGCAGCAGAAATAATTACATCATCATAGACATCCCCTTCCCTCCCTCCGTCCCTCCTTCCCTACTTCCCTCCTTCCCTCCATTCCTTGTAAACTTACCAATCTCGAGGACCCTCAACGCTTCATCCTCGTGTTTTCCAGCAATGATGTCTGAGATATCAGCATGCTCGATTTCCTCCCCTAAGTTTCTTAAAGCATCGGCTACCACTTTGGCCGCTTCCTCAGACAAGGACTTGTTAGAAAGCTGCACGCGTTTACAGCCTCCCTTCTTTCCTCCGTTCCCTCCATTTTCCTCATTTTTCGTTTCTATCACCGCCGCTGCGTCTGCAGCTTTTGCAAGGTCCAATCTGAGCTGGTCGAGGGACTCGGCCACGAGCGCAGCGGCACGGGCGGCGTCGACATTCTCACGGGCTCCGCGGAGGACGAAGGAAGGGTTTCGGGCTAGGAAAAGTCGGTGGGCTTCTTCGTCTTCATGGTCCGGGGTGAAGGTGGAGGCCATTTTTCGCTTGGGCCGCCCGTGTGCGCTTTGCCTGTCTGTGAGAGTAGATGGGGTGAAGTGGTGGCGTGAGGCCTCGCGATTTGGAAGAAACTTCAGGTGGGGAGGTGGAAGCGATGGTCGAGTATGGCGGTCATGAGGGAAAGCTGCCTCCACATTTCCGATATGCAGCTCATGCGGATGAAAAGATCGGGCACGGCAATGGACGAGTGCATCCCGTGCTCGACACACACGCTCTTGAATGGCGACGAGGACATGGGTGCCAAGGACGCTGCTTCATCGCCGTTGCACGCTGCTTGCTTGCTGATCATGCATGCATGAGGGTGCTGCTTGCTTGCCACCCCTGGAACTGAAGCACAAAGCCACACAGACTCACACATACACACACACCATACACCTACAAGCACTGCGTCGTACCCTGTTCAAAGGGTTCCAGGTAGAATTTCCAAGCAGGCGCAATTTAATCTCTAGAGGCAAAGCAACCTACCACGGATCGCAGCCATATCACCCTCATCGTCGTCCATATTTGCTGCCCCTTCGCACCGACTCATTCCTGCGTCCCCCTCTACACAAGCCTTCAAGCCAGCCGAAGCACAAGCCATGGGAGTACGGCCCCTCTTTCGCGTCGCCAAGGCCCAGTCCACCCACCTCTTTCGTTTCATCACCCAAGTCGACGTCAGGTGTGAATCAGAACCCTTCCCCATCCGTCTTGTTTTTCCTTCTTCTCTCCGCTGCAGTGTGTCTCTATGTGTGTCCCTTGCCTCTGGCCCATCCTATGGCTCCTTGCGTCGGGCTCTTACTTGCTCCCCGTGTTGTCATGTTGAGAGAATCCTCCCCACTGTGCTCACCTCTCCCTCCCTCCATCCTTCCCCGCAGCCTCAACCCTTGGTCAGAGCATCGCCTCTCAAGCACGCGTGAATTCTGGCGCGCAATTTCCGTACCACGCTTTCGAAAAGCCAATCCCAAGTGTGTGATCAACGTGGAGACACACAACAGGAAGGCGGCCCCAACAGTAGCGATCAAGTGAGGAAGGAGGGAAAAAGGGAGGGAGGGAAAATGGGAACATGGGAAAAATCAAATTGGACAGCAGGAAGGGCTTTAGGATTTTAATAATTTGGTGACATGCACCGGAAGTGTGATTTTTTAATACTTGGATGCGTGCGTGGAACCACCTCTATCACCAATCCCTTTTAACTCACACCCCTACCTCTCTCCCTCCCTCCCCACCCTCCCCCCTCAGGTACCTTGATGGGAGCACTCAGGTCTTCGAACCAGAGCACTTGGACGTGGTGGAGATGATGAGCGACATGCACCAACACGCCCACATCATTAATGCGAAGTACGAAGACGAAGGAAAGGAGCTCGATGCTTAAAGAAAGAAACAATTTTGCTGGGTCCAGCTTATTTGTTTCGCGATTCTTACGAATCCTGTTTCTTTTAACGCCACGGGATTTTATTACTCAGTAGTATACCTCCATTGGCATCTGTCTTCCTTCTGCACCAAGCGACTGATTTTACATATAGGTGCTGCCTTTACGCGAGCCAGTCCATGACAATAGATAAATGAGCCTTGCACAAAACGCACCTCTTTATTTAAGCATCCTTGCTTGGTTTAAAAGCATGCACACACTTACACGCAGAAAAGATTACTCTGAAGACGAATGTACGTGCCTTCGTGGCCCATGATACTGTACGCAGAGCTTGTCAAACCATCGGTCGAACAAATCCCGTCGCTAGAAGACGCATCAGACGTACCACAATTCATCCTGAAAATATCTCTCACATCTTGAGTAAAATTTCAACAAAACAAGCATTACTTGCAACAAAAGGTCTTGTATTCAGCGAACTATTGAAGACCCGCTCCGCCCCTCTTCCCTCATCCTGCTCGCCTTGCAGAGGAGGCGTTCTGAGCACGTCCTTGCAAGATATTTCTTCACAATAATAACATCTTACTGAGAAAGCTGTCTAAGGTGTTTCCCACATCGCCACCGCCAGACATGCACGCATTGAATTATTTGCTTCGTGTCTTGGTACTTGGTTTAATTTGTGGCACAGTTTTAAGTCTTTGGGATCCACCAGGGAGGCTAGCAGCAGGGATCAAGCAACCGACTTTTGATGGGCCACAGAGCTTGTTACGAAGGACCGGCCCACACTCATCCATCCCGCACATCGCCCCTTGCAGTCTCATGCCTTGGGCGTCGCCTGCCAAACTTTCAGGCAGTTTTTTTGCACATGTCTATCTTTCTTGTGTCTCCTGGTCATTGAAGCGGATCGGAGGGCGGCCCTGTGTCGCGGCACACGCTGGTGAAGTGGGAGAAAAGAAGGGCATGGCCATGCGAATGCTAGCATGCACCACACGTCAGGATCCAACCCCTTGTGTCCCCTCCCTCGGGCTGTGCGCCCACCAACCCAAGCTCACCTACCCAAACATATCTATTCTACTTACAGCTTTGGTGGTTTGGTGCGTCCGCTGCACCTGCCTTTGCCAAACAACACTCAAGCAGAAGAGCAACAAAGGGGGAAGAGTCGAAAGAAAAAAGAAGTGATGCCCGTCGCCGCTGTGAATGGCACTGGCTCCGCCCCCGGCGGAGGGGGGGGAGGAGAAATGGTACGTAACTTTTGGGCATCCTATGTGTATATCGCATGTGGCCTGGGGGATTGGGATTGCTGGATGCGTTGCCTGAGTGTTGTGACCGGCCCAGACAAGCATGGCCCGCCCGGCAAGCGCAGAAAAAATCTTTTCCCCCCCTCATGGCCTCTTCACCGATGCCCGCAAGCCTAACGATGCCTTTGCGCCCACCAACCCACACTACATCTTCCCACCACATTTATGCATGTGTTTGAGTGCCCCCTGTGGTTGTCACCGTGTCCAGGACCGCGGGAAAAAAATATTCATCCCTGCCCATATATTCACTTACTGCTCCCTTCCTCCCTCCCTCCCTCCCACTGCGCACAACCACACTGACCACCGACCAGTACTATACACTCACCTATATTTATTATTACACAACAAGCACGACAAGTAACTATTCCTTATTTTTACCTGTCGGCCTCACTTCGCTTTCTCTTCTCTACCTCACCTTCAACACCTCTACCTCCCTCCATCCCTCCCTCCTTTCCATTCTTCCCACAGGACCCCGAACTCGCTCATGCTGAGGAGACGCTGCTGATGATGAAGAAGGCTCCAGCCGCTGCCGCTGCTGCGGGCGCCGCCGGTCGGAAAGGTGCTTTTCACATTCCTCCCATGACGCCCACCGGGGCTGCGTTTCAAGGACGTCGGGGAGGAGCAGGGGGGGGAGTGGTGAGCAGTCGGACGGGACGGAAGCCACGAGCGGCATCTGCAGGAGTTGCAGGTGCGACAGCTGCTGTTGCTGCTGCAAATGCTGCTGCTGGTCTGACGGGAGAAAGGCGAGGAGGAGGAGGAGGAGGAGGAGGAGGAGGGGGGATAGGAGGAGGAGGGAAGCGGAAGCGCAATGCGACGCCGTCCGACTTGTGCCAGCGGTGTCAGATGGAGGGGCTGCAGCGGGGGATCACGCACTGGCATAAAGATGCGAGTCGAAGCACGGGTGGGATTTGCAAGGAGCATGCCTTTGAGGTAGGTCTCTCTCGTTTTGGTTCGGAACTTCGTCTCTTCCTCCCTCCCTCCCTCCCTCTTTCCTTCACTCCCTCCCTCCACCCCTCTTTCAGTTTAATTGCCTCCTGTCGCATACACGATGGGCGGGGCTGCGAAAGCTGCTGGAGCATCCTGCGTTATGCCACGCATGGTTCCTCAGGAGAGCCAAAAACTGACTCTCTCCCTCCCTCCCTCCCTCCCTCCCTCCCTCCCTCCAGCTGCACAACGCGGACCCCCGTTCATTCGCCTCCTCTTACCGCATGCGTCACGGTCGGGCCTGCGAGCGCTGCGGCATTTTGCGGCGGGCCACGCATGGTTATCTCGGTGAGGGGGTCTCGCGGTTTTGCGGCGAGTGTGCAGGGACAGCTCGAGGGTGCATCGATTTGAATAATTTTAAATGCAAACTTCAAGGGTGTAACCGTATGGCCCGTTTCATTGGGGAGGAACCGCAAATTTTTGGGGGGGGAGGAAGCAGCGGAGGAGGGCAGGGAGGAAGGGGGGGAGGGCCGGGTCGACTGGTGTTCCGTTGCTGGGCCCATAAACAGCCCGAGATGAAGGAGGCAGGGGAAGGGTGGAAGGAGTTCTATCGACTTTTTTGCCTGAGGACGGGAGCCACGGGCGTGGTGCCTGTACCTCCCATTCCTCCCCCTCCTCCAAGTCCGTCGGTCCACGCAGCAGCGGTTGCAGTGGGGGGAGGGGGGGTTTCGCTGGGCTTGCCTCTTGCTTCTCCCCTCCTCCCTATGTCAGGAGCGTTTTTAGGGGCCGGGGGGAACGCCGAGGGTACCATTGTAAACATGAACGGAGGCGGATTTGGAGGAGGAGATGGGGGAGGAGGAGGGGGAGGGGAAGGAGGAGGGCGAGGGGGAGCGTTTCCGCCGGGGGGTCTCCCGGGACCGAGGGTTGATGAAGGGGAGAGTGGTGGGGAGGAGGAGGAGGAGGAGGAGGAAGGGAGGAGGGGGGAAGAAGGGGGGGAGGGAGGGAGGGGGGGAGGGGGGGAGGGGGAAGAGGAG
>Ga0160419_100324_pt1 | contig 32104 bp, 35 predicted proteins | sample CelAP2metagpilot_2_FD_108196 | JGI IMG/M metagenome (GOLD analysis project Ga0160419, IMG submission 108196) | Phycosphere-associated microbial communities from Cellana algal ponds in Kailua-Kona, Hawaii, USA - Cellana AP2-4-25 metagenome pilot ... | reverse complement strand
TTTTTTTTTTTTTTTTTTTTTTTTTTTTTTTTTTTTAAAATAATTTTAGAGCGAATGAAGACAACCGCAAAGATGTGAAAGCAGGGGCAGCAGCAGCAACAACAGCAGCAGCAGCAGCAACCACTACCATGAACACCACAAAAAAAAAGATACAGCATAAAATCGATGATCGACCAAGCCAACAGACAAAGAGAAAAGTGCCTTCATCAATGAATCTTTTTTCGATGATATCTTTCGAACTTTAACTTCTATTTACTCATTTTTATTCCCTCCTTACGCCATGTTCTTCGTCATGTCGTCTTTGCACTCCCTCCCCTCCTATCTCCGTTGTGGTCGCTGCCGCGTCTGGGCCATTAGTAACCATTTCTTCCTTCCTCCCTCCCTTGCCTGCTTTAAAATACCTCTCATCAGAGGTCAAGTGGAAGGGGGGGGAAACATGGACAGCTACATGCTCTCCATCTGAAATTGCTCCTGTTGCGGCTTCTGGTGTTAAGGTTGCCATGGATGTGGAAGGCGGTGGAGGTAGTGATGCCCCGGGTTGGGAGGATCCTCCATTGCTGTTGCTATTGCTGTTGATATGGCTGCTGCCGCCGCGTCCTCCCCCAATCGGCCTAGTCGCTGCTGTGTTCCCCGTCCCTACACTAGCAGACGCAACAGCAGCTCCAGAAGGTCGAGTCGTGGCGGGAGGAATGACCCTCTGCCGCAAGATCCAGTCATACGTTCCAAGCCCTTTACTTTGCAGGTACCCATGGAAGATACACAGGGAGGCGAAGGAAACGAAGGCCAGAGCAGCCGCAACGGTGTGAACGATCATAAAGGCTTTGAAAGTAAGTCGTTTCCCGACAGTGCGACTGATGGCATGGGAGACCTCCTCGGCGGAGGCGGTGATGGTGGAGGAGGAGGCAGGTTTGAACCAGAGGGTGAGAAGGAGGAGGCTGGTCAGGGTTTGGAGTCCGAATTGCAATGTCCCGGCAAGGGCAAGCAGGAAGAAGAAGAGATAATTTCTGAAGAGAACGAGGGGGAGAGGTAGAGAGAGAGAGGTAATAAACAATGAGGTTAGAAATAAATGAGAGCAGCAAGTTACTTGCGTCCTCGAGGTCATTCGAGCGCGAACATCCCTGGATCGAAGTAGAGCCCTTCCTACCCCTCTCCCTCCCCCCTTCTCCTCAAACGCACCGAGTTCCAATGCACGTATTAAGCCACAGGCAATGGTGGTCGAGCCCCGGGACTGATTTTCGACACGAGGCGCAATATCGCGAGTGCCCTTGCGTGAACTTCATACATCGACAAGAAATTCCTCCTGGTTGGGCGGGATCAGTCAAAGAAATATAGCCCCAGCAGAAGAGGGAAAAAAAGACGAGAGTGGAGTAAAGACCAAGGACCAGGGGAAGATAGGCGTTTGGGAGGTAGAAGGAGGCGATGAGGTAGAAGGCCTGGGATTTCGGAAAAGGGAGGAAAAGAGGGAGGGGTCAGTTAGCGAGCTGTAGAGCCAAGTGTACAGAATACGAGCACTTAGGATAATTCCGGACGTGCTCCACTTGCTGCATCCAATTTCTTCCATGTCGTCCCCTCTCCGCGCCGCGAGCGCGCACACACGTACCAGGGTCAGGAGCGGGTAGATGATCATAGCGCCCAGTTGGTCCCGAGAGAGGGGCAATTGCAGACCGTGCTTCCTAGGCGGAGCCCAACGAGGAGGCTGATAACCGGGCAACATGCTTGAACTGTGTAGGGTGGATATGATCATGCGGTGAGGTTGCCGCATGAGGGTGTTAGGAGTGAAGACGCTCTAGGCTATCGCTGTCGTCGCTCAGGCAACTGCCGCTACGCGCCTGCTCCAAACATCCAGGCACATTTACTACAACAGCCTGTACGAGGCATGCTAGACAATGCCATCCGACGTTATGGGACAAAGCAAGGTGAAAAGAGGCAAGCATACTTATACTCCTGGCAAGAATTCGCAAGGTTTCGTCAAGGCTTGGCAGCACGACATCGATGCACTTACCGGGGCCAGATACGACTGCCTCAATTCTCAGAACAAATATAATATTGTAGTTGAGGCCATAAATCACATCACGAAATATTAAAATAAAAGTGGACTTACGGATTTTTTTTTCACTTCATGCTGCCGGACGCTCAATCTGCCGGGTCTAACTCTCAATGCTACTGCTACACTCTCTCAGGTCTTCTTCGTCCTAGGGATACAAAAGGAACATCTACTCCATAGTCATCTTAAAAATGTCAAAGAGGGATCAATCTTGCGATGGATGGAGATTGCCTTCCGCTCTTCGCATTTCATCCCTCCGCCTTCCGCTCTTCTGTCCTCTTTTCTAATCTCTGTTCCCACCACCAACCCTCCTCGACAAAATCATTCATCCGGCAGGCCTCGAGGAAGTCACATGAGGTGGTGGTATCAAACCTGGACGCCTACAAATTTTATTTTTATTCGCTTGACGCTGGGCTTTCATATTTCCCTGCGCTTATTTCTCTACGTTTTGTTTTTTGAGTTACGAGCGTGCTGCGGATTCACTTTTCTCGCCCCTTTCTATGTACCTAGGCTACAATCATGCTCGTTTGCTGCTCCCGCTGCAGGTACTGACTCATTAATTCTGTATCCCATCATTCTCCATCCCCTCCCGATCAGGCCAACGCCTGCCTCAACAAGACTTTCTGCGCGTCTGTCACCGCCTCCGGGAACGTCACTTCCCAAGTAATCAACAAATCACCTAGGCCATTCCCATTCTTCTTGGGCATGCCCTGCCCCTTGACCCGTTGCACCTCCCCATGCGAAGTCACGGTCGGCTTAATTAGACTCACCTCCCGTCCATCTACTTGCTGCACGCTTGTCTCAAACCCCACCAGGGCATCAAGCAAGCCCACCTTCAGCGTGATCTTCAGATCATCCCCCTGTCTCGTATAAAACTGATGCGGGATCGCCTGGATATGCACAATCAGATCCCCCGCAGAATGTCCGACCTTCTCATCCGCAACCTCCCCAAAGGAGATGGTATCCCCGTCCTTCATGCCTGGCACGATGTCCACAGTCAGCTTCACCTCCTCCGACTGCGTCTGTCCTTTCGGGCAACCCGCACATCCCTTCTTCCAGCTCTTCCCTCGCGCCACGCACGATTCATCCCTCACTTGTACCTGCTGAACGAAACCCGGGGCAATCTGCTGCTGCCGAATCCTCACACCCGGCCCGTGGCAAGAACTATCACTCTTCGTGCACTCCTTATGATTCATACACAACACTTGCCTCACATATGTCACCTCTAGAATATCCCCGGTGTACAACTGTTTCAATGACACCCTCAACGGAATGACAACATTCGGAGTCTTCATCTCTTCATCCCGTCTTCGCCCCCCCCCACCAAAGCCTCCGAAACCGAACGCCTCGAAAATCCCCCCACCGAACGGATCCATCCCTCCCTGCTGCTCCCGAGCATCCATCCTCTTCAATCCCTCCACGCCCTCCCTGTCGTACACCTCACGCTTCTCCTCATTCGACAGGATGGTGTAAGCGTTGGACGCCGTGGCGAAGTCATCTTGGGCGGTGGGGCTGAAGGTGGGAAGAAGGGATAGCATAATAAGTGTGTCAGTCAAAGAGAAGAGAAAATTGTCGCAAGTAGAGACAGATATCATTCTTAAAGGCAAGCTTGCCAGCGCATCGATCTGTTCCTTTTCCGGATGTGGACCCCCACCGCCTTGGACGCACACGCCCTTCCGGTCACGACGCACAAACACCTCAAGAAAGGCATACACCTCCCACAAGACACTAACCTATTATTCTTATCGGGGTGCAAGTCCAAGGACAGCTTTCGCCATGCCTTTTTGATCTCCGATTGCGACGCGGTACGCTTCACTTTCTGTGGGTATTGGAGAGAGGAAAAGGAATGATGGAAAAGTGTTAAAATGTGTGGGGACAAATAGGATTTGAGGAAGATATAAACACGCTGAAGAACAAAAGCGTACACTGAAGTAGAACTGTGCTTTGCATTCACAGTCGACACTGTTTGGGCCGTGAACCAGACGATCGACTTGTGCAAGACCTGGACTCCCCTTCCGATTCTGACATTCGGAGTAACCCAAGTCCAGACTCATCCACTGACCCATCCCATGCTCCACAGTCAAAGAGCGGAATAATAGTTTTTCGTGCCACGATGACGATACACGTACACGTATTAATTCCAGTGCATCAAGTCCATTCTCTGACCCCGTGATCCACCCCCTCCTCCCCACTTCCTCGTGTACACGAGAGAGCAAAACACTTACCAAAATTTTGTAGTAGTCCTCTGCTCCATGGCCGCCCAATAAGAGGCCAAGTAGGCACAGGCCTACTAACAACAGCGAGGCAGGAGACCGTCCACGACCTCTCCTGCTAGCAATGGTGGTGCTCTGCAGAAGCATTATCATGGATGATGACGAAGAGCCTTGAGGCGTGCGTTTGCCTTGTTGGAGAGGCGGACGAATGCCGACTGCATGAGGGATAGAAAGCGTGAGTTGCCCTTATTGTGATCCTGCACATCATTGTGCCGTTGCCAAGCGTATGTGGAGAGCTTACACACAGATGGCCGGGGTCTATGGGTCCCGAGCATTTTCAAACGAGTAAAAGCAAGGAGCAGCAGCCAACGGCAGCATGACGAGGCCAGCTGGGCCCATACCGGAGGACAACGACCTCCCCCCTCTTGTCTTGATTTGATAAAACTTGCTTTTTCTTTGATTTCCACGCAACAGCTTCCACGTCTAAATTTCCAGGCTAAGATTCCGTTTATTCTGTTCATGCCTTCCCCTCCATTTATATCCCTTCCACTTATCATCGCCTATCTTCTCATGTGCACCAACAAAGCTCAAACACCGAACGTGGAAAAGAAGTCCTCATCCTTCGGTGCGGCCTCCTTGGGCGCCTGCTGCGACGACGACGACGTGGGCTTGCTAACACGGACATTGGTCATAAATGCATCCACGTCTAAATCCAGCGCATAATCCGCTGCACCAGTACCACCACCTGAGGAGGAAGAAATAGTAGTAGACGTTACTGTCGTCGCCGCCACCCCCGGTGGCGGCAAAGGCCTCGACGGGGTAGCTTTGCACACGCTATTGGTAGAAGCAGCAACAGGTGGAGCACGATGATCTGCAGTAGCTTCCCAACCCCCGCTGTTGCTACTGCTGTTCCCCCCTCCAAATAAATCCTCCTCATCATCATCCCACCCATCTGCTTTGGTAGCCAATCCTGTCAGCGGCCGGGAAGAAACCGATCGCATAGGTGTCCCACTCACTCTACTGCTCTTGCCATAGACGTTTCCACTCCCTCCCAACCCCCCTCCCCCTCCACGGCTGACAAAAGGTGAAGAAGTCCCCATGCCCAACATCGAGCTCTGCTGATGCTGTTGCTGACCCCCCATCCCCGATCCACCACCACCACTTCTGCTGCTGCTGTTACTACTACTTCTTCCACTTCTACTTCCTAATCCCTCCATAACCAAACCTCCTCTCCCCGCTCCCTCCCCTCCTGACCTATTGTACAATCGCATGGGTTCTTCCTCCTCCTTCGTTATATCCTTCACCAAGTCCACAGTCAAATCAGCCGTCTTACTCCAAAGCGCCACCGCCCCAGTCGCCAGTGCCGACCAGCCCGTGCTCGCCTTTTCCTTCACCTTCGCTGCCAGCTCCGGATCCTGGACCCGACTTGACACGTTGCTCCAACCCATCTGCAGCTTTTGCCCCAACTGCCCCTCCTGCAAATGCGCCTGCACCGTCAACCCTAGCTTTCCCACAGCTCCCATAATCTCACCGCCAATATCCTGTCCCTTGCCTCCACCAAACCCCCCCTTGGAAGGGTCATAATTAGGATCACTACCAAACCCCTGCATTCTCCCTCCTCCTCCACCGCCACTCAACCCCGCCGGGCCAAACTTGGCCTTCATCCTCTGCCTCGCCTCTTCGTTCAACTGTCTCTGCCGCGCCACATACTGCGCTTCTGTCTCCCCCTGCAAAGGTTCCAAGGCCGAACCCACTTGCCCCCCCCCCTCTCCATCACTAGGAACAGGAGCAGGCACCCGCTTCGGGAGCTCCGTCGGTAGCTCCCTCCCCTCCACCAAAGCCTTCATCCTCTCCCTATACAATTCTGCTTCGGGAGTATTGTACTTTTTGTGTATCGGCACACTCTTCTCTACCCCCCTCTGATGCAAGAACGAAACCAGTTTTTCATTCCCCCCGTTCTCCATTAGCTTCACTTGCTTGTCGGTCCAACTATCCATGGTAATAGAGCGGACAAACGATAGATGCACGCCCAATGCACGATGTTGCCCAGAGCAGTCCAGGCAGATGAAGCAGCCATAAGAGACGCTGGCCCACTGGGGATTGGGGGCAGGGCAGTCGGCGCAGACCTGACGGAAAGAGGAATTTTGGGAGGGAGGGGAGGGTGAATGTGAGTCAAGGAAAAAGAGAGGGCAATCGATGACATCAAAGCATGGTACACTGCAAGGTCATTTTCGAGCTTCGTCAGCTTGAGGTTGTCTGGTGTTGCCGCGAAACGGGAGCCCCAGATCGTCATCGTCACCATGAACGAAGCGGGCGGCCGGATGCAGACTACAGGAGGGCTCCAGCGCTCTTGCGTCTTTGATCTGGGGGTACACTAAAGCACGCACGCGCACACATGTATCCTTACATGCACAGGCGCACAGAGGGACACACACGATGATCTGCAGTGTACAGGACCCCGACACATTCATTTATCATCATCGTTTAATGAACGAACGTACCCTGTTGCCAGGCAGCTCCCGCAGGCGACGTTCCGTTGCGGCATCCATCGAGTGCGCCATCGTATCGTCCTGGAGCTGTTGCTGAAAGGCTGTGTGATAGTGCGTGGGTGGAGCAGAAAGCATGAGCTGAACAAAAATGAGGGGAGCAAGAGCAAACGAGCAAGGCTCAACGCTCGACATATTTTTAGGACTATTTTTTTTCCATTCGCTGACCCTCCAAGGGACATGTCACACCGGTCTTTACACTACTGCTAGTTCTGACACTTACTGTTAAGATTTCATTCTGTTATGTGTGCCTCTACATGCATACTACCTTGACTTTTGATTGTTTGTCCCGCGGGGCGTAAGGGGAGCGTTTCCGTTTCGTCCGTTGAAAGTAATAAGCGTCTAAATCCAGGACGGGCCACGCTTTTCTACGGTGAGCGAGGCAAGGCCGTATGTTTAGGCGCCACTAGTAGATCCCAATTTTATCATCGTAGCTATGGTGCATCAGGTCCCCGAAATGGAAAGCCGTTTTGGCTAACAGTCGATGTTCCCAGAAAAGTGTTGGGTCGACCTCCTGCACTCGGGAAAAAGGTGTAAGCATTTCGTTTGCACACACCGTGAGAATTCAAATATGAAGTATCAGGATTTGTCTCGATAAAGATACGCTCTCAGCCTAACGCGGCAGGAGGAAAAGGGTGCATCGCCCGCAAGCGACGCTCATCTTCAGCCATGCATAACTCGACGACACGAGGAAGTTGGGAGGAATTGAGGGGAGGGAAGGGGGTGGAAACGAAGAAGATTCATACAATTCATCCATATATGCATTCGCCGATCTCACTGCTAAGGGAATAGAAAGAGAGGGAAGAAGGGCCTACCTCTTTCCAATCACCCATCCGTCACTTTCGCTTTCTCCTCACATATAGCCCTAAATTGACTACTTAAAAGGATTAGCAGTGGCATTAGACAGATGCTTATCAGTCTCATGACTGGTGATCGATAGCTCTTCTAAGGGTGACAAATGTCCGCTCGGCCGGGTTCGCCGCAAGAAATGAGTAATATTACAGAGGGACAAGAAAAAGAAAGCGAGCGAAGAACACGACACAGCCCGTATCCCCACACTTCCACCATACATCCCTCAGACAAAATCTCTCTCCTTCCCTCCCCCCCCCCCCCCCCCCGATGCCACTACAGCCATGGCCGCATGCGTCGCCAACACCTCTGCACACTCCTTGTGGTTAAACTTCGTAGCAAACGTCCAAGCCGTGTGCTTATCCCCCGTCGTCAATGACGGGTCCGCACCTAAAGCCAACAATTCCTTCAACACAGTCAAATTGCCTTGAAAAGCAGCGGCCATCAATGCAGTCTCCCCCTTCGCCGGCCTCTGAAAATTTACACTCACCCCTGCATGTTCGACCAAGGCTAAAATCGGCTCAAAACCTTTCTTGTTATCCTTAAACGCATCCCATATAGCCCTGTCCATCCGTTCAGACAGTCGATTCACATGCCCTTTATCCGAAACATTACATTGTCTTTCCGCGCCCTTGCAGAAAATTACTGACGCGCACCCGTGGCACCGCCCACATTTGCTGCAGCGATGCGTCCAGGTCTGCACCTGACAATGAATGCATTTGGAGACTTGCACAGTTGTCCCCGGGACACCGTAGGCCTCCTCGAACGCATGGCTGCGGAGGTATGTGGTGTGTTGGTAATGCGCCCCAATTTCCTCTTCGGTGGGCAATACGAAATCAACTTTTTTAAAGTTTTTTTTCCGACGAGCCGCTTTTTCTTTGGCTAGCTTGCGGGGATCTCTAGGGGCGGCGGCGGCGGCGGAGGAAGATGGATGAATAGAAGGGAGGGTTGAATGGGTTGAAAGAACAGTGGTAGCATCAGCAGCAACAGCGGCAGCTGCAGAAGCAAAGGAGGAGGACAAGTAAGAGGAAGAGGGAGAGGAAGCAACATTCATGAACGAGGAGTGCGGAGCACCTGCTGCTGATGCGGTGTCTAAACCCCAGCTATCCCCCCCGCCCTTTTCGTCAGTCACCATTGCGGCATCGGCCACCGCTGCTGTATCTGCTGCTTGCACTGCTGTTTGCGCTGTTACCCGTTTGCTGCGGCGAGACGGAGAATGAGGCGGAGAAACAACAGGAGAGTGAAGCATGGAGCTATCTGCCATCGGCGACGCGAGATGATAAACATTCCTTCCTACCTTCCCGCTTACTCCCTTCCCTCCTCCTTGGCCTTCGTCCATCAGCATAGAGGGAGGGCTGGGCAGGGGCAGGGAGTCGGGGGGCGGAGAAAAGCATGATCGGGAGGAGGACGACGAGGAGGAAAAGGTAGAGGCGGCGTTGGTAGGAGAGGTGTTGGGGAGGTTTAAAGGAGGTTGAAGCTTGTTGAGCCGGTTGGCGAGGCTGTATATTTAGAAAGAGGTAGAGAGAAAAGAGTAGGGACGCAGGAAAGCAGGAAAAAGATTGAGCTTCGACGTTGGCTATTGCACTTGTAGCAAACAACGGCTCTACATTAGAACGCGCAAATTACAACCGCTGGTCCAAAAGAAAGATGGGATCTCAGTACACGACGTAAGAAGGTATCAACTTCTTCCTCTTCGCGTCATTCTGATTCTCGTCCTTCTACGACACAGATAATGAACATTCTCCAGCCCCCCCCCCCCCAAGTGTAAACCTAACCTACCGTTGAATGTCCTTTATCTCTTTCTCCCACACCCCATTATTCGGCTGCGCCAACCGCTGGATCAACACTGTCAATTGCAACCGTTTCGTCCATTCTTCCGGGTGCTGCATTACGGCCTCCCCCAGCAGGATCAAGCGCGTCAAGATCGATTTCCGACAATAACCAATTACATCCCACGGCGTATTCAGCAGCACTGGAGCATAGTCAGTCTTGTTCCCTCCAAGTGACGTCCCTGCCGTCCTCACCGACCGGAAGACACTCTCAATAACATTCTTCTCTAATGCATTCTTCATCTCAATCCGATCCTTCTTAATTTTCAAAAACAAAATCTTCCTCAGCTTGATCAACAACGCCGTCGACACCGACACGTGCACTTGCGGTGGCCCCCCCTCCCTCCCTCCCTCCTCCTCCACTCGCAACACAGACTCCTCCACCCCAGCCAGCATCTCACGGAAGCCGCGCTCGACAACAGCGCTTCGTGTGGCTTTCGAAAGTTCTTGCGCCAGCGGATCGCTTTTAGGGGGTAAGCCCGCTGAGACATCAAGAGGGTAAGGGAGAAAGGGAGGGAGGGCTTGCAACCCTGCCGCTAGGCGGGGAAAGTGCGCGCAGTAGGTAGCACGGACGATGAGGAGTAAGAGCTCGTGTTGCTGAGGGTTAACAATATTCTTACCCCTTTTCATGCTTTTCTTTGAGGGTGGGCTGTCTCTTGCCCGTCCTCTTTCGCGACTTCCTACCTCCCCTGAGCCGGGGGGAGAGGATACCTGGTCATCCCAACCTCGTTTCCGAGATATACCAGCCTTGCTGCTCCTATTGCTACTACTGCTGCTGTTGTTGGCGGTGTTGTTGTCGATGATGACATCGTTCTTGATGGTATGGTTCTTAGTGCTGTTGTTGTCACTGCCGTTGCGGATATAGGAACTGTTGCTGTTCATCTTATTGCTACCTGACCCATGACCTCCGCCATGTCCGTCAGTACCACCGCCTCGTTCTCTCTCCCTTCCTCTGCCTATGTTGAATCCCATTGTGGACAAAGCGCGCTCTTCTCGCTCACGAGATCGGCTTCTTCCTATTCTCTCTCCCCTTTCTCCCCCGCGTCCTATCTCCTCTCTCTCTTGGTGCACAGCGCCGTCATAATCCCTCACTCCATACACACGTTGCCGCATGCCCTCCCCGGCCTCCCACCGCTGCTGCTGCTGCTGCTGCTCCTGCGAATAAGGAGCAGCTGCAGGAGGTCCGTAAGGACCCCGCAGGGGTGCGTACGCAGCGGGAAGGGGAGGGAGGGAGGAAGGGTTGAAAACAGATTGGGGGGGAAATGAAGACAGGCGTGATAGGAGTGGAGCCTGTGGCCAGTGCTGCCTACTCTCATCATCGCGGATGCCAAAATTTGGGTCTGGGGGGAAAGGCCCATGACCTCGAGGAGCAAAGCCTCCGTGCCCTTCATGTTGTTCTTGAGAGGGCGGGTCGTGCGGTCCTGAGGACCACGTTGGAGGTGGCAGCCGCAGATAAGCACTACCATCACTATAACCGCCATGAGCGTGGGGGGAATCAAGGACCTGAGTAGAGGAGGGATGGAATGGACGACCGTAGTGGTTTGTGGAGGGGTTTGTGGGGGAGCCGCGGGGGGGAGAAAAGGGGGATTGGGTGAATGGCTGTTGTGGCTCGTGTCGTTGCTGATGGGGCAAGAGATCTCTTCCTATTTTTCCTATTACTCCTCCACCTCTTCTTCCACGTGGTCCTGGTCCCCCACCTCTTACAGCTCCTCCTCCCCGCCTTCCCCCTCTTCCTCCTCCCCCATAGGGGCCGGAGGCCATCTGTCCATCGTACACGTCCGCCAGCATCTGCTGGCTGATCACCCAATGCGGCTGCGAGGTCCGCAACAAGTGCGAGACTTCGTTCTGGAAAGCGCCAATTTAGGTGAGGAGGAAGGGAGGGAGGGAGGGATTAAAGTCAGTCAAAAAGTTGTGTACGATCGTCACGGTCTTGCCTCGTGCACGGACACAAAATGAAATACCCACCATGGTCAAACTCCCTCTGTGCATCATCACCGCAACCGCGTTGTTCAGCACGTCAAACGGTGGGTGAGAGGCTCGAGTGCTACCTTCAGCACTACGGAGGCCTGGTTGGCGTGGACGTGACATGGGAAAGAAAGGCAGGGGGCAGCCTATTTTCCCTTGTGTGCCACGCACTGCCTGTAATAGGGAGAAGAGGCGGTCAAACAAGCCCTTGGTTTGACAACAAAGAAGAATGATGCATTTCCCGGTGCATGTGATGCGTAACCGAGTGGTGCTGCGCTTTGGTGGCGTGTGCGTTGGGAAGTTTGGTGCTTCCATGGGTCCCCCGGGCCTCGTGCGTCCAGCCTTCTGATCGACTGAGTGTCGCGTCTCTTGCATCATCGAAACCCGCTAGCCCCCTTTCACGCCCTTTCCCCGTGCACAAACACAGGCACCTCCAGGGCCACGACCATGACGAGCACGATGACAGCGGCAAGAGGCGTGACGAAAAGGAGAAGGGGCTGTCATACCAGCAGCAGAAGCCACAGCATCACGTTAGTGCTTCTTGTGGGGTGGGGAGGTCGTAGGGAAGACATGGGGAACCCTCACTCAACACACTTATTGGTTATCGACGGGGCTGACCTGCATTGTAACGTGAACTTTATAATCATTCAGCTATCTCCTCACGACAGCCCATCCGCAACATACTACTCGACAGCCTACTGTTTCCTCTCTGCCTCCTAATGACCACCGACGCATTCCAACTCCGTAGTCCATCACCTAACTCAACGCCACGAAGAAGCCAACTCTTGTCCATGTCTTCCCCTTCCTCCACCAACTCCCGTACCACAGCCACAATCTCCTCCGTGATTATCACACAAGAAACCGTGACACTTAGTACTGGCCTCCCAATGGAAGTCCTCATCGCCAAGCCCCCTTTTTCCATTTCCTCCACCATCCCTCCACCTTTCTCCGCCATTTTCCAACCCAAAACAAAGTCCAATAACAAGCCCCCCTTGCTTTTCCTACATGGCTCCTTTCACTCATCCTGGTGCTGGTCCGAGCACTTCCTTCCTTTCTTCTCAATTCGAGGTCACGACTGCTACGCTATATCTTTCCGAGGCACCTCCCGCTCCCCCTCGCCTTCCCAAGAATCCTGCATCACCATCACTACCCACGCCGCCGATCTCCGCGCCTTCCTCAAAAGCACATTCCCTCCCTCATCTCTTCCCCCCATCGTGATCGGCCACTCCTTTGGTGGCGCCATCCTCATGAAACTCCTCGAGCAGCAACAACCATCATCACCCCCTCTCCTTTCCGGCGCCGCCTTCTTCTGCTCCGTCCCCCCATCGGGAAATGGTCCCATGACCGGACGCTTCCTGAAACGAGATTTACTCCTCGCCCTCAAAATTGTTCTCGGCTTTGTGGCTAAAAAAGCTGCTCGATGGGACTGGCTTTGTCGCGAGCTCTTCTTCACGCCTACCCTCCCTCCGGCATTGCTTCGTCGGTATAGGGAGAGGTTAGCACAGGACTCAGTCGTAGGAATTGATGTGAAGGATTTTTTGAAGGAGTTGCCGTCGTTGAAAGCGGACGAAAAGACGGGGAAAGGACGTTGGGTGGGACAAGTTCCGCATCGCCTGGTTATTGGTAAGAGGCAAGGGGGGAAGAGAGGACAATAAGGGAGGGGAGGAGTTCAGAGAAGGGGAAGGAAGGAGTCGCATTGAAATATGTGCTCACTGTCATTAAGGACCTGAATTTATTTCTCTCACCTTCCACCTCTCCACAATTTAGGCGCCGAGTTTGACAAGCTCGTCGACAAAGAAGGAGTGGAAGAGATGGCGGCATTTGCCGACGCGGGGGCACCCGTGTTTTTGCCGTTGGCACACGACGTAATGCTGGGACCCGACTGGCCGACTGCGGCCGAGGCGCTGTTGGCATGGATCGAGGGTTTCGACTGCAGCCCTGCTAAGGAGGTGTCGCAGAGGCAGGAGGGCGAGGGAAGAAAAAAATGAAGAAAGAAGTGATTCTGGCCTTTTTGAGGGGTTTTCTCAAAGTTTCGGTCGAGGGACTCTCCCATCTTCCTCCTTTTTTACCCAGGTTAAGTAGGTTGGAAACAAGCTTATCAATATTCCGAAATCAAATAGAAGAAAAACAAACGTTTGAAAAACTTTCCAGCTGTCTTCTCGCCGACGAGGCGAGAGCTCTCTTGAAGTCAATTTTCTGATGATCTCACTTCTTGCTTGCTGACACAAGGCACACTCAATAACATGCCGAGTTCCCACATCTACTTCTTTCTACACATGCCGATTTCTCATCTGCGTGTATTTTCCGTCCTGTATCCCCTCCTACCAGATACCCGCCGGCGGCGTACTGAGAAGAACAGGAGAGTCCAGAGCTGCCTTTTCTGCACGGCGCCTTGGTCGAAATTTGTGGACGGACCATCATTAAGCTTACCAACCAAAGCAGCCAAGGGAACGGAGACCAATCCAAGGCATAATTAATCGTCGAGAGAGCCATGCTGCGTAACCTATTATTCCCCTGCTTGCATGCCTGCGATGTCGTCGCTTCCAAGGGCACGACGATTATCGGCGGGGCGGCCACGCGGAGCAGCCGCCGCCGCTGCAGCAGCAGCAGCAGCAGCAGCAACTTTTCGCAAGTGACCAAGAAGCAGCTCCTCCTAGCTTCGCCGTGCTCTTCCTCCCGGTCATTGGCCTTGACACAACACCAACGTCTGGCCGTCCTCCGTGCCCTGAGCAGCAAAGCTCCAGCAGCAGCAGCAGCAGCAGCAGCAGCCCCGCTGGCCGGGGGAGCGAACATCGATCTCAAGGCAGGTATCGCCTACACCGAGCTGACTGTCGGTGTGCCTCGTGAGACCTTCCCGGGGGAATGTCGGGTGGCTGGTACGCCGGAAACGGTGGGTAAGCTGGTGACGCAAGGCATGACAGTGCGCGTCGAGAAAGGCGCGGGAGAACGGGCTGGTTTCACCGATGCCGCGTACGTGAAAGCCGGGGGCGTGATTGTCGACAAAGCGGCGGTGTGGAAGTCGCATGTCATTACCAAGGTGCGACCACCGTCGATTGAGGAAGGACAGTCTTTGGGAGATCGGACGTTGATTTCTATGATTCAACCTGCGCAGAACCCCGAGCTTGTAGATGTGTTTAAAAAGAATGGGGCCACCGTCCTGGGGCTAGATCAACTCCCTCGAACGCTCTCACGTGGGCAGGCCTTTGATGTACTGTCATCACAGGCAAATATCGCCGGGTACAAAGCAGTCTTGGAGGCCGTAGGGGCGTTTCAACGCTTTGTCCCTGGACAGATAACTGCAGCAGGGAGGGTTCAACCGGCGAAGGTGCTGGTGCTTGGAGCGGGTGTGGCGGGACTGTCGGCCGTGCAGCACGCGAAGAATTTAGGGGCAATCGTGAGGGCATTTGATGTCAGGCCGGTGGTGAAGGAGCAGGTGGAGAGTCTGGGAGGCGAGTTCGTCGAAGTGGCGCACCAGGAGGATGGAAGTGGGGCCGGGGGGTACGCGAAGGTGAGGGAGGGGAAGGAATGAAGAAGGGAGAGACTGCCGGTGTGTGTGTGTGTATATGAATGGTTTCTATTGTTGAGCCATACGTTTTCTTTAATGTGGATTTTTGAAGCGCTCACTCTCCCCCCCGCCTTCCCTTTCCTCCCTCTCAATCCACTCCTGCTCTTCAGGAAATGTCGGCTGCCTGGCACGAAGCCGCCCGTCGGGCCCTTGCGGAGCAATGCCGGGAAGTCGACATCATCATCGGTACTGCCCTCATCCCTGGCCGCGCCGCGCCTCGCCTCATCCACGAAGACATGGTAGCCCTCCTCAAACCGGGCTCGGTGGTCGTCGACCTCGCTGCTGAATCTGGCGGGAACATCGCGGGGGCCAAGCCCAACGAAGTGTACAAAACCGAGAACGGAATCACCATGATCGGACACACTGACCTCCCCTCTCGTCTTCCCACCACGGCCTCCACCCTCTTTGCTAACAACGTCTCCAAGTTCCTGCTGTCTATCGGTCCACAGACAACCAAGGTTAAGGGCGTTTTCCAAATCGATCATTCTGACGAAGCCGTCCGTGGCTGCCTTATCACCGACTCGGGCGAGCTCACCTGGCCCCCCCCCCGCCCCCCGACCCCTAGCCCTGCTGCTGGCGCTGCTGGCGCTGCTGGGACCAAGGCGGAGGTGTTGCCCGAGGTTGTAGTGGACCCGAAGCAGGCGTTCGTGAAGAATGCGATGTGGACGACGATGGGGGCAGGGAGTGTGGTTGCCTTGGGGATGGCGGGACCAGGGGAGGCTTTTGATAGTATGTTGACCACGTTTGCTCTGTCGACAATGTTGGGGTACCATACAGTGCAGGGGGTGGCGCACTCGCTGCACTCGCCCCTGATGAGTGTGACGAATGCGATCTCGGGGACGACGGCGTTGGGGGGAATGATCCTCTTGGCGCATGGTGTGCACGATGGACATTTGACTGCCCAGCTGCTGGGGGCAGGGGCAACAGTTATCAGCGCGGTTAACATCGGAGGAGGGTTCAAGGTGACGGGTGCCATGTTAGACATGTTCCGAAGGAAGGATGATGCACCGGAATTCAATCATCTGTATGCTATCCCGGCTGGAACGTTGGCAGTCGGGTATCTTTATGGGATGCATGCAGGTCATGGCGCGGATATGACTCCGTTGGTCTCGCTGGTGTCGGCCTTGTGTTGCGTGGGTGGCATTGGGGGCCTGTCGTCGCAGACGACGGCCAGGTTGGGCAACGTCCTGGGTATGAGTGGGGTGGGGCTTGGGACGCTCGCCACCTTAGGGTCACTCCATGCGCCCATGCCCGTCATTGCAGGTGTGATCGGTCTGCTGGCCGGCGGAGGATTAGTAGGGACGAAAATTGCGGCTAAGGTGGGTCCAGCGGAGTTGCCGCAGACGGTTGCGGCGTTTCATTCGCTTGTGGGGCTGGCGGCATTGGGTACGGCGGTAGGTGATGCGGCGCTATACTTGGGGAATCCAGAGATAATGGATGCTACCAGGATGTCGGCCATTTACCTGGCGAGTGTCATCGGCTCTGTCACTGCCACTGGGTCCGTGGTGGCCTTTGGGAAGCTCCAAGGCTGGATAGGATCCCGCGCTCTCTCCCTCCCTGGTCGGGATGCGATAAATCTGGGTCTAGGTGTGGGGACGGCAGCAAGCGCCGTTGGCTTTGGGCTGGCCGGATCTCCGGAGGGGGCCTTGGCATGCCTTGGGGCGGGTTCGGTGTTGTCGGGGGCGCTGGGCGCGCACATGACGGCATCGATTGGAGGGGCTGACATGCCGGTGGTGGTGACGGTGCTCAACTCCTATAGTGGATGGGCGTTGTGCGCTGAGGGCTTCATGTTGAACTCCCCCTTGTTGACGACGGTGGGCGCCTTGATTGGTAGCTCGGGGGCGATTCTGACGCACATCATGTGTAAGGCTATGAATCGTGATATCGTTTCCGTACTGCTCGGGGGGTACGGCACCGCCTCGACGGGGAGAGGGGAGGCGATGAAGATCGAGGGAGAAGCAACAATGACGGATGTGGGACAGACGGTGGAGTTGTTGACGAATAGCAAGAAGGTGGTGATCGTGCCTGGATATGGTACGTGCAACTGGCGGGAGGAAGTGCGCTGGATGGAAGGGGTGCTAGGAGGGGGAGGGAAGAATATGTTTTTCGCGATATATTCAAATGTGCACTCACAATCAAATCACAGGGTTGGCCGTGGCGAAGGCTCAATATGCGATTGCAGAGTTGGTGGAGAAGCTGCACCATCACGGTATCAAGACCACCTTTGGCATCCATCCTGGTCAGTCCCTTCCCCTCTTTCTCACCACCTAGCCCTCATTTTTGCAGCCGCAACGAGACGTTTACAATTTATTTTGTCTCCTTCCCTTTCTCCCTTCCCCCTTCCTTCCCATCCCATCCAGTCGCCGGCCGCATGCCTGGCCAGCTTAATGTGCTGCTAGCCGAGGCGGGCGTGCCCTACGACGTGGTGCAAGAAATGGACGAGATCAACGAGCACATTCACGAATCCGACCTATGCCTCGTCATTGGCGCGAATGACACCGTGAACAGCGCGGCGGAAGAAGATCCGAACAGCCCCCTGGCGGGCATGCCTGTGATTCGGGCCTGGGAGAGTAAGAGTGTAGTCGTGATGAAGCGCTCCATGGCCTCGGGATATGCAGGGGTTGAGAACCCGTTGTTTGTCAAGGTAGGTTGGTACGGAGGGAGAAAAGGCGAGAAGGAGGAATGCGTCAAATGATGTCAAGTTGCAATGGCACGCCCACCCACATGCAAATAAACACAAACATAAATACACGCGTATGCATACGACAGCCTAATACCCAAATGCTTTTGGGGGACGCCAAAAAAACGGTTGATGCCATTCTGGCCGCGACCAAGGAGCACTACGACAAGGAGAGTGGGGCCATCTAAGCCGGGGGTTGGAAGGATGGAGGGAAGGGAGCAGGGAGCGAGATCGAGAAGACGAGTGAGAGGACGATGCATGATAAGGGGACTAGGGTGTGGAAGATGGAAGTATCTGTATGTATAACTGTTGCTGTGGTTGTTAATACCAATGCAGACACACGCAAAAATCGGATGGGGAGGAAAATAAGTAATAGAATAGGATGAGAGCAGTAATATAATTTGAGGGCATATATCTTAATTTGGTCGCATTGCTGTAAGTCTTAATTGCGTTCTCATGCGCTCATTTTTTACTGGACTATGACAGTTCATTCGATTCATCCTAAGAATGGCATGAACACATCATCAACAGTAGTGCCAACCCTCACATTCTCCGCTACACTTTCTTTCCTCCCGTGCCTCACCTCCTCTCCCTTTAAAGTGTGTAAATTGTACTTCCTAACTGTGGTTCGGATCTCTTTCATCTCTCTTGTCTGTTTCCTCTCATTACCTATCCCCCCTCACCCCCCCCGCGCTAAAGTTTTTCCCGATCTACTTTTGTATCACCCAAAAACAATTGCGACCGCCAAGGCATCCTCTTTCCTTCGTCTATATGTATCATTTGTAACCCAATCACTCGCTCACCCTATTTTCTATCCACTGCTGTCCCCACGCTTTTCCTCTCCTTCCTCCTCCGTTTTCTCTTTCCCAGCTCCTTTCCCGCCATCCGCTCCTCCTCCTCAATCCTCAGCAGAACCGGCGGCAGCTCCCCTTTGTGACACCACTCTAATTTCTTGCTCGTCTTGGCCACCTGATCAAGACCCACCATCTCCATATACTGAGCTAGAGTCCTCTCCGTCCCCATCCCATACATCGGTTTATCCACAATCAGTGATTTAGGCCACACCAGCTCATCGTCGGTCTCGGGATACTCCAACAAATTTTTCACCCGGCGAATCACAATTGTGTTCAATCTGTTATGGAATCCCGGCCTCTTGAAAGCCCTCCCCACAGTCTCCCAAAATTTGGGCTTGTTTCGCCTCCCATAGATATGGGCGAGCACATTTATTGTAGGCGAGAAAATATGGTACCCATTCGTGAACGCCCGCGAAGACAACAAAATCTCTTCCCCCATAAACACCCAAGGCAAATACGGGTCGAACGGCACGTCCACCACGAACTGCCCACTCGTGAAAAAGAAGCCAGCCGCAATATAAGGTGCAAACCGTGGCGTCGCTGGCTCGGTAGACTCGAACTCTCTCGAGCCCTCCAATCGCACAATCTGGGCCTCGATACCCGGTTCAGTGAAATAGCCCTCACACATCCTCAAACCCACAGTCCTCTCCCACTTCAACCCATCCGGTGGTGGATAATTGGTTATTATAGGGTTCGGACGATCGGCCACAGCCATCATCTTCTTGAGATCCAAATCCCAATTTTCAGCGAAGAACATATGCGCGTCAATCTGCATGTAATAAGACTCACCATGCCAGAGCTTAGCTGCAAAATACCGCGCCATTGCCGGCCCAAGCGACTCGCTCTCATTGATCCGCAACACACGCAAACGATCGCAGTACTTTCCCATCTCTCCATCGCAAAAGGTCTTGACACAGTCCACGTCGGGCGGGGCGTCGCGAATGCTCATGTCCTTGAGCACGCCTGTCCGGCAGTCAGAATAGCAATTTTGCTCCACCAAACCCACGTACAGGCCCTCGGGCTTATTTGCGTGCTTGAAAGCTTCTGTCAGGGTATTGGGACAGTTCTCGTCGCGGTAGGTGGCCATGGAGATGAAGGTGGTGTCCCCCGAAGGGTCCACATCAGGGGGTGCGTACTCTGTGTCGAGCGGCAGCACGTGCTCTTGCGTCAAAGCCACAAATGCCTCCCATACTTCCTCCGCAGTGATCTCCGGGTTATCACCCACCACCACCTTGTCAAATTCGGCATGCAATTCCTGCAGATATCGTTCAAAGGTCTTGATGACGTGCGCCACGCTCGCCACTTGGTTGGCCGGGCGTTCGTCTGCCTCCTCCTCCTCCTCCAGCCCGCCCCGAGGAGCCAGCCCGGCCGGCCGAACGTTGTGAACAAATTTATCAGCCTCCTCCGACGCATATTTGAGAGCTTGCTGGGGCGCTTTGATGAAGACGTCGTTCATCTTCGCAAAAGACCGGGTCTTGAAGTCTTGTTGGGCGGCCTCTTCTTCGCCACCTTCCCGGACTTGGTTGGGGGACTCTGTCACAAAGAAGACAAGGCTGCCAAGAAAAAGGATGACCACCGCCATCAAGGGCACAAGGAGCCGGGCGGTTTTGGCCCGCTTTCCGCTGTTATCAGACCCCATGTTGGCTACAGAGTGGCTGAAGGGGCCTGTGTTGTCGTCCTGTGATGAGGGGACGGGTAAGAGGGACGATGGTAGTGATGTGATTGATTGCTGGTCTTTGTCTGGGAGGATAGGGCGTCGGGGGAGGGCATAAATAGATACGCTACATGGATCCATGGGAGACTCCGCTGTGCACCAGTGCTTTGATCTGTAGTTCCCTAATGCGTGGTCAAACCAACAGAGTCCATGGGCCTCATAAATCGCTGTTTTTCAAAATTTTCTTCCGTGCTGGCGAGCCATCGAAGGGATAGTAGGCTACAGCTACCTGCCTGATGAGTTCACAGTATACCCACAGACAGGTGACCTGATCTGCATGACATGCAGACACGAATTTTGTGTTTTGTGGCAGCATTACTACGGCGTGCATTTGGTGGAGGAGGACACAGCATATGCGCAGCTTCATTAACCTGTCCTTGTCTTCATCAAGACAGACATGGGCAGTGACAAGCACCACGAGTACGTGACGATGAGCATTGGAGTGGGTGTTGTCACCACGCTCTGCAACAAAATGGCGGAAACGCGATCTCTTCAATGCTTATAGGAGCATGTATTCGCTACAGGGGAGACGAAGCTGGAGGTGCTTTTTTACAAATAAGTCAACAGCTTGACACTCTTTTCTTCTATAATTTTTGCATGTATAACCTTCATCTCCTTTGGCATTTACGGCCACCCCCCCGTTTATACAGTGTTCGGTGGAACCTTAGTCCCCTCATCCCTGCTCTCCCCTCTTACTCCAAACATCTAGTCACGAATTTCCACACGCATGTGCCGCCCACAAACGGGACACAAAGTCTCCGTGCGGTCCTCCTTCCAATACCTAGATAATACCCCCCCCTCTTCCACAGCCTCGTTGTCTTCCCCCAAAACGACCTTGCGCAGCTCTCCTTCCAGAAACCAATGCTGGCATTTCGTGAGGCGCATGATCCGATCTCCTTCAGCCAGGGGGCGACCGCTCGCCCCGCAATTAATTTCATTTCGGGCAAGCAGAAATTGATAGAGGCGGTCGTGCATCATGGTCTGTGTGTACATTAAAACGCAAAGGAGGGAGGGATTGAGGGAGGGGTAAAAGTGGATGAGACGAGAAGGGGCGATGAGGTATTGAGGAAAGCGAGAAGGAAAGAACGCCTCAACTTTTAATAAGAGACGTACCTTCACCACACTCCGCCCCAAACCCCCATGATCCATCCAGTCCCCCGTTTTGATCGGCGTGGTGCCCAGTAGCTTCTCATCATCCTCTCCCCCCTCACCTCCCTTCAGCACTCGCGCCAAATACTCGCATTCCACCGCCCCAGATTCAACCAGATTTCCCAGCCGTGTCTGGAGTGCAGCCGCGTCAGGCATGGCACGAAGCTGTGGGAGTACCATTTGAGGACATGCCCAAACAAACTCTTGCAAAGCGAATATAGCCTCTTTAATGAGTGTGTGGTCTTGGACCTTCTCGTCCAGGAAGAAGCGGGTGAGCAATAGAGGGATGTCGTTCTTCTGGTCCTCAACCTCTTCAGCCTTGACTTTATCGCCGCTGCCGCCGCCGCTGCTGCTGCACCCTGCCAGGCCGGCATATATATTACAAATCACGGAGGCCACACTTGGGGGACGGTCATGCTTGTGTTTGTTCAACAGGCGATGTAGAGACGCCAGCAGCCATGCATTCCCGCTTCTGCTGCTGCTGCTGCTGCTGTCACTGTCGTTGCAACCTAGGAGGGAATCGAGTGCGTCAGAAGGGAGGTAGAGGAGGGCATTGAGGACGCAGGCCAAGGCTTCATTCAAGGCTGCAGAAAGAATGTGCGATTGTTCGACCTCCTCTCTCTCCCTCTCTCCCTTTTCTTCTGGGCAGCAGTTGGTGAGGACCAGGCGAAGGACGAGGAAGAGGTTAGGAAGGTAGGCTTGGAGAAGGGAAGGATTCGCTTTCAGGCATTCCGCGCTGAGGGATAAGCCTCCCTTTAATAAAGCTACCTGGATCTCTTTCTCCTTCTCTTCCTCATCTGCCGCCTTCTTCCTTCCCTTCTCCTTCCTCTTTTTCTTCTTCTTGGTCTCAATGCGGGCGTCTGCCCCCATCTCTAGCAAGGCCGCCACTGCCTTTTTTATCGTCTTTACCGTTTCACCAAATATTTTCGATTCATTCGCACCCACGATGTCGTTGAAGTCATGGAGAGAACTCGTGCCCTTGAGACAATGCCTCGTGATGAGCAACGCGGTCTGCTGCACGCTTTCATCGGCACTGAAAGAGAGGTGCAGGCCTAAGAGGGTAGGGAGGCCGAGGGGGAGAACGAGATGGACGGCTTGGGGGAAGTGATCGACAAAACCGGAAAGTAGCGCGTTGATATCAAGTAGCAACCATCGGAGATGCACGCTAAGACTCTGGGCTGAAGAGGAGGACGAGGAGAAGGAGGAGGATTCATCTTGGGCTTGCATGGCGCTGCTGCTCGACGACAAGAGGGAAAGGCGGGCATTCTCCATGATGAGTTCACCTAGACTTTTCTTGTCGCTGCTGCTGCTGCTGCTGCTGCTGCTGCTACTATTGCTGCTACTACCACTGCCACTGCTGCTGGTGCTGCTGCTGGTGCTGCTACTACTACTACTACGACTACAACTACAACTACAACAACTACTACTACTGCTACAACAACATTTTTTTTGGCTAGTACTACTGGGTCGAGGCTCAAGGTAAAATCGAGTGAGCTCCTTAAGGATACGAAACCCTTCCTGCCACAATTGCAAGGGCACCTCCGTCTTCAAATTAATACACAGCGTCAATAAATTGGTTGCATCCTGGTGTTGCCTTAGCCGGGCTTTCCACACCTCCTCCCTGTCTTCCTCTTCCTCTGCCTTTGGCACACAGGGGTCCATCAAATGTAGCAAGACAGGAACAAGCACCTCGGTCGCGGGGTATACCCCCAAGGTGTTACCGACCAGCACGAAGTCGTTGGGCTCCATTAAGGCATGCACCAACGCCGACAAGGCAAGGACTTGCCGTTCCCCTACCGGTGTCCATTCATCTGAAGGAGATGCAGTTGAGGAGGAAGAGGAACGGTCGAGAAACACTAAATCGGCAAGGGCTTGCGTACCTCCGCAGAGGTAAAAGAGGGAAGCATTTAATTTATCCTGCTGTAGGCACACGACCAAGATTTTCAGGGTCAATTTACACAAATCTTCATCCTTCCCATCATCCCTGCTGCCGTGGCTGCTGCTCCTGCCTTCTCGCTGCTTTCTCTCCTGCAAAATACGCGCGAAGCCTGGCAACAGACCCAAACGGCCGGGCGCGTCTGGAGGGAGGATAACAAGGCACGCCAACAGCATCTGCAACGCTGCTCGTCGATGCAAAATATCGACAGGGCTTGTAAAATGAGGAAGAGAAGCGACGTGGGTGACCCATTTGTCGATTACGTCGAGGGGGGCTTTACTGAGTAGTTCGGGCGGGTATGCTTTGCGGTTGTAGAGCAATGTCGACTTGCAGGCTTCTTTGTGCCCAGCCTTCCACGCCGTGGTCTGGCAATCCTTGGAGCAGAACCAGGCGGCTTTGCACTTGGCGCAGGCCAGCGTTCGGGTCTCTTTCATGGCCGCACAGCCGCTGCACCAATGCATGGCCGGTGGAGAGGATGCAGGAGGCTGAGATGCAGGGAGGGGCGTCGCCATGGTGGCGTGGCGTTGAGGCAGAGGTCTGGTCCTGTCTCAGTTGTAGTGAAAAAAATGAAGAGAAAGGAGAGTAAATTGTGGAGAAGGTGACTGCATGCAGCCGTCACACACACCTGAGGTCCTGAGGACCAAAGGACTCCTCCTAGGAGTCTATAGTCATGCCCGATTCTTTTTTTTCTTGTCGTTTCCCACAATGCTAGAATTATTGCGTGCAACCTACCTACCCGCAGACCAGTGCTTACACAAGTCCGCCACTTCTCAGGATGGCACACAAGGGAAAGCCTTCCAACAACAAATAGTTGCATATTCTTCTTCCCTCATTTAAAAAAGAAGCTAAACGAGAAAATCGAGGCGGGCGAACACGCACGCAGTCAGAGACACGTTCATGACTGAGACGTAATCACACTAAACACACGACCACGTCCATAGGCTTCCAAGGGACGAATTCTAGCAGCATTGGAAGCGAATCGTAGAGCCTCCGAACTTGCCGCCTCTTCCATGGGAGCGTTTTCAAGCTTACCGCTGCTCCTCTCTCTCGTCATGATACTCCGCACTGCCTGGGCAAGCGGACCGGCGGCAGGTTTCCTGCGCCCTGTGCGCCCCTTGGGTGTAGCTGCCCGGCAAAGCCACTTGGCGGTGCTGATGGGTGGCAATGGCCGCGTTGTGGGAGGATCCATTTCGTCCTTGTCATCTTCCCTTTCCTCTTACACCAGGTAATGAGCCCCTAGAAAGCCATGTAACAAATTGTGCCGCGCGTCCCGGTCCCTCACCATTCTCCCTTTAGACCATGTGCTCGCTTTCTTTGCCTGCACATTTCTTTATCTCTCGATCTCACTGATCAGTACCGCCATTCTCCCCGTTTTCCTCAGACAGCACCCTTTCGCCACGGCAGCCGCGGCGGCTGCAGGCGTTAGTACTCCTACCGCCCCCGCACCCTCCAACCCCATAACCACCACGTCTACGCCACGCACCGCAGCTCTGGCGCAAGTCCGCGCCGAGCTCAATGAACGTGGCTTGTCTGCGTTCATAATCCCCTCGGGCGACCCCCATTTGTCAGAGTATCCAGCCGATCACTTTTGTCGCCGTGCCTTCATCTCAGGTTTTGACGGCTCGGCAGGCACAGCCGTGATCACGCCCACGCAAGCCTTACTCTGGACTGACGGTCGGTACCACCTGCAAGCCGAGCAGCAACTGGGTCCGGATTGGACGCTGATGCGCGAGGGGCAGAAAGATGTGCCCTCCATAGCGGCCTACCTGAAAGAGCAACTCCCCGCGGACGCAATGGTGGGAATCGATCCCACGGTCCACCCCGTAAAATTCGTACAGGCCTTGGCCAAAACCTTAAGCCTTAAAAACATTCACGTGAAGCCTTTAGCAGTCGCGGAGCTCAACCCGATTGATCTTGCGTGGACGAAGGCGGGCGGGAGGCCCCCCGCACCACAGTCGCCGGTGAGGGTGCATTCACTCGAACATGCGGGAGAGACGGTGGGGGCGAAGGTAAGAAAATTGGGAGAAGAAATGGAGAAGGAGAAGGCTGACATCCTGGTTGCAGGGACTTTGGACGAGGTGGCGTGGCTTTTGAATGTGCGGGGAAAAGATGTGCCGAATTGTCCGTTGGCTGTTGCGTATGCCGTGTTGGAATCGAGGGACACCAGCAGCAGGAGGAAAAGCAGTGAAAAGGAGACTAAGGCTATCATATTTGTAGAAGACGCCAAGTTGGGTAAAGATGCTCGAGAGCACCTGACACATGAATGCCAGGCAGAAATCCGTCCGTACGGAGAGATCTTCAGGTACCTCTCCGACGCGGTGGCTAAAGGAAAGAAAGTCTGGCTCGACCCCGACAAGAGCAACTACGCCTTGCTCCAAGCTGCGTCAGGCCTTCCCGCAGAGACCGTCAGAACTGATAATCCTCCTTCTTCTTTGGTGTCAAAACCCAGCCCGATCGCACTTCTCAAAGCCCTTAAAAATGAAGCTGAACTCAAGGGAATGCGTGCCGCCCACCTCCGAGACGGAGCCGCGGAAGTCGAGTTCCTCGCATGGTTAGACAAAGAAGTGCAAGCCCGCTCTGTGAGTGAAGTGGAGATAGACCGTGTGTTGACAGGCTTCAGAGCAAAACGCGAGAAGTTCTTGGGGTTGAGTTTTGATACCATTGCGGGGTGCGGAGCGAATGGTGCGGTGATTCATTATCGGGCCATGGAGGGGGTGTGTGGGGAAATGGGGAAGGAGACGATGTTGTTGCTCGATTCCGGGGCGCAGTATGAGGATGGCACGACGGATGTGACCCGGACGGTCCACTTTGGGAATCCGAGGGAGGAGGAGAAGGAAGCTTTCACGAGGGTCTTACAGGGGCACATTGGGATTGATACTGCGGTTTTCCCCGAGGGAACGCCCGGCTTTGTGCTCGATGCCTATGCACGTCGGGCGTTGTGGGCGGCGGGCTTGGATTACGCGCATGGGACTGGGCATGGGGTGGGGGCGGCTTTGAATGTCCATGAGGGACCCCACGGTATTTCGTCTAATTTTGCGAATTTGATACCGTTGCAGGTGGGGATGGTGGTGAGTAATGAGCCTGGATTTTATGCCAGTGGGCAGTATGGCATCAGAATCGAGAATTTGTTGGTGGTGGTAGAGAAAGAGGGGTTGGGGGGTGAGGGAGGGCGGGATCCACGGAAGAGGCGTTTTTTGGGGTTTGAGAGGTTGACACACATCCCAATCTCGAAGAAGTTGATTCAGGTGGACTTATTGTCGAATGAGGAGGTGGAGTGGATTGATAAATATCATAATGAGGTGCGGGAGAGGGTGGGGCCGCTGGTGACGTCGCCGGAGGCGAAGGCCTGGTTGGTCGAGGCGACTGCACCCTTGGTGCGGTAGAGGGGCGGTGGAAGAGGGGAGGGTTTGGGGGGGAAAATGAGTCTTAAATTCTTAAGGAATCGCTCAATGCTGTCTTGGACTGTCCTGAGTGCTGTGTTCGTACTCTTTATGAAATGCGACCTGGGTGCGGTGCTGGTCTTGTCCAACAAAAGCCAAGAAGAAATTAATATCAAGTCATATCGCTTCATCGGCTTCTACAGAGTTTTAACATTCATATTTTGTGTGCGTGCATACCTCTCGTCGTCGACCGCCGGACATCATCAGTAATTCCTCTTTGATTTTACTCTCCTCTTACACACCCACTTGCTTCTTGAAAACAAAAAGGACCAAGACTAGTATACCCACCAATACCATCACACAGACGAGCATACAACACTGGTACTTCCGCGCCTGTGGGTTGTGAGTTGAGAGAAGACGAGGGGATCAGAGCGAGTGAGAGACAATAGAGACAAAGCAACACTTAAGCGAGGAAAAAAAGTAAGTGCCGATACCTTGCCCTATTAACAACCACGTAAACCCCAACTAAAATCCCCATCCCGTCCATTGTCATTCCTCACACCACTCTTCGCATCCGACCCAAATACACCCCACGTTGACATACCTTTTTCGCACTCTCGATTGCTCCTTGTACCTGCAACGTCCCGTCTTCCACATAATTTGCAGCCCCCTTGACCTGATACTCAATCTGATCAAGCAACTCTCCCTGCTGCTCCACCAACAACGCAAAATCCAAAAACATCTGGTGCAGCTCCGCAATACTCGCTTCCAAGGTCAAGACGTCTTGGTACTTGTCAGCCACATTCTGATACACGCTTCGAATGCTCTCGTTTGCACCCTTCAGAATTGCTTGAGTTATCACCTCATCTGCCCCTCCCCCCGACTTGAATACTGCCTCGATCTCCTCGGGCGAGGCGTCGGGCTTGACGATCTGAACCTGCCGTTGGACTTTATTTTTGATGAAGGCTTTGTATTTGGTTTGGGCATTCTGGTAGTCCTTCATCACATCCACAAATTTACGAGTGAGTGTACTGGTCAGATTGTCGCGTATCCGAAGCTGGGAGGGGTTACATCTGGTGTCTTGCCGCAATTTGGTCGTCTCATCCTTCATCTTGCTGAGCATGTCCTTGGCACGCGCGGCTTTCGGATTGGTCTCTTGAATGACCGCATTGAGTTCATGGCTTAGCTTTGCTTCCTTCGGGCCCGTGGTGGCCAAAAACGCCTCTTGATGGATAGTGTTCATGCGCCGAATCGCTTCTTTGATGGCATTAATGTCCTCCTTCGTCGCCTCCACGTCCGTGAAAAACTCGTTCATGAATTGAGGCTGAGTTGAGCCGGCCGCACCGGTGGCAGCCGCGGCTGCTGGGCCTCCATGCAGATGTGTCATGTCGATGCCCACGCTATCGGAAGGCATGCTCCCGGTCCCGCCGCCGCCCTTAGCCCGAAGTTCTGTCAAGCGGTCGTTCATAGCGTCGTCGTGGTCTGAGGTGTGGCGTGTGTGTCGTGAGTGTGAATGTGTTTATGTCTGTGTCTCTCTATGCGCGCGGGTATGTCTATGAGTGTGTTTGTGTATGTGTGTGAAAATGTATGAGTGTTTGAGTGCGAGAAGTGTTAATGAGCGTAGGACTTTCAGTCCACACAGTATCAGGCACAGTTATGCACGGGCGGCAACATTTGCGGCTGGGCTCCCGCCTCGTGGGCAACAAGCAGGCTTACGCGCGCCGATGGCTTCACCTAAGCTGTGCAAGTGGCACAGTCGTTGTGGACAGAGGGATGGGTGTACATAGCAAGATGATGATGATGCTCACTCAACGGCTGGCTTCAAGGTAAGGTGTTCGCCATTCGTTACTGAAACGGGTGAAGAAATGGATTGAAATGGCCCGAGCGAGTGCTTTGTAGTCTTCTTGCTTCATCTTTGTCTTACTGATGTCTATGTACACCCTTTGCTTTATATTCAAGCAATTTCTAATGATGTCGCATTCCAATAACTCGCTCTCCACCCTCCCTAAACCCCTCCTCTAACTCGCCTGGGGGAAGTGGGCGCTATAAATGGAGATCAATGAATCGGCTGCGCCGGCTGCCAAAAGCAGCTTGCACGGATGGAAGGTCAAGGTTGCCACCGGGCCAATACGCTGCCCCAAGATCCCGTCATGGTACCGAATAACGCTCAGCGTGTCCCCTTCCAGTGTCAAGACCTTGATAAACTGATTGTACGATCCCGAGGCCATCAAAGGGCATGTATGATGCGCCGCCATGGCCGTCATCGGCCCCTTCCCCACGTCCACTGTCCGAAGCGGGGCCTTGAGTCGCCTTAAATCCCAAAATTTCACCTCGCCCGTCAAGGACCCCGTGAGTAACTCCCGGTCGCCCTTCACGAAATCTGTAAGTACCAACCAATGCTGATGCTCCGTAAGCACCCCCACGCACTTATCCATCCGCACGTCCCAAATCTTGGCCTTGCCGTCCCCAAATCCCGCCACAACCAACGGCGAGGAAGAGGTGGAATGCCCACCAATACCCCCTCTCCCTCCCGTTGAACCGGTTGGCGGCTGCAGAGGCGTCGTGGCCGCCAAACAAGTCACACATGCCTCCCCCCCCGTCTCCCATTCTCGTACCATTTGCTCCCTCTGCAAATCCCATGCGCGCAACTGATCGGAACTCCCACCCGTTAGCAGCAAGCCGGCACCATGCACCCACTTGGTGACCAGCCCCGCGCCTCGTCCCACCAATGCATGCACATAAAACGACGTCGTCAACCTTGGGGAAGTCCATCTGCTTCCCGTAGGTACTACTCCATCCCAAACCCGCACCACACCGTCCTCTGACCCTGTCAGAAGCAAGGAAGACGACGCTTCATTCAACCAGGTGACGCTCGAGACACGCGAGGCTTTATTTGGCGCAGTCTCGTTCTTGAAACCACCCAATTTCTTCCCCTCCTCGTAGTTCCAGACCCTTACATTCGAATGGTCATCCGACGAGACCAAGATAGGCTCGAACGGATGGAACAACAACTGCGAAGTCATCTCTGCATCGCTCTCAAACACTGCCTTCTGCTGCAACCGCAATACCTGATTCTTCCTCTTCGGTGCCGCCCCCCCACTTGAGGTACTTGCCCACTTTTTTCCACCCACACCCCCACCGGCCGCTTTCTGCGACGAAAGCAAAGCATCAATTCCGTCCAACATAAACAAGAAATCTGGGTTCTCATCCTCCTCCGGCATACCCAACACACTCGCGCATTTCAATGATAACGCCTCCGCCTCTTGTAACACCCTTCGATTCCTCGTCTTTCTATACAAGTTCAACTGCCCCTCTGGCGAAAGAGGATCCTCCTCACCCTCCTCACCAGCAGCTGGCGACAAGGCGGCGGGTGTAGAGAGATGGCGTTTGCTCCACGCATAGATGTTCGTTTCGTGGTATTGTGTTCTAAGCCATTGAACAGAAGGCGAGTCAGCAACAGCAGCGGTAGAGAAGGAAGAAACCAAAAGCCGGGCCGCTGATGCTTGGCCTAAGGCAGTCGTCTCATCAGGCGCCACAAGGGACTGATGTCGTGCTAGAGGATGCCCTCCCGAAATAGCCACATATGGGTTTCTGTCCACCCTCGTTTGGTTCGTGTTCATGGCATTGCTGCTACTGCTGAACACGCTACCTTTCTCTCTCATACCTCCTCCTCCTCCTCCTGGTAGTGCGCCAGACAAGAGCCCATTTCGGGGCGCTCCATGAGCAGATTGAAGGATAGATGTCCCAGTCGTTGAAGTAGGCCGATGACCACTAGCTGAAACCATCCCTCCCTGTCGCCCTCCTTGACTGCTGCTGTTGCTGCTGTTGTTGCTGCTGCTGCTGCTAGTGTTGGTATGAGTGGCCTGACGGTGATTGGTCCCTCCATACGGCATGAGCGTGTTCCGTGTGGAGGCAACACTAGCAGTAGTTGCTGCAGTTGGAACACTTCCGGCAGGCCCGCCTCGCGGCAGGCCTTGGGGAGAAGGAGAAGGATGACTGTGGGGTTGGGAAGGTCGAGCGAGCTCCTGAGCAGAGACGGCTCTTTCTATCGGGAGGCGACTAACGCCAGAAGGAGGAGGAGGAGGAGGATGAGGGGAGGCAGGGAGAGAGGGAGGACCCCCTACCCCTCCCTGCTGTGGTAAAGGTTGTTGTTGTTGCACTGCTTGAGCAGCTAAATTGGTGGAGGATGAAGGGCTGCGCGGAGGGAGACCGGAGGAGTTGAATGGACGAAGAGCAACACGAGAGGAGTGGAGTGTGGAAGGGAGGGCCATCGAGGAGGAGGAGGAGGAGGAGGAATGCCTAGTTGGTGGAGAGAGTGCTGCGTCCAAGTCTCGCGGCTGCCGTTGGTGCAGTTGCTGTTGCTGGCACTGTTGTTGATTCAGACACTGTTGCTGCTGTTGCTGCTGCAAAGGCGATAAAATCACTGCTGATGCCGTTGGACGGAGAGGCCGTGCTGCTGGTGGGCCGGGAAAAGGGACTGTCTTGGAAGGATCGAGAGCCATGTCAAGCAACCGTTCGTGAACTAGATGAACCAAATGCCCTGCTACATCCGCTGCGGGTGGAAAGGGCTCCTTTTGATGCACCTGCCGTATAGCCAGCCAAAGGAAGAGATAATGCTCTGCGATCTCCCCTCCTTTCTTCTTGAGACGCGCGGACAGCCCCCTGTACCAGGGAATCCTGTCCCATTCCTCCTCCCCTTCCTCTCCCCCCTCCGCATCTTCTCCTGCTGGCTTATTCTTTTGTTTTTCATTCCAATTGCCATTTGGCAAGGGCAGTGATACCGATCGTTCCTCCCTCCCGCCCTCGTCTTCGTCATCCTCCTCGACCATCAGCCCCACCATAGAGGAGGTTGACGACGAGGCCGCCTCTGAAGACGCCAATGACTCCATGCTCTTCGACATCGCCATCTCCCCATTAACACCCCCGCCCCCACCCCCCACTTCCTCCCTCCCTCCCTCCTCCTTGTGCTTCTGCTGCTGCTGTAGCCGGAGATTATGCCTGGTCAACTCATGGGCAACCCACACAAAGTAAGGAAAGTGCGTGCTATCCGTCACCAGCAAATACAACGCCAAAATCGCCTCCCGTCTAACCACCGGACTCGCATCCTCAAACGCCTTCAACAAATGCAGGCCAATCACCGACACATCTACCCTTCTTGTCGCCTCCAAATCAATGCTCGCCGCCCTCATTCCCGCCCTCCCACCCATCCCTCCCCCCGGGCTCGTCCCCCCCCCAAATCCTCCCTCTGCTCTTGGCGACGACAAGCTACTCAAACTGTTACTACTCGTATGCCTCTCTTCACCCCAACACCCAATTTCAAACCCTTCCACCCCCCCCCCCCCCCCCCCCCCCCCCCTCCCCCCCCTCCCCCCCCCCCCCC
>Ga0160419_100321_pt1 | contig 32254 bp, 33 predicted proteins | sample CelAP2metagpilot_2_FD_108196 | JGI IMG/M metagenome (GOLD analysis project Ga0160419, IMG submission 108196) | Phycosphere-associated microbial communities from Cellana algal ponds in Kailua-Kona, Hawaii, USA - Cellana AP2-4-25 metagenome pilot ... | reverse complement strand
GACATCACGACCACCAACACCAACACCACCAACAACAACTCCAACACCAACACCACCAACAACAACAACACCAACAACAACAACAACAACGACAACAACAACAACAACAACAACAACAACAACAACAACAACAACGACAACAACAACACCAACAACAACACCAACACCAACACCACCACCAACAACTCCAACACCAACAACAACAACAACAACAACAACAACAACAATGACATCACCACCAACAACAACGACGTCAACCACAACGAAAACAACATTGACACCACTACCTACCCCAGAGTCTCGACTTGGAAAATGCGCGAAGTGCCACTGGACGGGGGCAACGACGCCAGGAGGTCACGGATGAGGGGGGTGGGTTGTGCGGAAGGAGGGAGGAGGGAGAAGAGGAGGGCGAGCTGCTCCCGGATTCTACGGCCTTCTGGTGTCCCACGGGCGTACGCTTCGCTCTCGGGGCCTGGAGGGAGGGAGGGAGGGATGAGTGAGATAAGGACGCTCATGCTGCAGTCCACAGGAGGGGGGAAAAGAGGTTGGCCAGAAGGAAAACGAAAGGAACGGAAGAAAGGAGGGAGGGAGAAGGGAGGAAAGGGAAAGGGGAGAAAGGAGACTACCGCCTCTAAACGTGCCTATGTAACGGTCAGCGAGGCGTTGACAGAAGGAGATGGCGCCTTCCCTGCCCTTGGATGCGAAGGGGGCGAGACCCAGCTCCACCGTGGTGGAGAACTCTCCGAAGCGTGACATGAGAAAACGCTGCCGAGCAGGAGACCCTATGGGAAGGGGGAAAGAAAGGAGAAGGGAAGGAGGGAAGGAGGGATGGAGGGAGGGTTTATGTGCGTGTGTGGAACAAAGACAAACACTTCCTTCATATCCTTCCTCCTTTCCTCCCTCCTTTCCTCCTTCCCCTTCTTACTCCCTCACTCCCTCCCTCCCTGATCTCCTCGTTACCCTTAGAAGAGCTCACTGGAGCTGTTGGAAGAACTTCGGAGGCCCACCAGTTAGCGACGGAGGAGTCGAAATTGAGGAGGAAACGGGCTAGATACGTGACGAAGGCAAGAGAGAAGACGCCCTGTGGAGTAAGGCTCAGACCAGGACCACTCAGGCCTCCGCCTTCAAGCTTCTTCTTCGCAATCTTTGAAGGCTCCTTCCAAACGAAGGCTCGAGAGCTGGCCTTGTCTGCCGCACTTTGCAGGTTCCGCGCAGCGGTGAAGATTCCCCACACCCCCAAGCTGCCTCCCACGGCGCCGAGAACCGCCTTTTCGCGTGTCAGCCCCGTGCCCGTCAAGCCGCTGCGAGACTTGATGTGTCCTGTGCTCCCTCCTCCCTTTGTCTTCTTATCCTTGTCATTTCGTGGCAAGGGCGTGGCTGCGAGGGGGCGAGGGGCACGATAGTAGGGGGGAAAGGAGGAAAAGGAGACGGAGGAGGAAAAAGAGGTCGGAGAAGATGGTGGTTGGGGTGCGTGGAGGAACGCTGGCTGGCTTCCTATTCTTCTAGTGCCAGCACTGCTTTTGTAAGCAGTGCTGGCTGAGGTGGGGAGTGAGGAGGACAAGAGAAAAATGGCGGCGGCAGTGAAGGCAAGAGGGCTCCGCTTTCTCGAATGCTGCTGTGGAGCGTGGTGTTGGGGCCGCCGTGTGGGTAAAAGAGGAGAGAGAGAGGGCAGCGGCTCCATCTTGCTGCTTTCTATGGTCCCAGTGGTCCTCGACAGTGGTGATGCGAACGCTGTGGTTGTCGTTTTGTCCCTGTGCAGGGTGTTTTTGGGGGGGGGGTGCTGAGCAATAGGAAAGTGGAATCATGCAGCGTCAGGAGTGGGAGGTGATGAAGATCACTGAACTTCCAAACAACCGTGGTAATCGGCAAGCTTTGTCTTGGCTGGCGTTTGTATGCCTGGCACGTCCTCAAAGAACTCTGCCACTCCACGACGCTCCACCATGCCTCGGCATTGACGAAATTGCGCGCTACTGGGTTCAAGGAAGCTGTGTCTGAGGGAGCTGACAGGTCGTTCTGATCGCCAAGGCACCACGTTGAGTTGAACACAACCTCCATAGACACACACACTCACACGCACAGTCATATATCACGGCCCTGATATCAGCATCTCCATTTCCTACTGTCACACACAGACAGGAGCAGTTTAGCAAAGACAGACTCCCAGCTTCCTGATTTTGAACGCCTTCTTCCCTCCTTCGCACTAGCCCGCCCTCCTCCTCCTCTGCCTGCAGCCTGCTCCGACCATCACACATTGATAATGGCCATCCTCTACGCTCTCGTCGCCCGGGGCAAGACTGTATTGGCCGAGTTCACGGTAAGGCGGACAGCGAAGAAAAGGAGGACTGGGAAGGGGGTTGCTGCTTCGGGTGATGTACATGTGCATTCTGTTGCCCATCCCCTTCCTCTTTTCCTCCCTCTCGTTCTTGGGACCCAAATAATATCGCAGAGCACAAGCGGCAACTTTCCCACCGTCACACGTTTTCTCCTCGCGCGAATCGGGGATCGGGGCATGCCACATGGAGGCGGCGAAGCCGGGTACGTACATGGGAAGCGGTATATGTATGTGTCCGTCTCGGGTTGCGAAATGGGGCATGCTTCTGCCTACTGGTGTGCCTGTCAGGGTCTTCTATACCGTATTTGTTCGCTTTCTCCTGCTTCATTTGCTTCAGGTGCATGCATATTTAATAACACGTAAATTCCTCCGATCAATCCGTCCGTCGCCTCAGTGGGCAGAAAATGTCGATCGTCTACGACCAGCACGTCTTCCATTACGTCGTTGACAGCAGCGGAGGCGGCCAGGGCCAGTCCTCCTCCTCCTCCTCCACCTCCTCCCCCCTCATCTACCTTTGCATGGTGGACGATGCCGAGAACAAGCGCCGCCTCGCCTTCCTGTTCCTTGAAGACGTCCAACGTCGCTTCATGTCCACATTCGGCGAGGCAGCCTACACGGTAAGCACCCTTCCTCCCTCTTTTCCTTCCTTCCTTCCTCCCTCCCTCTTTTCCTTCCTTCCTTCCTCCCTCCCTCTTTCCCTCCAATCATCCCCCAGGCGGTCACTCCTACCATAAACGTGCGCCTCCTTCCCGTCCTCAAGGCTGTGATGGACTCCCACCACTTCAACCCTCCCTCCCTCCCTCCCTCCCTCCCTCCCTCCCTCCCTCCCTCCCTAGGCCATCGCCTTCGCCATGAACGAGTCCTTCTCCCCCTCCCTCAAGGCCATGATGGACTTCTACAACGCCGATCCCTCCGCCGACAACCTACAGCAGCTGCGGACGAAGATCGATGACACCAAGAGTGTGATGGTGGAGAACATCGACCAGGTAGGGAGGGAGGGAGGGAGGGAGGGAGGGAGGATTGGGCTGCCCATGTGTTTGAGTTCTGAAGAAGCCGGGCCAAGGGTAAATTAAACAGGCGATCGTATCGGCCGTGTGCCACCGCTTACTCCTCCCGCCCTCCCGCCCTCCCTCAAGGTCCTAGCCAGGGGCGAGAAGATCGAGCTGCTGGTGGACAAGACTGACAGGCTCAGCCAGCAGGCCGTGCAGTTCAAAAGGTAGGAGGGAGGGAGGGAGCCAAGAAGATCTCATATGGCGTCTGGGTGTCTCCACCTTTCTCCTGACGGCCTTTTTCTCCCTCCGTCCCTCCCTCCTTCCCTTTCTCGCTCCCTCCCTCGCCACCCTCAGACAATCTCGGCGGCTACAGCAGAGCATGTGGTGGCGGCGCCTTAACCGGTCCCTCCTCCTCGCTTTTGTTCTATCCTTGGCTATCTTCCTCTTCACTGCCCTCGGCTGCGGTGGCTTTGACTTCCACAGGTGCAAAAAATAGTGAAACACGGTCAGAATGCCTTCCCTCCCTCCCTCCCTCCCTCTCTGCCTGCCTCCCTCCCTCCCCTCCTTCCTCCTATGCTTCAAAGATAGAAGGAGAAGGGGCCTTGGTTGTAAAGGGAGGGAGCAAGAGAGAGAGGAGAAGCGAGGGAACAAGTGGGATGTAAATTCTTGTAGGAACAAACGAACAAAGGAAGAAGGACGGCAAAAGACGCAGAAGAAGTCGAAGAAATGAAAAAAAGTAGACGAAATGAGAAAGACAAGAGGAAGCAGAAGAAGGAGAAGGAGTAGGGTAGACTTGTCTCGGCTGCCTGTCCATCCACTCTGTCCAGTCAAACCCTATGTTTCTTTTCCTCTTCCCCCTTTCCAGTCTCTGTTCCATCTCCATCTGCCTCAGTCCTTTACCCTCCTCCCCCCTCCTCCCTATCTCTCCTCAACAAATCTACAACTTGGCCCTCTCCTTCACGCCGCCTTCACTCTCCTCCCCCCTCACCACCCTCCCCACGATGTCCAGCACGGTTTCACACACCTCCTCGTCGTGCGCCTCCTGGCACGGGAAGGCATGAGGGATGTGACTCATATCCACCCTCCTTTCCTCCGGCCAGGCGTCCCAGACGTATCTCGGGCTGTGTGGGGGGGGGGGGGTAATATAGGTGAGTGAGTGTGGCATGGAGGACAAGGCAATGCAAGGAGAACGAGCGATGTTACCTGCCCCGGCGGGAGGCAATAAGACACGGGGGGAAGATGTTGAAGGAAAGACTAATCACCAGTCTCCTGCAGAACTACGCCTCATTGACCCGGGTCTACACACCCCTTCCTCCCTCCCTCCCTCCCTCCATCCCTTCCTCCCTCCCTCCCACACCCACCTCCACTCGTCCCCCTCCGTGTACACCAAATACGGCTTGCTCCCGTGCTTCTCCCCGTGCATGTCGACATGCGATAAGTCCGGCCCTTTTCCCCCAATTTCTGCCCGCTCACACGCCGCGACCCGCAAGATGGCGTGGAGCGTGGCTGGGTCCGTGCGTGGGGGAAGGTTACGCCGCTTGGCTGGGGAGGAAACGAAGTAAAGGAGCCAATCGAAGAGCCGAGTGGTCATCCCGTGAAGGGCCCGGCCGAGGAGGGGCGTTTGGCGGTAGGCCTGATCCGCGAGCGCAAGTTGAAGTTTGCCTCGCCAGGTCGGTTCGGAGAGGAAGGGGAAGAGGTAGATGGAGGCGGCGGGGGACGGCGTCAGGTGGGGGAGGAGGAGGTTGGCGATGTAGGCCCCGAAAGAGTGCCCGACCAAGAGGGTGTGAGAGGGTGAGGGAGAGGGACGCGCGCGTTCGTAGGTCCAGATTTGCTGCTGTACGTCGCTGGCGATGTGTGCAAAGGCGGCTTGGGGATCGGCAAGCAGGGCGTCGGGGAGTGGGGGGTAGGTGACGAGGAGGGTGGAGATGCGATGACCTTTGGTTTGTCCTCGGGTTTGAAGGAGGGACAGAAGGTTGTCGTACAGTGCGTACACGTCTGAGTCCGTGTGGGAAAGGGCGGGAGGGGAATCGGGAGCGCGGTGTGACGGGGAGATCGGTGGGGAGGAAAGGGAGGGGCGTGTGAGAAAGAGAATGACAGACAAGTGCCTCTGTATATTGGCTGGAAGGGATACAATTTCCTCTTCATCCATGCCATTGTCCCTCCTCCATCCAAATCTCTTACATGGGTTCCCGGAGAAGAAGTATATCTGGACGCTGGGTTGGTCCGGAGGTGCGTTGGGGTCGATCGTGTGCGCCGCGGGGTGATGATGGCGGTGGTGGTGGTGGTCTTGCAGCTGTTCCTGCTGCTGTCGCGACATGGCTAGTGCCCCTTGTGTCCGCCTCCTGTGTCGCTGTGCTGAAAGTGAGAGAGAGTGGAGGATGACGATGATGATTGATTGTCTTCACAGAGACCAAATAAAACAATGGCTTATGAAGGAAAGGGAAAAAAAACATCGACGAATTTTACCACTGCCGATTTCCGGACCATGTTGCTTTTTCCCAGGGCTTTTGTTCATGCTCTAGTGCACAATTCCCCATACGGCCCTCACCAGCAATGTATCAATGCACATTGTACATGTATTATACGACAAAAATACAGTCTTGGACAGTTCATGCACGCAAATATTGTATGACCGACTGATTTCTACAGAAGGAGCACTATCACAAACAGGCACAACGGCGGGTTGACGAATCTGTACATCATGTCAAACACTCGGTCTTTGTCCAATCACGCTACTCTATGGCCATCGACTGAGTATTGCTATATACAAGCATGTAATGTTTTGTAAGTACATGACCCTTATGTAAGTAGGCTATGTGTAGTGAAGAAATTGCCTGCCAAAGGCCATGTGTCCGAGGCAGCGCTGGGTACGTGCATCGTGCATGCACACTTGGGGTGCGTGCGTGTGCGCACGCCGTGCCCGCATTGATTCTCACCTTCGATTTGTGTCATCTCCCGAGGGGGGAGGCAACTATAATTTGGGAATATGTCAGCAACAGACGAGTTGGACGATGCCACCACCCCATTGATTGTCCTTTGGCATGGCAAGCATGAATCCGCCAAAAAGGAAAATGCGAATGAATGAACGAACCCCTTGGGGGGGCAGGCATTCTTCCTGACCCCAAAATACGGGCCAAAAAATATTTTCACCCCACTCCGGTCATAAAATATGTCTGTCTTGTTGAGACCTGTCTAATTTTTGATTTTGAGGTGCCAAATCAATTTCGTGCACCCCTTTTCTGCTAAGGGTGGCAGGAGTTCGATTCTGCAGGAACTAAAAAACGTTAAGAAGGGGTTGGGGGTACTCGACGAAACCAGAGGTCCGGACCATGTTGCTTTTTCCCAGGGCCTTTGTTCATGCTGTAGTGCACAATTCCCCGTACAGCCTTGACCAGCAATGTATCAATGCACATTGTACATGTACAACACGACCAAAATACAGTCTTGGACAGTTCATGCACGCAAATATTGTATGACCGACTGATTTCTACAGAAGGAGCACTATCACAAACAGGCACAACGGCGGGTTGGCGAATCTGTACATCATGTCAAACACTCGGTCTTTGCCTAATCACTGAGTAGCGCCACTCAGTGACCATCGACTGAGTATTTCTGTAGGCCAAGTCATGATACAATCTTGTTTTAATGAGTCTAGTGCCGATAGATGGTGCGTGGTGAAGCAATGCTCTTGCAAAGGCCACTTGTCCGAGGAATCCCGTCGATCAATTGAATTAATTGACAACTACTTTACTAGTCCATTTCTCCGCCAGCTTCCGTTCCTGTTGAGGGAGGGGGCTGCATTTCGCTCATGGACAAAACCCGAAGGTTACTCGTAAAAATAGAACGATGAACTCCTTGTGGATATGCTCAGTGGCCTTACTGCTCGGGCTGGGATTGGACGATACATGAAAGAAGGGGAGGTCGGCTGGGGTTGCGCTACTATGTTATTTACTGCTTGCTTTCTCGCTGTAATCTCAACGCGCCAACCACAGCACACAGGTACTGCTCCGCTGTTTCCAAGGCCTCGGCCGCCTGGGGGATGAGTTCCAAGTAAGTTTGTCCATCCCAATTAGCTCTTTGGTCCCTTCTTTCTACTGCCTCCCGTCTGTACCCTCCCTTGAGAGTTAATGTTGCCCCCATATGGAAATAAGTAGCAATATGCATGTCGATATTGCAAGGTATGCTACAAAATCTTAGTCCTCTTGAAGTTAGACTGGCCTTTTTTCCCAGCTCCGCGCGCACCCTCATCCTTCTCCTGTCCTTCCTCTTCGCAACCCACAGGCACTCCTCCTCCTACTCCTACTCCTCCTCTTCGTCCCGGAAACGCAGCCGGAGTCGGAGCCGCAGCCCTCGGCAGGCTTTCGACCGGTGGAGCAAGAACCGAACACAGTATCAGGAGCAGCGCCGGGGCCGTTCCCCCCCGGACCGGCGACGCGACCGATCGTATGATCGAGGCCAAGACCATGACAAAAGATACCGAGAGCTGGACAAGGAAAAGTTCGTCGGCTTCGTCAAGGGCAAGAGCATTGAACCTCAAGAACGAAGAGGTTCTCGTCCTCGTCCACTCCCACCATTACGGCCCTTGCCCGTGCCATCCGCCGTGCCCACGACTGCCATACTATTGCGAGACCTCACTGCCAGCACGACGGAGGAGATGGTCAAAGAGGCGGTTGCCCGCTTCTATCCTGGGCAGGTCTCCCTCTTTCCCTCTGCTGAGGAGGAAGATTGGGGAGGAAGAGGGGAAAGAGTGGGGAGGGGGGGGTTAGAGGAAGGAGAAAAAGAAAGGAAGACGCAGTGTGCAGTGGCGGAGTTTTACTCCACCGACCACACCCAAGCGTTGATGGCGGCGCATGGAGGAGGCGGAGGAGGAGGCGGAGGACGGGAAAGTAGAGGGGGGCGGCGGCCCATTATGATCGATTATAAAATGGCAACCATGGAGTACTGTGTGCCCCCTCCTCCTCCGGGCCCTCCCTCACGTGCTGCCTTGCCCCTCGCGGGAGGGAGGTGGGGAGGAGGGAAGGGCGAGAAGGAGGGAGGGAAATGGAGGAGGGAAGAGGAGAATCAGCTGCAGGCCCACAGAAAGTCGAGGGACAAGGACTGGGTTTGTGGGAAATGCCATAAATTGAATTACGGTCGACGGGAAGATTGTTGTCAGTGCAAGCACCCCAAGGGCACTGATGCTCTGTACCCTCCCCATCTCTACGAGGAAGAGGGCAGGCAGGCCAGGCGGGCCCACGCAGATGAGAGTGAGATTCCGTGTCGCACACTCATAATGAAGGGGTTGCCGATCCACTCCAACGAGGCGTCTGTCGTGCAGGCGCTGCAGGGAGGGTATGGGGTATGTGTTACCGCTTGTTCTTTGGGCCGGGACAGCAGCAGAGGGGGGGCCAGCAAAGGGACGTGTGTCGTGGAAATGAGCGACGTGGACGGGGCATCTTTCCTCGTCAGAGAGAGTAAGAGGGGTGTGAGTCAGGGAGGGGGGGGGGTAGGCGTAGTCGTGGAGGGGAGGACAGTCCGGGTTGCATTTGCAACTGATACGTTCGCTTCCTTGGCCGGAGGGTCGATGTTTCTCGTCGATGGGGCTCAACAATTACCGCAGCTGCCCCTGCACTCATCAGCACCACTACAGCAGCAGCAGCAGCAGCAGCCGCCGCCGCCACCGCCGTCAGTGCACGGCATGTCATTACCTCTCCCCCTCCCTCCGGCATCTGGCTATCCCCCGGGCTTCCCTCCTCCTCTTCCCCTCCCCCTTCCTCCCTCCCTCTCTGGCGCTCCTCCAGCCTCCGTGCGACCACCAGTGACCAACAATAATGGGGCTTTAGGCCGTCCACCTCGACGATCGGCACCAGCAGCAGCACCAGCAGTAGCACCAGCAGTAGCAGCAGCACCAGCAGCACCAGCAGCACCAGCAAAACAACGGCCGGAGTGGCCCCCTACTTTCGAGGACGGTGGAGGTGCTTACACCTACGATGTGGCAAGCGGGTTTTTTTGGGAGGGGGGCTCGGGATTTTTCCACGACCCGGTGAGCAAGCTGTATTACTCCGTGGGGAAACAGGCTTATTTCAGGTGGGAGGGGAGGGAGGGAGGGAGGGAGGAAGGGGGAGGGGGAAGGGGAGGGCAGTGGGTGATGTTTGTGCCGCCGATTCCTGGAAAGGGGGGTAGAGACAGAGAGGAACAGGGGCAGGAGCAGCAGCCTTGTCAGGAGCTGAAACAGCGGCCGTCTCAGCGAGGAGAAATTGGAGTTAATTTGGAGGGAGGTAACGGGGAGATGGGAGTAAAGGGGGAGGAGCGCAAGGAGAAAGATGTGCAGCTTCCCAGGAAGACTGTTAAGATCGCTCTCAAGCCAAAGACGACGGCGGGGGGAGGGAGTGGATCGAGGCCCTCCGGAGGGGCATGGATGGGTGCTGAGGACGAGGAGCAGGAGGAGCAGGAGCAGAAGGGCGAAGGGCAGGAGGAGTTGGAGCCTCTAAGGGACGAAGAGCAGCAGCAGCAGCAGCAGCAGCAGCAGCAGCAGCAGCAGCAGCAGGGCAATGGCAGTGATGGGAGAAGTGATAGTAGTAGCAGCGGCAACACCGCCAGCCGAAGCTTCCTCCCCTCGCTCAGCAATGATGCCTTCCTCCCTGTCGGCGCCTCGTCCACCAGCACCAGCACCAAAAGCGTGCCTGCCCCCCCCCTTCCCTCCCTCCCTCCCTCCCTCCCTCCCTCCCTCCCTCCCTCCCAGATAGTCGGAGAAGTCAATGGCGAGCCTGTCTGTCTGTTGTGTAGACGTGCATTCAACTCGTGGGACCAGTGGCGAAAACACGAGGCCAAAAGCGCCCTTCACGCTGAAAATCTGGCCAAACAATTGGCGGAAGGCGTGATGCTACAGCAGCAGCAGCAGTATCGAGATCGTGCGGAGGAGAGGAGACAACTGTACGGACAGGACGATAGACCCAAGAGTCTAAAGGAGGGAGAAGGACGGGATCGAGGGAGGGGAGGAGGGCGAGGAGGAGGACGTGAGAGGGAGCGGCGGCGAGACGACCGAGACCGAGACCGAGACCAAAGGAAGGAAGAAAGCAGGGACGCAGAGAGGAGGAAGACGGATGTGGAGACGGCAGGGGTGGACAAACCATTGGGAGAGGGGAATGTGGGACATCAAATGCTGAGGTCGTTAGGCTGGAAGGAGGGGGAGGGCCTGGGAAGGGATAAGGGGGGGATCACGGAGCCTGTACGAGCAGACCAGGCGCTCTTGTCAGGGAGCAAGAGTGGGGTGGGTGCTGGTGGCGGAGGGCTGGAGGGGAGGAGGGGAGGGGGGAGGAGGCCGTCGGCGAGGGAGGTGTACGATTCGAAAGAGGTGCAGAAGGCGATGATGCGGGCAAGGTACGAATCGGTCGGGGGAAAGGTGGAGTGAGAGACAGGAGGTAGAAAGGGGAAAATGGGATTGAAAGGTAAAAAAGACGGGATTGTAGAGAGGGTGTACAGCAATACTTGCATACAGTGACATGTGCAAAGAAGGAGAAGGAAATGGAGAAGAACAAGAAGTAGAAGAAATTGGCAGGTGAACGCCGAAAACGCACCTTCTAAGTTTCACCGCATTATACCTCTCTGCTTTTTCCGTCTTATTTTTGTGTCCCCTTCTATGTATCAAGTCTTTGTGTTTTGGATTTTGTACTGAACATGTGCTTACACACTTCCTCCCTCACCCTCCTCCCTTCCTCAACCCCCTCTTCCTCTCCCCCTTCCGCTCTTTCCCCTGCTCTTCTTCCTCGTCTGTGAAAGCCCTCAATGCCTCCCACATTCCCCTTGCCGCCTCCTCCCCCTCCTTCCCTCCCTCTCCAACCCCGGGTAAGTCATCAAACGTATAGGGTCCCACTCCCCGCAATCCCAGCTCTCGCGCCACGCCATACTTCAACCGCAGGGATTCCGCGTCATCGTAATGCACCTGGTGCAGGCTCCCATCCCCTTCGTCTATATAGTTGTAGAAAGGCGTTTGCATGTATGCGTCCCACATCCGACCCGTGGCCGTCTTACCCGCGACCAACCGCTCCTGTATGATGGAATAGGGTACTTGGACACCGGCGGCATCAGAGCAGCCCACACCTCGGAAGGGCACCATGGCTATCGGGCAATTTACATCCAGAGGATTAATCTCTTCATTCCCCTCCTCCTCCTCCTCCTCCTGCTTCTCCTCCTCCCACTCCTCCTCCTCCTCCTCCTCCTTCTTCATTTCCAACATAATGGCCAGAGCCGGGGACGCAGTTTCATCCCCACGTTCGCCAAAATGACGCGTCGTTCCATTCCCCCCCCTTCTTCCTTTCCCTCCTCCCACACACGTATAATCATATCCGTACCACGGAACGCCCAGAATCATTTTTTGCGGATCTGCCCCAAGGGTAAGGTACTCTTCAAGTCCCCACCTCGTTGCCGGCAAGGCGGCGTTGGCACTTGCGATGCACTGACCGAGAATTTGTGACCGTGTGTCATAGCTCATGATGTAGGCCAAGTCGGCCGCCTTCATCAGGTTTAGATTGTCGTAGTACCGTCCATCGACGCCGTGGGGGTTCCAAGCCAAACACACGCCCACCTGAGAGCCTGGCACGGCCGCGCGTAACGCCGCTCTTGTCTCATTCACCAGCAAGACGTAATTAACATTCATCGGGTCACTAGGCAGCAGGGGTCCCTCAAAATCAAAAACCACGCCGTCGAGAAACTGGGATTGGATTTGATTGACGGTGTTGGTGATCCAGATGGCCCGGGCGGTGGCGTCATCGGAGGCGGAGATGGGAAGGGGGTTTGGGGGGGCCATGATCTATATGGGGGGTATAGCGGGTAAGGAGGGAAGGAGGGAGACAGAGGGTGAGGTGGAAGAAAGAACGAGGTGGTGACACGCTCTTCTGCGGTGATGAGCGGTGAGGGTTGCACCCTATTGATTCTGATTCATCATGCACTAGCTTCTCTGTCCGCACCAATCCAAGGGCTCCGTGATGTTTGACAATGAGGGCAACAAACAATCAAAACCACGAAAGTACTCGCAATCGTAACACTAAGCTCATTGACCATTTTGTACCAAGGCTCGTGTGGTATTCAGGTTACACAGAAAAAGGGCTACATATACCGGTCACGTTTTTCTCGGGGTGCGGACGACAACCAAGCAACCCCTCGCAGCACTCTTCTTTCCGTCTCGTCCACAAACTCGACGCAATACCACAGCCTACCAGGGGCCCCTTGTACCAGTCGCCGAGAATAAGGGTGGGCATCTCAATTACAAGCAGAAACCCCTGTCTCCCCGTCCCCCAAAACCACACAAAGTCCCCCCGTGAGATTTTTGAATTATAACAAGACGGCACGTCAACACCCTGACTTACCACGCGCGCACCCCGAGCGTGGGCATGGCAGACCAATTGAGGCACCGGTGTCCAGGCCACGGTACTGACTACGTCCCAGTCGTAAGTCTCGTACTTGGTGTTGTTGGGGTCTCCGTCCCGAAAGCCGTAGACTTCCTTGGCCCGCTGGCCTTGGATAGGCTGGCAAAGCGTGGTGTTCTCGCACGGACAGGGGGAAGGGCTACCAGGGGAGGCTGCGGCCGCGGCAGTAACAAAGGCAAGGGCGAATTGAAGAGACAGGTGGAAAAGCAGCGGGCGACGGTAGTGCCGCCGCGGATGGTTTGTAGCCATGGGACGGTGTAGTGCGGTGTGTGATGGCAGGGTTGAAGGGGAGCTCCCGAAGACGAGGAAAGCACGGGAAGCTTAGCAGCAGCCACGCAATGCGGGGATCGAGAGGATGCTTTTCACTGTCCCCTTTACTGTTCGTTGTGTGTGCATCTGTGTGATGGTGAATCATTTTATGATATTCCATCCGCGAATATAAATGTTTAGTATCAATATCAACAAACACCGGGCCGGTGTCTCACGGCCGACGTGCTAGAAGCCCCTCCCTGTCTGGGAGCCCCAGATAGATTTTCGTTTGGAAAATTGACCCACAACACCTTATTTCACAACCAACATCACAGCCCGGCCAAAGACATGGATCTGGTCTCGCAGCAGCCACCGCGACCGCCCCCAGAGGATCCGCCGCAGGCACAGGCACACCAGCAGCAGCAGCAACAGCAACAGCAACATGAGCAGCCGACGCAGGATGCAGGAAAAGATCAGCAGCAGCCAGTCCCTCCTGGCTTGACACCCCCTCCCGTCCGTTTGTCTGCGCCTCCGCATGTGATGCCCCTCAAGTTCCCACCCCGCTTCCGGGCAGATAAGACGCCCCTTCTGCAGACGGTGCCCGCCACAACGAGTGTCGTGCCTGGGAAAAGTCCGAGTAACTTTGTCACAAGCAGCAGCAGCACGTGCATGTCCGGGTTGGCATCTACCGCAACGCTACACGAGCCCTCGAGAGATACGGAGGGTTTGACCTCGTCATCGAAGATGAAAGATGACGCAGCACAAACCGCAGGCAAGCTCGCATCCCTCCCTGTGACGGTGGACACTGATGCTGCCACGGCTATCGACACCGGCATAGCCACTCCCTCCACCTCCACAACCTCACTCGCTTCCTCGCCCTTCTTTCATCATCTGTCTCCGAGAACTGTAGATCCGGATCTCCCTGGGGATGCTGAGGGACAAAAGGAACAGCAGCATCAACTCCCGCAGCACCAGCAACAGCAGCAGCAGCAGCACCCGCAGCAGCAGCAGCACCCGCAGCAGCAGCAGCAGCAGCAGCAGCAGCAAGGACAGCGGGAGGATGATGATTTGGACGAGGACATTGACGACGACGCATTGGACGAGAGGGACAACCAGACTGATGACGAGGAGGAGGAAGACAGGTATCAAAGGGAGCAGAACGCAGGTACCTATCCCCTTCAACGGCAGCAGCAGCACCAGCATCAACAGTATCAGGGAGGAGGAAATGAAGGCGGCGGTGGCGAAGGAGGAGGAGATGGCGGAAGGTCCGCCTTAACAATGATGCCAAGGACGTCTTCCACCTCGGTCTTTTCCCCCTCTTCATCGCAACAGGAGCAGTCTCAAGAATCGCACTATTCCTCCTCCTCCTCCATCTCCTCCATCCAACCCAAGGGCACCACGGGCGCACCAATCAATCGAAACATCGGAGGAGGCAGCATGCGGCATAGTAAGATGAGTATGTATAAAGGCGTGTGCTACATAAAAGCCCGTGAAAAATGGGAGGTGCATATATACCAGCATGGGAAGAAGAAGCACATCGGGTATTATGACTTGGAGGTTGATGCGGCCAAAGCCTACGATGCGGCGGTGATTAAAAAGTGCGGGAAACGGGCAGTTACCAACTTCGACCAGGTACGGCCAAAGCGTTTAGACCTGCTCGATCCCTAATCTTGTGGGAGGTTTACTTACCGTGTGTTTTCCCTCTTTTTGATTGTACAAACACAGGTTACGGGAGAATTCAATCCGGAGGCCAAGACGACCCTGCAAGCGGCGGCCTTGGAGCCGGGGGGGGGAGGGGGGGAGGAGACAAAGAATGAGGCGTCTTCGATGTCAACAGTAGCAGAAGAAGGAAGAGGAGTGGCAGGAGGAGGGGGAGGAGGAAGAGGAGGAGGAGGGAACGCAATGACGTCATTCGACCACCACAAGCAGCGGTATCAGCAGCAGTTGCAGCAGCTTTACCGCAACCCACGTCCGCAGCTGCAGCAAGAGAAGCAAGCGCACCAAGATGAAACCCCGCCCTCGGCCTCCAGGGAGGCTGGCACGGCAAAGGGTGCAACCAGTAGAGGCTGGCTTTCTTCCTCCGCCTCCTCCTCCTCTCTTTCTTCTCACCCGGGCCCCTATCCTTCCCCGTCACCCCATCCGCGTGGTGTCGAGTCACAATATCGCTCACCCCAGGCCCAGCAACAGCGGCAGCTACAGCAGCACCAGCAGCAGCAACAACAACAGCAGCAGCAGCAGCAGCACCAGCAGGACCAGCAGCAACAACAACAGCAGCAGCAGCAGCAGCAGCAGCAGCAGCAGCAGCAGCAGCAGCAGCAACAACAACAACAGCAACAACAGCAACAGCAGCAGCACCGGTTAGGTGCTCTGAATGATTCTGCGCTCAGCAGGGAAGGAAGAGAAGGGGAAGGGGGCCAGAACCAGTCCCGTCGCCCGATCTCCTCGTCTGTCCCTTCTTCGATTGCGAGGATGCGGCCGTCTTTGTCACCTGAAGAAATAAGAGGCAGTGAGGTTGATGGTGATTATGGAGAAGGAGGAGGAGTAGAGGTGGAACTGCAGCGACTGCATGACATTGATGAGAAACGTGCTCGTCTTCACGAAAGAGAACAAGAAGAAGGAGTGGAAGTTCAAGGAGGAGAGCCGCGGTCGTCTCTGTCCGCCTACATGCCTCTTTCGATCTCCTCCTCCTATCGTACCCGGATTAACAATAGTAGCAACAGCAATAACAGCAAACGGCTTGGTGTTTTGGGCCGAAGCCACGTTGATGTCAGTCAGCCGAGCCATATATCGTATGTGCCGGTGCGAGGAGGAGAAGAAGGAGGAGATAAGGAGGATGAAGAAGATGGGGAGACGATTTCGACTTTGTTGTTGCAGGTGACCTCGTATTTGATGCGGGAGAGTCGTTGGCTTCAACAGGCAAAGAAACAGAGAGGAGGGATTATCGGAGAAGGAGCTGGCCGAGGGTCAGAAGGAGGAAAAAGAAGAAGAAAATGTGGTGAGCAGCTGGGGCGACTACCTAAGAGGAGACTGACCGAGCAGGCGGCAAGTGAGGCGCAGGAGGAGGAGGAAAAGGAGGAGGAGGAGGAGGAGGAGGAGGAGGAGGAGGAGGAGAATAAGGAGGAGAGGGGGGGGGTGAGGGGGAAAGAGAAAAGAACAGAGAAAAGCGGAGAGGCGGAGGGTCACCAAGAGCTCGACGGAGAAGAAGCAAAAGAGGATGATGAGAAAATGAATGAGCGGGGAGGTAGAGCGGTGAGAGAGGCCCAGAAGCAGCAGGAGGTCGAGGATGAAGAGGAAATGGAGGTAGTTGTGGAGGAGACGGAGGAGGAGAGGACAGAGAGGTTGGCTTTGGCGAACGATTTCAACAAGGTTTTGTTCTATGTGGCCGCAGGGGGGGAGACGGTACGCCGGCTGTTGCGGAGCGCGACGCAGGGATCGTTCACGCGCTGGGATTTAATAGGATGCGAGGAGGACATGCGAGCCATGGTGCAGATATTGGTAAGTGGGATGCAGGCGGCTCAAGGTAGGGGGTATGGACGAGGAACAGGAGGTGGAGGTGGAGGAGGAGGAGGAGGGGGAGGAGACCTTGGTATTGAGGTTGAGGAAGCAGGGCTGAGTAGAGGCAAAGGCGCGTTGTAAGGCGGCAAGGAAGGAATAGGAATTGGGGGAATTGAAAAAAAGACACGTGAGAAAGAGAAAACTTGGTATCAGACCGTAATGTACAGACGCACTGCCGTAACTGGATTTGAGGTGAGGTGAGTCTCTTCGAGAAGTCGACATAGACCCCGGGTGATAAATCCTCGAAAGTATCGAATGTATCGTGTGCGATTAAAGCGGCGAGCTGTCACGGAATTATTGGGCTGTCGTCCGTCCAACCACGTCTTGGGGTACGGAAGTAATTAGATGTTGAATTGCGTGGAACGAGCGGTCCATGCAAGATAGAAGAAGATAGAATAGAGAAAAAATCAACATGTACGTCTATTTTTCTGTGCAAGATTATCTGGAGAGTAGCAATCCTTATCTTGCCTGTCCACTGCTTTTTAGTTGCGATCCTTGTCAAGCTCTGCCTGCTTTCGACGACTCCCAGCCTCCCCATAGTCCCTGGCTCATGTTGCATCAAGCCTCAAGGCTGATGTGCACGATCACCAATCCCTCTGGCGCCGTGACTGCGAACTCCCGATCGTCATGGCTGCCCCTCTCGGTCTCTCCCATGACGCCTTTTTTCTTTGTTCCACCGCTCCCGTCAGTAACGCACACACCTCCTCTCCTCCTCCGCCGCTGACACGCCTCCTGCACCTGGGACACGCTCCACACACCGGCGATATCCCATTTCATCCCCCCCCTGTCCTCCACTAGTTTTATGAAACGATGGCCCGCGCAGGGATTTGGATGCATGCATGTGGATGGGTATGTCGTGCCCTTCACACAGGCGTCAATGGTCAGGATCGCGACCGCCGTGGTTTTCGGGGAGGTGGTGGTACATGGTCCGGATGGAGTGCTGCGAGGGGTGGAAGGACGGGTGGAAGGTGGAGAAGAGGATAACGAGGAAGACGACGACCCAGCTGGCAACGACGAGACGGTAAGCAATGCTAACACCGTTTCTACGAGTGCGGCTTGGGTTTGCAGCATCGGGCTAACCTCACATCCTAGAATTAAGACTTGTTCCGAAGACTGGCAGGCCTCGACGAGGGGGGAGGGTAGAGTGTTTGAATTACACCCCCAGGAAAGCTCCAATGCGTGGGCGGAAAAAAACGATGATGGGGAAGAGGACGAGGCGGCAGTGATGGAATTCGAGGGAAAAGAGGAGGGGGAAAAGGCGGCATCAACATGTGCCTTGGCCTGCCGCCAGGTACTTTTAAAGTGGCTGAGATTTATGTCACTTAATGCCGGAGATTCGTCGGTGAGAAAGCAGTGAACAGACCCAGTAATACTTTCCAAGGCCGTTGCAAGGGTAACCAAACCGCAGAGTCCCGTGCCCGCCCCAAGTTCAACAATACTCAGAGATGAACGCGCACCAGAAGCATTGCGAAGGAAAGAGGCAACGTGCTCGCATATGATGAAGGAGGCTGGCCAAACTTCTCCCCCTAGCAACACCAGTGCAGGATCCTCGTCCACCCACACGATTGTATTATAGTCGTCCTCTTCTTCATAGTGACGCAGACGGTAGCCTACTTTGGTCCGTGGCATCTGTGAGTTGGATGTGCGTGCCAAGTCGCGTTGGAACAAAGTAGATTGTAAGTAAGAGTTGTAAGAGGAGGGTCCTTGGCGGGGTCGTGTTCCTGTCGTTGTAAGCCCTGCATTTTATCATGCGTTAGCCTCTGAAAAACTTCCCGAATCAATGATCCCAAACGGGACAGTACACGAAATGAGATGTAGATCGCCTATGGTATACAACGTGGAGACGGAATACGCGGAGCAGGACCTTATCCGCGGCCTGGTTAATGCCTTAAGGTTCCTGACAACCTCGGTCAGAGAGCAAGGGGAGTAGACCGCCACGCTTTTGGCCAAAGCACAACACGCAAACAATAATCTATACTCAGGAGACGGTCAGGAATTGGAGTCGTCACCCGAATCGAAAGATTTGCTATTTCTGCAATGAGGAAAGACACCTTGTCGCTTACTTTCCCAGCCAGGCTGCAGCCAAACGAACACCCGACCCGCCCTCCTTCCGTCTCGTATGGGCGGTCGGTGGGGGATCCCACAGCGCCTCGCGATCTGGACTCTACGAGGACATAGTTCTAGGTTTGTAGGATAGTTATGAGGAATTTAGCATATGGAACTGTCGCAAGCTAGGAGGAAACCCACCTCTCTGAATGTCTGTATGTGTCATCTCCGTCATGTTTGCGTGCAATGGAAAGTGTGAGCGAGGAACGTGAAAGTGTGCGTGATGGTGGGGAGGTTGGTTGATAAACTCTGTTTCCACTCTTAGCTCATTACTCACGAGTACGATCACACACACACCCTCATACAAACATTAATAGATGCTGTAGTCTGGTTGCGTGGAGAATGTCGGAGTTGGCACAAGAACAGTAGGGGCAGGAAAAATGGAGGAGGAGGAGGAAAAGGAGGAGGAGGAAAAGGAGGAGGAAAAGGAGATGGAAAGCAGTAGCACTGAGAGCGACGGTAACGGCATGTCTAGCACCGCCTGTCTAGTACCGCCACAGCCTTTACTTAGTGTATCGCTGAGCTGTGTGGTGTCTGCCGTGGGAGAGAGATTGGCTTGGTGGCGAAGAAGGAATAGGGTATGGAACGTATTCCGAATATGTCAGAGCAGCGCACTCCCATGATGCGAGTATCTGACAGCACCCTGGACTTGTCGCCGGTAAAGGAAGCTTATAGCAACATCCTCTTGTCGGACCTGAAATTGATAAACGGAACTCCTCTCGAAACAGGGTGCGGGAGTGCGGGAGAATGAGGAGGAGTAGGATGAGGAGAAAGGAGAAGAAGGGGGGGGGGGGAAGGAGGAGGAGGAGGAGGAGGAGTAGCGGGAGGGGGGAATTGTGGTATGAGAGGATGAGGAGAAGATGAAAAAGTAGACATGGAAGGATGAAAACCAAAAAGAAAAAGAAATTAGGAGGAGGGGGTGATAGCAGCGACAGTTGAGCATCAGACTCGGAGGAGGGAAAGATTAGCTTTGAGCACAGCAGCAATGATGGTGGTAGAACCAGACAACAGTATCACTTAGCTTGGTGTCATGACAATGCCACGGTTGTAGATTGTGGTAAAAGATGGGTGAACAACGGCATCGGTAGTAGCAACAAAGCAGCGGTTGTGTGGAGACTGGGGAGGATGAAGACGCGGGAAGGAGCGTTAAAGGAGAAGAAGATGAAGAAGAAGCAGCAGCAAAATAACTGGGCGGTATCGTAGAATGCATGAATGCGGGATAAGGCGGAGTGCCAAAGCCTCCTATGAATGCGTCTAGTTCTTTTCCGTTTTTGTTTCCTTTTCTACACTCCTACAGAACTATCGCATGCAAAATGACGTCCTTTGCATACGAGGAAGCTTTCCAATAACAAAATGTTGCATATACTTCCCCCTACTCTTTTACGAGTTGGTAAGCGACCTTGACAGCTTTTTAATCTGGCAAAGTCCCCGTACGGCCCACACAGGGCCAGGAGGAGAAGGGGAGGCGAATAAAAGAGGAGGTCGGCGAGAATGCGTGGTGCACATGGAAGCCACCATTGCCTGTGGCGAGTTGTGTCACCCTTTGCGTAATCTTGGACGGCGGCCTTTTGTCCACACCTTGGGGGCTGGTGTCACAACAATGGTATCTCGAAATCCGTCGACCACCAAAAAAAGATGTGGGGAGTGACGCCGCTGCCACGAATATTGTTTACACTATCTGTCCCGCTCTCTTGACCAACCTTCTCACTTGGCAAGCTTTATCCCACGAGTAGCAGGCACTTCTGCCAGAAGAGCTACAAATTATAAAGGGGTGGGAGGCAGCCTTCGAAATGGCGTGCGGGAACTGCTATCGCTGAAGCAATTCGGGTTGGAAGATGCAATTTGGATGGACATGGACGACAAATTGCACGGACTTTGTCTGGTCCAGTGTAACTTGCAGCTGATGGTAGAGCTTACGCGCGAAAAGGGCAGCACGAATGAGACAGAATGTCTTGTGGATTTGAAGAAGGGGAAGTTCGTGGATGTGAATTGTGTGCGAGACGGGGAAAAGATGAGGGAAAGGGGTTGGTATAAATACGTCCAGAGAGACACAAAAGTTTCCTGGTCGGTATGTTACCTTCATGCTGGTGAGTGTAGCGTCATTTGCCTTCCACAAAAAGACATTCAGCTTCGACAAGTGTTGTACCTCCCCACATGTTGGCGGTTATTCTGAGGAACGTTCTTTCCTTCGTTTCTTCGCGAGCAATGGCAATTGCACAAACATGCCCCCTGTGGCTCTTTTGTTATGCTTTATACTCATAGATTATGCGCTCCACAGTGTTTTTATGCACTGTGTTGATCCAGACAGAGGCACACAAGTGAAGTCACCGCTTTCCGTGTGTGTGCCCCTGGCAAACAACAACATATGTTCCTGTCGACTTCCGCCTCCGCCATTAGAAAGTAGCCAGTCATTCTTTTTTTGTGCGACGTGAACTTACATTCTCCATTTTGGGACCACCACAATTTAGAAAAGAGTCTAAGCAAAATTACTTTCTCCTTTACGGCGTCCACCTTGCTTTGTCGGCGCCGCCGCTTCGGCACCAGCAACATCATTCTGTCGTTGGTTTATCTGGCCTCTTCCGCCACTCGCATCACCGCCGCTGCCACCGTCCCGGTCTTCCTGCCCACCACTTACAACCACGCTCTCCAACCTTTTGCCACTAAAGCTGCCTCCCGCCTGGTCTCACAAGAAACTTTTGCCACCATCCCTGAGACCTTGCCAGACTTCGACAAAACAATGGATTATGCCCGTGCTATGACCGACACGCTGGAGCATTCCAAGCTGCCCCTCCGCAATGAACGTGACTTAGATCCTCTGCTTCAATCGATTGGTGACAAGCGCTTCGTTTTCTTGGGCGAGGCTTCTCATGGTACGCACGAATTCTACACCTGGCGAGCGCACATCACCAAGCGTCTTATCGAGGAGAAAGGCTTCAACTTTGTCGCTGTCGAAGGGGACTGGCCCGATTGCTACGAACTTAATCGTTATATTAAGGGCTTTGAGAAAGAAGCTAAACACCCTTCCGACATCATGAAGACTTATTTCAAGCGGTGGCCTGTATGGATGTGGGGCAATTGGGAAGTCGCTGCGCTGGCTGGGTGGATGCGGCAGCATAACTTGAAAAAGGCGGGAAATATGAAAGAACGCGTGGGATTTTATGGGTTGGATGTGTACTCGTTGCTGGAAAGTTTGGAGTCGATTGTGAGCTACATGCGTGATGTGGACGGAGAAGAGTCGATTAAGACTGCGGAGCGGGCCTTGGCGTGTTTCGAGCGGGTGGCGGTAATGGGAAAGGAAGATGTGGGGCAGGCCTATGGAATGGCTGCGACTCTCACTCCGTACTCATGCCGCGACGAGGTCGTCGAATTGCTTGTGAGGGTGAGAAAGGAAGCCGCCAAGCTTGCCGAGACTAAGCCCCAGGACGACGAGATGGCGGAGAATTCGTTGAGTGCAGAAATCAATACGAAGGTACGTTGTCTTCGGAGGGTCGGACATCTGAGGTGTTAAGGGTTGTGTATGATGAGAATGATTGACAGGTGTTTGTTAAAAAGCTTTGATATCATCAATCAAGAGCCTGAGCTAAGTGATGGCGGCATGTTCCAACCATTCATGCTTTCTCATGCCCGCTGTTCCTGAGCTTTTCTGAGTCCACATCGTCTGGATTTACATAAACATATCTATGTGACTTTCCTGTCCGAACCGGTTGATTATGGAAATTGGCCTGTATTTCATTCCCAGTCAAACCTGTTCGTATCTTTCCTACCTTCCAAAACCACAATTTCTCATACTCTCTTCTCCTCGCCGAAATACTTTTGTCCTCTAGGTGGTGCTTGATGCTGAAAAATATTACCGAATCATGGTAGATGGGTCAGACGATTCGTGGAATGCCCGCGACAGTCACATGCACGACACTCTTCAACGCCTCGCAAATTATTACTCGCCCAACAGCAAGGCTATCATTTGGGCACATAATACTCATAATGGAGATGCCCGCGCCACGGATATGGGAAGGGCTGGAATGCATAACATTGGGCAACTTGCCCGAGAGACGTGGGGAAAGGATCAGGTGCATTTGGTAGGATTTGGGACGTACCAGGGCTCGGTCATGGCCGGGGAGCGTTGGGGTGCAGAGATGAAAGTCATGCCTTTGCCGTCTGGTCGCCCTGGAACGTGGGAGGACGTGTGCCATCGGGCGGGGAAAGGTCAGAACATGATTTTGTTGCCCAACGTCCTGCAGCAGCCCTTGTTTGAGAAGCGTATTGGGCATCGGGCTGTAGGGGTGGTGTATAACCCTCAGCGTGACTCCGTCCAATACGTGCCGTCCGTACTTAGGAATCGCTATGACGCCTTTGTGTTTGTCGATACCACTCAGGCTGTTCACGCTCTCAAGATCAAAGCCAACCCCACTGAAATGCCCGAGACGTACCCCTGGGGAGTGTAAGAGCAAGGGAAATGGGTCATTTAAGGGAGAGGTGGCCGGGGTCAGTAGCCGACATACATGTGGATGGGTAAATGGTGGAAAGCATTGCTAATTTCATCTTTGAGACTAGCGCTTTGGATTACCAAAAAGGAGGAACAAAGAGAAGTGGTAGCGAAAGACACGGTGGGTGGATGAGACAGAAGCGCACCGAAAAATTGCATCATGGCTGAAGAAGGCACATTGTCAGCAACTAAATGTGTAAAAAAGGAGAAAGCGTCCGATAGCGAGCAGGGCCATAGATGTCCAGAGATAATCAATACGCGTGCACGATGAGCAAGACATTTGAAAAGCAGTATTTATCCAAGAAGACGTTCTCAAACGAGAAAGTCAATCTAAACCCAACTTGAGGTGGGGCTGTCCCGGTGAACTATTCCTTTCTCATAAAAGGATCAACCTTCCTTAATGGGGGTTAGGATGTCCCCGTGAGGCAAGGGTTTATGGTAGACCATGGGGGGCTGCAAGAACAATCGCACACACAAATGCACAAATTGTAATGCGAAGACAACTTAAAAACACATATTATTCATTTATGAGCCGATAGAACTTCAGGGGCCCACTTAGTTGCTCCATTGCACAAGTGCAAGTGTAAAAATGTGTCATCCATTCTGCTTGATTATTAGAAAGATGAATATTTTCGAAAGAATGCTGCTAGCAAGTTAAGGAGCAATATCGGTAAGGGCTATGATGGGTCGAAAGAAAAGGAGAATAACTTTGTAGGGGAATGAGGAGTTTAAGTAAAACGAGGCATTCTCGGTAATGGAATTAATGGCAGTGCCAGGTGCGACCAAGTCAGGCCACGGCCATGGATGGTAGGTCCGACAGAAGAGAAATAGGCAACAGACGTCCCTTGGTTGATCTGCCCCTCTATTTTGCCTTGTATCAAGTAAGAGAAATCATAGCGATAACGAAAAAAACAATCGGAACACGAAAAGAGGCTTAACTACTATCCTTAGATTCCTACGTCAACTTTTATTTGTTTGAGTAAATGGTCGTCCGTGCCCTCCTTCTATTTGGCTCCTATTATTTTGAAAAAGAGCAATATATTAATGCGCTTGAAAATTGTTTACTGTTCGTGCTTTCAAGTAGAGTGCTCCCTCCCTTCCAGTTCTAGGACCGTGCCCTATACGAACACCTCCCGCTATACTTACAACCGTCGTATACCCCAAGTAAATGTTCCTGCCCTTTTTGAGTTTCTTACACTTTGTATAATTTATTATTTCCGGCATCTCTCCTTCCTCTGTATGATTCTACCGTCTTTTCCCTCCAAATCCTCGATTACACCCTCCCAACCTTAATAATGGGCGATGTAGCCACGACTGCTGGGTTCGATGCGGGCGAGGCCTTAACCACATAAAACCCAGGAAGTATATCCATAGGCACATTCCAGGAAAGCACTTCGCTTGCACTAGAGGGGGTGAACGACGCCACTTTGGCTATGACCTTGCCTAGACGGTCTTCCAAGGTGACAACGGCGGAGGAGTCCGACGAGAACTTGCTTAATTTAATACCCACAGTCTCGCCTGGGTAGATGGTGCTCAAGGACCGAAGGGAGGTGTCTCCATCAAGGACGGCCACGGCAGGAGTGATGGCGCTTGCGGTCGTGTCGCCCACCATTGCATCCGCGCTCGAGTCCAGCAAAGGCAAAGAATAGTCGAAGGCAACGACGGCCGCAATCGCACATAAGGACTCGAAGCCCGGCACGGTGGCCATAGCGGTCGCGAACTCCGTGTTGGTCGCTGGTTTGTTGAAGGCCTGCAAAGCTGCCCTGGCTTGGCGAGCGAGAGCACCGTCCTTGGTCGTCAAGAATACATGGAACTCCGTCACAGCTCCGCACTCCTCCTTTCCAATCCCGCCATTGTCTTTGTCTTCATCAAAGATACCTAAGTTACTAGCAATTACAGAGGGGACGCCCGACTCGAGGCTGACAGACAGCTTGCCCCCCCTCCCAAGGTTGAGATACACCCCAAAGGCCTCCTTTAAGGCCGTACTATTGCGGCATGCAGGGGCAGCATCATTGCAGGTGAGCATGACGTCGGATCGCAAGATCTGCATCACCCCCCCAGCAGAGTCTTTGGTGTCGTCTCCCGTTCCTAGAGCACGGACACCACTGTCACGCTTGGCAGAAAGGAGGGCGAAGGCAGAGGAAGAGGCCGTGGACACGACACTCTCGAGTGGCAACGGGCAATGGCCCTCACCAATGTCGCAGGTTTCGGCCAAATTCTCTTGCTCTGCTTCACAGCCCGTCAAAGTGGAGTTGTAGATGGCGCAGGAGTCCGGAAGATAATCCCAAGCGAAGAAGGGAGAGCTGCAGTCCAGGGTGCCGTTAAACATCGTCGATAATTCAAGATTATCCCCTTCCTCGCCCTCCTTGACACCACCAAACTTGCGTATAAATGCCGAAGAGAGTTTTCCCGGATGAGCTAGCGAGCCACCTGTCATTTCCACCGACTCTACACCCTCGAAACAGGCGTTGGTAGTAGATTCATAGCCTGTGATGCTGTCATCAAAAAGTGCCTTCCGAACAGTGACCACAGGTGCCATCTCTTGGCCCCCAGTCTCCACCCCATCCTGAAGTGCCAGCCTCTTGATCTTGGGTGCCGGAGTAAAGGCCGGGAATCGCCCTGGCTTGAGCTTAGGCGGGTCGCGCAAAACCTCCCGATACGCGTTGCCTTGGACGAAGTACTTGACCTGCCGCTTGCCAGTCAGAGTCGAAGCGAACCCTAGGCGTCCACGAAAGGCATCGCGGGTATAGATGACTGTCAGGTTCCCTGCGCCGACGTACGCCGCGATACCCTGGCCGACCCGCCAGTAAAGAGCCACCACCCGAATAGCTGGGGACCGGAAAATGAGTGTGTGGCCCGCGGCCATGAAGTATTGGAGAGAGAGCATGGCAGTTGCAGAAATACCGCATATGATGGCAGTGGGAGTGGCGATGATTTCTTGGTCTCCCGCATCCACGCAGGTAGTGGCTCCCAATCCATACGCAGCTACCGTTCCAAAGGTTCGCGCAAAGGCACATCCCACGAAAGACATGTGTCCCGCGCCCAGGAACAGCTGTCCACCGCTCGTCGCCAGGAAGCCAGCACCTGAATTCAGATTGAAGATGCACCCATTGTTGTGGTTAATGCCTGCACCAACCACAATGAAAGGCCCCGCGCCAGCGAAGATGTTGACACCAAATTGCTTGTTCTGGACAACCCCGGTATTAATCAGAACGCCCGCACCCAAGAATTGCTTCACTGCCACTCCAAACATGGCAAAGGCCCCTCCTTGAGTGTTGAAGACGCACCCTGTGAATATGCCTACCCCACCCCCCACATGCGTCATCACTCCAGCCGCAGCCCCGAATTGAGCCCCAAGATTTCGATTGAAAACGCACCCGGAGAAAATGCCGACGCCTCCCAGCACTGCATGGAATAGCCCAGCAACTCCCAACCCAGCCACCGCAAAGGCCGCCTGAGTGTGGGTGCAGCCGCTTGCCACCGTAACTCCGATCACAGTCAGCACGTCACCGCCTACGGCCGTGGCCACGCGAATGGAGGTCGGGGAGAGATTGAAGAAGTGGCAGTCGGTGAGGGTCACCAGGCCGCCCATGTTCAGGATATGCCCTCCGAACATTACGGCTCCCTTGATGTCCCGCGCGAACCACGCCATACTCGGGGCAATGAAAAGGACACCCAAATAATTGCTACCCCCACCAAGATACACCAAGGCTGTCCCACCAATGACCACGGCCAAGTTCTTGTCGAGAAGCGAGCGCACGACCCCTCGGTGGACCCGCACAAACTGCAGGTCCAGGAAACCGCCAGGTAGCACGTTGAAAATGCGAGGGGTCTTGCGACCATCCAGCGTCGGGCGGTCCCAAATATCTCCAACAATGGCCACAGGGTATGTTATGTTGATCGAGGTGGTGGTAAGGACGTAAGTTGCACCCGGCACAAGGCGAATGTACATACACTTGGCCTCGATTGCTGAGCGGAGGGCAAGTCCATCCTCGGGTTTGCAGGCTCCCGAGCTGGCACGTGTGACGATATCGGAAAATTGCGACTTGGCCTGCTCAAATTGTTCGCTTTGTCGGGCCTGCTCTGCAAGTTTGCCGGCAAGACCAGCGAGCTTGCCGCTGTTTTGGGTATTGGCCAAGTCGAACACGTCGGGGAGGGAGGACGAGGTACCCACCAGCCCATTTCCAACCCCGTTGAGGAGGGGCGAGGAAAGTAATGGCGCCTGTCCGGCTGCTGCCGCATTGGCCGACTTGTCAATCAAGCCCAGCATGCCTGTGCCCTGCTGTGGTGCATTACTGGTGGTGGTGGCGGGCGGGGAAACGACGACAGGCTTTTTCGCCACTGGGGTTGGCCCTGACGAAAAAGACGTGGCATTAGTGACGGAAGAAATGATGGGAGTCACCGCGGTGTCTTTCTTGGCCGCATCCAGGGTGGGCATGGCCGCGTTGTCGTCGCCACCCGTCGAGGTACTGGTGCTTATGCTGGTGCCCTTTCCGGGCGCGACGATTCTCATAACAATACCCACTGCCGCGCCCACGACGAGAAAGCCGACAACGAGAGAAAGCCATAGCTATGTGCAAGGGAGAGGGGAGGGTAAAAGCGAGGAGAAAGGAGTAATAAGGTGGGTAGGAAAACGGAGGAAGGCAGGGAGGAGGGCAAGGAAGGGACGCAGGGGGAGGGAGGGGAGGGAGGGCAGAGGGACGAGAGCCAGAGAACTATCTGACGAGTGTGTAATGCTTGTGTATGTATATGTATATGTGTAGAAGGTGAGTATAATAGGCATTGAAAATTCAATACCACCACCTATAAAGCGCCTGTCCACCGGCCCTCCCTACCTTACAGTGGCCTTTCCATCAAAATATCCCATCTCATTCTTGCTTCCCACATAATTGCGCGGAGACCAGAGCTCAGACTTATCTATATAGAGCAGCCATATCTGCACAAACAAGCGTATTCCACATAAAAATAACGGTGCCTAACTACACATACCTGCTTCCGACGACTCTGGCGGCGCTGCTCTTGAACTTCGGCCATGCTGCTGCCAGGTGTAGCGCCGTGGCCGTCCCCACCATCGCTTCTTTCTTCATGGATGTTCATTATGCCCTTCCTGTGTGCAGTGATGTGGGGTGAAGGGTGTTCAGTTGTGTGTGCGCGTCTGAGCCTGAGGGGCTTATTTTTTCCAACGCTGGCTGTCGGGCATTCTGCCGCGCGGAGCATGCGCAAGCGGGCAATAGCACACGAGGCGAGGAGAGCACGACGACAGACCAGATTACTTCCGCCCATCGGCGAGAGTATGACCCTGTCACCGGTAGAACAAGCGTGGGATTCTCCTTTGTACTGGTTCCTGTGGTACTAAGCGTAAGCATCTCCAGGAGCGTGGAGCTGACGAACACATCGCCAAGTTCGTTTCAATTATGACGCCACAATCAACTCTACGTTGGACGCAGGTTGGGGCGCCCAGCCGAACGCATCCTTGCCCTTTGTCAGCCACAACATCGCACGAGGACAGCATCCGCACAATATTTCAGCCAATCTCGATTTTGGGCGCAGCGGGGTGTGTGTGTGATCGCGTTTCAATGTGCCTAAAAAGAGCGCACCAAAGCAAAAAAGCACCGAACTGGCTAATGCCCGCCTCCGGTTTGGCCATATTCGGCTTCAAGACTGAGATAAGACACAAATTGGGCGCGGGATTGGCTTGCCGTGCACCCTGACCAAAATCTGTTCCTCCATTCCGTCCTTGGCATGGTGAATTCCGGATGTGAAGTAGCATTTGCCCAGGGTCGCTGGTCCGATTTGGAGCTTTTTCGTGCTCAGCCAGTTGAAGCTCCCACATACACGGGCATTACCACACCTCCTCCAGCCCTCCCCCCCACAAAACACCTGAAACAGGCGGCAATGACCATCACTGCACCAAGACAGCCCCGGGGTTCCTTGTCCCTTACAAACATCTCCGTCTCAATTGCCCTGGTCATGGTCCTGACTATCCTGCAGCCCCTTGGGACGGCCGCCTCCAAGGAAAACAAGATTTCCCCCCTCCAGCGCCTCAAGCGCTTGACACAAGGACAAGGTGGAAGCGACACCACGGAGAATGCGGCTGCTGTAAGCGAAAGTGGATCCCCGCTCTTCCCATGGATGACCCCCGCGGCTGCCGGGTTCATGAACGAGGGAGGGCTACCGGATGAGGACTCCTCCCTCGGCACGCTCTTTGCGGGTATTTTGGGGGACGAAGGCCGAGAGGACGTGGAGGGTATTGGCTCAGAAAATGCCATGATCAGGTAGGAGGGTGGTGGTTAGAGAGAGCTCGTCTCGGCTGTCGTGTTATCTTTTTATTTTGGCTTACCTTTTCCACCCTCCTTTACCCTCTCCCTCCCTCTCCCTCATCTCCCGCACCCCCACATACAGGTCCTTGATGTCCGGGTCTATGAACCAGAACTTCTTCAAGCAAGGATTGGGCGCGCTTGGAGAGTACGTGCCTTGTGAATTCTTCTCTTCCTCCATCCCCCCCCCCCCTTCTTTCTCTTTAGCTTTCGCGTCCTCATCCTCCCCTTCCCCGCAACACTCCCCTCCCTCTTTCTCTCAGCGCCATGGCGCCTGCCGAAGCCGACATTGTTTTCGAATATTTTCCGCCAGTGGCGCTCATGTCCTCGTGGCAGTCTTACCTCACCAGTAAAAAAAATGGAGACGACACAGTCTCGGTACGTCTCTTTCCCTTCCTTTCCTCCCTCCTTCCATTCCTCCCTCTTCCTTTCCTCCCTCGGGAGTGGGACATCTAACTCACCTCTGTCTCCCTTCCGTTCGCCCCTTCACCCCTCCTCTGCAGGAGACCGAAGCCAAGCAGAGTGCAGCAAAGGAACTGGTTGGGAAATTGGCCAAGATGGCGCTTGTGGGAGCGAACCCCGACAAGATCATGGACATCGTCAAGGACTTCACTACCACGGTAGGAAGGAAGGAAGGAAGGGAGGAGGGAGGGAGGGAGGGAGAGAGAGAGGGAGGGCCCATGGCAAAGAACCGATAGACAGAAGTAGGCTCTCGACCGCCTTTTGGAGTGGATGCCTTCCGTTGGTCTCACCCTCTCACTCAGTCACTCGATGAAACAAGAATGCTTAGCCGTCTATCTTTTCACCTTCCCCCTCTCCTTCCCCTCCCTCCCTCCCTCCACAGGGCAAAACCGACGACCCAATCCTGGCCTCCCTCGTTCAGGATATGCAAGAAACCGGCAACCCCCTGGCCATCGAAGAGATTCAAGAGAAGTTCTTTCAGAGGGTGATGGGGGAGGAAGGCGGCGGGGGCTTGACCCTGGCGTCGTTTTATGACACGACCTGGTTGCAGAAGGTGAGGAAGGACATGGCCGGCAACGAGGCATTTTGGGAGATATTGGGGGAGGAAGAGGGAGGGTATTTTAAGAAGAAATTGATGCTAGAGGAGGAAGGCGGAGGGGGCTATGTGCCCTTGAAGCCGAGCGAAATGCCGGACCCGGAAACGTTGTTGGGGAGGTGGTGAGGAGGGAGGAAGGAAGGAAGGAAGGAAGGGAGGGAGGGAGGGAGGGAGGGAGGGAGCGTGTGGAGGTGTGTAAGTAGGAGGGGGGATGGGAGGCAACGGCATCAGACATGACCAACTAGGAAAGGAATAACAGTAATGGACAGAGGTGGGAGAATGCGAGTGAATATAATTGTACTGACAAATTGGGCAAGCGGATCGAAACGAGAGCAGCACATGCACGAAGAAGCTTCGGGAGGCGGCAGCAGCAGCAGCAGCAGCAGCAGCAGGAGCAGCAGCAGCAGCAGCAGCAGCAGCCGCAGCAGCAGCAGCAGCAGCAGCAGCAGCAGCAGCAGCAGCCGCAGCAGCAACAGCCAAGTATGATAAGAGCAGCCAAAAGAAAATTCGATTTATTTGAAATTACCCGAAAAGAAGGAGAACAGGACTGTAGTTGTTTTCTGTCGTAGCTATTCTACAAGCCTAGAACGATCGCATACGAGGCACTCTAGGCATTGCATACGAGGGAAGCCTTCCAACAATATGATGTTGCCTATACTTCCCCGCGTCTTTAAAGCGACTTTGATAGTTTTTACACCTAGCGAAGTCCCCAGAGGGCGTGTAGATAGGTGTGTCTAGTGGCTTGCGTGTGTGAGTGTATGTGTGAATGAAGGGTGTGGTGGGGGGTGTATGCGCACGAGTGGGTATGTGTCTGTACGGTTCATTCACTTATTTTTTGTCTTTCGGTCTGCTTCTCTTAATACATGCCCCCCTTCTCTCTCAACATCACCGTCGTCCCCCCTCATCCCTCCCTCCATTTCTCTTTCATCTTCTGCCCAGAGCGACCTCAACGGCGCGTTCGATCCTTTTCCCTTCCCTTCATATTTTGCTTCTCACTCCCTCATCTCTTTATCCACCCTCCTTCTTTTTCTTCCTTGTGACGTTTCCTTCCCCTTCAAGTGCTATGTGATACACGCAGGGAGGACGGGAGGGAAGGAGGGCGGCTGCTGTTGCCGGCGATGATGATGGTGGTGGTCAGTGTCGTGCTACATATAGCTCTTGATAGTCTTACATTAATCATCTTTAGGCTTCCTCTTGTTTCCTTTTAGTCTCGAGCGGCCAAGACCTGCTTGTCGGCTTCTGAGAGGACGTTGCGCTTGACGCGGCTGTAGAGATCGCAATGGGTGGAACGAAGAGGTGTGGTTGTGTGAGTGCATGCCCGTAGCTCCTTCCCTCCCTTCCTCCCTCCCTCCCTCCCTCCCTCCCTCCCTCCCTCCCTCCCTTCCGCCGTACTTGAAGGGAGTAACCGCGGGGTCCACAACAAAGTCCCATATGACTTTGGTCCAGGAGTAGTAGTGAGGCAGAGGCATGTAGAATTCCGGAGCTATCCGACGCACCTCGTGGAGGCGCGTGCCTGGAGGGGGAGGAGGACGAGGAGGAGGGAGGGGAGGGAAGGGGAGGGGAGGTGGGAGGGTGTTCATTCGAGAATAAAGGAAGGAAAGGAAGGAAGGAGGGAAAGAGGGAGGAAGGAGGGAAAGAGGGAGGAAGGAGGGTGCGACTGATTCGGAGTCAGCCCACTGGCCCGACCTGGCGGTACGAACACGTCCACACAGGGAGGGAGGGAGGGAGGGAGGGAGGGAGGGAGGGAGGGGGGGGGTGG
>Ga0160419_100318_pt1 | contig 32649 bp, 32 predicted proteins | sample CelAP2metagpilot_2_FD_108196 | JGI IMG/M metagenome (GOLD analysis project Ga0160419, IMG submission 108196) | Phycosphere-associated microbial communities from Cellana algal ponds in Kailua-Kona, Hawaii, USA - Cellana AP2-4-25 metagenome pilot ... | reverse complement strand
CGACGCACACAACGACGATCCCAAACCCTATCGGTGGGTCAAATCCGCCGATGAAATCCTCGCATCAGTCAAGCGCTTCTGCCTCAAAACAATGAACCGAACTTCGATTCCAGGTGACTAGGTTGCGGTCACTTCGAGGTCCAATACAAGCAGCCCGTCGATCCCGCCCTCGGCCAGCGCCACAAGCTGTGCGCCGAGTGCCTTGTGGTCGGGGTGGGTGGCGTAGGTCTCAAGGTCTGCCCAGCTGTCAAAGTCGATGGTGAAGCCGTGGGTGTAGCCGCGTTCGAGGTTTTCGGGACTGTTGGAGGGACCTGCGGTGAAGGCATGGGCACCGGGGAGTTTTGAAGTGAGGGTGGCGAGGGCGCTGTATAGGGCGGCGATGCGGGGTTCCGGGGTGTCGCGCGGGAATTTGGTGAGGACGATGTGGCGGATCATGATGGGTTCCATCGGCAATGCCAGAAAATCAATGCGCACTATCTGTAGATAGGGCATTCTCTTCGCAACATGTCACGCAAAGGCAGACAATGAAAACGGTACTGGCAGTTCTGATTGTTTGTGTGTGTCTGTTTGCAGGCTTCATTGCCTTCGTCCTTGGAGGCACAAGAGTAGTGGAACGCGGCGCGCATGGTCCCTTCACAATCGGTGAGGACAAGGCAGTTACGGCACAAACACTTCGAGGGCTTAAGGTGTGGCCTCCGGATGTTCTGCCGCCACCGCGTCCGTTACTTGAATCGCCAACCTACGCTGATCTTGCGCGCATCTTTGGAAAGGATGAAGGCGTGATGGTGGGCTTCGGTGTCGCCCGTTCTGTTCCAACCCGGTTGGAGTTCGAGGGGGATGCTCTTTCAGCAGTTTGGCCGGTCGCGTCTCCGAAGGATTGGTCCAACCCAAATCCCGGCTACGACGCGGCGGATGAAGCGGAACTTGCTTTTCAAAGTCGACTTGCAATCGGGATGTCGCGTGAGCGCGTTTTCAGAATTGTGGCGCAGAGCGGAAAGGAAATTGACATTGTTGTACGCGCGCATGTCGCCGGGGAAAGGCGATTTAGAGACTTGCCTTTTGCCGAAAGGGAAGTTGATCAAGGATACGCTGACTTTGTCTTCGGCAAATCTGGTTGGGCATTTCGGGGCCTGAAAGATGCCGTTTGGTACCGCTTCTTCAGGGAGCCGCATACCTCTTTGGTCAAATTGTTCTTTGACGAGGGCACGCTGGTCCGGATCGAGCATTACCACACGCCGTTCGAATTGCCCTGACGGGGTGTGTGCCACTGGTTGCGGCATCTACCCATGCGCCGCCTTGCTGTCCTCCGGCGCTTCCTCCCTATCAAACATCCCGTAATCCCGGATCACATGGGCAATCCGCAGGTGATAATCTGTGAATATCCCACCGCGCCCCTTGGCCTGCGCCCCGCGGTGCGCCGCCAGATGCCGCCAGCGGGCGACGGCCTCTTCGTCTTCGAAAAACGACAGGGACAGGAGTTTGTCGGGGTTGGTGAGGCTCTGGAACCGTTCGACAGAGATAAACCCTTCGACTTCGTCCACCATGGGGCGCATGGCGGCGGCGATGTCGAGGTATTCGGCTTTGCGGTCGGGGTGGGGCATGACTTCGAAAATGACGGCGATCATATGGGCTCTCCATGGGGGGCAGAGGCGAGGGTGAGCCAGGTGCGGTCCTCGCGCAAGATGAATTTCTCGGACTGGGCAAAGGCGTAGTTCTCGCGGCCCAGGGGATCCTCGGCGAGGCGGGCGCGGTAGGCTTCGTATCCGGCCAGCGAGGGCACGTTGTAGATTCCATAGGCGAGGGTCGACGATCCTTCGTGCGGGGCGTAGTAGCCGATCAGATCCGCACCACAGCGGGGGATCGCGGTGCCCCAGGTGCGGGCGTAGTGGCGGAAGGCGTCCGTCTTGGTCGGGTCGATCTGGTAGCGGATGATGCAGGTGAGCATGGTGGGTCCTTTCGTTGTTGGCACGGGGATAGCGGATTGCGCGGGCTGAATGCTTCGGCTACGGTCGAAGTATGAAAGAAGGGCCAGACATATCGCGGATTGCCGCACTCATCGGGGATCCGGCGCGGGCCAACATCCTGACGGCGCTGATGGCGGGCAAGGCGCTGACGGCGACGGAGCTGGCGGCGGAGGCTGGCGTGACCGTGCAGACGGCCAGCGCGCATCTGGGCAAGCTGGAAGCGGGGGAGCTGATCCGCTGTCGCAAGTCAGGGCGGCACAAGTATTTCAATCTGGCAGGTGATGATGTGGGCCATGCGCTGGAGGCGCTGATGGGGCTGGCGGCGGGGGCCGGGCATTTGCGCACGCGCACGGGGCCGAAGGATGCGGCGCTCAGGGAGGCGCGGGTGTGTTACAGCCATCTGGCGGGGGCGCGGGGGATTGCGCTCTATCAGGGATTGCTGCGGCGCGGGGCGCTGCGTGAGAGCGGGGATGATGTGGCGCTGACCGACGCAGGTGCTGCGTTTCTGACCGGGTTTGGTGTGGATATCGCAGCGCTCCGGCGCGGCAAGACACCGCTGTGCCGGACCTGCCTGGACTGGTCCGCACGGCAGACGCATCTGGCGGGGTCCGTGGGCCGCGCGGTGCTGGCGGAGATCATCGCGAAGGGCTGGGCGGCGCGGGTTGAAGGCACGCGGGTCGTGCGGTTTTCAGACACGGGCGCGCAGGCGTTTGAAGAGACGTTTGGCGGCTAGATCTGGCCTGCGTCCTTGAGGCGCTGGATGCCATAGGCGAGATGGCGGGTCGAGAAGGAATGCCCGCCTTCGAAAAGGCAAAACTCCAGCACGTCCCCTGTGGGGTTCGCGCGGTTTTCGCAGGCGAGGGTATCTGTCTGCGCCGCGCGTGCATCGCCAAAACCACCAAATGTCTGATAAAGCGCCAAAGCCTCCTGCACCTCTCCCTGTTTGGTCTCCCCGATGGGGCGGCCTGTCAGCGGCACGGTGCGGTCGCGATCCCCGTGGATATGCACGATGCTTTGCACAGGCGATGCGCAGGTCTCAGGTGGTTTCAGCCAGAAGGTGCCGGAGATCGGGATGAACCCCGCAAAGCCCTCGGGGTGCGAACAGGCGAGGTTCCAGACCATCATGCCGCCGGCGGAAAACCCGCTTGCGATGATGCGGTTGGGGTCAATGTGGTGGTGCGTGGTTGCATCCGCAATCACCGCGTCGAAATAGGCAAACTCCGCCGCCCCGGTGCTGTCAAAGGTGCGCGGGCCATAGGGCAAATCCCAGGTCCCATTCACCCCTTGCGCGGCAATGAGCGCCAGCCCCGCATCCGACACCATGCGGCGCAACCCATTGTTGCGCATCACCCCAGCAGCGGACCCCTTGTAGCCATGCGACCAGATCAACGCGCCCACAGGCGTGCTGCCATCATGCCCTTCCGGCATCACGATGCGGTAATGACGATCACCCACAGGGCAATTGCTGTCTGCCCCACAGGCAAAAGCGGCAGGGGCGGTGAGCAGGAAAAACAAGCTGATCAGATATCTCATAGGCCCAACATGGCGTGCTGCGCGCCCGCGTCAATTCACAAGCCTGTGCCCGCTCACATCAATCGCCAAGGCAGCCCAGAAAGAAACCACGTGGCCCCTCTTTTTGGCCGTAGGGTTAGGACCCATTCATCCTGCCCCATTGGCGCTCGTTTTTGCAAAATCACAGTGGTTTGGTGGGCGCAGGTCATAGTCATTCTACGGACAAGCCCGCCAAGACGCTGTGATGCAGCAAAAACAGCGTCCTGCGGATTTGACGGATTTTCCCTCTGGCTGCGTTGCATCTGCTTGAAATAGAACCACTATTCCTGCGCAGACGCGCCTTGCCAGAGAAAAAATCTGTCAAACTAATGGAGCAGGATGAATGGGTCCTAACCCTAAATATCTTAGTGCCCCACTTACACCACGCCTGACAGAAAAGTTTCAGGACGGATCCCGCCACCTGTTCACAATCGGATACCGCCGATCCAGCCAGAACGCGCCCGTGGTCAGACGTGGCCCCGGTGCAGACTGAAACCGTTTGTATTCAGAGATATAGATCAGATGTTCGACTTTCCTGGCCATCTCCCGATCATATCCTGCCGCGACGCAATCGGCGATCGACCCGTCCTGATCGACGAGAATCTCGAGGAGCGCATCCAGCACCGGATAATCCGGCAGGCTGTCGCTGTCCTTTTGATCCTCCCGCAGTTCTGCCGTGGGCGGTTTGGTGATGATTGTCTCGGGGATCATGGTGCCTGCGGGCGCCATCATCCAGTCGCGGTGGTTTTCGTTGCGCCAGCGGCAGGTCTCGAACACGCGGGTTTTGTACATGTCCTTGATCGGGTTATAGCCGCCCGACATGTCGCCGTAGATCGTGGCATAGCCCACCGCCACTTCGGATTTGTTGCCGGTGGTCAGAAGCATTTCGCCGAATTTGTTGCTGAGCGCCATCAACAGCAGACCGCGCAGGCGGGACTGGATGTTTTCCTCGGTCAGGCCCTCTTCGGTGCCTTCAAAGAGCGGGGCAAGGGTGTTGGTGATCGCCTCACGGCCTTCCTTGATCGGCACATAGTCGTAGCGGCACCCCAGCGCCTTTGCCACGGCTTCGGCATCATCAAGGGAGTTTTGTGAGGTGTATTCCGAGGGCAGCATCACGCAGCGGACGTTCTCCGGCCCCAGCGCATCCGCTGCGATGGTGGCGACGATGGCGCTGTCAATGCCGCCGGAGAGGCCCAGCAGCACTTTCCTGAAGCCGGTTTTGCGCATGTAATCGCGCAGGCCCTGCACGCAGACGCGGTAGTCGGCTTCCCATTCATTGGGATAAAGGGCGGGTGTCTGCGGCACCACGCGCCAGCCGTCGGGGCCGCGCTCCAGATCCACATGGGTGATGGTTTCGTCAAAGGCGGGCAGCTGGATGGCCAATTCCCCACCGGGGTTCAGCGCAAAGGAGGCGCCGTCAAAGATCTGGTCATCCTGACCGCCGACCATATTGAGGTAAATCAGCGGCAGACCGGTTTCCACCACCCGTGCGACGATCACGTTCAGCCGGGTTTCCAGCCTGTTGCGGTTATAGGGCGAGCCATTGGGCACCAGCAGGAATTCCGCCCCGGTTTCAGCCAGTGTTTCGGCCACATCGGGGTGCCATGCGTCTTCGCAGACGGGCGAACCCACGCGGGTGTTGCCAACGGAATAGGGGCCGCCAAGGGGGCCTGCGTCAAAGATGCGGACCTCGTCAAACACCGTCTCATTGGGCAGTTCGTGCTTGAGGCTGCGGGAGGCGATCTTGCCGCCTTTGAGGATCAGATAGGCGTTGTAGAGCTTGCCATCCTCCGCCACGGGTGCCCCGATGGCCAGTGCGGGGCCGTCCGCGCAATCCGCTGCAAGCGCTTCGATATGGGTCATGGCATCGCGCTGGAAGGCGGGTTTCATCACCAGATCCTGCGCGTTGTAGCCTGCGATGAACATCTCGGGCAGGGCGACCAGATCGGCGCCTGCGTCCTTGCCCTGCTCCCAGGCTTCCCGCGCCAAGGCGGCGTTGCCGGCCAGATCGCCAACGGTTGGATTGAGCTGGCCCAGAGTGATGCGAAAACGGTCTGCCATGGTGATGCCCTTCGGTTACGGGCGATGATGTAGCAGATCAAACCGGGGGTTAAACCCCGCAACGGCATTTTGGCGCAGCGGGTGGCGGTTCAGGGCAGGCGTTCGAACCGCGCGATGTTGCCGGGGGTGACGTGGAAGGGCTGTTCATCACAGGTGTAGATGGCGATTTTCGGCCCGCCATAGGCCAGCGGGTCATTCAGCGTGCCGACTTTGAGCACGATGCGTTCCCCATCGGTGAGTTCGGTGGTGATATGGGTGCCGCAGGTGCCACAGAAGCAGCGGGTGACGGGGCTGTCCAGATCGCTGCGGGTGAAGGTTTGGGGCGTGCCTTTGGTCCAGGTGAAGCCGTCGCGCGGCAGGATCATAAAGTAGTTCGGCCCGCCGCCGGAGATATACTGGCATTCCCGGCAGTGGCATTGCGCCTTGAGCTGCACCGGGCCGGTGGCCGCATATTGCAAGGCAGCGCAATAGCAGCGCCCGGTAAGATCCGTGGGTGTGGGCATCAGGGTCTCCTGTTCGCATTCGTGATGACTGTAGGCAGGGGTCATGGCCACAGCAAGGCGAGAGGGGGGCAAAAGTGGATTGCCCCCCATGGCGTCCTTGCTTAGGCTTGCCCCCAAATGGTGACCCTCCCTGCGCGGTCCTCCCCCGCGCGCGGCAACAATGGTAGAGATATGACACCCCTGACGCGCCTGACATCTGCTGTATCTGTTTTGCTTGTCCTCATTGCCCTGCCCGCCACCGCGCAGGACGAGGGGCAGGTGATCACCAAGCAATATGACGATGGCGGGGTCTATGAGGGCACCTTCAAGGGCGGTTTGCAGCACGGGGAAGGCACCTACAAGCTGCCCAACGGCTATGAGTACACCGGCCAGTGGGTGGATGGTGAGATCAGGGGCGAAGGCGTTGCACGCTTTCCCAACGGGTCGGTCTATCAGGGGAATTTCTCCAAGGGAAAGCCGGATGGGTTTGGCAAGATCACCTTTGCCGATGGCGGTACCTATGAAGGCGACTGGCAGGGCGGCGCGATCATCGGACAGGGGGTGGCGCTCTATGCCAACGGGGTGCGGTATGAGGGGACGTTCCGCAATGCCAAACACCACGGCAAAGGCGTGATGCAGAGCCCCGGTGGCTATGAATACAAGGGCGACTGGATTGACGGGATCAAACAGGGCTCGGGTGTGATCACCTATCCCGATGGCGCGGTCTATGAGGGTGAGATTGTCGTGGGCAAACGCGCCGGGCAAGGCAAGCTGACCATGCCGGACGGGCTGACCTATGTGGGGCTGTGGAAAGACGGCCAGATTGACGGCACGGGCACGCTGACCCAACCCAATGGCGATGTCTACGAAGGCCAGCTGGCCGCCGGGCGGCGCGAGGGCAAGGGCAAGGTCACCTATGCCAATGGCGACACCTATGAGGGTGATTTCCGCGATGACCGCCGCGACGGGCAGGGCACATTTACCGGGGTGGATGGCTATGTCTACACCGGCTCATGGGTGGCGGGCCAGATCGAGGGGCAGGGACAGGTGACCTATCCCGACGGATCGGTCTACCTGGGCAGCTTCCGCAACGATCTGGCCGACGGGCAGGGCAAGATCACCTACCCCGATGGCGCAACCTATGAAGGCGGCTGGGCCGCTGGCGTGATCGAGGGGGAAGGCCGCGCCACCTACGCCAATGGCGTGGTCTATGAGGGCGGGTTCAAAAACGCCCGCAACCATGGGCAGGGGGTGATGACCTATGCGGATGGCTACCGCTATGAGGGGGAATGGGCAGAGGGCGAACGCGCTGGCACCGGGATTGCAACCTACCCGGATGGAACGATCTACGAAGGCCAGTTCGAGGCGGGCCAGCGCCATGGCGAGGGCAAGATCACCATGCCAAGCGGGTTCACCTATGTAGGCCAGTGGGAGCGCGGCGCGATTGAGGGCAACGGTATCGCCACCTACGCAAATGGCGACGTCTATGAGGGCGCGTTTACGGGCGGCAAACGACAGGGGGCCGGTACGATGCGCTATGCGACGGGGGAAGAGGCCTCGGGCCAGTGGGACAACGGGGCGTTGCAGCAAGGTGGGTGACCTCTGCTTTGGATGTGCAGACGCCTGCGCCATTCTGGTCTTCCAAATGGTCTAAAAAACCCCACCGGAGGTCTGAAATCTCTTTTGGTGCGCCAGAAGAGATTTTAACGCTCCGCGGGGGTTTTTGAAACCATTTGGAAGAGGGGGCTGTCCTTTGAGGAGACAGCCCGCGCTTGGTTCAGAGCATCAGCTGGTAGCTGTGGGGGACGTAGTGGAAGCCGTCGCCACGGGTTTCGACATAGCCGATGCCGGGCCAGGGCATGTGGTAGCCGACGAAGGGCATCTTTTCGGCCGCCATCATCGACAGCAGCGCGCGGCGGGTCTCGGCGGCGGCGGATTTGTCCATGTCGAATTTCACTTCCCAGTCGGGATGGGCCAGGGACCAGACGTAGTGGTTGGCGAAATCGGCACCCAGCAACATGGATTTGCCCTCTGACATCAGGCGGTAGGTCATGTGGCCCGGCGTGTGGCCGAAGGCGCCGACGGATGTGATGCCGGTGACCACGTCCTGGCCTGCGTCGAGGAAGGTGGTCATCTCGGCCATGGGGCGCATGTTGTTGTCGAAGTTCTCGTTCTCCGCCTTTGCCCATGTGTCGTATTCGACCTGACCGGTGACATAGCGGGAGTTGGGATAGGTGGCCGCGCCGTCGTTCATCATGCCGCCGATGTGGTCGCCGTGCATGTGGGTGATCACCACGATATCGACCTGATCGGCGGTGTAGCCAGCGGCGGTGACCGCCGCGAGGGTGCCAGCGGCAGAGAGGCCCGTGTCAAAGAGCACCAGTTCGGCACCGGTATTGACCAGCGTCGGTGTGAAGAAGAACTGCGCGGCATCGGTGGGCAGATTGGCCGCGGCGGAGGCGGCAGCGAAGGTGTCTGCATCGACGTTCATGCCGAAGATGTTTTGCGGATCGGGCACGGAGCGCGTGCCTGCGAGCAGGGTTGTCACTTCAAACCCGCCGAGCTTCACGCGGTTGAAAGGGGCGGGAGACACGCCCATCATCGGCGCGCCGGCACGGGCGATTGTCGCGCTGGTGGCGGCAAGGGGCAGGGCGGCGGCGGTGAGCAGGGTTTGACGGCGGGTGAGGGTCATGGGGGGCTCCTTTGGTTGGGCTTGATCCCAAAGAGCTAGTGCGGCGGCGCGTCGGGCCAAGTTTGCGGCCGGGATCCGCGTTCATTTTATCGTGAGACGGAGGGCCGCAAGCCGGTGCGAATTGCTGTATGCTGGGGCAAAGGGAGGGTGGTGTGATGAATGTTCAGGACTTCCTGGCGCAGGTGAGCCCTGCGCGGCGTCACGGGGAGGCGGCCCGGTTGGACGCGTTGTTTCAGCGGGTTACGGGCTGGCAGCCGGTGCTGTGGTCGGGTGCGATGCTGGGTTATGGCAGCTATGATTACACCTATAAGTCGGGGCGGACCGGCACGTGGTTTGCCACCGGCTTTGCGCCGCGCAAGGCGAAGCTGAGCATTTACATTATGCCGGGCTATGCCGATTTCGGTGGCATTCTGGCGCGGCTGGGCAAACACACCAAAGGCAAGTCGTGTCTGTATCTCAACAAGCTGGCGGATGCGGATGAGGACGTTCTGGCAGCGCTCATTCGCGCAGGGCTGGATGATCTGGCGACCCATTGGCCGGTGCACCCCAGCTAACTGGACAATTTGGGCGCGCTGTGACAAGCCACGCGGCAAAAGGAGCCCAACCGATGTCCAGCCCGACCGTCACCCGTTTTGCCCCGTCCCCCACCGGTTTCATCCATGTGGGCAACCTGCGCACGGCGTTGATGAACTACCTCATCGCGCGCAAGGCGGGCGGTACGTTCATCCTGCGGATTGACGACACGGACCCTGAGCGCAGCAAGGAAGAATATGTTGACGGGATCAAGGAAGATCTGACCTGGCTGGGGCTGCATTGGGACCGGGTCGAGCGGCAGTCGGAGCGGTTGCAAAAGTACCATGCAGCGGCAGACAAGCTGCGCGAGATCGGGCGGTTTTACGAGGCGTTCGAGACGCCGACGGAACTGGATCTGAAGCGCAAGAAGCAGCTCAATATGGGCAAGCCGCCGGTCTATGATCGGGCTGCTTTGGCGTTGTCGGATGCGGAGCGGGATGCGCTGCGCGCGGAACGGGGCGATGGGGTCTGGCGGTTCAAGCTGGACAATCAGCGGACCGAGTGGGTGGATGGTATTCTGGGGGATATTTCCATTGATTCCAATTCGGTATCGGATCCGGTGCTGATCCGAGGCGATGGGCAGATCCTCTATACGCTGGCCTCAGTCGTGGATGATACGGAGATGGGGGTGACCCATGTTGTGCGCGGCTCGGACCATGTGACCAACACCGCGACGCAGATCCAGATCATGGAAGCGCTGGGCGGTGGTGCGGTGCCGTCGTTTGCGCATCATTCGTTGCTGACCGGGCCGCAGGGGGAGGCGTTGTCGAAACGTCTGGGCACGCTGGCGCTGCGCGATTTGCGGGCGCAGGGGGTGCATCCCTTTGCGTTGTTGAGCCTGATGGCGCGGCTGGGGTCGTCGGACCCGGTGGAATTGCGCACCGATATGGCGGAATTGATTGACGGGTTTGACATTGAGCGCTTTGGGTCTGCCCCCACGAAGTTCGATGTGAAGGATCTGTTCCCGCTGACGGGGCGGTATTTGCAGACGCTTGAGGCAGCGGATGTCGCCGAGAAGATTGCCGATCTGGGCGTGCCTGCCGACAAGGCGGCGCAGTTCTGGGCGGTGACGCGGGAGAACATCGAGACGTTGCACGATCTGGACGGTTGGTGGGCGATGTTCCGCGATGGGGCCGCGCCGGTGATTGCGGATGAGGATGCCGCGTTTGTGGCACAGGCCATGGAGATGTTGCCGGAGATGCCGTTTGACGAAGGCACCTGGGGCACGTGGACCGCAGCCGTGAAAGGTGCAACGGGGCGCAAGGGGCGGGGGTTGTTCCGGCCCTTGCGGCTGGCCTTGACGGGGCAGGAGAGTGGGCCGGAGATGGCGGCGGTGGTGCCGGTGTTGCAGAAGGTGCGCGCGCGTCAGGGCTGAACCAGGGTCGCTTTCTGCGTGCTCAGGTGGTCGTTGACCAGATCGGTTTCGTCTTTGGTCAGCCTTTGGGCACGAGGATATTGCGGGGCTGCGCGGTCATTCAGGACGGGTGTTTCCCAGCCTGCGGTGGTCTCGAAAAAGCGGGTGACGCCGACCTCTCCGAACTCGCGCAGGAAGCCCTGCAGCACCACGTCGAGATAGCTGAGCAGGATCACGTGATCGCCGGTGTCCACATGGGTGTCTTCGGGCACCTGATAGTGCGCAACAGAGGGTTGCAGCGTCAGCGGGTGGGCAACCGCATCGCCTGAGCCGATGCGTGTATAGCCGCTTTCGCGCGCATCGAGGGCGGCCCAGTTGTTCTGCGGCACAGCGGCGATCAGACCGTCGATGGTGGTGGTTGTATCGGGCACAACGCTGAGGAAAACGGTGTCGCGTCCGGCACAGCGGACCCATGCGCGGTGCCAGCCGTTCAGCTGCGCGGGATGCGCATCGGGGTAGGCGTGTGTCTGGCGGTTCACAAGGCTGCCGTAGCCAAAGAAATAGGGTGTCATGCCGGTGGCTCCGTTTTGGGGCAAACAACCATGTGAGGGGGCGATGCACAAGTGTGCTTGACGTGGCCGTATACCCGCGCATACCTATAGGCACCGTTATGGGAGAATCGGTTGAACGCCGATGCCGAAGGAGCAACCGCCCCGGAAACTCTCAGGCCAAAGGACCGTAACGGGCAGGACAGCTCTGGAGAGTGGCGCGTGAGGCGCCCGCCGAAGGGATAACGATCTCAGGCGAAAGGACAGAGGGGGCATTATGGGACCGCAATCACGCGGTCTGATGATGCCGGTTCCCGCAGGGATGCGCCCGGCCTTTGGAAGGGACAGGGACGCGATGAGTGATCTCAAACGGACGCCGCTTTATGATCTGCATGTGGACCTTGGTGCGCGCATGGTGCCTTTTGCGGGCTATTCCATGCCCGTGCAGTTTGAAGGCGTGATGGCGGAGCATGTGCAGACGCGGCAAAAGGCCGGGTTGTTTGATGTGAGCCACATGGGCCAGGTGATGCTGACGGGTGCGTCCTGGGACGCAGTGGCGCTGGCGTTTGAAGCGATGGTGCCGCAGGACGTGCTGGGGCTGGCCGATGGGCGTCAGCGCTATGGGTTTTTCACCAACGCGGCGGGCGGGATCGAGGATGATCTGATGTTCGCGCGGCGCGGGGATGCGCTGTTTGTGGTGGTGAATGCCGCCTGCAAGGACGCGGATGTGGCGCGGATGCGGGCGGCGCTGGAGCCGGGCGTGACGGTCGAGTTGATTGAGGATCGCGCGTTGATTGCAGTGCAGGGGCCGGGGGCGGAAGCTGTGCTGTCGGGCATGGATGCCGCGGCGGCGGAGATGCGGTTCATGGATGTGCGCGATCTGGATCTGGGCGGCGTGGCGGTCTGGGCCTCGCGGTCGGGGTACACGGGCGAGGATGGCTATGAGTTGTCGGTGCCTGCGCAGGCGGTTGAAGGTTTGACAAAGGCGTTGCTGGATCATGCGGAAGTGGCGCCCATTGGTCTGGGTGCGCGGGACAGCCTGCGGCTGGAGGCCGGGTTGTGCCTGTATGGGCATGACATGGATGCGGAGACGACACCGACAGAAGCGACCCTGAACTGGGCCATCCAGAAGGTGCGCCGCACGGGCGGTGCGCGGGCTGGCGGGTTTCCGGGTGCGGATGTGGTGTTGGCGCAGCTGGCGGATGGTGCGGCACGCAAGCGGGTTGGATTGCTGCCTGAGGGCCGTGCACCGATGCGCGAAGGGGTGGCATTGTTTGACGCGGCAGAGGGTGGCGCGCAGGTCGGGGTTGTGACCTCGGGCGGGTTTGGTCCTTCGGTGGAGCGGCCTGTGGCGATGGCCATGCTGGATGCGGGCGCCGTGGATCAACCGCTCTGGGGTGAGGTACGCGGCAAGCGGTTGCCGGTTGCCACAGCGCCGCTGCCCTTTGTGGCAGCAGGTTTCAAAAGATAACTTCAAGACAGGGAAAGACAGATGAAATTTACTGAAGAACATGAGTGGCTGCGCGTTGAGGGCGATGAAGTTGTGGTGGGCATTACGGCCCACGCGGCAGAGCAGCTGGGCGATGTGGTGTTTGTGGAACTGCCCGATGAGGGCACCACGGTCAGCAAGGATGACGAAGTGGTGGTGATTGAAAGCGTCAAGGCGGCCTCGGACATTCTGGCGCCGATCGACGGGGAAATCACGGAAGTGAACAGCGCATTGGCGGACAATCCGGGCATGGTGAATGACGACCCGCAGGGCGAGGCGTGGTTTTTCAGGATGACGGTGAGTGACGCGTCCCAGATGGACGAGTTCATGGATGAAGCCGGGTATCAGAAGTTTATCGGGTGAGATGAACAGGACTGTCGGGGGTTTTGGATCTGTTTCACCAAAACAGATTTCAGGCCTCTGGCAGGGTTTTTTGAACCATTTGGAAGCAGGAACAGGGACATGACATTCAAGCCAACAGAATACTTGCCGTATGATTTTGCCAATCGGCGGCACATCGGGCCGTCGCCGGCGGAGATGTCGGATATGTTGAAGGTGGTGGGGGCCAAGTCATTGGCCGCGTTGATGGATGATACGCTGCCGCCTGCGATCCGGATGGAAGGGAGCCTCGATTTTGGCCGGGCGATGTCGGAGCGCGAGGTGCTGGAGCACATGCGCAAGGTGGCGTCCAAGAACAAGGTTCTGACCTCGCTCATCGGGCAGGGGTATCACGGGACGGTGACGCCGCCCGCGATCCAGCGGAACATTCTGGAGAACCCGGCGTGGTACACGGCCTATACGCCCTATCAGCCGGAGATTTCGCAGGGGCGGCTGGAGGCTTTGCTGAATTTCCAGACGATGGTCTGTGATCTGACCGGGTTGCCGGTGGCGAATGCGTCGTTGCTGGATGAGGCGACGGCCTGTGCCGAGGCGATGACGATGGCGCAAAGGGTGTCGAAGTCGAAGTGCACGGCGTTCTTTGTGGATCAGGATTGCCATCCGCAGAACATTGCGGTGATGCGGACGCGCGCGGCGCCTTTGGGGATTGAGGTTGTTGTGGGTGATCCGTCGGAGATGGATGCGAGCGCCGTCTTCGGGGCGATTTTCCAGTATCCGGGGACGCATGGGCATGTGCGGGATTTCACGCCGGTGATTGCGGCGTTGCATGCGCATAAAGGCGTGGCGGTCATGTCTGCCGATCCGCTGGCGCTGACGGTGTTGAAGGAACCGGGTGCCATGGGCGCGGATATTGCTGTGGGTTCGACCCAGCGGTTTGGCGTGCCGGAGGGCTATGGCGGGCCACATGCGGCCTATATGGCGTGCAAGGATGCCTATAAACGCTCGATGCCCGGGCGGATTGTGGGCGTGTCGATTGATGCGCACGGCAACCGGGCGTACCGGTTGTCTTTGCAGACCCGCGAGCAGCATATCCGGCGGGAGAAGGCGACCTCGAACGTGTGCACGGCGCAGGCGTTGTTGGCGGTGATGGCCAGCATGTATGCGGTGTTCCATGGCCCGGAAGGGCTGAAGGCGATTGCGCAGCGGATCCATCGCAAGACGGTGCGATTGGCCGAGGGGCTGAAGATGGCGGGCTTTGACGTGCGGCCTGCGACCTTCTTTGACACGATTACCGTTGAGGTTGGGCCGTTGCAGTCCGCTGTTCTGAAGTCAGCGGTGGATGAGGGGATCAACCTGCGCGCTGTTGGTGAGACGAAGGTCGGGATCACGCTGGATGAACGCTCCAAACCTGCGACGATTGAAGCGGTGTGGCGGGCGTTCGGGATTGATAAGGCGGATAAGGATTATACGCCGCATTATCATATGCCCGAAAAGCTCATTCGCGAGACCACATATCTGACCCATCCGATTTTCCACATGAACCGGGCGGAGACGGAGATGATGCGCTATATGCGCCGTCTGGCCGACCGTGATCTGGCGCTGGACCGGGCGATGATCCCCCTGGGGTCCTGTACGATGAAGCTGAATTCAGCCGCGGAGATGATGCCGGTCAGCTGGCGGGAGTTTTCGTTGATGCACCCCTATGCGCCTGTGGATCAGGCCGAGGGCTATGCCCATATGATCGACGATCTGTCGGCGAAGCTCTGTGACATCACTGGTTATGATGCGATTTCCATGCAGCCCAATTCGGGCGCGCAGGGGGAATATGCGGGGCTGCTGACCATTGCGGGCTATCACCGGGCGCGGGGAGAGGGGCATCGCAACATTTGCCTCATTCCGATGAGCGCGCATGGGACCAATCCGGCGAGCGCCCAGATGGTCGGCTGGAAAGTCGTTGCGGTGAAGTCGGCAGAGAATGGCGACATTGATCTGGAGGATTTCCGCGCCAAGGCGGAAGCGCACAGCGAAAACCTGGCGGGGTGCATGATCACCTATCCGTCCACCCACGGCGTGTTTGAGGAGACGGTGACGGAGGTGACAAAGATTACCCATGATCATGGCGGGCAGGTCTATATTGACGGAGCCAATATGAACGCCATGGTTGGATTGTCCCGGCCCGGTGATCTGGGTGGGGATGTGAGCCACCTGAACCTGCACAAGACCTTCTGCATTCCGCATGGCGGCGGTGGGCCCGGCATGGGGCCGATTGGCGTGAAGGCGCATCTGGTGCCGCATCTGCCGGGCGATCCCAATGCGGGGGGCAATGCGGTGTCGGCGGCGGCCTTTGGCTCGCCTTCCCTGTTGCCGATCTCATGGGCCTATTGCCTGATGATGGGCGGAGAGGGTTTGACGCAGGCGACGCGGGTGGCGATTTTGAACGCCAACTATATCGCCAAGCGGTTGGAGGGGGCGTTTGACGTGCTCTACCGCGGGCCGAGCGGCCGGGTGGCGCATGAGTGTATTCTGGATGTGCGCCCCTTTGAGGAAAGCGCGGGCGTGACGGTGGATGACATTGCCAAGCGGTTGATCGACTGCGGCTTCCACGCACCGACGATGTCATGGCCGGTGGCAGGCACGCTGATGGTGGAGCCGACGGAGAGTGAGACGAAGGCGGAGCTGGACCGGTTCTGTGACGCGATGCTGGCCATCCGGGAGGAGATTGCAGCGATTGAGAAGGGCGAGATTGACCCGCAGAACAACCCGCTGAAGAACGCGCCGCATACGGTGGAGGATCTGGTGCTGGAATGGGGCGAGCGGCCCTATACCCGCGAGCAGGGCTGTTTCCCGCCCGGCGCCTACCGGATCGACAAGTATTGGCCGCCGGTGAACCGGGTGGACAATGTGCATGGCGACCGGAATCTGGTGTGTACCTGTCCGCCGATGGAGGACTATGTGGAAGCGGCGGAGTAGGTTTTTGCGGTTGGCGTGATGGGTGCAAGCACCCATCCTACGGGCGGTCGGGTGCGCATTGATTGCGCGCCGTTGGTATCGGGGTGTAGGGTGGGTGAAACCCACATCACGTCACGTCAAAAACGAAAACACCTTCTTCAACCGGTTCCACGTCGGCCGGTCGGGGGCCACCAGCAGGTGACCGTCGAGGCGGCTGGCGTCGTAGGGGCCGCCGTCGAGCATTTCCACGTGGCAGCCGGCGCGTTCGCAGATCAAAGCGCCTGCCAGATGGTCCCAGGGTTTCAGCTCAGCCGACAGCAGGAAGTCGGCGCGGCCTTGCGCGATCATGCGGTATTCGTGGGCCGAGCAACGCAGGGCGTGGGTGCGGCCGAGCGAGGGGAAGGTGGCCAGCAGTTCTGCGCGCTTGTCGGCGGGGAACATGTCATAGCCGATGAAGCCTGTCAGGTTTTCCAGCTGTTTGCCCATGGAGGCTTTGAGCGGGGTTTCCACCCCGCTGGGGCGGTCGATGCGGGCGGCGCTTTCGTCATCGGCGATGGCCCAGTCATCCGAGACGGGATCATAGATCAGGCCGAAGGCGGGGCGGCCAAACTGGGTCACGGCCAGGATCGTGCCAAAGACCGCCAGCCCGTTGGCGAAGTTCCATGTGCCGTCGATGGGGTCGAGGACGAAAGCCAGCGGCGCATCGGCGATCTCTTCCACGATGGTGGGGTTCTTGGCGGCGGCTTCCTCTCCCACGATCAGCGCATGGGGGAAGGCGATTTGCAGGGCGCGGGTCATCATCGCCTCTGCCGCGAGGTCTGCGATGGTCACAAGGTCATCGCTGCGGGTTTTGGTGAAGACCTCATCGGGTTCCAGAATGCCGAAACGGGAGGTGATCTCAGCGCGGGCGGCGCGGCGGACGATGTTGATGATCTGTTGCTGCTGGGCGGGCGTCACCGCGCGGGGCAGCGTGGCGGGGAGGGTGTCGGTCATGTCGCGCCTTTGTTGTTCATATGTGGTGGCCTGCCTTCATTCGCGGGCACGCAGGACCTGTGCGGGTCGTGCGCCCAGAGCGCCAAGGGCAAAGCCCAGCCCTGACAGCACTGTCGCCAGCACCCCGCCGCTGACGATCATCAGTGCCGAGGGCCAGATGATTCTAAATTCCGTCTCCATCACATATCGGCTGACAGCCCAGCCGCCAAGTATGCCAGCCGCCAATGCAACCACCCCGGCAAAGAGGCCCAGCAGCATCGCGCGCAGCACGAAACTGGTGGCGATCATGCGGCGGGAGGCGCCGAGGGTTTTCAGCAATGCCGCTTCATAGGTGCGGGCGGAGGTGCCTGCGGCGGCGGCACCGATCAGGACGATGAACCCGGTGAGGAGCGTGGCGAGGGCCCCGTAGGAGGTGGCGGCCGCCAGACCTGCGAGGACGGAGGCCACACGGTCGATGGCGTCGCGCACGCGGACGGCGGTGATGTTGGGGTATGCGCTGGCCAGATCGCGCAGGATCGCGGCTTCGGCTTCGGGCGTGGCGTAGACGGTGGAGATGAAGGTATGGGGCGCGGCTTCCAGCGCCGAAGGGTTCATGGTCAGGATAAAGCCGATCCCGGCGGTGGAGAAGTCGACCTCCTGAAAGCTGGTGATTTCTCCGGTGATGTCGCGGCCGAGGATGTTGACGGTGAGGGTGTCGCCAAGGGTGAGGCCCATTTCTTCGGCTTCCTCAGCGGCAAAGCTGATCTGGGTGGGGCCAGTGTAATCGGTGGGCCACCATTCCCCGGCGGTCAGATTGGTATCGGCATCAGGCGTGGCGGCATAGGTCACGCCCCGGTCGCCGTTCAGGACCCAGTGGTCGCCGGCGGTGTCTTTGGCCGGCGCGCCGTTGATTTGGGTGATGACGCCGCGCAGCATGGGGGCGCTGTCGATCTTGCTGACGGCGGGGTCGTTCTCCAGCCGCGCGGTATAGCCTGCCATCTGGTCCTTCTGGATGTCGATAAAGAAATACGACGGGGCGACGTCGGGGAGGTTGCCGGAGATGGCTTGTCTGAGATTGCCGTCGATTTGCCCCACGGCGGCGAGGACCGACAAGCCGAGGCCGAGCGACAGCACCACGGCGCCCGCGCCTTCGCCCGGTCCGCTGATCGCGGCCATGGCCCAGCGCAGGCGGGGATAGCCGCGGGTGCGGTGGGCGAGTTGCCGTGCGATCAAGCGCAACAGCAGCGCGGCGAGGGCGAGGATCAGGAGCGCACCTGCAATCCCGCCCAGCGTCCAGAGGGTCAGCATCCAAGAGCCGTTGAACCAGCCGGCAGTGGCGATCAGGGCGGCGGCGACGGCGATGACGGCGAGGATGTACTTCGGGGCGGGCAGGGTTTTGGCACCGGCCCATGCGTCGCGGAAGAGGGTTGCCGCGCGCACGTCCTCGCTGCGGGCCAGCGGCCAGAGGGTGAAGGCGAGGGCGGTGAGCAGGCCATAGAGCGCAGCCTCGAACAGCGGTGCGGGGTAGAGGGAGAAGGCGGCGGGCACGGGCAGGCGGGCTTCGATCAGCGGGGCGAGCAGGAGGGGGGCGAGGCCACCCAAAGCCACGCCGATGAAGACCCCCAGCAGGCTGAGGGCGCCGATCTGGAGGAAGTAGGTCTGAAAGACCGTTGCGCGGTCTGCGCCCAGTGCGCGCAGGGTCGCGATGGTGCCGGTTTTATTGGCGAGGTAGGCGCGGACAGCGGCGGAGACACCGACGCCGCCCACCGCAAGGCCGGAGAGGCCCACAAGCACAAGGAACGCGCTGAGGCGGTCGACGAATTGCGCCACGCCCGGCGCGCCGTTGCGGGCATCGGTCCAGCGCATGCCGGCATTGGCGAAGGTTTCTGCGGCTTCGTCCTCCAGCACTTGCAGGTCGGTGCCGGGGCGGATCGTAAGGCGATACTTGCTGTTGAAGAGCGTGCCGGGGGCCAGAAGGCCTGCGCCTTCGAGGTCCGCGCGCTTGAGGAGCGTGCGGGGGCCGAGGGCGAAGCCGCTGGCGGCGCTGTCGGGTTCGCGTTCAATGAGGGCGGTGAGGGTGAAGGTCTTGGTGCCAAGGTCGAAGGTGTCGCCCGGTTGCAGGCCGAGGCGGTCAGAGAGGGCGCGTTCCATCACCGCGCCGGGGGCGGTAGCGGTGCCTTCCAGTGCTTTTGCCAAGGGGATATCGGGGGCGAGCACCATGTCGCCCACCAGCGGATAGGCCTCATCGACGCCTTTGACCTGGGTCAGCGCGCGTTGATCCCCCACCACCGCCATGGAGCGGAATTCGACGATTTCGGAGATGTCCTGCGCGCGGGCGGCCATCCAGACGCGCTCTTCTGGCGTGGCGAAGCGGTAGGTGAAATCAAGCTCAGCGGCACCGCCCAGCAGAGCCGCGCCTTCGCGTTCAAGGCCTGCTTCAATCGCGGCGCGGACGGAGCCGACCGCAGCGATGGCGGCGACACCGAGGGCGAGACAGGCGAGGAACAGGCGAAAGCCCCGCAGCCCCCCGCGCATTTCGCGGCGGGCAAAGCGGCTGGCTTGCGCGAGGCTCATACAAGTTTTCCGTCAGCCAGCCGCACCACGCGGTCACAGCGTTCGGCCAGTGTCGGATCGTGGGTGACCAGCACCAGTGTTGACCCATGGGCGTCGCGCAGGGCAAAGAGCAGATCCATGATCGCTTCGCCATTGGCGCTGTCGAGGTTGCCGGTGGGTTCATCGGCCAGCAGGATGGCGGGGTTTGGGGCCGTGGCACGGGCGAGGGCCACACGCTGTTGTTCGCCCCCCGACATTTGTGCCGGATAGTGCCCGGTGCGGTGGCCAAGGCCCACGGTTTCCAGCGCCTCTGCCGCGCGCTCAAAGGCGTCTTCGGCCCCTGCAAGCTCCATGGGGGTCGCGACGTTCTCCAACGCGGTCATGGTCGGGATCAGGTGGAAGGACTGGAACACGATGCCCATGCGCCCGCGCGCCGCATCCCCACGTCGGAAACGGGCCAGCGCGTCTTCGTTCATGGTTGTCAGGTCCTGACCCAATGCGCGCACATGGCCGCCCGTGGCTTGCTCCAACCCGCCCATGACCATCAGCAGCGAGGATTTGCCGGAACCCGAGGGGCCGGTCAGGGCCAAGGTCTCTCCCGGCTGGACGTTCAGCGAAATGCCGCGCAGGATATCGACGGGTCCGGCATTGCCCTTGAGGGAAAGCATCACATCTTCAAGTTCAAACGTTGGTTCTGTCACGGATGGTGGCCCTTGTCCCTGTCCCGTCTGGATATGGAGTTCTTATGATCAGGTGCAAGGCGCTTTGCGCGATTATGGTGCTGATGGCAGGCGCGGCACAGGCCGATGACGTGGTCATTGCGGCACTGGGCGATAGTCTGACGCAAGGATATGGCCTGCCGGTGGAGGAGGGGTTTGTTCCGCAGTTGCAGGGTTGGCTGGATGCGCAGGGCGCTGATGTGCGGCTGATCAATGCGGGTGTGTCGGGGGATACCACGGCGGGCGGTTTGGCCCGTGTCGGCTGGACCCTGACGCCTGAGGTGGACGGGATGATCGTGGCGCTGGGCGGCAATGACCTGCTGCGCGGGCTGGACCCGGCGGAGGCGCGGGGGAACATCGAGGGTATTTTGCAGGCGGCGGATGCGGCGGAGGTTGAGGTGCTGTTGATCGGGATGGAGGCACCGGGGAACTACGGGCCGGACTACAAGGCGCAGTTTGATGCGCTTTATCCGGAACTGGCGGGCACCTATGGCACCGGGTTTCTGGAGAGTTTCTTTGCCGGATTGGCGGCTGAGGACGGTGCGGATTTGGACCCTGCCGCGCTGAGGCAGTGGTTTCAACCCGATGGCATTCACCCCAATGCCGAAGGGGTGGCGCGGATTGTCCAGGGTATTGGACCGGAGGTTCTGGCGTTGATCGACACGATCGGGGCGGAGTGAGCGATGCCGGGGCGGTTTTTCCTCACCACGCCGATGCCGGAGGTTGCGGCCGCGCTGGGTGTGGAGGCCGGGACGTTGGGCAATGAACCGGCCCGCCACAACATCGCCCCCGGCCAGCAGATTGTGACCTTCGGCCCCGGCGGGTTTGGCCATATGCGTTGGGGCATCATCCCGGTGGGGCGCGTGAATGCGCGGGGCCGCCCGGTGATGGAGACGCTGGTGAATGCACGCTCGGAAACGGTGTTTGACAAATCCGCCTATGAGGGCACGGGCCGTGCGGTGGTACCTGCCAATGGCTGGTATGAATGGACCGGAGAGAAGCGGCGCAAGACCGCCTGGCGCATCGCGCCCAAAGGCGGGGGGCTGTTGTGGTTTGCGGCGATCACGGATGTCTGGAAAGGCCCCGGCGGCATTGAAGTGCCGCAGGTGGCGACGGTGACCTGCCCGCCGAGTGTGGATGTGGTGGACATCCATCACCGGATGGGCGTGTTTCTGGAGGCGGCGGATGTCCCGCTGTGGCTGGATGGCGATGTGGAGGCGGTCACGCCGCTGATGCGGCCCTGGCCCGACGGGCGTCTGGCGGTGGAAGAGGCGGTTGGGGTTGATTGGGACGGGCCGTGACCCTACCGCCAGTTCAGCACCACCTTGCCGGAGCGGCCTGATTTCATCTGCGCGAACCCTTCGGCGAAATCGGCCACGTCATAACGATGGGTGATCACACGGCTGACGTCCAACCCGTTTTGCAGCATGGCGATCATCTTGTACCAGGTTTCAAACATCTCCCGCCCGTAGACGCCTTTGAGGGTGATCGCCTTGAAGACGATGCGGCTCCAGTTGACGGGGGACTGACCCGATGGAATGCCCAGCAGGGCGATTTTGCCGCCCATCACCAGCGCTTCGACCATCTGGTCGAGTGCTGCCTGACTGCCGGACATTTCAAGCCCGACGTCGAAGCCTTCGGTCAGGCCAAGCTGATGGGCGACGTCGTTGAGGTCTTCCTCAGCCACGTTCACGGTGCGCACGCTGGGCACCACATGTTCGGCCAGCGTCAGGCGGTCTGCGTTGATGTCGGTCAGCACGACATTGCGCGCCCCGGCATGGCGGGCGACGGCTGCGGCCATGATGCCGATGGGGCCTGCGCCGGTGATCAGGACATCCTCGCTCAGCAAATCAAAGCTGAGCGCTGTGTGTACTGCGTTGCCGAGCGGGTCGAGGATGGCGCCGATCTCATCTGGGATGTCATCCGGCAGGGGCACCACGTTGAACGCGGGCAGCCTGAGATATTGGGCAAAGGCCCCCTGTTCATTCACACCGATCCCACGGGTGCCGGGATCAAGGTGGAACTTGCCGGCCCGTGACTGGCGGCTTTCGGTGCCGATCAGGTGCCCCTCGCCCGAGCAGCGCTGGCCGCGCGTCAGGCCGGTCACGTTGCGGCCCATGTCCACGATCTCTCCGGCGAATTCATGGCCGGTGATCATGGGCACCGGGACGGTGGCGGCGGCCCAGTCGTCCCAGTTCCAGATGTGAATGTCGGTGCCGCAAATCCCGGTCATGTTGATGCGGATCAGCACGTCCTCCGGCCCGATTTCCGGCACCGGGGCGTCGATCTGCCACAGCCCTTCGGTGGGTTTCGTTTTGGCCAGCGCGGTCATGGTGTTGGGGATCATGGGATCAGCTCCAAGGCACGGCCCGCTTTGCCGAAAGCCGCCAGCGCGTGGTCGAGGTCAGCGGTGCTGAGACGCGCGTTCATCTGGGTGCGGATGCGGGCCTGACCATGGGGGACAACCGGAAAGAAGAAACCCGAGACAAGCACGCCTTCCTCGAACAGCTTGGCGGCCATGTCCTGCGCCAGTCTGGCATCGCCCAACATCACCGGCACAATCGGATGCTCCCCCGGCAAGAGGTCAAATCCCAGCCTGCTCAACCCGGCGCGCCAATAGGCGGTATTCTCAAACAGCTGTGCGCGCAGGGCGGCGCCGTCTTCGACCAGTTGGATGGCTTCAATTCCGGCAGCCACCACGGCGGGGGGCAGCGAATTTGAGAAGAGATAGGGCCGGGCGCGTTGCCGCAGCAGATCAATCACAGGCTGGGGGCCTGCGATATAGCCGCCAATCGCGCCGCCAAGGGCTTTGCCCAGCGTGCCGGTCAGGATATCAACGGAGGTGTCGAAGTGATCCGGCGTTCCCGCACCGCGCGGCCCCATGAAGCCGGTGGCATGGCAGTCATCCACCATGACAATCGCGCCATATTGGTCCGCCAGTGCCCGTATGCCCGGCAGATCGGCCAAGGTGCCATCCATTGAAAACACGCCGTCGGTGGCGATCATGATGTGGCGCGCGCCGGCGGCTCTGGCTTCTTTCAGGCAGCTTTCCAGTGCGGCCATATCGTTGTTGGCGTAGCGGTAGCGCTGCGCCTTGCACAGCCGGATGCCATCAATGATCGAGGCGTGGTTCAGGCTGTCCGAGATGATTGCATCTTCAGGGCCCAGGAGCGGTTCAAAGAGCCCCCCATTGGCGTCAAAGCACGCGGCAAAGAGGATCGCGTCGTCCATCCCCAGAAAGCGTGCGAGGCGCTGTTCGAGGTCGCGGTGGATGTCCTGCGTGCCACAGATGAAGCGCACGCTGGCCATGCCGTAGCCATGGGCGTCCATCGCGTTCTTTGCCGCCGTGATCAGGGCGGGGTGGTTGGCGAGGCCAAGGTAGTTGTTGGCACACAGGTTGATGACCTCACGCGCCCCGACGGTGACCGTGCCCGCCTGCTCAGAGGTGATCAGGCGTTCGCGTTTATAGAGGCCATCAGATGTGATCTGGGCCAGTGTATCATTGATATGGGCAAGAAACGGATCGGGCATGGGACGACTCCTCTGACACCCCCGTATCTGTCATAACGGATGGATTTCCGCAATGATAAATTCCGTTATGGCATACAGATTTCCGCTAAGTCGCCATCAGCTTGATTTCACGATCAGAAACACGCGGGCTGCGCCGCCCACGGCGGTGATTTCATGGGGCACGTCCGCCGCATAGCGGGCGGTGTCGCCTATCGACAGGATGCTGTCCGCCGTGCCGGACATGATCCGGATGCGCCCTTCCAATACGGTCAGTTGTTCCACCGCGCCCCGCGCATGCGGCTGGCTGCTGAGAGAACCGCCCGTCTGAAAGGAGATGTCATAGACCTCATGCCCGCCTGCCTCCTCCGGCGGAGAGAGGATCGCGATGCGGCAGCCTATGCCCATGTTCTCAATCGTAGGGACCTCTGCGGCCTGTAGGACGTCAATCCTGTCGCCCCTTTCGCCCTGCGCCATGAGGCCGGCAAAATCGACGTTCAGCGCGCGGGTCAGGTTCCACAGGGTCGCGATGGTCGGGCTGCTTTCGCCCCGCTCAATCTGGCTGACCATGGAGCGCGACACACCGCTGAGGTTCGCCGTTGCATCAAGCGAGAGGCCTTGCGCCTTGCGGGCTTCTTTCAGCCGGCGCGGCAGGGCATTTAAGATACTGTCAGTGTTTTCCGTCATAGTGGAAACCTACGAAGGATTGCGGGGTTTGCAAGGGTGGTTCCGACGAGGGGCGCCCTGCGCACCGATTGCGGCAGGGGGCAGCCCGTGCGGTCCCTCACACCTCCATCACGGTGCGGGGTGGGGTGTCATAGGCGATGTAGCCTTTGATGTAGTCCAGATGTGCCGCGCCCCAGATCTGTTCGACCAGCCACAGCGACATTTCAATGCCGGAGGTCACCCCGCCTGCGGTCACAAGGTTGCCATCCCGCAGGACGCGGACGCCTTCGACCACATTGGCATCCGTGGTGTCGCGCAGCTCCTTGAGGAACCAATGATGCGTGGTGACACGCCGGCCTGTTGTCAGGCCCGCGCCCACCAGCAGGAAGGTGCCGGTGCAGACGCTGGTGATCCAGGTGCAGGTGGGGGCAGCGGTCTGGAGCCATTGCACGGTGGCGGGGTTCTCCAGCTGTTCCTTGGCCCCGTCGCCCCCCGGCACGATGATCACATCAGGCGCGGGGATGTCGGCGTAGGTATGGGTGGGAAAGACGCGCATGCCTTTCTCGCAGGTGACGGGATCGGGTGTCTCGGCCACCAGAACAACCTGCCAGTCGGGGTCTTTCTCAGCCGCGGCCCCCAGCGTTTCCCAGGGACCGACAAAATCCATCTCTTCGGCATGGTCAAAAATCACGATTGCAATGGTCTTGGGCATGGGCGGCTTTCAGCGGGGGTGTCAGACAAAGAAGCGGACGCCGCAGCGTCCGCCTCAAAAAACTCAGGCTTTGGTTGGCCTTGTGTCAGGCCAGTGCGATATTTGCCGCGCTTTCGCGCCCGTCCCGGCCCGCTTCGATGTCGAAGGTGACCTTCTGGTTGTCTGCAAGCCCGGTCAGACCTGCGCGTTCAACCGCAGAGATGTGGACAAATACATCCTTGCCGCCGCCATCGGGCGCGATAAAGCCGTAGCCTTTTGTCGTGTTGAACCATTTCACGGTGCCAGTTGCCATGACCCCATTTCTCCTGTCTTAGGTCTGCCCGCAGTATGCGGCAGCGTGGCGTGGACGAATGTGTCTTCGGCCCAGTGGCCCTTAGGCAGGTGGTGTCGAAATTCTTTCGTGCAGCGCCGACATAGTGGCCGAAAGGCGTGTTTTTCGCAAGATATTTACCCTGCGCCACCGTCCCAATTGGCGCTTTGCAGCGCAAACTTCGCAAAACTGCAATAATTTTACCAGTTGATAAAATTTTTGATCCGTGAGAGCGTTTGACCATCCAGCAAGCATGAGGGTGCGCCAGATGTCGTCAGATGTGTTTCAACCAGGGGTAATGCCGGGCCGTCTGCCCGCTGCAGCGTATGAGGCGCAGTTTTCCGATCTGCATCCCGCACTTGACGGGCATGAGGCCTTGGTGGCCGCAGACCGGTGCTACTTCTGCCATGATGCGCCCTGCATCACGGCTTGTCCGACAGACATCGACATTCCGCTGTTCATTCGCCAGATCGCCACGGGCACGCCGGATGCGGCGGCCAAGACGATTCTGACCCAGAACATCATGGGCGGCATGTGCGCGCGCGTCTGCCCGACGGAGACCTTGTGCGAAGAAGCCTGCGTGCGGGAGGCGGCCGAAGGCAAGCCGGTGCTGATCGGGCAGTTGCAACGTTATGCGACGGATCATTTGCAGGCGCAGGGCATTCATCCTTTCAGCCGGGGCGCGACAACGGGCAAGAGGATTGCCGTGGTTGGCGCGGGGCCCGCAGGGCTGGCCTGCGCGCACCGGCTGGCGATGCTGGGCCATGACGTGGTGGTGCATGATGCGCGGCCCAAGCCCGGCGGGCTGAATGAATACGGGATCGCGGCCTACAAGACACCTGACGGGTTTGCGCAGGCCGAAGTGGACTGGCTGCTCAAGATCGGCGGGATCGAGATCAAACATGGGTTGGCGCTGGGCGATAGTGTGAAGCTGGACGGGCTGCGCGCGGTTTATGACGCGGTGTTCCTTGGGATTGGTCTGGCGGGTGTGAACGCGCTGGGTGCCGAAGGCGAGGATAAGGACGGTGTCTCCGACGCGGTGGATTTTATCGCGGAGCTGCGGCAGGCGTCCGATGTGGCACAGGTGCCGATTGGGCGCGATGTGGTGGTGATCGGCGGTGGCATGACGGCGGTGGATGCGGCTGTGCAGGCCAAGTTGTTGGGCGCGCTGAACGTGACGCTGGTGTATCGGCGCGGACGGGACCGGATGAACGCGAGTGTGTTTGAGCAGGATCTGGCGGCTTCCAAAGGCGTGCGGATCGTGACCCATGCGGTGCCGGTTGCGGTGCATGGCAATGGCGCGGTGCGGGAGATTGAGTTCGAATACGTGGACGACGCGATGCAGGGCACGGGCCAGACGCTCAAGCTGGCGGCGGATCAGGTGTTCAAGGCGATTGGCCAGACGCTGGAGGGTGAGGGATTGCCCGCGCTGGACGGGCGCAAGATCAAGGTGGATGCCAATGGGCGGACATCCGTGGATGATGTCTGGGCTGGCGGGGATTGTGCGTCAGGGGGCGATGATCTCACGGTGACGGCCGTGGCTGAAGGGCGCGATGCGGCGGAAGACATGCACCGGGTTTTGATGGGGGATGATGGGTGAAATCACCCATCCTACGAGGAGTGGCACTATGGCTGACCTGACAACTGACTTTCTGGGCATTAAATCCCCAAACCCGTTCTGGCTGGCCTCCGCCCCGCCGACGGACAAGGAATACAACGTCCGCCGCGCGTTCGAAGCGGGCTGGGGTGGTGTGGTGTGGAAGACGCTGGGGTCGGAAGGGCCGCCGGTGGTGAATGTGAACGGGCCGCGGTATGGTGCGATTTACGGGGCGGATCGGCGGTTGTTGGGGCTCAACAACATCGAGTTGATCACGGACCGCGACCTCTACACCAATCTGGAAGAGATCAAGCGGGTGAAGGCCGATTACCCTGACCGTGCCATCATCGTGTCGATCATGGTGCCCTGTGAGGAAGCGGCGTGGAAGGCGATCCTGCCGCTGGTGGAGGACACCGGCGCGGACGGGATTGAGCTGAACTTTGGCTGTCCGCACGGGATGAGCGAGCGGGGCATGGGCGCTGCCGTGGGGCAGGTGCCTGAGTACATCGAGATGGTGACGCGGTGGTGCAAGCAGTATTACTCGAAACCTGTCATCGTGAAGCTGACGCCGAACATCACCGATATCACCAAACCTGCGGCAGCGGCGCGCGCGGGCGGCGCGGATGCGGTGAGCCTGATCAACACGATCAATTCGATCACCTCCGTGAACCTCGACACGATGTCGCCTGAGCCGTCGATTGACGGCAAGGGCTCGCACGGCGGCTATTGCGGCCCGGCGGTCAAGCCGATTGCCATGTCGATGGTGTCGGAGATCGCACGTGGGGAGCACACGCGGGGGATGGAAATCTCCGGCATTGGTGGGATTACGACGTGGCGTGATGCGGCGGAGTTCATCACGCTGGGCTGCGGCAATGTGCAGGTCTGCACGGCGGCGATGACCTATGGGTTCAAGGTGGTGCAGGAGATGATCAGCGGTCTGTCCGAATGGATGGATGAGAAGGGGCACACCAGCATTGCGGATTTCAAGGGTGCTGCGGTGCCCAATGTCACCGACTGGCAGTATCTGAACCTCAATTACGTGGCCAAGGCGGTGATCAATCAGGACCTGTGCATTTCCTGCGGGCGGTGTTTTGCGGCTTGCGAGGATACTTCACATCAGGCGATTGCGATGTCGGAGGACCGCACATTTACGGTGATCGACGAAGAATGTGTGGCCTGTAACCTGTGTGTGAATGTCTGCCCGGTGGAGGACTGCATCACCATGGAGGCGATGACGCCCGGTGCGGTGGATCCCCGCACGGGCAAGGTTGTCCAGCCGGAGTATGCCAACTGGACAACCCACCCCAACAATCCGGCAGCGAAGGCTGCGGAGTAGTGTTGTGATGCGGGTCTGATCAGGCCCGCATCAGAAACGGCAGTGTGGGCAGGGGCAGGGGCATTTCCTGCGCCCGCTGACGTGTCTTTTCTGCCATGTCTACGATCTCCGGCGGGTCTGCGGGTGGTTCGGCACGCACGGGTTCTGCTGTTTGTGCCGCGCTTTCGGCCTGTGCGGTCACGATGGAGCGGGGTGTGGCATCAATGGGCCGGGCGGTTGCCGCGTCCTGTTTCAGGGGCTGTTGCGCAGCCGCCCCTCCGGCACCGGCGCCGCTGCCGTCATAGGATGTGGACGATCCGCTGTTGCGGGTGTCCGCGCTGCTTTCGGTTGGGGTGACGGCCTGCGGGGTCAGGGTGCCCGGCGCCTCAAACCCGGTGGACAGGCTGCCCAGGGTTGGCGGTTGCGCCTGCGAGGCGTAGGGATTTGTCAGCAAAAGTACACTCATGTCTGCTCCTGTCGATTGCGAGGGAGCCCACCACCCGCGTCAAATTTGCGGGGGAGGTGTTAACAGAGTGCTAACGCGCGTCAGGCTTCGATCCAAAAGGTTAACGCTCAGGGTGTTTTGGGCAGCGCAAGCAGTGCGCCGAACATCTGGGCGAGGTGGGCGCTGGCCTGCGCGTGGGTATCACTGGCGTGGGATGCCAGCACCTGGACCTGTGCGTCAAAGTCGGCGTAGTGCTGTGTGGTGGCCCAGATGGAGAAGATCAGGTGCTGCGGGTCCAGCGGCGGCAGCGCGCCCTGGTCGATCCAGCGCTGGATCAGTGCGCATTTTTCGTCAAACAGCGGCTTGAGGTGGCGTTCGAGATGCGGCGACATGCGCGGCGCGCCTTGCAGGATCTCACCGGCAAACAGGCGGCTCTCCTGGGGCAGGTCGCGGGCCATGTCCAGTTTGCGCTGCACGTAGCTGAGGATTTCGCTGCGCGGATCGCCTGCGGCGTCCAGCTTGATCATCGGATCCAGCCAGCTTTCCATCAGGCGGTTCAGCAGGGTGACGTGGATGTCTTCCTTGCCGTCGAAGTAATAGAGGATGTTGGGTTTGCTGATCCCGGCCTCTGCGGCGATCTGGTCCAGCGTGGTGCCCCGGTAGCCGTGGCGGGAAAAAACCTCCAGCGCGGCGTCCAGGATCATTTTGCGGTTGCGCGTCTGGATGCGGCTGGGTTTCTTGGCCGGGGGTGTCTGTTTGGTCACGCAGGGTCTTTCCGGTGCACGTGCCGCAGAAAAGGGCAGATCGGTTAAGCTTGCCCGAAGGCCATAAAGCAGTTCTTGACAGAGGCAACCCTAACCGCAATCGTGTATTTACCAAATGGTAAAATTTTTCGCGAAGACGCCAGCCTGATAAAGGAGCCAGCCATGAGCGCGCCCGGCCAGAACCTCAAGATCAACCCGGACCGTTTGTGGGACAGCCTGATGGAGATGGCCAAGATCGGCCCCGGTGTTGCCGGTGGCAACAACCGCCAGACGTTGACCGATGAGGACGCCGAGGGGCGCGCGTTGTTTCAGCGCTGGTGCGAGGAGGCGGGGTGTTCCATGGGCCTTGATCAGATGGGCAACATGTTTGCCCGTCGTGAGGGCACCGACCCCGATGCGCTGCCGGTCTATGTGGGCTCGCATCTGGATACGCAGCCGACGGGGGGCAAATATGATGGTGTGCTGGGAGTGCTTGCGGGGCTGGAATTGATCCGGACGCTGAATGATCTGGGCATCAAGACCAGGCACCCGATTGTGGCCACGAATTTCACCAATGAAGAGGGGACAAGATATGCCCCCGCGATGCTGTCTTCGGGTGTGTTTGCGGGCGTGCACGCGCAGGATTGGGCCTACGCGCAGACAGATGCGGAGGGCAAGGCCTTTGGCGATGAGCTCAAACGCATCGGCTGGCGGGGGGAAGAAGAAGTGGGCGCGCGCAAGATGCATGCGTTCTTTGAGTTGCATATTGAGCAGGGCCCGATTTTGGAAGCCGAGGGCGTTGACGTTGGCGTTGTAACCCATGGGCAGGGCTTGAGCTGGACGCAGGTGACGGTGACTGGGCGGGATTCGCATACCGGTTCAACGCCGATGCCGATGCGCAGGAATGCCGGTCTGGGCATGGCGCGGATGTTGGAGAAGGTGGACGAGATCGCCTGGAGCCATGCGCCCCATGCGGTGGGGGCCGCAGGGCATATTGATGTCTATCCGAACTCCCGCAACGTGATCCCCGGACAGGTGGTGTTCACGGTTGATTTCCGGTCCCCTGATCTGAGCGTGATCGAGGATATGGAGAAGCGGCTGCGCATTGAGGGACAGAAGATTGCCGATGAGATGGGGCTTGAGGTGGCGTTCGAGAAGGTTGGCGGGTTTGATCCGGTGACCTTTGATGAGGGCTGTGTGTCTGCCGTGCGGGATGCGGCGGAGCGGCTTGGGTATTCCCACATGAACCTGATTTCCGGGGCGGGCCATGATGCCTGCTGGATCAACAAGGTGGCACCGACGGCGATGGTGATGTGTCCCTGCGTGGATGGTTTGAGCCATAACGAGGCGGAAGAGATTTCGAAGGAATGGGCCATGGCGGGCGCGGATGTGCTGCTGCATGCGGTGGTGGAGACGGCTGAGGTTGTCGGGTGAGGTGGAGGCGTTTTCTTTGAAAGAAAACGATCGGAATTTTTGAAAAATTCCGGGGTGCTTGGTTGGATATGACGTGCTTGAGTTGAGTGTTGCTTTCTTTCGGGGCTCTGCCCCGGACCCCGGGATATTTTTGGAGAAAAGATAGGCGGATGGGAGATACGGCATGAGCAAGGTGATCAAAGGTGGGATGGTCTGTACGGCGGACCGGACATGGAAAGCGGATGTGCTGATTGAGGGCGAGAAGATCGTGCGCATTGGTGAGGATCTGGTGGGCGATGAGTATATCGACGCCGAGGGGGCCTATGTGATCCCCGGCGGGATTGATCCGCATACGCATCTTGAGATGCCTTTCATGGGGACCACGGCGGCAGAGACCTTTGAGAGTGGCACATGGGCGGCGGCTTGTGGCGGGACCACGATGATTGTGGATTTCTGTCTGCCGGGGGAAGATGGGTCGATCAAGAACGCCATTAACGAGTGGCACCGGAAGTCGGCGCCGCAGATCTGTTCGGATGTGGGATACCACATGGCGATCACGGGCTGGGATGAGACTGTCTTCAACGAGATGAAGGACGCTGTGGATATGGGCGTCAATTCCTTCAAGCATTTCATGGCCTACAAGGGCGCGCTGATGATTGAGGATGATGAGATGTTCGCTTCTTTCAAGCGCTGTGCGGAGCTGGGTGCGCTGCCGATGGTGCATGCGGAGAACGGCGATCTGGTTGCGGAATTGCAGCAGAAGTACATGGATCAGGGGATCACCGGGCCGGAGGGGCATGCCTACAGCCGTCCGCCTGAGTTGGAGGGCGAAGCGGCGAACAGGGCGATTACGATTGCCGATACCGCAGGGGTGCCCTTGTACATCGTGCATGTGTCCTGCGAGCAGACGCATGAGGCCATCCGGCGGGCGCGGCAGAAGGGGATGCGGGTTTATGGAGAGCCGCTTATCCAGTTTCTGACGCTGGATGAGTCTGAGTATTTCAACAAGGACTGGGACCATGCGGCGCGAAGGGTCATGTCGCCACCGTTTCGGTCCAAGGACCATCAGGACTCGCTTTGGGCGGGGTTGCAGGCGGGGTCGTTGCAGGTTGTGGCGACGGATCATGCGGCGTTTTCCACAGAGCAGAAGCGCGCGGGGCGGGATGATTTCCGGATCATTCCCAATGGGTCCAATGGGTTGGAGGAGCGCTTGAGCGTGCTCTGGACGGAAGGGGTTGAGACGGGGCGGTTGACGCCGAATGAGTTTGTCGCGGCGACCTCGACCAATGTGGCGAAGATCCTGAACATCTACCCGCGCAAGGGGGCGATTGTTGAGGGGGCGGATGCGGATATTGTGGTGTGGGATCCGAAGATCACCAAGACCATTTCGCCTGCGAACCATCATTCGGTATTGGATTACAATGTGTTCGAGGGGTTCGAGGTGACGGCGAATGCGCGGTACACTTTGAGCCGGGGCGATGTGATCTGGGCCTGGGGGCAGAATTCGCAGGCCAATCCGGGGCGGGGGAAGTTTGTGCCGAGGCCCGCGTTTCCGTCGGCGAATGTGGCGTTGAGCAAGTGGAAGGCGTTGACCAGCCCGAAGATGATCAAGCGCGATCCGTTGAATATTCCGGCGGGGATTTGATGGAAGCAAGACAGCCGCAATGGAGGGGGCTGCTGCCGTATTGGCTTGTG
>Ga0160419_100317_pt1 | contig 32771 bp, 32 predicted proteins | sample CelAP2metagpilot_2_FD_108196 | JGI IMG/M metagenome (GOLD analysis project Ga0160419, IMG submission 108196) | Phycosphere-associated microbial communities from Cellana algal ponds in Kailua-Kona, Hawaii, USA - Cellana AP2-4-25 metagenome pilot ... | reverse complement strand
AGGGTCTGATTGATCCAGCTGCATTGGATGAAATCATCGACACCTATCAAAACCGCATCGGCCCGGCCAATGGCGCGCGGGTTGTGGCCCGCGCCTGGTCTGATCCGGCGTTCAAGGCTGACCTGCTTGCGGATGCCGACCCGTTGCTGGCGGATCTTGGGTTTTACGGGCGTCAGGGCGAACATGTGGTCGTGGTCGAAAACACCCCGGCGCAGCACAACATGGTCGTCTGCACTCTATGCAGCTGCTACCCGTGGCCTTTGCTGGGTATCCCGCCGGGCTGGTACAAATCCGATGCCTACCGCGCCCGCGCAGTGCGCGAGCCCCGCAAGGTGCTGGCGGAATTTGGCGTGAGCCTGCCGCAAGACACATCTGTGCGGGTCTGGGATTCCACGGCGGAGGTGCGATATCTCGTGCTGCCCATGCGCCCGGAGGGCACTGACGGGATGAGCGAGGACGAGCTGACCGCCCTGGTGAGCCGCGACAGCATGATTGGCACAGGGCTTGCCCGCAAGATTGGCACTGGGCTTGCCCGCAAGCCGGAGGCACCCGCATGACACGGATGCATGACATGGGCGGGCGATTCGGTGATGGCCCGGTGCGGCCCGACGCAGAGGATGCGCCGGTGTTTGCCGAGGACTGGCACGGTCGCGCACTGGCGGTGACGCTGGCGGCAGGGGCCTTGGGGCAGTGGAACATCGACACCTCGCGCCACGCCCGAGAGCGGCTTGCGCCAAAGGATTATGCGCGCTTTTCCTACTACGAGAAATGGCTGGCGGGTCTGGCAACGCTGCTGGTGGAAAAACAGGTGCTGCGCGCCGAGGATCTGGCCCAGACGTCTGAGGGCGGCGAGGGCGGCGAGGGCACGGGCGCGGCGGCTGTGGCTCCGCATCCGCTGGCTGCCCGTGCGCTGAAGGCGGCGGATGTGGCCGCGGCGCTGGCAAAGGGTGGTCCGGCGGATCGGCCCAGTGAGGTGGCGATTGCCTATGCCCCCGGCGACGCTGTGCGCTGTCGCAGACCCGGTGGCAACCGGCTGGTGGACGGCGGCCATACGCGGCTGCCCAGCTATGCGGTTGGGGCGCTGGGGCGGATTGTGCGGGTGCATGGCACCCATGTGCTGCCCGACAGTGCGGCCCACGGCCTGGGAGAGGCGCCAGAGCCGCTATATGCGGTGGCCTTTGCCGCGTCAGAGCTGTGGAACGCGCCGGAACACCCCGGCGACGAGGTTGTGCTGGATCTGTGGCAAAGCTACCTGGAGCCGGTATGAGCGGACCAATGACATTGGCGCCCGAGCGCCCAGAACCCGCGTTTGAACAGCCCTGGCACGCGCAGGTCTTTGCGCTGACGGTGCATCTGAACGAAAGCGGGGCGTTTTCCTGGGCCGATTGGGTGGCGCGGTTTTCGGCCACCTTGCGCAGGCATGGGCTGGGCAGAGATCTGAACGGCGGAGAGGATTACTTTGCCGCCTGGCTGGAGACGCTGGAGCATTACCTGGCAGAGGCCGGGACAGTCGCCGCGCAGGATGCAGAAGACATGCGCCTGAGATGGGAGGCGGCCTATCTCGCCACGCCCCATGGCCAGCCGGTCCAGCTGGAAGAGCCCTCCGCGCAGGAGAGCTGAGCCCGGATGCAGAGGGCCGGGATGCAGAGGACTGGCCCGCACGCAGGTGGACCGGTGCGGGGTTGATCAGTGCAGGGGCGGATTGGCCGGCCTGCTGTTTTTCATCTTTTGGTCTGGCCCGCCGGTGTGGGGCGGGTGGTTGTTGGGGTCTCTCACGGTCCGAGACAGGATCTGTGACCGGATCTGTGACAGACGAAGAGGGCGGCGCCGCCGCGAAAAGGTTGGACAGGCCGGTCAGGGCCTGGCGGACAGGATCCCGATCTGCCCCCGCAAGGCGCGGCGTGCCAAACTGCGATCTCTCGCAGCACCACGCAGGGCGGGGCCAATCTTGGGTCGTCTGAGTTGGTGGCGCGGCCAGATATGCCGAGGCAGCGCAGGGTGTGATCGATCACCTAACAGTCTGACACATCCGTCTGAGACGTTCGTAACCGCTGCGTTCGGTGGGTAGGCAACGGGCAGGGGAGTGGGTGAGAGCGGGGGATTGCGGGCTTTGCGAACGCCCCCGACTTTCAACTGGCATGTAGATGGAAGAAATCGTTGCCGGACCGGATAACAGCAACGAGCTCATGCTGCTCAATGCTGCCCTCTGCGTGAATGTCGGCTATCAAAAAAAAAGGTGAACAAACCAACCATATTCTGTTTGTGGTCGAACTACATTTGCAAATCAGATTGGGCATTCTTCTTGGCGCAGTGGGCGATATATCACCTGCAAGTTGCAGACTTCCTTACTAAGTGATTTAACGGCCGATATTGAATCAGACGATAATCAGAAAGCATTATCATGGAAGCAATTACGGAGCCGGGACCTGAGACGTTTGTTCTGGATTCAGACAAGGTGATCCCAGGTCATGGGGTTTCAGCCTTGCAGAACGGTGGGTATGTTCTGGTCTGGTACGAGAGCGACCGCGTTGTCAAAGCGCAGATATTTCGCCCGGATGGAAAACCCAAAGCTGCGGCTTTCGATGTCAGCCTTAGCGCCAATTACGAAAATCGCCCGGATGTCACCACCCTAGAGGACGGCAGCTTTGTTGTTACCTACACCTCATTGCAAAGCTCTACTAATGCGTCGATCAACGCGCAAAGATTCTCGCCGGAGGGCACCCGCATTGGAAGTGAGCTTACGCTGTTCCATGACCCAGATCACACCAGTTTTGACCCTGAAATCACCGCGCTGAACGATGGTGGGTATGTTGTCGTTTACAACGGTTTGGGGCGGGACAGTTCGTTTTTCAGCTACCACGTCCGTGTCTTTGACGCTGATGGCACGCCGCGTGGAAACGATTTTCGCGTAAATCAAACCACAGAGGGATTTCAGTCTTTTGGCGATGTTGCGCCACTGGAAGACGGTGGCTTTGCAGTAACTTGGAGATCGGATGAGGTTGATGGCAGCTTCTACAGTGTCATGCTCCGGCTGTACAATTCTGATGGAACACCGCGAACAAACGAGGTGCAGGTCAACCAGTATTGGAAAGATAGCCAATTGGATCCTTCCATAACTGTTCTGGAAAACGGGAACATCCTGCTCACCTGGAAATCTGATGGCCAGGACGGGAGCGGAGATGGTATTTATGCCCGCATCATTGGTTCGGATGGCAACCCGGCGGGCGATGAATTTCAAGTTCACACTCAGACGTTGAATGCACAATACGCTCCGGAAATTACCGCGCTGTCAGATGGCGGTTTTGTCATCGTCTGGACGCATCAAACGTCTTCTGAAACCTCATCCATAATGGCGCAAAGGTTTGCGGCCGGTGGTGAGCGTGTAGGAGACGAAATTCAGCTTTCGAAGGGCGGCAACGATCTGAACGCCCTCCCAAAGATCACAGAACTTTCTGATGGCGTCATTTCTGTCAGCTGGCTGAAGTATGAAAGTACCGGTGGAACAGGGCAGCTTGAGACGCAGCTCTTTTTAACTCCTGCGCTTGGCAGTGAAAGCGATGATGTTCTCGCCGGAACGAGATTTGGAGACCGACTTTATGCCTTGTCTGGAAATGACAAGTTGACGGGCTACGCGGGACACGACTCGCTGATTGGCGGCTCTGGATCCGACACTCTATTCGGTGGTACCGGCCGCGATCACCTGAAAGGTGGTGGTGGTGGGGATCGCTTGAAAGGCGGAGGTGGTAGCGACCGGCTTGAAGGTGGCGGTGGCAGCGACCGGCTGGACGGCGGAGCGGGTAAGGACCGGCTGATTGGAGGCAGGGGCAGAGACAAGCTGGATGGTGACGGCGGCAATGACCGGTTGACCGGTGGAGGTGGTCACGACACTTTCGTCTTCTCAAGAGGCAATGATGTGGTGACCGATTTCAATGCGGCCAGCACAGCTGAACGGGTGGATCTTCGTGGAGTTGCGTCAATTAGTGGTTTCGACGATCTGATGGACCATCACATCTCGGGGGCAAACGGCGACGTGATCATCGACGACCTGAACGGTAACACCCTGACGCTGAAAAATACAACTCTGGACAGCCTGGGCGCAGACGACTTTCTTTTCTGACAAACACCGGGCTGTAGGACTTCGAGGGCGCCACCAGAACTGATTGGTCTATGGGTAATACGGTGCGGCTACCTTGCGGCAGTCCGTTGGTGAGCGTTGCTTGAACGGCAGACCACAACAGCCCGCGGCGGGGGCGTTTTGGCCTGCGCTGGGCTGCGGGGGTTAGGCGTCTTTTGCGAGGGCTTTGACCAGGTCGGATTTGGACATGGAGGAGCGGCCCTCGATGTCCTGGTCCTGGGCCATGGCGTAGAGGTCGTCTTTGGTTTTCTGCTCCAGCGCGGCGGTGGAGCCTTTGGCGCGGCCGTTTTCGTCGGTGGCGGCGTCGATGGCGTCGAGGAGGTCCTGTTTCGTCATGGAGGCGCGGCCGGTGATGTCGAGATCGCGGGCGCGCTCCATCAGTATGTCCTTGGTTGGGCCGTCTTCCTTGATCCTGGCGACCTTGTCGCGCACGTCGTCCGGCTGATCGACGAATTGGCTGTCGCCCTGCTTTTTGTCCCTGGTTGAGCGGGCGTATTCGTCTTGGGTCAGCAGCATGCGGACCTTTTGGGGGAGGTAGCGTTCGCCGGATTGCGCGGAGGGGGCGCCGGATTTGGTGCCCCAGTCTTCCTCTGTCCATTGGTGGAGGTCGGTGTCCTCCTGGTCGGGGCTGCCGTCGGTGTAGCCGCCGCCGCGTCTCTTGTATTCCTGCACTGCGAGCTGTGCCTTGCGGGCAGACCATTGGCCCGGCTCGCCGCCCTTGTCGCTGGCGGTGATTTCCTCTTTCACGTCTTCCCACAGGTCGGGGTCGGTTTTTTCGGCTGACGACATTTCAGCTGCCCTCTGCCTGTGCGTCATGCTTTAGCGGGTCGTGGCCCCAGTTCATCAGGGAATAGCGCCAGGGGGAGTGTTCGGTGTCTTCCTGGGGGCCACCTTGCGCGCGGTGACGTTTGATGTAGCCCACGACGGTGGCCATGTGGTCCCACTGGCTGTCGCTCAGCTCTGCCTTGTTGGTGCGTTTGATTGAGACGATGCGGCGGCCGGATTTATGGCCGGTGCTTTCGCCGTTGTCTGTGTCGCCGACGGATTTGGAGCGCTCGGTCTCAAGCCAGTCTTCCAGCTCGGCCGGGGCCATGTTGACGAGCGCGCGCCATTCCTCCCAGATCTGGTCCTTGGATTTTGCCGACGACATCACCGTTCTCCTGTTTGGGTCTGCAGGCCCAACGCCCGCCCGGCGGAGGAGTTCCGCGTTTGACGTCTGATTTGCGCAAAGAGGTCCCTCGGGTCAGGGCCCTAGATCGGCAGGTCGAGCGTGGCCTTTTCGGTAGAGACAACAATCGATGTGCGGAATTTGCGCACGTTCTTGTCGGCAAAGAAAAAGCGATGGGTGAAGGTTTCGTAGTCGGCCATGTCCCTGGCGACGACAATCATCACGAAATCCGCGTCTCCGGCGATGCAGTAGAAATTGGTGACCTGTCGATCTTCGCGGGCCTTGCGCTTGAAGGCGTTGATCTGGTCAAGGCGGTCGCGTTCCAGTTCGACAGAGACGATGGCGGTGACGCCGAAGCCCAGTTTCGCCTGATCGAGGACCGCGACCTCCTTGCGGATAAAGCCGCCGTCGCGCAGCGCCTTGAGGCGGCGCTGCACCGAGGCGGTGGAGGCGCCTATGTGCTCGGCCATGTGCTGGATCGTTGTGCGGGCGTTGTCTTGCAGCAGGGCGAGAAGTTTGTGGTCGAGGTGATCCATGATCGTATGGTGTCCTGATGTGTGCCGTTTGTGATGCTATTAGATCATGGTTGACTGAAATGCGCTGTTCTGTCGATCAGTCGTGCTGCGTAATCTGCGGGGCATGAAACATGGTGTATTTGCAATTCTCCCCCTGGCCTCTGGTGCGGCGGTTTATGGTTTTGCCTTTGGGCTGCTGGCTGCGCAGGTCGGATTTCCCTGGTGGGGCATTTCCCTGATGAGCGGGCTTGTCCATGCTGGGTCTTCGCAGATCGTGGCGGTAGAGCAGTTTGCCGGCAGCTCTGCGGTGGTTGGGGCGGCCTTTGCGGGGGCGGCGCTGAACCTGCGGTATATCGGGATCGTGGCCTCGCTGTCTGACATTCTGAGCGGGCTGTCGCTGCGGATGAAGCTGGTGGCCATCCATATCACCGGGGACGAGAACTGGGCGCTGACCATGGCAGAGCGGGCCAAGACCCCAGGTGTTGGGGCAGAGTTCCTGCTGGGCTCGGGGATTGTCATGATTTCGGTCTGGACGGTGTCGACGACATTGGGGGCCGTTGCCGGGGCAAGCCTGCCGGATCTGGACCGGTTTGGTCTTGGGTTTGCCTTTACCGCGGCCTTTATCGCGATGGCGCGGGGGATGTGGCGCGGGGCGCAGAACCTGCTGCCCTGGGCCGTGAGTTTTGCGGGCACCCTTGCCGCTGTCCAGCTTGGGGCGCCAAAGGCCTATGCCATTGTTGCGGGCGCCTGTCTTGGTCTGGTGGTGTCCGGGCTTGTCCGGCGAAAAGAGAAGGTGGTTGCATGACTTTGTCCCATTGGATGCTGATCCTGCTCTTGGCGATTGCGGCATTTTCGATCCGGGTTCTGGGCCTGTTTGCGGGTGATGCCATCCGGGCATCCCGTTTTGCGTGGGTGCTGGATGATGTGCCTGGGCTGTTGGTGGTGGCGCTGGTTGCGTCCTCGCTGGCGGGGCAGTCGGCGGTGACATGGGCGGCGGCTGCGGTGGCGTTGGGCGTGGCCTATGTGACCAATCATGTGATCCTGACCATGTGCGTTGGGGGGCTGGCCTATGCTGGCATGGCCTCTGCGGGGCCGATCTGGGCTGCGCTGCACTGAAGCCGCGATGCGTGAGGCCGGGCGCGGTGGTGGTTTTTTGGGGGAATCAACAGAGGCTGGGCCGCAAATCCGGCTCTGGTGGTTCAATTCGCCCGCTTTGGGCGGCGCTTGTGCGTCGATATCTTGTGGAAAAGCGGGGCTGAGGCCGGGTGCGGCGAAAAACCGGTTCCACTGCCGCCACTGCCTCGTTATACGGAGCGTCGGTTTCAACCAGCATGCAAAGGACCTGAGATGGCCAATGTTGTGGTAGTCGGCGCCCAGTGGGGTGACGAAGGTAAAGGCAAGATCGTGGATTGGCTCAGCGAGCGCGCTGATGTGATCGCACGTTTCCAGGGCGGCCATAACGCCGGTCATACGCTGGTGATTGACAGCAAGGTCTACAAACTGCACGCGCTGCCGTCTGGCGTTGTGCGGGGTGGCAAGCTTTCGGTCATCGGCAATGGTGTGGTGCTGGACCCCTGGCATCTGATCAAGGAGATCGAGACCGTGCGCGCCCAGGGCGTGGACATCTCTCCTGAGACGCTGATGATTGCGGAAAACACCCCGCTGATCCTGCCGCTGCACGGCGAGCTGGACCGGGCGCGTGAGGAAGCGGCCTCCAAGGGCACCAAGATCGGCACCACCGGTCGCGGCATTGGCCCGGCCTATGAGGACAAGGTGGGCCGTCGTGCGATCCGCGTGGCCGACCTGGCGGATGAGGCGACCCTGGTGGCGCGTGTTGACCGCGCCCTGCAGCACCATGATCCGCTGCGCAAGGGTCTGGGCATCGAAGCGGTTGATCGCGACGGTCTGATTGCCCAGCTGAAAGAGATCGCCAAAGAGATCCTGCCCTTTGCCGCGCCGGTCTGGAAGGTGCTGAACGAAAAGCGCAAAGCGGGCAAGCGGATCCTGTTTGAAGGGGCGCAGGGCGCGCTTTTGGACATTGATTTCGGGACCTACCCGTTTGTGACCTCTTCCAACGTGATTGCTGGTCAGGCGGCAACGGGCGTGGGCATTGGTCCGGGCTCCATCGATTATGTGCTGGGCATCGTGAAGGCCTATACCACCCGTGTGGGCGAAGGCCCGTTCCCGACCGAGCTGTTGAAGGATGACGGCACGCCGGATGCGGATGGCGAGCGTCTGGGCACCCGTGGTCATGAATTCGGCACCACTACCGGCCGTCAGCGTCGCTGTGGCTGGTTTGATGCCTGCCTTGTGCGTCAGACCTGTGCGACCTCTGGCATCACCGGCATTTCGCTGACCAAGCTGGATGTTCTGGATGGGTTTGAAACCCTGAAGATCTGCGTGGGTTATGAGCTGGACGGCGAGCGTCTGGATTACCTGCCGACCGCTGCCGACCAGCAGGCCCGCTGCACCCCCATCTATGAAGAGATGCCGGGTTGGAGCGAGTCGACGGAAGGCGCGCGCAGCTGGAACGATCTGCCTGCCAATGCGATCAAATACGTGAAGCGCGTGGAAGAGCTGATCGAATGCCCGGTTGCGCTTTTGTCCACCAGCCCGGAGCGGGACGACACCATCCTGGTGACGGACCCGTTTGCTGACTGATGTCGGATAAACCCGCATTGAGCTACAAGGCCCGGCGGCGCTGGGCGCTGGTGATCCTGCTGATCGGCATGCCGCTTTATATCGTGCTGGCGGTCAATGTGATCAGCTGGCTTGACCGGCCGTCGCTGCTGGTTGAGCTGGTGGTCTATGTACTGCTGGGGGTTCTGTGGATCCTGCCGTTCAAATTCGTCTTTCGCGGTGTCGGCAAGGCGGATCCGGATGATCCTGACCAGGATCAGGGCTGAGGCGCGGAACCGCGCGCGGGGAGAGGGGCGCTGCCCCTCTTGACCTTGCGGTCAATTCACCCCGGAGTATTTCGGGAAAGATGACGGGCGATTGGCCCGGACGTGAAAAAGGCGGCCTTTGGGGCCGCCTTTTTTGCTGTGGTGTTATGGGGCAGGGGCAGAGGTCAGCCTGCGGCGCGGTTGCCGGGCTGGAAGCCGATCTGGCCTGACGCGGTGAAGCGGCCGTTGTCGGCGCGTTCGATCTTGCCCTCGCGCAGGAGCTGGCCAAAGCTGCGCAGCCCGTCTTCGCGGTTGAACTCGGTCCCGTCGACGCCGCGGACCTTGTTCATCAGCTGCGGGCGGGAGAAGTGATCGCGCCCTTCGACGAAGCTCATGTAGGCGGCAGCTGCCTCAAGCAGTTCGCCCAGTTCGACGGCGCCTGCCTCTTGTGCGTAGGCGGCAAATCCACCTTCGCTGCCGCTGTTGCGGGGCTCTTCGGCGAGAACGGCAGCAGAGACCCGGCGCGGGCGCACGGGGGCGGCTGCGGGAGTTTCGGTTTCGTCAATGCGTTGTTCCTGCACCAGTTTCAGCGGTGCCGGGCGGCTGATCTGGGCGGCAGGGCGGCGGTCGCTGCCGCTGTCGGCGCGGCTGCCGGGGCGACGGGGACGCACGACGCTGGCCAGATCGTCGCGATAGACCTGCGCGTCATCTTCCTTGTCCAGACTGCCACCGGCAGAGCGTTCGGCAGAGGCTGCCGCCATCACCGCGCGCAGCTGGCTGTAGGTTTCGCGCTGATCGCTGGTTTCGGGGTCTTCCAGCTTGGCATCGGTTGCAGCCATCAGTCGGGCGATGTCGCTGTCGGCGGTGCTGGTCGGGCCGCGCTTGGCGGGTTCATCCAGTGCGGCGGGCTGGCGGCCGGGGATGATGCTCTTGGCGATATTGCCAAGATCGAGCGGCGCGGGGCGTTTGGCGACGGGGGTGTCGTCGTGGGTCTGCTCCGCGTTCTCCTGCATGTCATCGTCGTCATCCAGAGCCGCGAGATCGACGCTGTCGTCGTCAAGATCGTCGAGATCCTCTGCCGCTTCCTCGTCGTGCTGCGCCACATCTGTCAGATCGATGTCGTCGCCCAGCAGCTCGGCCTCGACGGCGGCGAGTTCGGCCATCAGGTCGGCTTCGTCGTCATCGGAGAGGCTGCTGTCTGCGTCAGGCTGCAGCATGGCGCGTTTGCGCGGGGCGGGGGTGTCTTGTTCCGAAACCTCGGGGGGCTGGCTGTCGTCGTCCAGTTCTTCAAGGGCGCCTGCTGCCATTGCGGCCTCCAGATCGGCGCGTTTGATGCGGGCGATCCGGGCAGTGCGGCGGGGGCGCTCTGGGGTGGTCTCGGCGGTGTCCTCTGCGACGGTGTCCTCGGCGTCGTCCTGCGCTTCGTCCTGTGCGAATAGGCTGTCGTCTTCGTCGCTGTCATCCTCCAGAACGGCGATGGGATCGTTGGCAGAGAGGTCTTCGTCTTCTGCGTCGTCGAAATCGTCACTGGCCGTGTCGTCGCTGTCCGTGTCGTCGCTGTCCGTGTCGTCGCTGGCGATCAAGCTTGGGCTGTCGGCGAAGAAGGCATCGGCCTCGGCGGGGGCGTTGATTGCAGCGGCGGTGGAGGTGCTGGCCAGATCAATCCGGTCAAGTGCGGCGGCAATGGCGTCATCGGTGGCATCATCAATGCTGTCGTCGCCGTCGAGCTCTTGGGTGGTTTCCGGCTCTGCGTCGATTGCGTGATCGGCGGAGAGAGCGTTCTGGATGTCCTGCAGCGCCTCTTCGCGCACCTGATCGGCGTGCTGGTCTTCGGTGAAGTCATCGCTTGGTGTCTGGGCCACAACCGCACGGATGCGGCGCAGTTTGGCGGCGATGCTTTCGGGAGAGGCGGCGGGTTTCGGGGCCGGTTCGGCGACGTCTTCGGCGACGTCTTCGGCGACGGGCGTGTTGGCGTCCGCTGCCAGATCCTGTGCCTGATCCTCTGCGATCTCTTCCGGGATGTCCTGTGCTGCGGGCTCGGCCTCTTGTGCCGGGGCTGCGTGCCGGACGGGGGCAGTGGTCTGGACGGGGGTTTCGGCTTGGACTGGGGCGACGTCTTCGATCGGGGCGGGGGCGGCGGCTGCAGGCGCCGGCGCGGCCGCCGGTTCCGGCTGAGCAGGAGCCGGTTGCGGGGCCGCGGGCGCGGGCAGGCCAGTGGCCGCTCGCAGGTGAATGCCTTCGGTGCTGGTGCGCGCTTCGACCTGGCGGGCGATTTCCTTTTGCGCAATCCGTGCCAGCATATCCGCGTCGGGCTGCGGCGGCTCTGCGCCGAAATAGCGGTCGTCTGCGGCCAGATCGCGGAAATACTCTGCGATGGCCTGCATCGTGCCAAAGGAATCTTCGAACCCTTCCAACGTGCAGGAAAAGGTCCCGTAGGAAACCGTCAAAACCTTGTTATTCTGTACCATCGGATAGGTGTCCTCGCCAAAGTCAGTGCCATTCATATTCATGGCGCAGGGGGTCAAATTCCGCCCGAATCCGTGCAATTGATCGTATCATTTTGTGTTCAGATTGTGGTCTGTTTCCTTTTCTGCGAGTAATTCCGCCATGACAGAGGTTATTGTTGATCGTCGCCAGCCGGTGACATTGGTCGGGGCTGGGGTGCTTGGCGCGCAGGATCTGGCGCTTTCGCTGGGGTTGGCGCCGACGTTGGTGGCGGCTGATGGGGGCGCGTTGCATGCGCTGGAGGCAGGGCATCTGCCGGAGGCGGTGATTGGCGATCTCGACTCGCTGCCGCAGGAGCTGCGGGCAGATATCCCGGCGGGGCGGCTGCATCATGTCAGCGAGCAGACCACAACCGATTTTGACAAGGCGTTGCGCATGATCCGCGCACCACTGGTCATTGCCGTCGGCTTCATGGGCGGGCGCATCGACCATCAGCTGGCAGGGTTCAACACGCTGCTTCAGCCCCATCCCAGCCCTTGCGTGCTGTTGGGTGCACAGGAGGTGGTGTTTCACCTGCGCGCGCCTTTCTCGCTGCCGATGCAGGCGGGAGAGGTGGTCTCTTTGTTTCCGATGCAGCCGGTCCGGGGGCGGTCCGAGGGGCTGGAATGGCCAATCAACGGGCTGGAGCTGGACCCGATGGCGCGTATCGGCACGTCAAACCGCGCAACAGGTCCGCTCAGGCTGGAGGCGGACGGTCCGGGGTTGTTGGTGATCTTGCCAAGAGCGCGGCTGGCGGATGTGGTGGCCGCGCTGGTCTAGCTGCTGGCGCGGTTGTGCGGGCCGGGTGGGGCTGACGGTCAGACCGCGGGTTGTTCCGGCGCGATGGGCGGATCCTTGAGCAGTAGCGCCTCGCGATCCGCGGCGGCTTGTCTCAGCTGGATCTGGCGTTCGCGCAGGATCACAAACAATCCGGCCGCGATGGTGATCAGGATTCCGAGAGCGGCGAGACCGTTTGGCAGCTCGTCAAAGATCCACAGGCCGATGAGGGCCGCGACGGGGATTTCCAGATACTGCATGGAGGCAAGGGTGGCGGCGGGGGCGTAACGCAGGCTCCATGTCATCAGGAGATGAGCCGCCGTGCCAAGAAGGCCAATGGCCGCCAGAAGGGCCCATTGATCTGCGGTAGGGGAAACGATGGCAAGGATCGGCAGGTCCGTCGCCGCGCCCACGGCAAAGACTGGTGCGAGCAGACCGCAGGCCATCGTGCCCGAGACCGCCTGCAGGCTGATCGGGTCGGTGTCCTTGGCGATCTGGCGGGTGACCAGCATGAAGAAGGCAAAGATCACCGCCACCATCAGTGGCCAGAGCGCGTGCCAGCCGACGGCGACAAAGCTGGGCTGGATCACCAGAAGCGTGCCACCAAAACCGACGATGCAGGCCAGCAGGCGCACCATGCCGACCTCTTCGCCCAGAACGAACTTGCCGAGAAACAGCATGATGAAGGGCATCACGAAGGCAATCGCAACGGCATCTGCGAGGGGCAGATATTTGAGACCGGTGAACATCGCGCCGATGCCCGCAATATGCAGGAGCGTCCGCACGAAGGTCAGCCGCAATACCCGGCCCTGCATGCGCCAGACGCGGCCAGTGGCGAGGATGAGCGGCGCCAGCAACAGAACCTGCGCGGCAAAACGGACCAACAGCAGCTGACCCAGAGGGATATGCGCCCCAAGAAGTTTGGCCACCGCATCCCCCATCGGGGCGGTGATACAGAAACCAAGCATCAGGAGGATGCCGAGGGAGGGGCGATCATGTGTCATTGCGCCACGCTAGGGCGCTGGCGGGTGTGGTGCAAGCTGGAGTTGCGGGGAGGGGAGGAACGTTGCGTTCATCGGGCGTGTCGAACGCCGGGCAGGAAGGCGCATTTGCGCCTTCCTCAGGTCACGTCAGGTTCTGACAGGTCGTCGACCTCAGCAGTTGGGCACGTTCACGGCCAGACCGCCGAGCGAGGTTTCCTTGTACTTGTCGTGCATGTCGGCACCGGTCTGGCGCATGGTCTCGATGCAGGCGTCCAGCGGCACGAAGTGCTGGCCGTCGCCGCGCAGGGCGAGCGATGCGGCAGAGACCGCCTTGATCGCCGCCAGGCCGTTGCGTTCGATGCAGGGCACCTGCACCAGACCCTTCACGGGGTCGCAGGTCATGCCGAGGTGGTGCTCCAGTGCGATCTCAGCCGCGTTTTCCACCTGTTCAGGCGTGCCGCCCATCACCGCGCAGAGACCGGCGGCAGACATCGCGGAGGCCGAGCCGACCTCTGCCTGGCAACCTGCCTCGGCGCCGGAGATGGACGCGTTGTACTTTACAAGACCGGCAATCGCTGCGGCGGTCAGCAGGAAGTCCTCGACGTGGCTTTCCGAGGCGCCCGGCACGTGGTCAAGGTAGTAGCGGATCACCGCAGGCAGGGTGCCTGCCGCGCCATTGGTCGGCGCGGTCACGACCTGACCGCCGGCCGCGTTTTCCTCGTTCACGGCCATTGCGTAGACGCTCATCCAGTCGTTGATCGTGTGCGGGGCGTTGATGTTCATGCCGCGCTCTGCGAGCAGGGCATCATGGATGCCTTTGGCGCGGCGGCGCACGTTCAGGCCACCGGGCAGGATGCCGTCGCGCGACAGACCGCGGTTGATGCAGTCGTTCATCACCTGCCAGATACGCGCGGTCCCTTTGGCGAGGCTTTCGGGACAGCCGCGTGCAATTTCGTTGGCGCGCTTCATCTCGGCGATGGACTTGCCGCTGGATTTCGCCATTTCCAGCATTTCGGCTGCGGATTTGAAGGGGAAGGGCACCGGGTCGCCTTCGTCGGTGGCCTTGCCTGCGGCGAGTTCTTCCTCGGTCACGACAAAACCGCCGCCGATGGAATAGAACACCTGACGCAGGGTGACATCACCCTGAGCGTCGGTTGCCATCAGGATCATGCCATTTGCGTGGCCCGGCAGCGCGTGATCGTAGTCAAAGATCATGTCGGCCTTGGGGTCAAAGCGCAGCTCGCCCAGACCTTCGGGGTGCATTTTGTGGGTTTTGTCCAGCTCTGTCAGAAAGGCCTCTGCCTTTTCGTCGTCGTAGTCCTCGGGCACAAAGCCGCCGAGACCCAGGATGGTGGCGCGGTCGGTGGCGTGGCCGACACCAGTGAAGGCGAGCGAGCCGTGCAGCGAGGCGCGCAATCCGTGGAATTCAAACGGTGAGGCGCGCATCATGTCGAGGAACCGCGCGGCGGCCACCATCGGCCCCATGGTGTGGGAGGACGACGGGCCGATGCCCACTTTGAACATGTCAAAAACGGAGAGGAACATTAGGTGGCTGATCCTTCTGAGGGATTTGCGTAAGAGGGCTGTGTGAACGGGGTGGGGCCGAGCCCCTCTGCCTGAGCGGCGGTTGCGGTGCTGGGGCGCTGTTCCAGCTGTGCCAGCGCCGCCGCGAGGGCGGGTGTTGCGGTGATGTCAAACCAGCTGCGATCCCAGGTGCTGGGATAAAGTGCCATCCAGCGCATCATGCAGGCAAGATACAGCAGCGGCGCAGTGGGTGTGAGGCCATCCTCGGCGTCCCGCCAAAGAAGGTCGGGATTGGCGGTGCACTCACGATCGATGTTTTCCAGATGCACCTTCAGGCGGGCGCAAATGCCGTCTTGCAGCGCGGTCTGGTGGGCAGGGTCGCTGCCGATGTATTTGTCCGGATAGAACAGGATCCGCAGATCGGCGTGAACCGTGTTGGAAAGGTGAAACAGCCACTTGAGCGCATGGGCGCGGCGGGGGCTGTCTGGGGTCGGCATGAGACCTGCCTCTGGGTGGCGGTCAGCGAGCCACAGCAGGATCGCGGCCGTTTCAAAGATCGCCCCGTCTGGGGTTTCCAGAACCGGGATCAGACCTGCCGGATTGAGCGCCCTGTAGGCGGCTGACTTATGCGCAGCTGCGCGCCGATCGACCAAAGCGGTCTGATAGGGCTGGCCCATCTCTTCCAACGCGAGCCGGATCACCAGCGAGGCGTTGTCGGGGGCATAGTGCAGGCGGTAGCTGTCCATCATGGAACCATTCTAAGGTGTCTGATGGCAGGGGTAACGCCCGTTTCCGACGTTTCCAATAGGAAACACGCATTCTGGCTGCCCCCGGCGCCAATTTGCCGGAGGAGCCGGGGGTTTGCAGCCTCAGACCGCAGGGGGCGCCTTGGCGGCGGCGGGTTGCGTCGGTCCGAAGGTTTCAAAGTGGATCCGCCCTGGTGCGATGCCGGATGCCTCAAGCTGTTGGCGCAGGCTGCCGATCATTGCGGCCGGTCCACAAAGCATGAAATCCGCCTCAGTTGCCCCATCGAGCGTGAGCAGCTCTGCTGCGGTGATCCTGCCGTGGTGGTCATAATCGTGCCCCAGCCTGTCGGAGGGGGCAGGATCGCTGAAATAGCGCAGCTGGCGGGCATTGGGGGCGGATGCGATCAGCGCCGCAACTTCGTTTCGCAGGGCATGGTGGCGTCGATTGCGCGTCCCGTGGATATAGCAGACCGGGCGGTCGGGCTGTTGCGCGAGGGTTTCGTGCAGCATGGCGACCATAGGGGTGAGGCCGACGCCTGCACTGACCAGGAACAGCGGGCGTTCTGACACTGGGCGGGTGAAATCGCCGGAGGGTTTGCCAACGCGCAGGGTGTCACCGGCTTTGAGGGTGTCGTGCAGCAGGCGAGAGACCTGGCCTTGGGGTTCGCGTTTGATCGACAGGCGGTAGTGCCCGCTGGCATCCGACGCGCCAGAGAGCGAATAGCTGCGGCTGACCGGGATGTACTGGCCCTCGATGTCCACCTCGACCGGCAGATGTTGTCCGGCCTTGAAGGGCGGCAGCGGCTTGCCATCCATTGCGCCCAGATAAAAGGAGGTAATTTCAGGCGTTTCCTCCTCGCGGCGCAGGACCTGCAGCGCGCGGGTGCTGGTAATTCCGCCGGACCAGCGCAGGGACAGGGCATTGGGCCGTTCCACCACGGCGTCGATGTCCACCTCGATCATGCGCCAGGCGGCGGGGTCGTGGCTGTTTTCCGGGCGCCAGTTGACATGGGCGCGCCCGCTCACATGCAGCAGGCTGCCGGTTTCAAAGTCGACAAAAACGAGACCCACCCGTTCGTCGGTCAGGATATTGCCGATGGTGTTGAAGAAGTTGTTGCCAGAGTAGTCCGGAATGGCGAGCCGGGTGGGGCTGGCGACATGCACAAAACCCGGCGCGCCGCCCCGGTGTGACGCATCATAGCCGCGCGACGGCACGTCCGCGCCCTTTTGGTGGCCGGAGCCGATGAACAGCGTGTCGGCGCGGCTGATCTGTCTGATCTGTGCGCTGCGCAAGGTGGCGCTGTGCCGGGCCGGTTTTGGCGCGGCGGCGACCCGCCGCCAGCTGCGTTCGTGGATATATTGCGGACAGTTGCCAAAGGTCTGGCGGATGCCGATACCGTAGCCCGCCGTGGTCTTGCGGATATGACCGCTGAAGCGGTTGCGGCGGCGACTGTGCAATTCGATCCCGACCACGCCAATGTCCGTGCCTGCCTCAAAGGCGGCTGCGAGCGGATCGGTGGGGGCGACATGGGTGTCGAGAGATAGGGATTTGGCATTGGGCGAAGTGATGAAGCCCTCGGCGCCATCGACCAGCGTGACCCAGGTCTGGCCCGCGGTATCGGTGCCAGCCATGACGAGGAACGGCAGGGAGGTATAGAAATCGCGGTGCTGGGCGGGCATGTGGTCGCGGATGAAGCCACCGGCCCAGGCCGCCACATCCCCCGCACCGGCGCGTGCCTGCGCCTCCAGTTCCCCGGCGTGAAAGGGATTTGGTGGCTGGGTCACATTCAGGGCCTTGTCCATTGTCACGTCTCCTGTGGTTTGGGGAGTGTTGCGGGGTGGGGGCCCTGTGTCGGACCCAAAGGCGCGGGCCAGACACAGGGGCAGTTTTTTGTCGTGGGGATGCCGGGGCGGGATCAGGCCAGTTCCGGCACCTCGGATGCGACCATGGGGACAAAATTGTCCTCTGCTTCGATCCGGTTCAGCCAGGCGCGCAGATTGGGATAGGGCGCCAGATCCACGCCGCCTTCCGGTGCGTGCGCGATATAGCTGTAGCCTGCAATATCCGCGATCGTGATGGTTTCGGCGGCGAGCCAGTTGCGGCCGTTCAGATGGGTTTCCATCAGTTTGAACAGGTCATGCGATTTGGCGATGGCTGCTGCGTGATCCAGCTGCGCGCCAAACAGTGTGACCAGGCGGGCAGAGCAGGGGCCGGAAAAGATGTTGTCGGCGGCAATGGTCAGCCAGCGCTGCACTTCTGCTGCGGTCTTTGGGTCTTCGGGCAACCAGTGCGACCCTTTTGCGTAGGTCTGGACCAGATAGACCAGAATGGCGTTGGAATCGGACAGGGTATGGCCGCTGTCGTCGATGGCGGGGACTTTGCCGAAGGGGCTGATCTTGAGGTATTCCGGGGCTTTGTGCGCACCATTGGCCATGTCGAGGTCAATGGTTTCATAAGGCAGGCCGAGAAAGGCCAGAAGCAGTTCGACACGGTGGCAGTGGCCGGATTTTGGATTGCGGTAGAGTTTGATGGGGGTCATGGGATGTCCTGTTCTTTGAGGTCTTTGGGTCAGCGTTGAAATTCGGCTGGGCCGCAATGTGGTGGCCCTTTGATGATGGGGGAAAGGTAGTTTGCCCCGATCTGCGAATGAATATACTGTTTGCGAAAGGCATTATTTCGCGAAGTGATTGTAATATGGATCGATTGCAGAGCCTTGAGGTGTTTGTCGCGGTGGCCGAGGCGGAGAGTTTTGCCGCCGGGGCGCGGCGGCTGGGGTTGAGTGCTCCGTCGGCGACGCGGGGGGTGAATGCGCTGGAGGCGCGGCTGGGCGCACGCCTGTTTACCCGCACCACCCGCAGTGTGCGTCTGACTGATGTGGGGCGCCGCTATCTTGAGGATGCCCGCCACATTCTGGCGCAGATGCAGGCGGCAGATGATGCCGCCACCGGCGCGGCCTCCAATCCGGTTGGTCAGCTGCGCATTACCTGCCCGAATGAGTTCGGCCGCATCTATGTGACACCGATCCTGACCGAGTTTCTGGACACCTATGCAGGTGTCAGCGCCGAGGTGGTCATGGTGGACCGGATTGTGAACATGGTGGAGGAGGGGTTTGATCTGGCGGTGCGCATCGGAGAGCTGCCCTCCTCGGGGCTGACGGCTGTGCGGGTGGGGCAGGTGCATCGGGTGGTCTGTGGATCGCCTGCGTATCTTGCGGCGGCGGGGACGCCCCTGACCCCGGCTGATCTGTTGCAGCACAAGGTGGTGTCTGCCTCGCCCATCAGCCCGGTCTCAGAATGGCGCTTTGGCGGCGAGCTGCGCGATGTGGTGCGGCTGCGCCCGCGTCTTGCGGTGACAAGTGTTGCGGCGGCGATCGAGGTGGCGCGCCGGGATTGGGGGTTGTGCCGGGTGTTGTCCTATCAGGTGGGGCCGGATCTGGAGGCTGGCCGATTGGTGCGGGTCTTGCAGGATCACGAACCGGCGGCGCTGCCCATTCATCTGGTCCATGCAGAGGGGCGGCGGGCGCCTGCCAAGGTGCGGGCCTTTATCGATTTTGCCAAGGCGCGGCTGCAGTCGGTGGCGGTGTTGCGCTAGGGTCAGGATGCCAAATCAATGCATCCTGACCCTGGGGGCTGTGCGACAGAAGCGGCGGGGCGGAGGGGAAAGTTCGTCGCCGCGGCGCAAATCTGGCGCAAAAGCCCTGAACTTGCAGGTGCTTGCGCTGTTCCATCTCGCACGATGCACCGAAGTGGCCTATAGGTAAGCCAAGGGAGCCCATCCCCATCTATCCACGGAGACCTGCCATGACCGGAGAGCTGTCGCCCATCGACAAGGCCAAATTTGTTGCTGCCAAACGTGCGGCGGAAATGGTTGAGGATGGTATGCGGGTTGGCCTGGGGACCGGATCAACGGCCGCCTGGCTGGTGCGGTGCCTGGGTGAGATGGTGCGCAGCGAAGGTCTGCGTATCAAGGGGGTGCCGACCTCGACCCGGACGGCAGAGCTGGCGCGCGAGGTCGGGATTGATATCATCTCTCTGGATGAAGCCAAATGGCTGGACCTCACCATTGATGGTGCTGACGAATTTGATGGGGATCTGAACCTCATCAAGGGTGGTGGCGGTGCGTTGTTGCAGGAAAAGATTGTCGCCACGGCCTCGGACCGGATGGTGGTCATTGCCGACAAGGCCAAGGAAGTCGAAACCCTTGGGGCGTTTCCGCTGCCGGTCGAGGTGATCCCCTTTGGCTGGCAGACCACGCAGGCGTTGGTGGAAGAGACGCTGGTTGCGATGAATGTGATGGGACGCAAGACCACGCTGCGCATGAATGGCGATGCCGCCTTTGTGACGGATGAGGGCAACCACATCCTTGATCTGCACCTCAATCGCATCGGCAACGCCCGCCAATTGGCGCTGGTGATGAACCAGATCCCCGGCGTGGTCGAAAATGGCCTGTTCATCGATATCTGCGATACCGTTGTGGTGGGCTATGGTGATGGCAAGGTCGAAGTGCGCGACATCAACGAGGGCACGATTGAAACTGACCGGCTGGAGTTCATGGAAAGCGACAATCTGTTTGCAGATCTTGGCGACTGAGCCGCCGCGCCTCGACGCTGCGCACTCAGTGCATCCCGACCTTAACTCTCTTGCCATTCAGGCAGCGGAAACAGCCGGTCATAAGCCCAGTTAAAGACCAGCGCGTAAACCATGTAGAAGGCCGCAAAAGAGATATCGAGCACAAAGGCCTGCCAGAGGGTGATCTGCAGATACCAGGCAAAGAACGGCATCAGGACCACCAGAAGGCCCGCCTCGAACAGGATGGCGTGCAGGACGCGAACGGGCGGCGATTTCTGGGTAGACCCGCTGATCCGGCGCATGACGCGATCAAACAGCTCGTTATAGGCATAGTTCCAGACCGTGGCGAGGGTCGCTGCCACAATGGTGGCCACGCCGATTGCTTCAACCGGCATGTGAAACAGCCATGCACCAAGGGGAATGATCAACAGCAGGGCCAGAATCTCAAAGCTGAGGGCGTGGCGGATACGGTCGAGGGGGGATCTCATGACGACCTTTCGATTTTTTCTGCGGGTCGTCCCGATAAAAGATCACATGACCGGGTCGTCCCGATCACGGGCAGACCGGCGCGGTCTGCGGGCCACAAGATGACGCCGGGGCGGGCGGCTTTCAAGAGGGATGTAGGTGTAAAAGCGTAAGGATTGGGCTGAGAAATTTTCACGCGACCTTCACGGTTTCGCGATTAAACCACTCCAAACCATTTGAAACCTCGTTAGAACACCCCACCTGCGAGACTGGCAATTCGCATCGCGCTGTGGGATACCTCGCGCAAGACATAAGAAGGGCGACGGAAATGAGCTTTGATTACGATCTCTTTGTCATCGGTGGCGGCTCCGGTGGGGTACGGGCAGCACGTGTGGCGGCCGCAGGCGGCGCCAAGGTCGCCCTCGCGGAGGAAGACCGCTATGGCGGCACCTGTGTGATCCGGGGCTGTGTTCCCAAGAAACTGATGGTGTTTGCTTCTGAGTATGCCTCTGTGGTTGAGGACGCCCAGGCCTATGGCTGGGACATCTCTGCGGGTGATTTCAACTGGGATGCCTTCAAGGGCAAGCTGCACAACGAGCTGGACCGGCTGGAAGGGATCTATCGCAATCTGCTCAAGAACTCTGGTGTGGAGAGCTTTGACCAGCGCGCCAAGCTGGCTGATGAACACACTGTCGAGCTGGCAGATGGCACCAAGAAGACCGCAAAGCACATTCTGGTGGCGACGGGCGGCTGGCCGTCGATGCCTGATATCAAGGGGGCGGAGCTTGGGATCTCTTCGAACGAGATTTTCCACCTCGACAAGTTGCCGGAAAATATCCTGATCGTCGGTGGCGGCTATATCGCCTGCGAATTCGCGGGGATCATGAACGGGCTTGGCGTCAAAACCACGCAATATTACCGCGGCGCGCAAATTCTGCGCGGCTTTGACGATGAGGCGCGGGGCCTGGTGTCCGAAGAAATGTGTCAGGCAGGCATCGATCTGCACCTTGGCACCAATGTTCTGGAGATGCGCAAGGAAGGCGACAAGATCTGGGTCAAGGCGACAAACGGCGACGAGACCCTGTTCGATCAGGTGCTGTTTGCCACTGGCCGCAACCCCAATGCAGACAACCTTGGCCTTGAGGCGCTGGGCATTGAGCGGGACCGGGCAGGGGCCATTGTCGTGGATGACTACAGCCAGACGGCCGTGCCATCGGTCTATGCGATCGGCGACGTGACCAACCGGGTGAACCTGACGCCCGTGGCGATCCGTGAGGGCATGGCGTTTGTCGAGACGGTGTTCAACGGCAATCCGACCAGCCCCGACCACGACCTGATCCCGACTGCGATTTTCACGCAGCCGGAGATGGGCACCGTGGGGCTGAGCGAAGAAGACGCAGCCGAGCAGGAAGCGATCGAAGTTTACGCAACCTCCTTCAAGCCGATGCAGCAGTCCTTTGCCGGTCGTGCGCAGCGGGTTCTGATGAAGCTGATCGTCTCCAAGGAGACGCGCAAGGTGCTGGGCTGTCACATTGTCGCGCCCGGCGCGGGTGAAATGATCCAGCTTGCGGGGATCGCCGTAAAAATGGGCGCAACCAAAGAAGATTTCGACCGGACAGTGGCGGTTCACCCCACCATGTCGGAAGAATTGGTGACGATGAAGACCCCTGTGCGGACGGCTTGATTTTTCAAGAAGAAACCACAGGTACATAACACGAGCCGCGATGGGCGGTGACTAAGGGATTGGAGACATATGGCGGGCAACAATGGTGGCCCCTGGGGGGGCGGAGGCTCTTCTGGCGGTTCTGGCAACAGAGGCAACAATCAGGGCGGTGGGGATGACAACCGCGGTGGCGGCGGACGTCGCCCCGAAGATCCCCAGATCCCCGAGATCGACGAGCTGGTCAAAAAAGGTCAGGAACAGCTGCGCGTTCTGATGGGCGGTCGCAGTGGTGGTGGCAACTCCGGTGGCGGCCGTGGCGGCAACTCTGGTGGGGGCGGCCCCATGTTCACCAAGGGCACTGTTGCGCTTGGTGCGCTCGCGGCAGCGGCGTTCTGGGCCTACATGAGCTTTTACTCGGTCAAGACGGAATCCCGTTCTGTCGAATTGTTCCTCGGTGAATATTCACAGACCGGCCAGCCGGGTCTGAACTTTGCGCCCTGGCCGTTTGTCACCTACGAGGTGATCCCGGTTCTGGTGGAACAGACCGAAAATATCGGTGCCGGTGGTCGTGGCTCTGACGCGGGTCTGATGCTGACCGGGGATGAAAACATCATTGATGTGGATTTCCAGGTGGTCTGGAACATCAATGATCCGGCGAAGTTCCTGTTCAACCTGCGTGATGCGCGCACGACCATTGCGGCTGTGTCCGAATCCGCCATGCGCGAGATCATCGCCCAGTCTGAACTGGCGCCGATCCTCAACCGTGACCGGGGTGTGATCAGCGACCGTCTGAAGGAACTGATTCAGTCCACTCTGGACAGCTACGACAGCGGCGTGAACATTGTGCGGGTCAACTTTGACGGAGCGGATCCGCCGGATCCGGTCAAGGATGCCTTCCGCGAGGTCCAGTCTGCTGGTCAGGAACGCGACCGCCTTGAGAAACAGGCCGACGCCTACGCGAACCGCAAACTGGCTGCGGCACGCGGTCAGGCAGCCCAGACCCTGGAAGAAGCCGAAGCCTACCGCGCACAGGTTGTGAACCAGGCGCAGGGTGAGGCGTCTCGCTTTACCGCCGTTCTGGAAGAATATCAGAAGGCACCCGAAGTGACCCGCAAGCGTCTGTATCTGGAGACGATGGAAGAGGTACTGGGCCGCGTCGACAAGATCATCCTTGATGATACTGCCGGTGGCGAAGGTGGTCAGGGCGTCGTTCCTTATCTGCCGCTCAATGAACTGCGTCGGACGGAGAACCAGTGATGAACAAATCGACATTTATTCTGCCGGTCATTGTTGTCGCTTTGATCGCGGCGCTGTCTGCGGTGTTCATCGTGGACGAACGCGAAAAGGCGCTGGTGCTGCGCTTTGGTCGGGTTGTGGACGTCAAGGAAGACCCGGGTCTCGCCTTTAAGATGCCGATCATCGACGATGTGGTGCGCTATGACGACCGTATCCTCAGCCTTGAGGTCGGCCCGCTGGAGGTCACCCCGCTGGATGACCGCCGTCTGGTGGTCGATGCGTTCTCGCGGTACCGGATCGCTGATGTCCAGCGCTTCCGCGAAGCGGTCGGCGTGGGCGGTGTGTCCGCTGCGGAAACCCGTCTGGACAACATCATGCGCGACCAGACCCGTGAGGTTCTGGGTACCGTGAGCTCGAATGACATCCTGTCGTCCGATCGTGCGGCGCTGATGCTGCGGATCCGCAACGGCGCCATCGCAGAGGCGCGCTCTCTCGGGCTTGAGGTGATCGACGTGCGGTTGAAACGGACCGACCTGCCGCAGGCCAACCTTGAGGCGACCTTTGCGCGGATGCGCGCAGAGCGGGAGCGGGAAGCAGCGGACGAGATCGCCCGCGGTGAAGAGGCCGCGCAGCGTGTGCGTGCGCAGGCGGACCGGACCGAGGTCGAGCTGGTATCTGATGCCGAACGCGAAGCCGAGGTCATCCGAGGTGAGGCCGACGCTGAGCGCAACGGCATCTTTGCCCGCGCGTATGGCGTCGATCCGGAGTTCTTTGACTTCTATCGCAGCCTGAACGCCTATGCGAAATCGCTTCAGGGGGGCAATTCCTCTCTGGTGCTGTCGCCGGACAGCGAGTTCTTCAACTACCTGAAGTCCTCGGACGGCGCGGCGCGCAGCGGTCAGTAAGACTGGCAACAGGCGGTCATCAGACCTGACCTTTCGTCAGGCAGACAAAACAAGCAGGGGCTGGCCAATGGCTGGCCCCTTTTTCGTGACCGTGGGGTCAGGCCCCGAAACCGGGATTTCCGCCTGCAAGTTCAATGGCTAAGCCCGTCGCGTTGGCAAGGGTTTGCTCATCCCACAGTGAATAGTTCCGCAAAGGAAGCTCACTGGGTTTCACTTCAATTTGAATACGTGCAACATTCATTGTGAGGTTTTTTTGGAACACTACATTAACGGCCATAGCCGACATGGTGCGACCCCACTCCGGAAGAGCAGGAAGACAGAGCTCCGGTCCAGGTGATCCCCATGCGGCATGGTCATAATGCGACAACTAAGGAGTAGTTTCGTGCAGCCACAGGTTACATCCAATTCCATCACGAGCGGAGCCCTGCGCCCACTGGCGCTTTTGGGCTCGGCGCGCGTGATGCTGCTGGCAGGGCTCGCCATGATGATGGTGCTGGCGCAGGTTGCCATTGCACAGGCGCGTCCCGATAGTCTTGCGCCACTTGCTGACAAGGTCAGCCCCGCCGTGGTCAATATCACCACAACCACCGTCGTCGAGGGCCGCGCAGGGCCGCAGGGCATCGTGCCCGAAGGATCCCCGTTCGAGGATTTCTTTCGTGAATTCCAGGATCGCAATGGGCAGGGCAACCGTCCGCGCCGTTCCTCTGCGCTGGGGTCCGGATTTGTGATTTCCGAAGATGGCTATATCGTCACCAACAACCACGTGATCGAAGAAGCCGATGAAATCGAGATCGAGTTCTTTCCGGGCGATGGCCAGCCTGCGCAGCCGCTGCCTGCAAAGGTCGTGGGTACTGATCCCAACACCGATATCGCGCTGCTGAAAGTTGACGCGCCGATGCCGCTCAGCTTTGTGAAATTCGGCGACAGCGACATTGCCCGTGTTGGTGACTGGGTGGTGGCCATGGGCAACCCGCTGGGTCAGGGCTTCTCTGTTTCGGCGGGGATCGTGTCTGCGCGCAACCGCGAATTGTCGGGCTCTTACGACGACTACATCCAGACCGATGCGGCGATCAACCGGGGCAACTCTGGCGGACCGCTGTTCAACATGGATGGCGAGGTGATCGGCGTGAACACTGCGATCCTGTCGCCCAACGGTGGCTCCATCGGTATCGGTTTTTCGATGGCATCCAATGTCGTGACCAAGGTGGTCGATCAACTGCGTGAGTACGGTGAAACCCGTCGTGGCTGGCTCGGCGTGCGCATTCAGGACGTCACCAGTGATGTTGCCGAAGCCATGGGCATGGACAGCGCAAAGGGTGCGCTGGTGACCGATGTGCCGGAGGGCCCGGCCAAGGACGCAGGTCTGTTGGCTGGCGATGTGATCCTGTCCTTTGACGGCGCTGACGTCGAAGACACACGGGGCCTCGTGCGTCAGGTTGGCAACACCGAGGTGGGCAAGGCCGTGCGTGTCGTGGTCTACCGTGAGGGCAAGACCGAGACCCTGCGTGTGACCCTGGGGCGCCGTGAAGACGCGCAGCGTCAGGCCGGAGCCGACACCGGTGGCGAGATCGCACCGGACACCCGCGAGAAGGAGCTGCTGGGTCTGACGGTGAGCCGCCTGAGCGATGATCAGCGCAGCGAGCTGAACGTGCCGGAGGGCACTGATGGTCTGGTCATCACCGGCGTTGATGAAACATCCGAAGCCTTTGAAAAAGGGCTGCGTGCGGGCGATATCATCACCGAAGCAGGCCAGCAGAAGCTGTCCACCATTGCAGAGCTGGAAGACCGCATCAGCGAAGCCAAGGAGGCAGGCCGCAAGTCGCTGCTGCTGTTGGTGCGCCGGGCGGGTGAGCCACGCTTTGTGGCCCTGAACCTGGCAGAGTAAACCAGCCCAAGGGCATTCGGGGGCAAACCCCGTTCACGACACGACAAAAGGGCCGGGCGGCAATGCCTGGCCCTTTTGCGTCGGGGCCTGTGCCGGTCAGGGGCCCAAGTGCCCCCAGCCTTTGATCCTGCGGAATACGGCTATCCCGCAGGCAGGATGCGGCCCGGCAGGTCTGGCTGGTGTCCTGCGGATCGCCTCCGGGCACCTGACGGCTGCCCCGAAACCCTACGCCCGCTGCGGCAACCCGCATTTGGCGAAACTCGTCGGTCTGTTTGTGGCTGCTGTCTGGGATGCAGCCCCCCGGCCAAGTCCCAGCGTGTTCTCCCGGCGACGGTCAGTCGGATGCCAGGCGCGCTTGTCTGTGGCGTCTGGCCGATCTGTTTGGCTGTCGTCCCCCATATGAGCCATGTGCCGGGACACAAGTGGCACATGGCTCTAGATGGGACAGGCAACCGTTGGGATGGAACGGATAACGGCGCCTGTGTGGACATTCGCCCATCAGGTGCCTTTGGGTCTGTGACCCAGTTCACAAAGGGTGCATTTTTTTGCCGGGGGCAGGCATGGAGGGGATGGCTCCCCGTTTCCGCGCCCGTTTCTGCACACCATTTCAGGACATCTGCGTCAGCCGATATCGGGGTCGGCCAACAGCATCAGCGCCTTGCGGTCCAGAATGGTCAGGCTGCCGCGTCCGATATCGATCACATCGCTGCGTTTCCATTGCGAGAGCGTCTTGGAGACCGCCTCGCGGGTGGCGCCGACGAACTCGGCCAGTTCAGTCTGCGACAGGCTGAGACGGCCATCTCCGCCATCGGGGGTGAGGTAAAGCAGTTTGCGCGCCAGCCGGACGGGCATCGGCAAAAAAACCTGTTCCGACAGCTGAGTGTTCATCCAGCGCATGCGCTGACCCGCCAGGCGTAGGAGATCCCCCGCCAGATCAGGATGGGCCGCCAGCTGGCTGAGAACGTCACGGTTGCGCAGGCGGCGCAGGCGGCTTGGTTCAAGCGCGGTGGCCGTCGCGGTGCGGGGGCCGGGATCAAACAGGGCAATCTCGCCAAAGACCGCCCCCGCCCGCATGATATCAAGGGACAGTTTGCGCCCGGCGGAGGAGAGCGTGGAAAATTCCACCGCGCCGCTTACGATGGCATAAAGCGCATCGCCGTCGTCGCCCTGATCAAACAGGATATCGCCAGCCTGCAGCAGCACTTCGCTGGCCTCGCTGTCGAGGATCTCAAGCAGGCGTTCCGAGGCACCGGAGAGAAACCCGCGGTTCGGCAGCAGCCACTTGCGCCGCTTGGGCGCGCTGAGTGTCATGTCAGAGCTCAACAGCAATCAATCCCAGTTTGCGGGCGCTCAGCAATGACAACTCGTCATTTGCAAACCCGTCGAGTTCCTGAAAACGGCGTACCGCTGCGCGGGTGGGGGCATCCATCGTGGCGGTGATCTGCCCGTCATAGAGCCCGCGCACCGCTAGTGCGCGTTGCAGAGAGCCGATGAAATAGGGGCTCATCTGATCGGGACAGGGGGTTTCAAACCAGCTTTCGCGCCGCTCTTCGACGATGCTTTGGCGGGTTTCACGGCGAAACCGCGCGGGCCGTTCGATCGTGCCATCAGGGGCGACGCGGGCGGGATGCGTCATGACCTGAACAGTGACCGTTTCGATCACGGCGGGGCTTGTGTGGGTGGACCAGCAGGTGCCGGGTGGGGCGTCTGCGGGGCTTTGCGGTGGCTGGGTTTCTGCGCGGCTGACCTGCGCACCGAGCGTGCCGGTGGTGCCCGCACAGCCCGCAAGCGCGCCCATCAATAGGCCCGACAGCGCACAGCCGACTAGCAGCCGGTGCCCATGTCTGCGCAGGTTGTCTGCCATGCCGTGTGTCCCGTGGCCCTGTGTTGCGTTGTTTCACCGAAACTATCCCAGATCCGCGCGCGGGCAAAGACCCTGATGCAGCCACCACATCACAGTGCCAGAGAGGCAAATTCGCACTGGCGCGGCGGTGGCGGGTTGGCTACAAAATCGAACGCGTAGCGAAAAAGGATACAGCTGACGATGGCAAAGATCACTTATGTCGAGCACAACGGCACCGAGCATGTGGTGGACGTGGCAAACGGGCTGACCGTGATGGAAGGCGCCCGTGACAACAATATTCCGGGCATCGAGGCCGACTGCGGCGGTGCCTGCGCCTGTTCGACGTGCCATGTCTATGTCGATGCGGCCTGGGTCGAGAAGCTGCCCGCAAAGGACGACATGGAAGAGGACATGCTGGACTTTGCCTATGAGCCCGACCCTGCGCGCTCGCGGCTGACCTGTCAGGTCAAGGTGACCGACGATCTGGATGGTCTGGTTGTTCATATGCCGGAAAAACAGATCTGATGGTCGGGCCGTGCCCTGCGCAAGGCGATAGCGCTGCGCGGGCGCGGCGTCTGCCGTCGCATGGTGGGCGAGCGGCCCTGCGCCGCGCGGAGCGGCCTGCCCGCCCGGTTGATGGGCAGATCTGTCTGAAGTGGATGAAGGCGGCGGCCATGGCGGCCGCTTTCGTGTTTGTGCCCTCAATGGGGGGCAAGGGGGCTGTGGCAGAGGTGCTGCCGCAGCTGACCGAGGCGCGGTATGACGCGCCCACCCGCCACTATCCGCATGCTGTCCTGGGCGATGATGTCGAATATTCCGCGTTGGTCCTGCGCGACAGTGCTGGGACCCGCTACCGCGTTGAACTGCCGGCAGACGGGCCGGTGTTTGAGGATCTGCAACCGCGGCTGTGGGATGTGACCGGGGATGGCCGGGCAGAGGTTGTGGTGGTCGAAAGCCACCCGACGCGGGGCGCGCGCCTTGTGGTCTATGGTCTGACGCAAACCGGGCTGCGCGAAATCGCCGCCACGCCCAATATCGGCACCCGCTTTCGCTGGCTGGCGCCAATCGGGGCTGCGGATATGGATGGCGATGGCCATGTCGAAATCGCCTATATCGATCGCCCGCATCTGGCACGGCTGCTGCGGGTGTGGCGCTACAGCGCGGGCGAGTTGACGGAGGTTGCCCAGACCAGCGGGCTGACCAACCACCGGATTGGTGAGGATTTCATCACGTCGGGCCTGCGCGATTGTGGTGACGGGGTCGAGATCATCACGCTCAACCCCGGCTGGAACCGGATCATTGCGACGCGACTGGTTTCCGATGGGTTGCAGACCCGCGATCTTGGCGTGTTTCGGGCTGACCTCGGCCTGGGGGATGTGCTGAGCTGTACCGACCCGCGGTGATTGCTGACCAGCCCGCACTGCAGGGCTGCGGCTATCGCTAAATTTGCAGGCATTTTGTTACCTGTTTCTTGGGAAGTGGGCCCGTCTGTTTGAGGTTTGTTCACCACTTTCGCCGTACCGTCTTGCAACAGACAATTTTCCGAACCGCAGCGGCGGATCTCGTTTGCAAGCAGGAGACAGGCGCGTGACCTTTTCACCCTATGTTCTGGGAACCGGCATTGCCGGCTGGAATTTTCTGGATCGCACCCGGACCCAGCAGCAGCAGATTTTTGAAAAGTCTCCGATACTTGACCGTGCGGTCCAGGATTTCACCAACAAGATCGACAGCATTCAGACCGCAGATCAGCTGTTGGATGACTACAATGTCCTGCAGGTTGCCCTTGGGGCGTTTGGTCTGGAGGAAGACATCGCCAACCGCGCCTTTATCAAACAGGTGCTGGAATCGGATCTGAGCGATCCACGTTCTTTTGCAAACCGATTGAACGACAACCGCTACCTGGGCCTGGCGCAGACGTTCGGTTTTGGCAGCGAGGATGGCCCGCAATTGCCCAGTGCAAGCGCGGAAAAACCCTATGTCAACGTGGCGAGCCCCGAAGACCTGCTGTCGAACAAGACGCTCCTTAATCAGGCGCTCGATGATTTCGGCCTGCAGCGGTATGCGGGGAATGAGTTCTTTTTGCAAAAGGTGCTGGAATCCGATCTCTCGGACGATAATTCCTTTGTGAACAGGCTCAGCGATACCCGGCTTGCGGATTTTGCCAGCCAGTTCAAATTCAACGCGCCGCCGGAATACACAAGCAGCATGGATGCCATGCTGGGGGAGTTCACGGCCATGAACGATGGCGCGGGGCCTGCCAACGCGGATGAGTTGCTTGGCAATGAAACCCTGCTGAATGCGGTGATCGAAACATTCGATCTGGAATACACCAACCCCATCTTCCTCAAGCGGATGCTGGAAGCGGACCCCTATGACGAAAACTCTGCTGTGCGGCAGCAGGAGGATCCGCGCGTTCTGGCCATGTCGCGCGCATTCGGCTTTGGCATGCCGGATATCAACAGTTTTTCCAGCCCGGACGAGCTGTTTGCGCGCTCTGAATTGCTGGAGGAGGTGTTGGACCAGTTCAACAACAGCAATCCGGGAGAGGATTTTCTGCGCCAGGTTCTGGAATCGGATCTGTCGGATCCGAATTCCTTCGTGAATCAGCCCGGCAACCTTGCGTTTTTCGATCTAGCCGAGGCCTATCAAACCGAATGGACGCCACCGCCCAGCAAGGTAAAGGTTCTGGCAGACGAGGTGGGCACGAAACTGTCCGGCTATGAGAACCCGCGGCAGTTTGTTTTCGACTTTGATGCCTTTGAAGCGGGGCTGGATGTGTTCAACATGAATGAGCGACAGCTGGATTTCAGCTTCATGCTCAAGGTGTTCGAGTCGGATCTGTCCTCCGAAACCTCATATGCCAATCTCTATCGCGATCCGAATGTCCAGGCGATGGCGAATGCTTTTGCCTTCAACCCCGGCGGCAATGATCGCACCTATCCGCCCGGTTTTGCCGAAGAGATTGCCGATCTTTATACCGATCGGAACTTTGAAATCGCCATCGGTGAAAGCGACCCCAACATGCGGCTTGCACTCGCGCTTGAGCGGGAGCTGCAGTCCATCGCGGATGCCGGGGGCAGCGAGGATGCCCATTGGTATGGGATCATTGGCTCGCCGCCGCTGAAGACGGTGTTTGAATCCGCATTGGGCCTGCCATCGAGCTTTGGTCAGCTGGATGTGGATCGACAGGTCAACGAGATGAAAGACCGGGCTTTTGCGTCCTTCGGGACGACCCATCCCGCGGACCTGCTGAAGCCGGACAAGCTGCAGGAGTTCCGCAACCGTTTCCTGTTGCTGAGCGAACTGAATTCCGACACCGCATCGGCGGGCTTCTCTGACCCGATCTTTGCGTTGTTCTGATCCTGTTGCCACCGCGCCAGAGCTGCGCTGAGAAATACTTCAGGGCAATCAGGCGCGCAGCCGTGGTCTTGGCAGGCTGACCGGCCTTTTGCGGCGCATGGCAAAAGCCTGCGGTAAACCCCGGCGCGCCGTGGGTGCGGTCTTGCTCAGGCGGGGGCACGGACAGGCCGGGGGCACGGACAGGCAGTGGCTGGCAGACGGGGTATCGCAGGCTGGGTGACGCCAACAGGTTACCCTTGGGATAGCTCCCTTGGTCTAACCGGCACGGTTGGTCTGGCTGGCAGGGGTTGCCCGGCTGGCATGTTGGCACGGTTGGCCCGGTTGGTACGGCGGCAAGAAAAGCCGGGCAGGCTCAGGACAGGAAATAGTCGACAGGCTGAAGCGGTGGGGGCACCTCTTGCCCGAGGCGGGGCGCAAGCGTCCGCTCCACGGTTCGGCAGATCGCATCCAGTGGCAGGCCGTTCACGGTTTCCCCAAAGGGTGTCGACAGCTCTTCTGTCACTTCGGCCAGGCCAAAGAACACATAGGCCACAATGCCCACGAATACCGGGGTCAGCCAACCCGCGCCATCAATCAGCGCAAAGGGCAGAAGCAGGCAGTAAAGATAGGTCGTGCGAAACACCAACAGCGAATAGACATAGGGGAGCGGAGTGGTCGCGATCCGTTCGCAGCCGGCCTGGGCCAGAGCCATGCCTGCAATGCGTTCCCCCAGCGCCTTGCGGCCAAACCCGTCATCTGCGGCGCGGCCGACTTCCACGGTCAGGCGGTCCAGCGCAGCGCAGGGCGGATGCGGGGCGGTTGCAAAATCCTCTCCCGCCCAGAACAGGACGGCAGAACGGTCATCTTGGCGGCGCAGATTGATCCGGTGCAGATGCAGAAAACCCAAGGCGAGCCGCAGGATGCGGTGGCGGGCCTCGCTGCTGCTGACAAACAGATCGCAATCGCGGCTGAGCCCGCGCATGTCGGCCACCAGCTGCCCCCAAAGCTTGCGCCCTTCCCACCAGCGATCATAGGCGGCATTGTTGCGAAACCCCAGAAACAGCGAAAGGGCGATGCCGAAAACCGCGAAGGGTGCGGCGTTGGTATGGGGTAGGCGCAGAACCTCGCTATCGATCCACAGGATCAACGCAGAGAGGGCCGAAAGACCGATGATGCGCGGCAGGATCCGGGGCAGAACGGAGCCGCGCACCGCAAACATCAACTGCATCAATCCGGGTTTGTCGCGCAGGATCATCGTGTTACGGGCTCCGTCAGGGGTTTGGGAACGGTCTGGTCAATCGGTCCGGTTCAGTGCTGTCTTGTCCAACTCGGGACGCTGGGGGGGCTTGGGTTGTGGTGCCCCTGATACCTTCCAATGCCTAGCCTGCCGAAACCGTCGCCACTTCGCAGAAAGCGGCAGGACAGAGGCATTCCCGCCAGCTGCCATGGTTTTCCGGAAAACCACGATCTGCGTAAGGATCGCCGGATTCTAGGCGGGTCACTGCCGGACCCCGAACCGGGATCAACAGCCGGTCCCTCAACAGGGTGCGCTGGTGAAGAGTGGGGCGCAAGGTCGGATGGGATGGTTGGGCGAGGGGGAGGCCTGCAACGAAAAACCGGGCGCATTGCGCCCGGCCACGCCCAACTGT